>Ga0181596_10000857_pt1 | contig 31600 bp, 32 predicted proteins | sample 041ome_6_FD_148655 | JGI IMG/M metagenome (GOLD analysis project Ga0181596, IMG submission 148655) | Coastal salt marsh microbial communities from the Groves Creek Marsh, Skidaway Island, Georgia - 041402US metaG (spades assembly) | ecosystem: Environmental > Aquatic > Marine > Intertidal zone... | reverse complement strand
AAATTTCTAGCTTAATTTTTGGTAACGTATCTACAGAATATTCAGAACCTCTGTACATTTCTGTATGTCCTTTTTGTCTTCCATAACCTTTGACTTCGGTTATTGTTAGACCTTCGATTCCAGCGCTAACTAAAGCCTCTCTAACTTCTTGAAGTTTGAAAGGCTTTATGATTGAAGTAATTAATTTCATTGTAATAAGGGGGTTAGAAATTAAAGACTTGCTGAAACTGAGAATACTAATGCATCTTCATCTGCGCCATATCCATCATCTGAAAAATCAGAATATGCTAAACCACAGTCGTAAGATCCACATGAAAAACCATATGAGATTAGGAAATTAGATCCATATCCATCGTAATCACCATATGAGAAAGAAACGTCACCTAAAGCGTAAGATACTTCTGTGTAGTCATAATCACCAAATGCGAATGAAACACCAAAGTCTCCAAAACTTAATCCTAGGTATGTTTCATCAAATGTTGCATCAGGAGTACTATCGATATACTCATAACTAATGTAACCAACATCCACTCCAACACCACCAACTTCGAAGCCATAACCAAGATATAGGTCTAACTCACTACCAGCACCATTGTTGAAGTTTACATTTGAACCCCAGATACCAGCATAGAAACCAGATTCTGCTTCAAAATCAAAACCACCTTGAATAGCTGGTGCATCACTTTGGGTCATACCTCTCCAGATATAGTCTGAAGTAAATGACACGTTTGCACTAACAGCTGCGAAAGTAGGTAAAGAAACAATACCTAACATTAAAAATAACTTTTTCATTTTTTTCTCCTTAATATGAAAAATAATTTATATTCACTTTTATTAATGCAATTTATGTGCCAATAATAGTTTTTTATCTTTATTTTCAATTAAAGGTATAATTTTGATATCTATAAAAGGGAGTAATCATATGGATCTAAAAAATAATATCGCATTAGTTACTGGTGGAGCCTCAGGTTTGGGTAGAGGAACTGTTGAGCATTTTGTTTCTAAGGGATGCAAGGTTGCAATACTGGATATAAATGATGAAAAAGCCAAGGAGGTCATTGATCTGCTAGGTGCAGAGAATGTTGTTTATTTCAATACAGATGTTATGAATGAAGATTCTGTAAAGAACGCTATAAATGGAATCAAAGAAAATTTCGGAAAGCTTAATTTTATAGTTAATTGTGCTGGTACTGGTTATGGCGCAAGAATACTTGGTAAAAATGGTCCCCATCCTTTAGACATATTTAAATTTATTATTGATTTAAATTTAGTTGGTACTTTTAATGTGATGAGGCTTGGAGCTGAGTTAATTGATGCAAATGAACCAGATGATAAAGGTGAGAAGGGTGTTGTAATAAATACTGCATCAATTGCGGGCTATGAAGGACAAATTGGTCAATCAGCATATGCAGCATCAAAGGCTGGTGTAATAGGAATGACTTTAACTTCAGCTAGAGATCTTGCTAGACATAGTATTAGAGTATGCACTATAGCTCCTGGTATATTTGATACGCCTTTAATGGCGCTAGCTAAAGATGAAAATAAAGAGGCTCTTTTAAAATCTACTCAATTTCCACATAGATTTGGTGATGTTAAAGAATATGCTCAGTTAGCTGAACACATTATTAATAATACTTATCTAAATGGAGAAACAATTAGGCTAGATTCAGCAATGAGAATGGAAGCTAAATAGTTTCTTACTGACCTGCAACCCAGTAAGTCATAGCAATTACAGATACTATGACAAGAAATAAAATTACATTTGCATCTGATTTGCTATCTTCGTTAGCTTCTTTTGACTCATAATATTTTTCAAAATCATCATTGTTCATATTTAATCTCCGTGTTTTATAACAACTCTTCCAATTTGTTTGCCATCTAAAATTTTTGTAATTTCATCTCCTATATCTTCGATCGATATAACTTTACTATAATCATCTAAATTAAGTGACCAATCGCTTGAAAAAAGATTCCAAATTTCTTTTTTGAAGTTTATATTTGATTCAGCTGAATCAACTCCTATCAAAGAAACACCTCTTAAAATAAATGGAAATACTGAAGATGTAAATTTCATACCAGCTACATTTCCACAACAAGCAACACTTCCGTGACTTTCAATCATTGACAGCATTTTTGAGAGAATATCACCACCTACTGTATCAACACCTGCTGAATAAATCGCTTTATCAAGAGATTTTACTGGTTCAGCCATAAATTCATTTCTATCAATAACCTTTGATGCACCCATTTTTTTTAAAATAAGCTCTTCATTTAATTTTCCAGTAATTGCATGAACTTCAAAATTTAAATTAGATAATAAATTAACAGCTATAGAACCAACACCTCCTGTAGCACCTGAAACTAAAACTGGATTTTTGAATGATGGATTATTGTTTAAAATTTTCTTAACACAAGCCCCAGCTGTTAAGCCAGCTGTCCCGAACGACATGGCATTAAGAAGTGAAAAATCTGATGGAAGTGGCACCACCCATTCTTGAGGTATTTGAACTAATTCACCAAATCCCCCAAAAACTGACATGCCAAGCTTATAGCCGGTTGCTATTACTTTGTCACCGGCTTTAAAGTTATCTGATGTAGATTCTAAAATCTCTCCAGCAACATCTATTCCTGGAACAAAAGGGTAGGAGGATGCCACTCCTTTTACTCCTGTTGCAGCTAAAGCATCTTTATAATTTAATGAAGAATAATGAACTTTAATGATTACATTTCCTGGTTCTATGTCACGCATTTGAAGTTCTTTGATAGAGCCTGAATATACTCCATCTAATTCTTCAACTAAATATGCTTTATAGTCCATGATATTTTATTCAGATAAAAATTTTTCAGCATCTAAGGCAGCCATACATCCAAACCCAGCAGAGGTTACAGCCTGTCTGTATACTTGATCTGAAACATCGCCTGCAGCAAAGACACCATCAACAGATGTAGAAGTTACCATTCCAGATGTTCCAGATTTAATTTTTATGTAGCCATTGTCCATATCAAGCTGCCCTTCAAAAATGTCAGTATTTGGTTTATGGCCTATTGCTATAAATACTCCCATGACTGAAAGTTTTTTATCCTCACCATTAGAATCCAGAAGAACACCATTAACACCCATTTGATCTCCAAGAACTTCTTTAAGTTGTGAGTTCCAAAGAATTTCAATTTTTCCATTGGACTCTTCTTTAAATAATCTTTCTTGTAATATTTTTTCAGCTCTTAATTCATCTCGTCTATGAACTAGATAGACTTTTGAACAGATTCTTGAAAGATATAAGGCTTCTTCAACAGCTGTATTTCCTCCGCCAATAACAACTACTTCTTGATCTTTATAAAAGAAACCATCACAAGTTGCACATGCTGAAACACCTCTGCCTAGATATTCTTTTTCTGATGGAAGTCCCAAATACATTGCACTAGCACCTGTTGATATAATTAAAGAATCACATGTATATGAGTTAGTACCTTTTAATACGAATGGTTTAGAGGATAGATCAACTTCATTTATATGATCGTTAACAATTTCGACTCCAAATTGCTGTGAATGTTTTTTCATTCTATCCATTAATTCTGGACCTTGAAGACTATCACTATCACCTGGCCAATTTTCTACATCAGTTGTTGTGGTAAGCTGACCTCCTTCTTGAGAGCCAGCAATAATTATTGGATTCAAACTTGCTCTAGCTGCATAAATACTTGCTGAATAACCAGCTGGACCTGAACCTAATATAATTAATTTGTTATGATTGTTAGACATGATGATGATTATAGTTGAATATAAACATTTTTGATTGATTAAACATATAATTTATACATAAAACTATTAAAAAAATACTGTGATACCAAATTACGTAAAAAATACTTTACTAAATTTTCTTAGCTTTTTTTTAATAGCGTTTTCTCTGTATATATTAATAGCCTTAATTTCACATGATCCATCTGATCCTGGCATTTTTTATAAAACTTCTTCAACAAATATTAACAACCTAGGCGGACCTCTTGGAGCAAATATTTCTGACTTTTTATTTACTATTTTTGGCCTAGGTTCATATTTAATTTTAGCAGTTGGAGTTATTTGGGCTCTTCAGACAATTTTTTTCAGAGACCCATATAATTCAAAAGTTAAAATTGCAGTAAGGATTGTTAGTTCAGTTATTTTGTTAATTAGCTTTTGTTCAATTCTTGAATATTATTTCCTTGAAAATAGTGGAGGCTATTTAGGAAAAATATTTTTTATAAACCTCTCAAATACTCTTGGATTTATTGGAAGCTTAATTTTCCTAGTTATTTTTATAATCCCTGCATCATCACTATCATTTAATTTTTCCTGGTTAAATACTTTAGATTTAATTGGAAATTTTTTAATTAATCTTTTTAATTTATGCAGAATATCTATATCTAAAGTATTTAGTTTTATCTCAGCAAGTACTTCCAATTTTTTTAAACGCTTAAAAGAAATAAGAGACATCAAAGAATCTAAAAAAGAAGAAGCTAAAAATTTAAAATCAAAAATTGTATCTGCTAAAAAAGTTGATATTGCAGAGAACAAAAATAAATCTTTAGATTCACCATTGCAACCAGATTTACCAAACACTTCCGAACCAGCTATAAAAGAAGTTGAATCAAAAGAACCAATTGCTGAAACTTCTCAAGAAAAAACAGTGATGCCAAGCACTCAACTCCTTGATAGAGCGCTTGATGATGGATCTTCTTTGACTGAAGAAGAATTAAGTCAGATAGCATCTCTTCTTGAAACAAAACTTGATGAATTTGGAATTGAGGCTACTGTTGAGTCTGTGCTTCCGGGACCTGTAGTTACTAGATTTGAAATTCAGCCTGCACCAGGTACTAAGGCAAGTAAAATTACAAATATTGCTCAAGACATAGCAAGGTCACTATCCGTTAGTAGTGTTAGAGTGGTAGAAGTTATCGAAGGTAAATCTTATGTTGGTATTGAAATACCCAACACTAACAGAAAGATGGTTCGATTAACTGAGATCTTATCTTCTCAAGCATTTAAAAAATCACCATCTAATCTAACCCTTGCTTTAGGGCACGATATTTCAGGCAACCCAGTTGTAGTTGATCTTGCAAAAATGCCTCATTTATTAGTTGCAGGTACAACAGGGTCAGGAAAATCAGTAGGTGTAAACGCTATGCTTCTTAGTCTTTTATTTAAATCAGATCCTAAAGATGTGAGATTAATTTTAATTGACCCAAAAATGTTAGAGCTTTCTGTTTATGATGGTATTCCTCACTTATTAACTCCTGTAATAACTGATATGACAGATGCATCAAATGGTCTGAGATGGTGTGTGGTTGAAATGGACAGAAGGTACAAACTTATGTCATTGATGGGAGTAAGAAATCTTGCAGGCTTTAATAAAAAAGTAGAAGAAGCAGCAGCAAATGGTAAACAACTAATAAATCCTTTACATCCTGAGGATGAAGAATATCTTGAAGTTCTTCCATCTATTGTTGTAGTTGTGGATGAATTTGCTGACATGATGATGTTAGTTGGAAAAAAAGTTGAACACTTAATTGCTAGAATTGCACAAAAAGCAAGAGCAGCTGGAATTCATTTAATTCTTGCAACTCAAAGACCTTCTGTTGATGTTATTACTGGTTTAATTAAAGCAAACATACCTACAAGAATAGGATTTCAAGTATCTACAAAAATCGATTCTAGAACCATACTAGATCAAGGTGGAGCAGAACAGCTATTAGGATATGGCGATATGCTCTATTTACCTCCTGGTGTTGGAGTTCCTGTAAGAGTTCATGGAGCTTTTGTTGGCGATGATGAAGTTCATAGAGTTGTAAATGATTGGAAATCAAGAGCTGAACCAGAATATATAGATGATATTGTTTCATCAGCTCAAGAGACAGGTCCTATTCCTGGCTGGTCAGGATCAGAGAGCTCTTCCTCAGAAGACTCAGATGATTTATATGATGAGGCAGTTAATTTTGTTCTTGAATCTAGAAGAGCATCTATATCTGCAGTCCAAAGAAAACTTAGAATTGGTTATAACAGAGCTGCTCGACTAATAGAATCAATGGAAGAGGCTGGTTTAGTGTCAGAGATGAGCTCAAATGGATCAAGAGAAGTTCTAGTACCAAAAAGAGATTAGTTTGTATAAATTAATATTCTTTACATTGCTTTCTGTCAATCTATATTCTGAAGATAGTATTTTGTCTATCAACAAATTAATAAAAAACAATTTAAATTTTGTTCAAACTACTGAATCAGGTTCTAAAGAAATAAATTCAAAAGGAACATTGCTTCGAAATAAAGATTTTATTGAAATAACAATAGATTTTCCAACTAAAGAAAAATACATTATTCGAGATTCAATAATAGAAATTTATGATTATGAATTTAATCAATCTCAAATTATTGAAACTAATGATAACAATTCTTTTATATTTGACTTTTTAACGAATGGAATAATTACAGATGAAGTTAATGATATGAATAAAAACTCTTTCACTGTGCTAAAAAATGATAATCAATTTTTTGTGAATATCATTTCAGATAGAAGCTTTTCAATTTCATATAATGACAATATGGATTATAAAAATCTTATTGTTTTTGAGGTTCTATGATAATTATGAATATTTTGTTAATTGGTTTTGGAGGATTTTTAGGAGCAATATCCAGATATCTTTTAAATGAAGCATTAATAAAATATATACCTACAAATTTTCCAACAGGAATTCTTATTGTAAATATTTTAGGTTGCCTTCTTATAGGCTTGGTTTTAGGCAATTCAATGATATCAAAAGACAATCTGTATTATTTTTTTGCTGTGGGGTTTTTAGGTTCTTTCACAACAATGTCCGCATTTAGTTATCAAACTATAGAATTATTTAATACCAATATTTTAATTGCATGTTCATATATAATATTAACTATATCGCTAACAATTGTAGCGACCTATATAGGTATAAATTTTTCTAAATAAAATATGATTGATATAAAAAATCTAAGAGATAATATTGATATTATTAGTGACTCACTTTTAAGAAGAGGTTATACGCTAGATTCAAAAAAATTTAAATCACTTGATTCAGAAAGAAAATCTTTACAGGTTAGTGTTGAAACACTTCAATCTAATAGAAAAAAACTATCAGAAGAGTTTGGAAAGTTAAAGGCTTCTGGTGCTGATACCGCCTCATTAAAAGAAGAGATCGATACCATTAATTCAGATTTAAAAAAAGAAAATGAATTACTAAACTCGATTTTAGAATCTATAAACGAATTTCTCTTAGATATACCTAATATACCAGATGAATCAACACCGAATGGTTCTAATGAAAATGATAACGTTTTGGTAAGAAAAGTCGGAGATATAATATCTACTAATACAGTGGATCATATTGATTTAACTAAAAAAATTGATACGGACTTAGCAGCAAAGATAGCTGGATCAAGATTTGCCGTATTAAGTGGTAGTTTAGCAAAGTTGCAAAGAGCTCTAATTTCCTTGATGCTAGATGTTGCCAATAAAAATGGTTACGAGGAATATTATTTGCCATATATGGCTAATAAAGATTCTTTAATAGGTACTGGAAATTTACCAAAATTTGAAGAAGATCTTTTTAAAACATCTGAAAATCTTTATTTAATTCCCACAGGAGAGGTTCCGTTAACCAATATTTACAGAGATGTTTTGATAGGTGAAGAACAACTTCCTATAAAACTGACAGCGCACACACCATGTTTTAGATCTGAAGCAGGAAGCTATGGAAGAGATACAAAGGGACTTATAAGACAGCATCAATTTGAAAAAATTGAATTATTTAAAATTGCAAGCCCTGATTCATCGATGTTAGAACTTGAAGGATTGTTAAATAATGCTGAAGAGATTCTCCAATTATTAGAACTTCCATATCAAGTAATTCAGTTGTGCGCCGGTGATATTGGATTTTCTTCGTGTAAAACATTTGATATCGAGGTCTGGATGCCTAGTCAAAATAAGTATAGAGAAATATCTTCATGCTCCAATTTTGGCGATTTTCAGGCAAGAAGATCCAACATTAAGATTAAATCAAAAGATGGAAAGCATTTTGCTCACACTATTAATGGTTCTGGTCTAGCTGTTGGAAGAACTTTAATCGCTCTTCTAGAAAACAGATACGACGGATCAAATATCATAAAGCTACCAAAAATTTTAGAATCTTATTTTGGTTCATTAGATTTAGAAATTTAAATAATTATCTGTCTTAAAAGTTCACATAACTTTTACAATAATTTCTTGAGTATTTTTTTTTAAATGTACATAATATATCTCATAACAATTTAACGGGGATCATTCTATGTTTAATAAATCAAAGCACCTTCTTGCAGGGTTCTTCTTGGTAACTATATTCTCACTTAACTCATTTGCTTCAAACGATACAACATCTGCTCTTAGGGGTGATGCTGGCGTAGCTTCAGCAAGTGTTTCTGTGACACACGTACCAACAGGTATTACAAAGTCAACTACAGCGGATGCCAATGGTGTCTTTTCAGTTGGTAATTTAAGACCAGGTGGGCCATATAAGATAACAATATCAGCATCTGGTTATGCAACTGAATCATTAGATAATGTGTTCTTAACAGTTTCTGAAACAGCCAAGCTATCAGTCAACATGGTTTCCACTGCAGATATCGATGATGTTGTGGTTACTGGAACAAGATCTGCTTCTGTACAGACTTCATTGGCTGTTACAAGTCAAGACATTGAAAGAATTCCAAGTATTGAAAGATCAATATCTGATTATGTGAAAAAAGATTCAAGAATCTTTGTAGAAGGTACATCAAGAAATGCAACAATTTCTGTTTCTGGCACTAACAATAGATATAATAATTTTACTGTTGATGGTATTGAGCAAAATGACCAATTAGGTCTTAATGCAAATGGTTTTCCATCAGTTAGAAATCCTATTAGTATTGAAACTATTGAACAGATTCAAGTTGACATTAGTCCATTTGATGTATCAAAAGGTAACTTCACTGGTGCTAGTATTAATGCTGTAACCAAATCAGGAACAAATGAATTCACTGGTTCATACTATAATTACAGCACAGATGAAGATAATGTTGGAAAACTCAATGGTCAAAAAGCTAGTCAATTTAGTGATGAAACAAAAGGTTTTGTCCTTGGTGGTCCAATCATAAAAGATAAAGTGTTCTTCTTTGCATCAGTTGAAGAGTTCACATCAGTATCACCAGCTGAACCTTACACTTACAGAACAGCTACTCAAGCATTAATTGATGAGGTTCGTGCCCAAACTATAGCTCTTTATAATTATGATCCTGGTACGACTTCATTTTTACCTCCACCAGAGATGGCTGATAAAGAGTTAGTGAAGTTGGATTGGTATATTAACGACAATCACAGAGTTGAGTATGTCTATAGTTTTTCTGAAGATAACACTGTCAGACCATATAACTACGATATTAGATTTAGCTCTCATTACTACAACTATCCAGCAAAAACTGAAAAAGATACATATGCATATTATGGAGATTTTTCAGACAACCTATACGTTCAGATTAAGTACTCTGAGGTTGAGTGGGCTAATGATCAAGATGCACTTGGTGGTGAAGATTTTCCGCATGTTGAAATTAGAATCGACCAAGCTGATGGTACCTATACAGGGTCTGGTAATAGAGAAGTTATTTTCTTAGGTCCAGATAAGTATAGAAGTGCAAACGAAGGTTTTGCTTTTGATGAAATTTTAAATATGAAAGCTGTTTACACTATGGGTGATCATGAGATTACTATGGGTTACGACAGCATTGATAAAAGATTGGGTAATCTATTTATTTCAAGAGAAAACGGAGCATATAAGTTTAATGGTGTAGACAACTATTATGCTGGTATCCCTTATTTCTTTAGATTTAATAAATCTGCAACAGGTGACCCTTATTATGCAATGGCTGGATTTAGTGGAACATTTGAAACTTTCTATGTTCAAGATAAATACTATGTTTCTGATATCTTAACTGTTAACTATGGTCTTAGATATGATAGTTTTGAGATGGATGCAGGCCCTGCTTATAACGAATATGGTTCAGGTCTTCTAGGATTCAGAAATGATAGCCCTGCAAGCACAAGCATTGTTCAGCCTAGATTTGGTTTCCAATTAGATGCAACAGATTTGGACTTATTTAGCAATGACAGAATCGTATCTGCAGAAATAAGAGGTGGTTATGGATTATTTGCAGGTAGAGTTCCTAACGTATGGTTAGCAAGTCCATTTGCAAACTCAGGTGTTGTTCAATATGGTTCAAGAACAGCTTCATGGGGTCTAGACGTCTGTCAAACAGGCGCTGAGAGAACATGTTTTAAAGCTCCAGAAACTATATACGAAGACTTCCCATATTCTGAATTTGCTAGTACAAGTTCAGCTCAAGGTATAGATCCTAACTATGATACTCCATCGACTTGGAAGTTAAACTTAGAATTACTATTAACAACTTCTAATGGTTATGATTTAAAGCTTGCATATAATAGAGATGATGCTAAAGATGGAGTAGGTTTCTCAGATGCATCAGCAACGGTTGATCAAACTGGTAAAACAGGCGTTGTTACATATAACTCTAAAGGAGCTTATTACATAACAAATGGACCTGGAGCTTCATCTGATTCATTTACTTTCTCTGTTGATAAAGACTTTGATAACGGGGTAAGTGTATTTGCAAGTTATACCGGTTTAGATGCTGAAAATGCCTGGAACGGAACATCTTCACAGTTATCCTCAAACTTAGAATATAACCCTAGGGTTGATTTAATGAATGTTGGTGTTGGAAAAACGCCATGGGCTATTGAGAATAGACTAGTTGCTGGTTTAAATTACACAGCTAATTGGTTCAACAATGCTCCAACTAATTTTTCATTATTCTACAAAGCTTACTCAGGAAAAAGATTTAGTTATGGCTTTGACGGACTTGATGATGGTTATGATGATGGTAATACACTCTTATACATACCAACTGTAGGTGATCCAAATGTTGTTTACAGTGGAGTAACAGAGGGTGAGGTTCTATCAGCTGTCTCCCATTTAGGTGCAGCTGGACATCATCTTGCAGCTAATTCTGGATCTCTTCCATATACAAGGCAACTTGATCTAAGAATTGCTCAGGAAATTCCTGTTAAAAGTAGCTATTTTGGAATTGATGGACATAAAGTAATTGTTTACTTTGATTTATTGAATGTATTGAACTTTATCAACGAAGATAAAGGTCATTCATACTACCAAAGTCAAGGTATGAGACGTGTTCTTAATTCTGATGGTTTAGATTCAGATGGTAGAATCATTATTACTGGTGTTAATACTAGAGGTGCTTCAATTGATAGTTATGCTTCTAGGTATAGAATGCAATTAGGATTTACTTACAAATTCTAATTAACACTTGAATTTAAAAAAGGCAGTTTTTACTGCCTTTTTTTTGATAGAATAAATCATGGATCCTCAAATACCTAAACTCTCTCTAGATAAATTATTAAAAAATGATAATGAATCATTAGAGCTGCTCTCAAACGCACTAACCAATCATGGCTTTTTTGTTATTACAGACCATAAGATACCTCATTCCTTATTTAACAAGGCTTACAAATATTCTAAAAAATTTTTTAATCTTGATAATGTAGTTAAGAATGAATATTCATTCAGAAAAAATGCTGGAGCGAGAGGTTATACGCCTTTTGGTAAAGAAACTGCATTAGGTGAAACTGTTCCAGATTTAAAAGAGTTTTGGCATCACGGTCCTGTGATAGATGAAACGTATGATAGTAGAATAATGGAAAATATCTATGTTAATGAAATAGATCAATTTAATAATGTTTTTGATGAGTTATTCAATGAAATGAACTCTCTGGGTGCTCAACTTTTATCATCCATCAGCCTAACGCTTGGCTTGCACAAGGATTTTTTTCATACCTCAACTATTAAAGGTAATTCTTTATTAAGACTAATTCATTACCCACCATCTAATAATGAAAATATTTATAGAGCTAGAGAACATGCAGATATTAATTTAATTACCTTGCTTATTGGTGCAAATGAACCAGGTCTGGAAGTTAAAGATAAATTAGGAAACTGGATTCCAGTTAGTTCATCATATGAAGATATTGTGTGCAACATTGGCGATATGATGCAGCTAATCACTGATAAGAGACTCAAAAGTACACCGCATAGGGTAATCAAATACAAAACGGATGAAGTGAAATCCAGGTATAGCATTCCATTTTTTATGCATCCATCTCCAGATACAATCTTAAAATCTGTTTATGATGATACCGATAAGGGCGTATTAGCTCATGATTTTTTAGATGAAAGATTGAAGGCTATTAAGCTATACTAAACAAATGTCAGCACTAAATTTCATACATATTGTTATTGGCTTTATTGGACTTATTGCTTTAGCAGTGCCATTTTCAAATAACTATAAAATTATCAACTATAGGTATATTTTTTATGGAATATTGTCTCAACTTATTTTGGCAGCAATACTTCTAAAGGTTCCGTTTATAATAAGTTTATTTGAACTGCTTGGTAACGGAGTAACTATCTTACAAAATGCTACCGTTGAAGGTGCAAGTTTTGTTTTTGGATATCCACCATCTGATAGCGATTCTGTTTATAGGTCTTTATTAGAAACATTTGCTTTTGGAGTGCTACCTTATATTATTGTTATGTCTTGTATATCTGCAATTCTGTGGTACTGGGGCATTCTTCCATTTATAGTAAATTTAATCTCTAAAGCATGTCAAAAGCTATTTAATATTGGTGGTCCTGTAGGCTTGGGTGCTGCAGCAAACGTATTTATAGGGCAAGTTGAGGCACCTTTGTTAATAAAACCTTATGTAAGCAAACTTTCAAACAAAGAATTATTAATACTTATGACTGCTGGCATGGCTACAGTAGCGGGCTCAGTAATGGTTGCATTAATCTCAATATTGGAGGTGCAATTTGCATCCGTTAATTTAATACAACATTTTTTAACTGCTTCTGTTTTATCTGTTCCTGCAGCAATTATGTATGCCAACATTATGATACCTTCGAATGAAATAACTGATTCGTCTGAAGAATCAAACACAAAAGTCTATAAAAGTACTATGGACGCTATTACAACAGGTACAGCTCAAGGTTCAAATATTGCTGTAAGTGTTGGTACTATACTAATAGCTGTTATAGCACTGGTCTATATAGCAAACTCATTCCTTTCTTTATTAGGTGGTTATATTGGAATCAATTTATCTATAGAGCTGATTTTAGGTTATTTATTTGCACCTATAACTTGGTTAATGGGTATTCCATGGAATGAAGCGGTTATTGCTGGTGAGTTATTGGGATTAAAAACTACATTAAATGAGTTTGTTGCATATCCCGCACTTGCATCTTTGGAAGATGGAGCCATGTCAGATAGATCAAAATTAATAACTTTCTATAGCTTGTGTGGTTTTGCAAACTTTTCTTCAGTTGGAATACTCATTTCAGGCATTGGTGCCATGGCACCCGAGAGAAAAGATGATTTAATTAAAGTATCTTTTAAAGCTCTTGTTGCTGCAACATTAGCATCTTGTATGACAGGTCTGGTAGTTGGCTGTTTTATTTAATTATTTATTACAATAAACAGATTCAAATATGATGCAAAAAACAACCATATAACGTATGGGATGAATAATAAGCCTGATAGCTTATCTTGATAGAACATTTTTAAATTTAACTTAATGTTTAAATAAATGAGTAGCCATATATTCATTAAAGCTATAAGTGGCATTTGAAAAGCAAAAAATAACCAGGACCATAAAGCATTGAATAATAATTGTGTTAAAAACAAGCTTTTGGTTTCATGAAATGTTCTAAACGCAGAAATAGACATCATTAAATACAGAATCGGCCAAACTATGCCAAAAACATATCCCGGTGGATTTAGTGAAGATTTAACTAATTCTTGATACCAAATATCATCAGCGGTATTAGAAGATGCAAGACCACCAACTATGAGCGCAATAATTACAAATATAAAAACTGAAAATTTTGAAGACAGAAACAAGACTTATCTTTTTCTAAAAAATCTAAAAATTGAATTAGAAATGTCTTTTAAGAAAGTTGAGCCTTTAGGTCTGGCTTCAATAAAAATATAGAAACCAACAAATATAGCACTTATGATAAAAACCCAAACTGCGTCGTATTCACCCATGGCGGTATTATAATAGTTTTATATTTTTATATCTCTTTTAATTTAACTTTTTTCAACAATAATTGAACACACTGAGTATCCTGCTCCAAAAGAGCAAATTACACCTTTTTCTCCTTTAGCAAGATCATTGTTTAGATTAAAGGCAAAAAGTGATCCAACAGATGCAAGATTTCCAAATTCAGTTATTGGCATTGGTGTGATAGATTCATCAAAATCGTCTGTACCAAGTATTTTAGAGGTTATCAGTCTAATCATTTTTCCATTTGCTTGATGTAACCAAAATTTTGAAATATCTTCAGAGGCGATATTATTTTTATCTAATTGATTCGATATCAATGATGCAACAAGAGGGCAAACATCCTTAAATACACCTCTACCATTTTGATGAAATAATAAATCTTCATTACTTTTGGTATCAACAGCAGCTCTGTTTAGGTAACTGTAATTACTTCTAATATTATTAGAGAATTGTGTATGTAGTTTTCTATCAATTATTTTAAATGCTTTATCTGCAGTGCTATCTTTTTGGACAATAGTAGCAGCACACCCATCACCAAAGATAAAATGTTTATCTCTATGTGTAAAATTAACAAAAGGAGTAGAGACCTCAGGATTAATGACTAGGATGGTATTAGCTAAACCAGACGCAATATCACTGTACGCATTATTAATAGCAAATGTTGTAGATGAACAACCTACCAGCATATCATATGCATAACCATTTATTCCCAGCTCTTCTTGAATTTCTATTGCTACAGCAGGATAGTTTCTAGCTGCATGAGACGTACCTACAATTACAGCATCTATTTCATCAGAAGATACATTAGCTTGATTCATTGCTTTCTTTGCAGCTTGAATTCCTACCTCAGCATGAATAGATAGTCGATCTGGGTGTTCATTTTTAACACGTGGCATCATTCTATTAATGTCTAAAATACCTTCTTTATCTATAACGTATCTAGACTTTATGCCAGATGCTTTTTCAATAAATTCAGCAGAAGAAAGCTCCATTGCTTGAATTAAGCCATTCTCAATATCAGTTTGATTTTCATTATTAAATTTTTCTACATAAGAGTTATAGGATTTAACAATTTCTTCGTTAGAGATTTTTTCTTCTGGGTGCCAGATACCTGTGCCAGCAATATAAATGTTGTGCATATTATTTTTAATTTTCTCTATATGGGATTATTATAAATTATGGAAAAAGATATGACTAATAATCTTTATTTTGAAAATATTTCATCCGACCCTAACCCAAAAGGAGTTTTTATCATAAGTCATGGCATGGCTGAACATATGGGTAGATATGAGTGGCTAATAACAAATCTAAATACTGATGGGTATCATGTTATTTCAAGAGATCATAGAGGCCATGGTGTAAATATTAGTGATGATAATATTCAAGGTTTTTTTTCTGATAATAATGGTTGGCTGAAAGTTAGAGACGATCTGGAGAGTACAATACATTATGCAAAAAAGAAGTACCCAAATCTTAATTGTTTTTTATTTGGTCACAGTATGGGCTCATGGATAGCTTTATCAGTTTTAAATAAAAAATTATCCCTTAATGCTATAGTTCTCTCAGGTTCATCAATGCCTCCAAAAGCAGCAATAATGCTTAATCTAATAATCATAAACGTTGATATCTTAATTAACGGTAAAACGAGCATAAGTAATATTATGGATAAACTAACTATGCGAAGATTTAATGCAAAATATAAGCCATTTAGAACACCCAATGATTGGATTTCAAGTGATATTGAAAGTGTAGATGCATACACAAACGACTCTAAATGCGGGTTTCCTGTAACATCTGGTTTGTGGCTAGATTTATGCAAAGGCATGCTTATGATTTTTAAAAAAAATTATTATTTAAGTGCGAATTCCGATATTCCAGTTTTAATAATTTCTGGTGATAATGATGCAGCTTCGTCAGATGGAAAACTTGCAGAAAAACTATATAAATTTTTATCTAAAATTTTTAGGAATGTAACTTTTAATATTGTTAAAAATTCTAGGCATGAAGTTTTTACAGAAGTGAATAAAATTTCGTCATATAATTATTTAATTAAATATATTAAACAATTTTAACTAACTCCTCACTATAATGTTTATTCAATTAAAAGATCATAAAGCGCATATATTCGTTAACAATGATATAGATCCATCTAAAGATACTATTGTTTTTATACCTGGAGCAGGTATGGATCATAGAACTCTTTCTATGTTTAAACTAGATTCGATTAAAGAAGAATTCAATATTGTTGCGATTGATTTGCCTGGTCATGGTTATACTGCAGGTCCTTTAATACATGATGTTGAGGGCCATACTAATTTCTGTATAAATTTACTAAATCATATGAAGCTTAAAAGTCCTATTTTTGTTGGACATAGTTGGGGTGGATTGATTGCATTAGACTTATCTTTAAGAGTTAAAAATCGAATGACACTATGTATGAACATTGCTTATCCGTTTTTAGTCGGAGAGATGTTGCTTGATCATGCAAAAGGTAATCTTGACCAGGCTGTTGAGTTCTTAACTAAATATGGAGTTTATAAATTTCCTGAGGTCGAAATTAAATCACAGGGTTTTGGAGTAAAAGGTTCTGGTTTTTATGGACGTTCAAAAGGTGAGATTAAATCACCTTACGGCACAAAGACGGTTGAGTCAGACCCTGAAAGAGAAATCAAACTTTATCCTCTTAAAAGACTATTTAATCAGGCTCAAAAAGAAATTAGTTCAATAGATTTAAAATCTTGTAATAAATACAGATTGACCGAAGAACAACTAAAAAAATTAAAAAATGTTAAGTATATATTTTGCGATAAAGATAAGCTTGCTAGATATAATCCTGAAAATCCTTTACTAAATAACCTTGAAATAGATAAAAATATTTTTATATTAAATGAAACTGGACACTTCCCATTTTTTGAAGATCCTGAACAATTAGAATGCATACTTTCTAAAGCCTTGATGCCTAATGCTAGTTAAAAATAAATATGAATATCCAATTCTTGAAAGAGTTGATATGGAAATTGGTAGGCATTACCTTGATTCAAATAATAAAGCTGTCCCAAGTGTTACAACTATTTTATCTGGAACATCTAAGTCAAAAGATGGATTAATTCAGTGGAGAAATAGAGTTGGGGAAGAAGAGGCTGATAGAGTAATCAAGCAAAGCACAGATATAGGCACAGCTGTTCATGAAGCAATTGAAAATTATTTAAATGGAAAATCTTGGAATAATTTTGAAGATACACATGATCAGTTATTAGCTAAAAAAATTTCAGATAAATTCATAAATGATGGCTTGAAAGGTATTACTGATATTTGGGGTCTTGAAGTTGGCTTGCTGCTTGATAATTTATATGCAGGCACTGCTGATTGTGTTGGTGAATATGAGGGAATTCCAACTCTAATAGATTTTAAAACTGCCAAAAAAATTAAAAAAAGAGAGTGGATTGAAGATTATTTTTTACAAGGTTGCGCTTATGCAAATGCCCATAATGTAATGTTTGGAACAAAGATCGAACAAATAGTTATTTTAATGGTTGATAGGAGTGCTGTCTTTCAAGAATTTATTGTTAGACCAACAGAGTTCAACTTCCTTACAAGGAAATGGAAAAATAGATTAATTGAATTTAATAATAAGTATAATGTTTAACTTTTAATCACACATACAAACATGAAGCCATTAATTTTAGATTCAGCTTTAGGGACAGAATTGGAAAATAGGGGTGAGTATCTTCCAAATTTTAAAACATCTATCTGGTCTGCATATTCACTTATACACAATCCAGAAATAATTAAACAGATTCATATAGATAATATTGAGGCTGGTGCAGATGTTATAACTACATCTAATTATCAGGCAACTCCAGAATTATTAAAAAGAGAACCAACAGCTCCTGCTTACGATGATTTGGCAAAACGCTCTTTGGAGCTATGTAAGGAGGCAGTTATAAAAACTGGCACTGATACTAAAATTGCTGGGTGCTATCCACCAATACATGTAACATTTAGACCAGATTTAAGTTCAAAAGAAAAAACACTTAGAAAATTTTATGAAACTTTAGGCTCAATATATAACAATGAGGTCGATATAATTATTTGCGAAACAATGGCATCAATATACGAGGGTACAATAGCTGCTTCAACTGCAAAAAAATATTCAGATATCGTTTGGTTAAGTTGGACTACAAGAGGTAACAAGTTAAACAGACTTCCAAGTACTGAATTATTAGATTTAGCTATCGAAGAAGGACTTAAGTTAGATATAGATTGTCAATTAGTTAATTGTGTTCATGCAGATACAGCAAGTTTAGCAATAGATAAGCTTACAAAAGAAAAGAGTTTTGGAATATATGCTAATTCATCTATTTATAAAAAAAATAAACTTGAAGGTTTTGTGAGTGATTCTGATGAATGGCACTATCATAACCATCAACCTATAAAACCTGATCAATATAAAGATTTTGTTGTCCAGTGGATAGAAAAGGGCGCTTCAGTTGTTGGAGGTTGTTGTAGAACAACAACTGAACACATCAAAGAAATTAAAAAAGTTGTAAATAATTTATGAAACAAATAATTGCAATTGGTGGCGGAGGATTTGGTAGAGAGATTGGCGAACTAAAAATTGAAAAATATATAGTAAAACAATCTAACAAATCAAAACCAAAAATTTGTTTTATTCCAACAGCTACAGGTGATGATCAAGGTTATATTGATAATTTTTATAAGGCTTTTGACTCTTTAGATTGCGTAACATCTCACATTGATTTCTTCAAAAGAACAATCGATCTAGAGTCACATATTTTATCTCAAGATATAATTTACGTTGGTGGAGGTAATACTAAAAGTATGCTGGCTGTTTGGAGAGAATGGGAATTAGATTCTATTTTAAAAAATGCATATGAGAATAATATCATCATGAGCGGTGTTAGTGCTGGTGCTATATGTTGGTTTGAAAAGGGAATTACTGATTCATTCAAAGACTTCCAAGCAATCATTCCATGTCTTGGTTTTGTAAAAGGTGTCTGTTGCCCTCACTATGATGAAGAACCAGAAAGAATACCTTTTGTTAAAGAGAGTTTAGAAACTAAAAACATTGATGAGTGTATCGCAATCGAAGGATATTGTGCACTTCATTTAATTGATGATGAGCCTAGATTTTCAGTTTCTTTTAAGAATGAAACTGATGCCCATAATGTAGTTTGCAATAATAATGAAATCATTCACAATAACTTACCAAACGTAGAAAAAATATTATTATGAAAATAGCCAATACATTATCAATACTTCTTGCAACTGTTCTTGGTATCATTTCTGCTCAATGGATTTTTTCACCTGAATCAGCTGCTCAATCTTTAAGCATGGTTTATATGGAGGGGGATGCAAGAAATACTCAAGTTAGGGACTTTACTGCATTTTTTCTTGGTACATCAATAATGTCTATTCTTTCATTTATTACTAAACAATATCAATGGATATTTAGTGCTGGACTTATCTTTTTGATTGCAGGAATTTTTAATGTACTTACAGCTATTAATTATGAAACTGAAATAGCTCTTGCATCATTGATTTCTGAATTAATATTTACATGCATGGCGTTTACCGCAGCATATATTTATAAAACAAATAACTTATAAATAACTTACAAAATCTTTAATATCTAATTCGGGTATTTTTTTATTAGCCCCATCTGCTGTTCCTACATATATATAACCTAGAATTTCTTGATTGGCTTTAAGATTGAGTTTTGATGCTACAAATGGGTTAAATGCTAATTTACCAGTTCTCCAAATTGCTGAATAACCAAGAGCATTTAATGATAGTAGAATGTTTTGTGCAGATGCAGCTGTAGATAGTTTTTGTTCTATTTCGGGCACCTTAGGATGTTCCTTAATTGAATTAACTAAAATAACTATCATCGGCGCTCTATATGGCGCATTTTTATATTTTGAAATTATTTCATGTTTTATGTCAGGAACGGTTTTTGCATATTCTTCAAATATTTCTGATAACTTATCAATTCCTTCTCCAGTGACTTGAATAAAGCTACTAGGTCTTAACCAAGCATGATCAGGTGCACGTAATGCTCCTTTAAAAACTTTATTCATTTCATCTTTAGTAGGGTGAGGCTCTGTTAATGATCTAGCTGAAACTCTATTTAATATATTGTCTAATGCATTCATATGTAGTTATATTATAAAGACTAAATAATTATATATAGGAATCACGTATGTTATATCAAATTGGTTTAATTTTAATATTAGTTGTTGTTGCCTTAATTGTTGGAAAAAAATTAAGAAAGAGTGATAACACTAATGAACAATTAATATTCGAAGATGATATGAGCCATGAAGAGCTTGAAAAATTAGATGATGAAATAAATTAATTATTTAGCTCATCTTCTAGCGACCTATAAAGTTCTCTGCAAGCAAAACATGTAATAATAGAAAAAGGTATTCCAAAAATTACAACTGCAGTTTGTAAGGCTCCTAACCCTCCAGCTTTTAATAAAACAGCAGCTACAACTCCTAGAAGTATTGCCCATGTAATTCTAGATACCAATGGAGAATCACCATCAATTTCTGCTCCTTTTTTCGAGGATAGCATTGAGGCTACAAGCGCACCCGAATCAGACGATGTAACAAAAAATGTAACAATCAAGATTAAAGAAATTAAAGATAAGGCAAATGAAAAATTCATAGAATTATAAAGCACAAACAACGCAGTACTAGCGTTATTACTTACAGCTCCTGCTATATCTGAAATATCATTGACAAGTAAATACATTGCCGAATTACCAAAAACTCCCATCCATATAAAAACTATTAAAGACGGAACAAAAAGAACGCCAACGATAAATTCTTTAATAGTCCTTCCATAGGAAATTCTAGCAATAAATAATGAAACAAATGGTGCCCATGCAAACCACCAAGTAAAATAGAATAAAGTATAGCCATTTTGATATATTGAATTATTATAAGCTTCAGTCCAAGTTGAAAGTCTTATAATTTCATTTATGTATAAACCTGCATTTTGAACCATTGCATTAAGAATAAATACAGTAGGACCTATTAATAGAACTGCAAGAACTAAAAATACAGCTATAAACATATTAATTTGAGATAAACGTTTAATTCCCGCATCTAAGCCCAGACATACACTAAGAAGACCTAAAAAAGTTATAAGTATGATGATAATAAATTCATTAATTTCAATATTAAAAACGTAATTAAGGCCTCCATTGATTTGGGATGCCCCCAAGCCAAGAGATGTTGCGATGCCAATAATTGTTGTTAGAATTGCAATAATATCAATTATAGCTGCAAGAGGTTTATTCTCTTCTACGGAGGTACCTAAAAGAGAACTAACTCTAAATGCTTTTTTCTTGTTATACGATGCAAATGCAAAACACAAACCTAAAGCTGAATAAACTGCCCAACCATGTAGACCCCAATGTAAATTGGTTAAACTCATTGCTTTACCAGCGTTATACGAAAGATCGTCAGTCATTTCAGGGTAATCATTTAAATTCCCAATTGGCTCAGCTACACCGTAAAATAAAAGACCAATACCCAAACCTGCACTAAAAAGCATTGCTATCCAATTAGAATAGGAGTAAGCAGGAACAGCATTTAATCCACCTAATCTGATATTCTTATATCTAGTAAATATTAAATAGGTTGAAAATACTACAAAACCATTCGCTGTAAGTATTATGAACCATCCCAGTGATTCAGATATAGCAAGCTGAGTACTACTAAAAAATTTTGATGAAGCTTCAAGGTTTGTAAAAACAATTATAGTAATCGTAGATAATAATAAAACTGAAAGAAGAAATCTGGGTTTATTTAAGCTATTCATTAATTTTTTTATATTATTTGATTTAAGTGAAACATAAATATGTTTTTTTTTCTAGGTAATGAAATAATCATTTAAATTTGCATACTTTATTTAAGGTGTTATGATAGTTAGGAAGACCGATTTACTGAAATTGCTGGTCTATAAACAAAGCTAAACTTCTCTGGGGGAAAAACTAGGGGAATCCTGCTTAATTGTTTATTTGCAATTTCTTTAACTTACTAAAGGAAATTAATTATGTTTAATTTAGAAAAAGTAAAGAAAAATTTTAATGTCATTTTTAATAAGTTTTCTCTTACCTTTTTTGGTGCTATTGCAGCTTTAGCTCCTCAAAGTGCTGAATCTCAAGAAAGACAAATTGAAGATGTTGTTGTTACAGCAACCAAGAAAGACGAAAGCGCTTCTGATATTCCCGTAACTGTTACAGCTTTAACTGAGGAAACTCTCAATGAGCTCAATGTTACAAACTTTGATGAATATATTGAATATTTACCGAATGTTACATCAGCTGGAAGAGGTCCTGGACAGTCAACTATTTATATTAGAGGCATGGCAGTTGATCCAGTAAATGTATTTTTATCTGCCGCACAGGGTTCTTCTCCAAATGTTGCTTTATATTTAGATGAACAACCCTTACAAGTACCTGGAAGAAACCTTGACGTATACGTTGCTGATATGGAAAGAATAGAGGTGTTGCCTGGACCACAAGGTACTCTATATGGAGCTAGCTCACAAGCTGGTACTGTAAGAATGATTACCAATAAACCTAAATTTAATACTACTGAGGGAGGCTTTAATGCATCAGTATTTGATACTTCAAATGGTGATATGAGTACGTCTTATGATATGTATTTTAATGTTCCTTTAGCTACAGATACTTGGGCTATTAGAGGTGTTTTCTATAATAGTAAAAAAGGCGGTTATATAGATAATGTTTCCGGAACTTGGAGTGGTCAGGGTCGAGGCTCTTTCCCATCATCTGGCGCCACATTTGTAGTAGATAATAATGATGATTTAGTAGAAGATAACTTCAATGATTCCACTTATGAAGGGTTTAGACTTTCATCTGCAAGCACTATTGCTGAGGACTGGGATCTTCTAGTTACACATATAGATCAAGATATAACTGCTGATGGTGTCTTTGACTATGATCCTGAACTAGGTGATTTAAAAGTACAAAGATTTATTGAAGATACACTGGACGATTCTTTCTCACAAACTGCTATAACATTAGAAGGTAGATTGGGAATGTTAGATGCTTTATATACCGGTGCATATCTAGAAAGAGATTCTTCTCAAACTGTAGATTACAGCGGTTATGCCAATGTAGGTGCATGGTTGCCTTATTATGTGTGTAACGCATATGACTATACAAGTTGTGGATCAGCTACAGTTCAAGTAGATCTTTTAGACCATAATGAAAGAACCACTCATGAATTTAGAGTTTCAAGCAATGAATTATTTGACTCTCCAATTTCATTTACTGCTGGTGTTTTCATAGATGAATCAGACTTAGAAACTCAAAATGATTACGGTTACCTTGGAACACTTTCTGAGCCTGCCAACAACGGAACTTATGGTGGTTACATAGACAACTCTCCATTACCAGGAGCATGGTCTTCTAATCCCGAAGCTAGACCATCTCAGTATAGATTCTTTAACGATATATTGAGAACTGAAGAGCAAACTGCTTTCTTTGCTGAAGTTACATATCCATTAAACGAGATGTTAGATGTTACATTTGGTGCTAGAAAGTATGATTTAGATGTGGACTTTAGAGGTCAGTCTAAATTTGGATACAGAGGTTCTAATGTTGCAAATGGACGTAATTATGATGCAGCTCCTCATGGTACCGAAAAGCTAAATATATCGGATACAATAACAAAAGTAACTCTAAGCTATAAACCTGATGAAGATACTTTATGGTACTTGACTAGATCTGAAGGATATAGACCTGGTGGGTTTAATAGGGGAGGTCTTCTACCATCTAAAAATCCTGCATTCCCAGACGTACCTTTAACATATCAGTCAGATGACACCATTAATTCAGAAGTTGGTGTTAAAACTGTTCTTCTTGATGGTACTTTGAGACTAAATGCTACTTACTATGATGTTGATTGGACTGATATTCAAACATCAAGATTTGATCCAAATAATATATCCATTCTTACTTTTATAGAGAATGCTGCTGATGCATCAGTAAGCGGATTTGAAGCCGACATTTTATGGTATCCAACTGACAACCTAACAGTTTCAGGTGCTATAACAATGAATGATACTGAGATCACTAAACTAAAGGCTCAAATCATTGAAATTGCACCAGCTGGTAGTCAGTTACCATTATCACCTGAACTTCAATACAACATTAGAGTAAGGAATGATTATAATATTCCAAGAGGTAATGCTGCATATTTTTGGGTTGGCATGAAGTATGCCGATGATTCCTTTAGTTCGCTTGAAATGGATAAACGTTATGCCCAAAAAGAATATACTATTCTTGATATGGCATGGGGTATTAAAATTGGTTCGACTGATCTTGAAGTTTTTGCAAGAAACTTGACAGACGAAAGAGCACAATTGTATTTCAATGATCAGGATGATATTCCAAGAATCACTACCAATAGACCAAAAAATATTGGAGTAAGAATGTCGTATAAGTTTTAATATAAACTTAAAATAAAGGCCAGTTTTTAACTGGCCTTTTTTTTTATAATATGAAAATTACAACATTTAAACATGCTGAAAATCTTATAAAAACTAAGAAATTTACTGAAGCCCTTAACTATATCAACAATAATAGATTAAACATTTCAAACAAAGATTATTTTTACCTTTCTGCAGTTTGTTATCGTTATCTAGATGATTCCCAAAAAGCACTTACATCTCTAGATCAGTTAATTCAGATTGCTCCTGAATATGGAAGGGCATATCAGGAATTTGGACATGTTTATTTCAAAGATGGAAATAAAACAATGTCATTAAAATCTTATCTGAGAGCTGTAAGACATAATCCATCTTTACAAGCGTCTTGGTTGGGAATATTGGCCCACCGAGATCAAAATATTAAACAATCATTAATTGAATACGCTCAAGAGAATGTTATATATTTAAAAAATCTTGAACCAGAACTTAAATCAGTTTTAAGCTTTATTCATGAAAAAAAATTAGCTAAAGCCGATGCTTTATGTAGAAATTTTTTAATTCAACATCCTCATCATACAGAGGCAATGAGGTTGCTAGCTAAAATTGGAACAGATTTATACATATATGACGATGCAGAGTTTTTACTTGAAAGTTCCCTACTTTTTGATCCAGAAAATACTCAAGTAAAATTTGACTATATTTCTATATTAATAAAAAGACAAAAATATGGAGAAGCTCTTAAAAATGCAAGAGATTTCTATAATGATAATCCATCAAACATTAATGCAAAAAAAATATTAGCAACATCACTTTTTCGAACTGATAAATATGATGAATCTTTGGAACTATACGACCAAGTCTTGAAAATTGAACCCAACAATACAGATATATTGCTTTCTAAAGGACATTTATATAAAACTTCTGGTGATATACCTAAAGCTATAGATTCATATCAAGAAGCCTATGCAAAAGATAAATATTTTGGAGATGCATATTGGAGCTTAGCTAATTTAAAAACTTATAAATTCACAAATGCAGAAATAAAGAATTTAAACGACATGGTTAAGGATGACAATCTCCCAGATTCTGAAAAAACATATATGCATTTTGCTTTAGGTAAGGCCTATGAAGATAATCAAGAATTTAATTTATCTTTTGATCATTATAAAAAAGGCAACGATTTTATGAAAAGTAAATCAATGTTTAATGCTGAAGATTACATTGCAGAATGTGAAAATCAAAAAATAGTCTGCAGTAGTGATTTATTTCAAATAAAAGGTGATTGGGGTTACGAATCCAGTGAACCGATATTTGTGCTTGGTTTGCCAAGAGCGGGTTCAACATTGATTGAACAAATATTAGCATCTCATTCTATGGTTGAGGGCACTCATGAACTACCTAACATTATATCTATAGCACATAAGCTTAATCAAAGACGAGTTCAAAATAAAGATTCTAAATATCCTGATATCTTGCTTAGTATGTCATCTCCTGATTTAAAAAATCTTGGTGCTAAATATATAGATGACGCTAAAGTTTTTAGAACTGGTAAGGAATATTTTATTGATAAAATGCCAAACAATTTTAGACATATTGGTTTAATTAAATTAATCCTTCCAAATGCGAAAATCATTGATATAAGAAGAAATTCTATGAGTTGTTGTTTTTCTTGTTATAAGCAGTTATTTGCAGAGGGTCAAGAATTTACATATGACTTTAATGATTTAGCAACTTATTATAATGGATATGTTGAATTAATGGATCACTGGAACTCTGTTCTTCCAGGTTCAATATTATCTATAAAATACGAAGATGTTGTTGCTGATATTGAAACTTCTGTTAAGGATATATTAAATTATTGCAATCTTCCTTTTGAGCAAGGTTGTGTTGAATTTTATAAAACAAAAAGATCTGTAAAAACCCCCAGCGCGGAACAAGTAAGACAACCAATTTATACTAGTGGCTTAGATTATTGGAAAAATTATGAAAATTATTTAGACGCATTAAAAAATAATCTAAATTTTTAATAATTCAGTTTAAAATAACTATTTATAATTTAAAGGAGTGTCATTATGACAAACTTAATAATATGCTCAATATTTTTCTATATAGTAAATTTATTTTTAAAGATGTCTTTTTCCTTACACAAAGTGCCTTTTGTAGAATGGACGTATACTAAAGGTGATACATCAAATATCACTCAAATATCTCAAAGAGTAAATGTTTCATTAAATAATCTTACTGAATCAATGCCAATTTTTTTAGCTTTGGCTATTCTATCGGTAATGTTGGATGTGGATAATCTTATACTCGCCCAAACATGGTTAGTTTTAAGAATAGCTTATTTACTTGGTGCAATATTAAATCTATACCAATATAAAATGATAAGACCTCTAATATGGCTTCCATCTATTATCGTCCTAGTTCTTATGGGATGTAATCTTTATATCTAAAATTTTGATAGCAGGTTCAGGGGAAAACCTGCTATCAATGAAAGTATTGATTATGCATCGAGGAGTACTTCCGATATAAATTAAACTGGATTTGTAAGACTTTTATATTAAGGGTTTGAAACTTATTGTTAACATTACGTAACAATAATTATTGAACTGTATTAAATTTTCTCTCAGTACGAGCTAGGCCTCTGTGAACACAACTCATATTGCTTGTATTAGTATCTATTAAAGTAATGATTTGATGATCAAACATGCAGTAAGTTTGTATTAGATCTGTTATGTATACTTTGCTTATTGGCTCTTCAAGAAAGCTTGTTACCGACAAAATATCATACTTATTACAAGAATTAATTTTAATTAAAGCATCTTTATAGGCATCTTCTGATGATTGAAGTCGTTTTGTTATTAGGACTGAACATTTAGTATCAAATTCAGCATAAACATTGAAACTAAAAATTATTAAGAAAGTGCATATTATTGATCTCATTTACTAATCTTATCACCTAAAAAAATAAATTGAATAATCTATAAAAGAGTATTAACGTAAATGTATATTTCATTATGGGGAGCAAAAAAAATGGAAGATTTTGGTTTCGGGACACAAATTAGAAAAAGTCCTTTTTTTGATGCCACGGTTAAGTGGGGAGCGAAAGATTTTTCTGTTTACAACCACATGTATATTCCAAGAGATTTCGGTAATCCAGAGCAAAATTTTTGGAATTTAATAAATGATGCGATTCTTTGTGATGTAGCTGTTGAAAGACAAGTACAAGTCAAAGGACCTGATGCTAGTAAATTTGTCCAGATGATGACACCGAGAGATGTATCGAACATGAAAGTAGGTCAGTGTAAGTATGTCATATTGGTGAATCAAAACGGCGGTGTTCTAAACGACCCAATTTTATTAAAAGTAAGTGAAGATAAATACTGGTTTTCTCTTGCAGATAGTGACATTCTCTTTTGGGCTCAAGGTTTAGCAGCTAATGGTGATTATAATATTGAGATATCTGAACCTGATGTATCTCCGCTTCAACTCCAAGGCCCTAAATCAAGAGATATTATGATTAAAATATTTGGAGAACAAATATCAGACTTAAAATATTATTGGTTTAAGGAATTTAGATTTGATAATACTGATTTAATTATCTCTAGAACAGGTTGGTCCAGTGAATTAGGTTATGAAATTTTTTTAACCGACTCAAAAATTGGCAATGAGCTTTATGAGCATATTATGAAGGTTGGAGAGCCTATGGGCTTAAAACCAGGCCATACCTCTACAATAAGAAGAATTGAAGGAGGCATGCTCTCCTATCATGCTGATATGACCATCAATACAAACCCTTTAGAACTTGGCATGGATAAGTTTATTGATCTAGATAATGATTTTGATTTTATTGGTAAGAATGCCCTTATTAAAATAAAAAATGACGGCATTAAAAGCAAGCAAGTTGGACTATACCTAGATAATAAACGTATGAATGGACCCAATACGAGATTCTGGAGTCTTAAATGTGATAATAAAGTAGTTGGGAAAATAACTTCAGCTGTTTATTCACCTCGTCTTGAGCAAAATATTGCTTTAGCAATTGTTGATATAGATTACTCAAATTTAAATCAGAAACTAATTGTTAATGATGGCAATAGTGAATTTAATGCAGTTGTTGTAAATAAACCTTTTTATGATCCAAATAAAAACTTAACTAAATCTTAAAAAGCTATTGGTATAGCAAAACCTAGTATCACAAAAAACCATTTACTAAATTTAAAAAATATTAGCATGCTCATGTTTTGACCATGTTCAGTAAATTTACTACCTTCAAACGACCACATGATGCCGCCAATAAATAGAGAGATTATCGAATAAATTAAAACAGTTTCCATTCTTCGCTAGCCTAAAAATTATATTTATTAATACTTGGATTACCAATTATTTTTATTTTTTACAACCCAGTAAAGCAAGGCTATAAATATTAGATTTCCTATTAAATAAGTAGAGTAATCCATGACTGTTATTTTATATGATTTATTGTGTGAAATTGCTTACATGTATGTAAAATTATGTATATATGACAAAATCTAAATTTTTATTACTATTAATTTTATCTTTACTGATTCCTGTTGTATTGATTAGATTAATAGTAGGTTTCTAAAAATATAGATATTTTAAAAAGGGGAAACATGAGTCTAAGAATTTTTTTATCTTTATTATTTTTATCTAATATTTCATTCGCTAGTTATAAGTATGAAACGATTGTTAAAAATTTAGATGATGCCTGGAGTATGGTCTTTATTGATGAAAATACCATTTTATTTACAGAACTACCTGGTAATTTAAAGATTCTAAATTTATCAGATAAATCAATTACAAATATAGCAAATATACCAAGCGTACATTATGCGAGCCAAGGAGGACTTTCAGAAGTAATTCTTGATCCAGAATTTCAGTCAAATAATAGAATTTACTTAAGTTATTCTGCAAAGAATAAGAACAATAAATCTACATTATTCCTATCTTCTGCAGAGCTAAAGAATAACAGGTTAGAAAATCAAAAAGTTATTTTTGAAGCCATTGCACCCAGAAGAACATCAGTACATTTAGGAGCAAAAATAGCTTTTATGCAAGACGGAACTTTGTTACTTAATAGTGGTGATGGGTTTGATCATAGAGAAAAAGCTCAATATTTAGATAATCATTTTGGAAAAATTATAAGAATAAATACTGATGGATCAGTTCCATCTGATAACCCATTTATTAATATTATGGGAGCTTTACCAGAAATATATTCTTATGGTCATAGAAACATGCAAGGACTTATTGTTACCCGCTCAGGTGATATCTATGAAAATGAGCATGGGCCAAAAGGTGGAGATGAAATGAACCTCATCAAACCATCACTTAATTATGGTTGGCCTGCAATTACATATGGCATTGATTATTCAGGGGCAGTTATAAGTCCTTTTACAGAAAAAGAGGGCATGGAACAACCTTTACTTCATTGGACCCCATCTATTGCACCTTCTGATATGGTTTACTACGAAGATACTTTATATCCTGAATTTACAGATACATTCTTAGTAACAGCCTTAGTATCAAAAGATGTTAAAAAAGTAACTTTTGTAAATGGTGCAGATAAACAAGAAAGTTTATTTTCTGATTTAAATGAAAGATTAAGAAATATTGAAATCTCTCCAGCTGGATTTATCTATCTTCTCACAGATGGACCTGGTGGAAAATTAATTAAAGTATTACCAAAAGAATAATGAAGCTATCCAAATATCTATTTGCAGTACTATCGACAGCATTATTTACAGTAATGCTAGTTACTCCAATAACTTCTATATCAAATCTTATATGGCTATCTTCTGTTGATATGCCTGTAACTTTTATAACCTCCTTAGAAGTTATTCTTTTTGATTTTCAAAGACTAGGTTTTCCTTTATTTGCTGTTTTTACAATAGCTTTTGCTATAGCTTTTACAGTGGCAGGTTTGTTATCACGATTTACAAAATATGGTGGAAACAATCTCTATGCACTAGCCGGTGCAGCTGCGATTGGTGTTGCATTAATTTTAATGGTAGAGCTGCTATTTCAAACTCAACTTTTAGGTGGCAACCGATCATTTATTGGAAAAATATTTCACTGGATAGCTGGATTTTTTGGAGGTTATTTTTTCTACAATCTTATATCTACACAAAGATCATATACATTTGCTGTAAGATTTTTTGGAATATTCTATGCCTATATTCTATTAGGCCTTGTTTTAAGCTGGGTATTTACACCAAGCGCTGCTGCAGCTAATTTTGGTTTTATCCTTTCTGATTTATCAGATAGCGCTCAGAACGCTTTATTGAGAGATTTCACCTCATTTTTTGTTGCAACATTTATTTTTTCAATCTTAGGAGTAATTACCTTAAATCCAGCATGGTTTTTCTCAGCAGGAATTATTTATTACGGAGCAGCATTATTCAACTTAATTGCTATTTATGCTCACGGCACATCTTACAATCAGATTTACGTTGGTGAAATTATTTTGGGTACTTTACCAACTCTATTAGCCTTAACAATAATCTATAAGAAAAAATCTATCTAGCTTATATGAATCAGTTAATTGATATCGTTTTAAAATCGTTAAAAATTATATTAATGATACTAACAATTGGTGCTGTAGTTGGTCTTATTGGTTTTGGCTATATTGCTTATACTTCATAGCTAAAAAGATTTTACTAAAAATAATCCAATAAGCATTATTAATATTTCACCTAATAAAATTATTAAATAATATGAGCTAGGAATTCCACTGGCAGCTATATTAATAATTCTCATCAATGCAAAACCAGCCATAAAAATAACAATGCTCAAAATACCAATTGAAGTTAAAGGTTTATAGAAAGCAGAAATTACCCAAAATAAGGCTATTGCTATATAAAGAC
>Ga0181596_10000853_pt1 | contig 31675 bp, 28 predicted proteins | sample 041ome_6_FD_148655 | JGI IMG/M metagenome (GOLD analysis project Ga0181596, IMG submission 148655) | Coastal salt marsh microbial communities from the Groves Creek Marsh, Skidaway Island, Georgia - 041402US metaG (spades assembly) | ecosystem: Environmental > Aquatic > Marine > Intertidal zone... | reverse complement strand
GGCTACCGGCCGCCGCCGAGCGTGGTGCATGAGTTCTTCAAGCGCCGCGGCGTGACGCGTAAAAAAAGACAGCGCACGCTGCCGAGCAGGATCGTCCGGACGTAGCACTGAAGCGTCAGGCTTGGTTTGTGAATCCCGGAGGCAAATTGGTCCACAGAAGCGGTCGGATTTTCTGATCGTCGCGGATTAAAAGTCCGCCACTTTACGCTGTAAGCAACGAGCTGAAGGCGGGGAGATGTATACTGTGGAATTATATGGGCGAGTTCGCCGGGCCTGCCACGTTGATGGAATGAGTGCTCGAGCAGCGGCGCAGCATTTTGGGATAGACCGCAAGACCGTTTCGAAGATCCTGAAGCACTCGGTTCCGCCAGGATACCGACGAGAGCGAGCGCCTTCTCGGCCGAAGCTTGATCCGTTCATTGGGGTCATTAACCAGATCCTGGAAGACGACAAACGGGTTATCAAGAAACAGCGGCATACATCGAAGCGCATCCATGCCCGGCTGCGTGATGAACATGGCTTCACTGGCGGCCTTACGATTGTGACCGACTATGTTCGGGAGCGGCAGCGGCGGACACGGGAAGTTTTTGTGCCGCTGTTTCATGCGCCGGGCCATGCTCAGGTGGATTTTGGCGAGACGCTTGGGGTCATCGGCGGGGTCGAATGCAAGCTGCATTACTTCGCGCTGTCGCTGCCGCATTCGGATGCGTTCTTTATGAAGGCGTATCCAGCAGAGACGACAGAGGCGTTTTGCGATGGCCACACCGCAGCCTTTGCCTTCTTCGGCGGCGTGCCGTTGTCGATGCTTTATGACAACACCGTCATTGCCGTCACCAAGATCCTCGGTGACGGGAAGCGGGTGCGGACACGGGTCTTCTCAGAGCTGCAATCCCATTATCTGTTCGAGGACAAGTTTGGGCGGCCTGGCAAAGGGAATGACAAGGGCAATGTCGAGGGTGTGATCGGCTTTGGCCGGCGGAACTTCCTGGTTCCGGCTCCCCGGTTCGACAGCTTCGATGCACTGAACGCCTGGCTGGAGGCGCAATGCCTGAAACGCCAGGATGATGTTGTCCGCGGACATAGTGAGACGATCGGCGAACGTCTGATGCGCGACCTTGATACGCTGATGGCCTTGCCGCCGACGCCTTATGACGCCTGTGAGAAGGTCAGCACGCGCGCAACGTCCATCTCAATGGTCCGGTATCGCACCAACGATTACTCCGTGCCGACAGCATTTGCCCATCATGAAGTTCAGGTCCGCGGCTATATCCATGAGGTTGTCATCGGTTGCGGCGCCGCGGTGATCGCACGACACGTTCGGTCTTATGAGAAGGCGGACATGATCTTCGATCCAATGCACTATCTGCCGCTACTTGAGCAGAAGGTCGGCGCTTTGGATCAGGCAGCCCCTCTCCAGGGGTGGGATCTGCCCGGTGAGTTTGCAACTCTGCGCCGCTTGCTGGAAGCGCGAATGGGAAAGCCTGGCAAGCGCGAATATGTCCAGGTCCTGCGGTTGCTGGAAACCTTCGAGATGGACCATGTCCACGGCGCCATCCGGCAGGCCCTCGACCTGGGTGCCATCGGCTACGATGCCGTCAAACACCTCGTCCTCTGTCGGATCGAGCGGCGGCCACCCAGGCTGGATCTCGATATTTACCCCTATCTGCCGAAAGCGGTGGTCGAGACGACAAAGCCAGCCAGCTACGCGGTGCTCCTGTCAGGAGTGGCAGCATGATCGACACAACAACTGACACCCCGCAGGTCCTGCTGAAGCATCACCTGACCAAGCTCCGGCTACCAACCTTCCAGAGCGAGTACGCCAAGCTGGCCCAGCAATGCGCGACCGAGAACAAGGACCATGTGCAATATCTGCTGCGGCTCTGCGAGCTGGAGCTGATCGAGCGTGAGCGTCGGATGGTCGAACGGCGGATTAAGACCGCTAAGTTCCCGGCAACCAAGAGCCTCGATAGCTTCGACTTCAAGGTCATGCCGTCGCTGAACAAGGTTCTAACGATGGAACTGGCACGCTGCGAGTTCATTGCAAAGCGTCAGAACGTGATCGCCCTCGGACCAAGTGGAACCGGCAAAACGCATATTGCCCTCGGGCTAGGACTGGCAGCTTGTCAAAAGGGACTGAAGGTCCGCTTCACTACGGCTGCGGCTCTCGTCCACGAAATGATTGAGGCCGCCGATGAGCGACGCCTTCAACGTCATCAAAAGCAAATGGCCGCCCAGGACCTACTTATTATTGACGAGCTCGGCTTTGTTCCCCTCAGCAAGACCGGGGCTGAACTGCTCTTCGAGGTCATCTCACAGCGCTATGAGCGCGGATCGATCATCATCACCTCAAACCTGCCTTTTGATGAATGGACTGAGGTCTTCGGCTCGGAACGCCTGACTGGCGCTATTCTCGATCGACTGACCCACCACGTCCACATCCTCGAAATGAACGGCGAGAGCTATCGGCTTAATCAGAGCCGAAAACGCAAAGCCTGAACATACCCGCCGCAAGCTACAGCCATAAAATCGCCATTTAGACAGCGCCCCTTGGCCTGCGTCAGCTATAGCTGACGCAGGCCAAGGGGCCATCCTGAACCAGCAAGATGGACCTATATTCTACCGGGAACTGGCCCCTTTTTACTCCGCGATTGACAGACGTGCGCGGGATCAAATTCACGCAAACTTGGGTCCGCACCTATGATGGTGAATATGAGAAGCTCGACCAGCTTCGCCAGTTGACGGATGCAGGCAAGCTAACCTTGCGCGTTGCGGGGACAGTTGCACCTAAAGACGCGGCTATGGCCCACGCAGCGCTGGAAGCTGGCGGCAGTCGTGGCCGATGGGTGATTATGTTCGACGAAACCAACTAGGCTGCATTCAGCTGGAGTAAATCTGGCTCGCGGTCATCGCGCGTTTGTGTAAGCGCCGGAGGAACCGACATGCTCGGGCTGATGCAGGATGCGCCTCTACTCACCAGCCAAACACTGGCCTATGCCGCTCGTGTTTTTCCGGATGTTGAAATCGTCACGGCCGATAATGGCCGCATCGCACACCGGACGACCTACGGGGCGGCAGACGCCCGCGCGCGCCGCCTTGCTGCATCGCTGAAGCAGCTTGGCCTTGCGGATGAAGACATATTTCTCGGTGCGCTCGCCTGGAATACATGGCGGTTGTTTGAGGTGATGCACGCCGTTCCTGGTGCGGGCGGAGTACTGCACACAGCCAATCCGCGCCTGCACGAAACCCATCTTGCCTACACGATCAATCACTGTGGCGATCGGGCGGTGTTTGTTGATCTGGACTGCCTGCCCCTTGCGGAAGCAATTGCGCCGGATTGCCCAAGCGTTCGCCACTGGATCATTTTGGCGGACAAGGCTGATATGCCAGCCACATCCTTGCCCGGCGCCCTGTGCTACGAGGACTTGATTGAGGCGGGCGACAGGGCCTTCGCATGGCCAGACTTTGACGAGCGCCGCGCATCAACGCTGTGTTTTACCTCCGCGACTACGGGGGAGCCGAAAGGCGTGCTCTACAGCCATCGTGGCACAGTGCTGAACGTGATGACGATCGCAGGCAAAAATGGCTGGAATTTGGGCAAGGGCGATTGTGTGCTTTGCGCGGCCCCATTCTTTCACTGCAACTGGTGGGGCATGCCCTATATGGCACCGCTGGCGGGCGCAAAAATGGTTCTGCCGGGTCGTGTGGTGAGCCCCCAAGCGATGCTTGACCTGATCCGCGCTGAAGGCGTCACGCATTCCGGTGGTGTGCCAACTGTATTGATGGACTTGCTGGCCCAGGTTGAGAGCGATGGCGGTGACTTCGGACCCCTGCAGCAGTTATGGACGGGTGCTACTGCCCCGCCGGAATCACTTTTGCGCCGGTTAGAAGCGTTTGGGCCAAAGGTTGTGCATGCCTTTGGTATGACCGAAACGACACAGGCGCTGACTGTCGCCGTTCCTAACCCTAATGATTCTGATGCCGCGCGCCGGGCAGAACAAATGACCCAAGGTCAGCCCATTTTCCTGACGGATGTGCGGGCTGTTAGCGAGGACGGTTTAGTTCTGCCGGCAGATGGTGAGAGTGTCGGGCTTTTGCAGGTCCGCGGGCCATCCGTCGCTGCGGCCTATTTCAAACGGCCGGACCTGACGCCGGTAACGGCGGATGGTTGGCTCGACACGGGCGATATCGGCTCTGTCGGTCCAGAAGGGCATATGCGCATTAGTGACCGGGCGAAGGATGCCATCAAGTCTGGCGGTGAGTGGATCAGTTCTGTCGTGTTAGAGAACATCGCAGCAGGCTGCCCGGGCGTGGCGGAGGCCTGTTGTATTGGCGTCAAGCACCCGCGCTGGCAGGAGCGCCCATTGCTGCTGATCGTCCGTGCGGCCGGAAGCGATGTCGACGCGGCGGCTGTGCGCCTATTTCTTGCAGGCAAAATTGCTAAATGGTGGATGCCAAACGCAGTCCGCTTCGTGGATAGCCTGCCGCGCAATGGCGTGGGCAAAGTGCTGAAGGCCGCGCTGCGGGAACAATATCAGGCTGTACTGCTCCCTGACCTTGGTGAGGGAGAGGCTTAGTCCGGGACCACGAGCTCACGCGGTAGCTTGAAGCGCATGGTTTCGTCAGCGACGCGGGTTTCTTCCACGGTGACATCAAACCGTGCGCGCGCCGCTTCAATCACTTCCTGCACCAATTGTTCCGGGGCTGATGCACCGGCGGAAAGGCCAACGGTCTGAACGCCGTCGAACCATGCCCAATCGATATCTGGCGCGCGGGCAATCAGCCTGGCTTCTGCTGCGCCAGAAAGCCTTGCGACCTCAACCAACCGGTTTGAGTTGGAGGAATTCGCTGCGCCCACGACCAGAAAGAGCTCTGTATCCGTCGCGGCTGATTTGACGGCAGCTTGGCGGTTCGTGGTCGCATAGCAGATGTCCTCCTGCTTCGGCCCGGCGATATCGGGGAAGCGGCGGGTCAGTGTGGCGATGATTTCGCTGGTGTCGTCCACCGATAGCGTCGTCTGGCTGGCGAAAGCGAGCGATGCCCCCTCGGGCGGGGTGACAGTTTCAGCATCCTCAACAGTCTCAACCAGTGTCATGGCACCGTCGGGTAATTGCCCAAGCGTGCCAATGACCTCCGGGTGTCCGGCATGGCCGATCAGCATAATGTGGCGATCCTGCGCGTTGTGGCGCTCTGCTTCGCGGTGGACCTTGCTGACAAGTGGGCAGGTCGCGTCCACATAAATCATGTTGCGGGCCTGGGCTTCAGCCGGAACCGATTTCGGCACGCCATGGGCGGAGAAAATGACTGGGCGATCCGGTGGGCATTCCTCAATTTCGTCCACGAAAACCGCGCCCATATCAGCCAGCCTGTCCACCACGAACCGGTTATGCACAATCTCATGGCGCACATAGACAGGTGCGCCCCAGCGCTCCAGGGCGCGCTCAACAATTTCGATGGCGCGGTCAACGCCCGCACAGAAGCCGCGAGGGCCAGCGAGGCGGATGGTCAATGGCGGCAGGTTAGCCATGGCGGGTGCGCTTTCAATGTGAGTCGTATTTAGGAAGTGGGCGGGTTCTGATTGCGGCGTCGGCTCCCTAAATATAGGGTGCGCTCGTGGTTATCCAGGCTCGGGGGCTTTATGGAAACGCTTTCTAGGCGCAATCGTTGGGCTCATGGCCTGAGAAGCGCAGTTTTTATGGGCGCAATGGCGCTTGGCCTCGCGGCCTGCGGCGAATCGATCAATCCATTTTCGAAGGATGTGATTGAGGTCGGCTGCCCGGCTATCGGTGCTTTGAAGGAAGCAGAGGAGCTGACCCGCTTCCGCGATGGCCCTGGCCGTGACCTGACGGATGTGCGCTTTGAAGCGCGTATTGGCCGCACGGTCGGAAAATGCAAAGTCACCCAAAGCAAGCTTTTGGCGGAAGTAAACGCTGGGATCGAGCTCTTCGCCGAGCGTGGCCCTGCGCTGGATCGTGCGGTGGAACCGCTGGAATATTTCATCGCCATCCAAGCGCCGAATGGTGAGATCGCGACCCGTCAATCCTTCACCGTGGATGTTGATTTCAGCAAAGGCCTGCAGGAAATCCGCAAGGTCGATTATTTGACCTTCGAAATCCCGAACGCCACCGCCGCAAATTTGCGTGGTTACAAGGTATATTTCGGCATTCAGATGACAAAGCCTGAATGGGACTACGCACTGCAGGCACGCAGTGGGCGGCGTTAATCCAAGCCAATCACTCAGCCTGAATAATCGGCGTCACTAACTTTCTCGAACCATTCTGTACCACCGCCATTGTCATCGGTTTCTGACATGGCTAAGTGCGTGAAGATGCGGTCTGGCGCTGCGCCGTGCCAATGGCGGACATTCGGCGGAATGATGGCTGTATCGCCAGGGCAGAGTTCCACAACCGGCTCCCCTTCGATCTGCACACGGCCAACACCGTAGACGACCCAAAGTGTTTGTCCGACGGGATGTTGGTGCCATGCAGTGCGCGCGCCCGGCGTAAAGGTGACGTTCGTTGCCCGCATGCGGGAAGGCGCTTGGCCAACCAGGACAGCATCCTGGTAGACTGTGCCGGTGAACATCTCTGCTGGGGCTTGCTTGGTGCCGCGGTCTTCAGCGCGATGGAGTTTGAGCTTCAAGGGATCGCCTCCTGAATATATGTGTAACGCAATGCTACACTCAGAAGGCGGCTCGTATAGGCCTAAATCTTGGCGAAACGCTGTATCATCCGGGGCAGCCAACGGCGGAACACCAGCGGCGCGTCCGTCACCGCAAGGCAGATGCAGGGGCCATTTGGGCCGGATACAGGGGTGTGGTCCACCGTCTCATCGGCGACTTCTATATCGCCCGCGTGGAATTCTTCATCGCCATCGGCAAAGCTTCCGGCCAGCACCAACGTTAATTCCAGTCCCTGATGTGTGTGCTGCGGCACATCCTCACCGGGCGGGATGTAAAGAAGGCGCGCGCGGGTTTCGTCACCCGTCTCAATCAGATACTGGCGAATGCCGCCGCCAAGCGGGCTCCACTTAACTGCATCCAGCTCACAGCCTAGATAGCGGCGGAGTGGTGCTGGCGTGTTTGATCCCGCTACAACGTTCAACGGTTGCTCTGCCACGGCGCTTTCGGCGCGGGCCATGCAGGCTTCGAATGCGCCAGCGTCCATAGGCTCCGGCGGCATGCCTTCCAATGCCGCTGTGCCAATGGCTTCAAGCGCTGCATCGCGCTGGCGGCAGCTGGTGCAATAGGTCAAATGGCTTGCGACAGCCAGCGACCAGCCCTCCGCCAGGGACCCGGCGGCATAGGCTAGCAGCAGATCGTCAGGGAGATGGTGGTGCGTTTCCATCAGCTTTCTCCGTGGGCGTTGCGATCAAGCAGTGTGTCCAGCCGCGCCAAAGCCAGGCGGATGCGGGATTTCACGGTGCCGATCGGCAATTGTAATTTTTCAGCGATAGCGGGGTGCGGGTCTTCCTCAAAGAAAGACAGCATAATGACCTCACGTTGCTTCTCAGGCAGTTCTGCCAACGCGCTTCTGACAGCTGCGATATCCTGTTGTTTAGAGGCTTGATGGTCCGGCGCAGGTTCGGCTGCTGGCACTAAGAGCGGATCATTGGGATCAAGTTCCGGGCGCTGGCGCCGTCGGATGCGGTCAATCATCTGATTACGCGCGATCCGGAATATCCAGGTGGAAGCGCTCGCCTTTGCAGGGTCAAACAGCCCTGCTTTCCGCCACAGCAGTGCCAAGGTTTCCTGGGCGATGTCCTCAGCCTGGCTGGGGCTAGAGCCTTGTCGCAGCAGGTAAGATTTCACCCGGGGGGCGAAGTGCACGAATAAACGGCTAAACGCGTCCCGGTCGCCGGTCTCTGCGACTGCTAACAGTAGAGCCTCCCAGGATTGTTCAGTGGCGCCGGCGGCGTCGCTCATGAGGTGTCAGTCTTTCTTGTTCGACTTGGTGTGTACGGCCCCAGTCCTGGTTCAGATCAGTCTAACGGAAAAACTATCTGCGTGATTTTCTCGGATGTTTTCTGATCTGCGGGCTACGCCGCGCCGTAAACAGCACTGAAACCAACTAGGGCTTTCTCTATGTCGCTCGATGCGCTCAAAGATCACACCGGCCAACGTCGGGCTGCAGTTATTGGTGCCGGAATTTCCGGGCTGGGCGCTGCCTATGCGCTATCGAAAACCCATGCCGTGACGGTATTTGAGGCTGAGCCACGCCTTGGCGGCCATGCGCGCACGCTGGAAGCTGGCCGGGATCAGACGGTTCCTGTCGATACGGGCTTCATCGTCTTTAACTACCGCAATTATCCGCTGCTGACGGGCCTGTTCGCTGAGCTTGATACGCCGGTGAAGAAAAGCGATATGGCCTTCGCTGCCAGCATAGATGGCGGTCGCGTTGAGTATGGGCTGCATTCAACGCCTGCGATTTTTGCCCAGAAAAGCAATCTCGTGCGGCCCGGTTTCTGGCGGATGCTTGCAGATATTCCGCGCTTCAATCGGGGCGTCAAGGCGCTGGCGGATGAACCGGGCCTAACGCTGGGCGACGCGTTTGATCGTCTGAACATGGGCCAGTGGCACCAGCAATATTTCCTGCTGCCGCTTTCAGGTGCCGTATGGAGTGCATCGCCAGAGCAGATGTTGGATTTTCCGCTGGCGACATTTGTCCGTTTCTTCGAAAACCATGGCTTGCTGACAATCAATGACCAGCCGCAATGGCATACGGTTGATGGCGGCAGTCGCGTTTATGTGGCGCAATTGGCGGCGGCGATCCTGGCCAATGGTGGGGAAATCCGAACGGGCGCGCGCATTGAACGCGTCAGCCGGAATAATGGCACGGTGAAGGTGAAGCCTGCCGGGCAAGAGGGCCAATCTTTCGATGATGTGGTTTTCGCCTGCCACTCCGACCAGGCACTGGCGCTGATGGACGACCCAGACGCGGATGAGCAGCGCATTCTGGGTGCCATGCGGTACGCTCCGAACACAGTGATCCTGCACGATGACCCAAGCGTTATGCCGAAGCGTCGGGTGTGCTGGGCCAGTTGGAACTATCAGGGCAAGGCGAACATTACCGATCCAGACATGACAGTGACCTATTGGATGAACCGCCTGCAGGGCATCCCTGACGAGATACCGCTTTTCGTCACTTTGAACCCATCAACGCCAATCCGGGATGAGTACGTGTTCGACGAAACAGTGCTTAGCCACCCGATGTTTGACCAGCCCGCGATTGATGCGCAAGCGGCCCTGCCCGGTATCCAAGGCAGGCGGAATACTTGGTTTTGCGGTGCCTATTCCCGCTACGGCTTCCATGAAGATGGTCTGTTGAGTGCGGTCACTGTCGCCCGGGCGATGGGTGCCGCACCGGCATGGGCATAGCGGCATGAGTGTATCAACGTGGCCAGATGTCGGAGCAGCTTTGCTGACCGGCAGCACCTATCACGCGCGTCGGGGCGAACTGCGCAATGCATTCCGGTATGACGTGGATTATGTGCTCTGCCGTGTCCATCCAGCCCCTTGGCGCGGGGGTAAACTCATGGGGCGGAAACGCCCGGCATTCGCTGTTGTTCGGGATGCGGATCATGGTCGGGGTGGGGCGGATATGGCCGCCTGGGCGCTGGAGCAGGCGCGCGCGCTTGGCGCACCCGAAAGCGCACTCCATACAGTTTGGCTGTTAACGCAGCCGCGCACGTTGGGGTTTCTGTTTAACCCGGTCAGCTTCTGGTTCTTCCAGGATGCTAATGGTGCGACGCGCGCTGTATTGGCGGAGGTCAACAACACCTTCGGCGACAGGCATTCTTATCTCTGCTTCTTGCCTGATTTCACGCCGATAGGGCCCGATGACGCCATCACGGCCCAGAAAGTTTTTCATGTCTCCCCGTTTCAAGAGGTCGAAGGCACGTATCGGTTCACGTTCGATCTGAAAGACGACGCGGTCGATATCCGTATCGATCATCGCCGGGAAGGTGGTCACGGCGTGATCGCTACGCTGGCGGGACCGCTGGTACCGGTTACGACCAGGCGTGTGCTTGGCGTCATTCTGCGCCGGCCATTGGGGGCGCTTCGTGTATTCGCGTTGATCCATTGGCAGGCCATCAAGCTCAAACTCAAGGGTGCGCCATATCGTGTGCGCCCACTTCCCCCGAAAGAGGAAGTCTCTCGATGACAGACACGCAAACGCTCGCCCACGATTCAGCGGAAATCACACTGCCGAAGGCACCTTCGCGGCCTTTAAGCTCTGCGGTTGGCGCACGCTTCTTTAAGGCCTGTGAGCAGATCAAAGTTGGCACACTGCATGTGACGGCACCCGATGGCCAACGCCGCCATTTTGGCTCTGGATTGCCCGAAGTGCATTTCCATATCCATGATTGGGCGGCCATCGCTGCTGTCGCCGCCAGGGGCGATATCGGTTTGGGTGAGGCCTATATCAACGGGTTATGGGATTGCCCTGATATTGACGCCATGACGCAGCTGGCACTGCTGAACGAGGACGCATTTTCTGGCCACCTACATGGCTCATTCCTGAACCGCGCGATTTTCCTGCTGACGGACCGGATGATGCGCCGGAATTCGAAACGCGGCAGTGCCAAGAATATTCAGGCGCATTATGATGTGGGCAATGATTTCTACAGCCTTTGGCTGGACGAAAGCATGACCTATTCGAGTGCGCTGTTTGATCAGCCGGGCCTCACCTTAGAAGACGCGCAGGCGCGGAAATATCAGCGGCTGTTGGATGTCACAGCGCGGCCCGGTGGTGGTGGTAAAACGCTGGAGATCGGTTGCGGCTGGGGTGGGTTCGCTGCCGCAGCACTGGCTGATGGCCGGGACGTTACCGCAATCACGATATCGCCGTCACAAAAGGCCTATGCCGATGCGCGGCTTGGCGGCAAGGCTGATATCCAGCTTTGCGATTACCGGGATATTGAAGGCCAATTCGACGCCATCGTCTCCATTGAGATGATCGAAGCCGTCGGCGAGCGCTATTGGCCCACATATTTTGAGACTCTGAAGCGTTGCCTGGCACCAGAAGGCAAAGCGGCTGTCCAGGCGATCATCGTCGAGGACAAATTGTTCCCGGATTATCGCAAGCGCTCAGACTTCATCCGGCACTACACATTCCCAGGCGGCATGTTGCTGGCACCAGGACCGATGGCCGAGGCGGCAAAAAATGCGGGCCTCGCCGTCAACAATGTCTTCCGGTTCGGACTGGATTATGCCGAAACACTGCGCCGCTGGACGGCGGCCTTCGAAGAAGCCGCCCCGCAGGTCCGCGCGCTTGGCTACCCAGAAACCTTCCTGCGGAGCTGGCGTTTCTATCTGGCGATCTGCACTGCTGCGTTTCAGACGGCGCGGACAGATGTCATTCATATGGAGTTTAGCCATGCGTAAGGCCGTATTCGCGCTCGCTGCCCTTCTGGCTCTCCCCGCTCAAGCGAATGATGCTCAAGCCTCCCCGGTTGAGATTGAGCCGTCCTTACGACAGGTCGGGCAGGCCGAGTTCCGCTACCTGTTCTGGGATATTTTCGATGCGAGCTTGTATGCCGCTGGCCAGACATTTTCTTGGCAAGCGCCGTTCGCCCTCTCGCTTGAATATCGCCGGGATTTCAGTGCGGAGGATTTGACCAAGGAAACCATCAAGTCCTTGGACCGGCTGACAGACTGGCCGCAGGCTGAGCTTGCAAGCTTCCGCTCAACGCTCGCTCCCTGCATGGCGAATGTGCGTGATGGCGACCGTTTCACGGCTGTCAGCCCGGACGCGGATACTGCAGTCCTGTTCCTCAACGGCAAAGAACGTTGCCGCCTGGAAAAGCCCAATATTCGCCGTGATTACTTCAGCATCTGGCTGAGCCTGGATAGCGATTTCCCAGAAGAAACCCGCAAACTGCTCGGCACCCCGAGCCCGTGATGACTGCTGCTGAATCCGCGCCGGTGGGTAAAGCGCAGAGGGTTCTCCTGCGCTACAGCATGTTCGGCGCGGCTTTGGCGTTTGCTGGGCCGCCAATCTATATCCACACCCCCCGTCTTTATGCCGATCAGCATGGGCTGGGGCTGGCGGCGGTTGGGGCCATCCTGCTGGGCTTGCGCATTCTGGATTTCGGCCAGGACCCGCTGCTGGGCTGGTGGATTTCCCGAACGAAAATGGCGAAGCGCACCATCGCTTTGATTTTCGCAAGCGCGCTCGGTATTGGCGCTCTGGCATTGTTTGCGCCAGACCCAATCTTTGATGGCCGCATATGGCTATCGCTCAGTTTGGCCGTGGTGTTCACCGGCTTCAGTGGGCTGCAAATCTTGTTCTACAGCGCAGGCGTTAGCTTAGCGGAGCAGAGCGGAAATACCCTCACCCATGATCGCATTGCAGGATGGCGTGAAGCTGGCGTACTCACCGGTATCTGCGCGGCCTGCGTGGCCCCCCTAGCGCTTGGGGCCGTGTTTGGCGAGGCTGTTGGGTTCACGGCATTTGCCATCGTGTTCTGTCTGTTTCTGGCTTACGCGGTCTATCGGATGCGCGATGTGTGGCCGGTTGGCGGTGCCATAAACCAAGAAGCGCCGCCGATTTCCGGGCTCCGTCGCATCTTCCAGGATAGCGGTGTGCGCAGGCTGCTTTTGATCGGACTGCTGAACGCGCTGCCAGGGGGGCTGACGGCGACGCTCTTCCTGTTTTTTGTCGAGGACAAGCTGCAGGCGGGCGACCATGCAGGTCCGATGCTGTTGCTGTTCTTCACCTCTGCTGGTCTGGCAGCACCACTTTGGTCGAAGGCTGCCGCCAAGTTTGGGCCGAAGCCAGCAATGCTTTGCGGCATGCTGGCAGCGATCTTTGCCTTCCTTTGGGCGTTGACGTTAGGGGCTGGTGATTGGATGGCGTTCTACGTGATCTCAGCCGCGTCTGGCGCAGCGCTTGGGGCGGACATGACGCTTCTCCCTGCCATGCTGTCCCGACGTTTATCCGCGACTGGGCTTGATAGCGCCCAAGCCTTTGGTGTTTGGGGCTTCATCAATAAGGCGTCGCTTGCCGTTGCTGCGGGTGTAGCGCTGCCGTTGATCGGCTATGCGAGCTTCGCGCCAGGGCCTGGGAATTCCGAAGTGGCGCTAAGCGCGCTCGCCATCGCTTATGCCGGTGCACCCTGTGCCCTCAAAGCCATCGCCGCCGGACTTTTGTTTATGACGCCAATTTCGAAGGAGGCTTGAGCCATGGCCGCATTAGGCTACATCGCCGCCGGGTTTGCACTCTGCCTGGCACTTGTCCTCGCCAAAGACCACTTTTGGAGCTTCCGCGCCCAGAGCCTCAGTGATTATGCAGGCGAAGCGCCTGAATTTGACGTGCGCACATCGCTTGGCGGCGTCTTTCTGGCTGATGGTGTGATCTATGATTACTCAGGCCGAGTGAACGCCCGGTTCCGCGCCAACATTACCGGTAAGTTCAACGAGGTTGGCGGCGTGATGGATGAGGAATTCTTCTACGCAGGCAAGGCAGAACCGCAGCGCCGCCAATGGCGAATCACTTTCACTGGCCCCAAGACTTTCACGGCAGAAGCCGATGATATTGTGGGCACGGCGCTCGGTGAGGCGTCCGGCAATGCGTTGCGCTTCACCTATAAACTGCGCCTGCCCGAACGGTTGGGCGGGCATGTGCTTGATGTCGTGGATTGGCTCTATCTGATGGAGGACGGAACAATCGTAAACCGATCCGACATGCGCAAATTCGGCGTCCGCGCGGCTGAACTCATCGCCATATTTCACCGAACGGAGGAATAAGCCCATGGCGACGTCATTTGCTGGCAAAACCTATTGGCTCGTTGGCGCATCAGAAGGCCTTGGCCGATCCTTGGCGCTGAAACTGGCGGGCGCTGGCGCAAGGCTATGCCTTTCCGCCCGCAGTGAAGACCGCCTGCAGGACCTCGCGTTGGAAATCGGTGGCGATACAGTGGTCGCACCTTTGGACGCGCGGGATACGGATAGCGTCGCCGCTGCATTCGAGACCCTTCCGAGGCTGGATGGCGTGATCTACAACGCCGGTGTTTATGAGCCCACCACTGCCCAGGATTGGGACGCAGATGCTGTCGAGGCCATGTGCGATATCAATTTCACCGGTGCTGCCCGGGTGATGGGCAAAGCGGTTCCGGCATTGGTCGGGCAGGGCGCCGGGCATATCGTAATTGTCGGCTCGCTGGCTGCGTTTGGCGGGCTGCCGGGTGCTATTGGGTATGCTGCCAGCAAAGCGGGTGCAGCCAGCTTGGCGGAATGTATTCGGGTGGATGTACCAGCGCCGGATTTCAATGTGCAGCTCATGAATCCCGGCTTCATTAAGACCCGGCTGACGGATAAGAATGATTTTGAGATGCCGCATCTGATGATGCCGGATGAGGCGGCGGACTATGTGTTTAAAGCAATGCAGGGTTCGCGCTTCCGCACCAGTTTCCCACCCGCTTTCGCCCGTCGGTTCCGGCTCGCTGGCCTGTTCCCGGATTGGCTCTACTTCAAGCTCGTCCGCTGAAGGTTATTGTTGCGGCATGATGTGCGGCGAATCTTTCAGCAAGCCTTCAGGCTTTGGCTCAAACCGGTAAATTTGGCGAAGATGCACTTCGTCCGGTCCATCGAAAATACGGAGAGCTCTGGCCCATGCGAACGCGTCCGCGATAGGCGTATCCGCGCCGCCGCCCATAGCGCCGAATACTTGGATCGCACGGTCAGCAATCCGCTGATATGTCTCCGCCACAGCAACTTTGATGATGGAGACATCCTGGCGGGCAGCCTTCCAGTCCGATTGGTCAAGCGCCCAGGCGCATTTCCAAGTCAGCAGGCGCGCCTGATTTAGCTCCATGCGGGACCGGGCAATCATGTGCTGGATCGCGTCATATTCAGCGATGGCTTGCCCAAACGCATGGCGTTCCTGGGCGCGCTGTAACATCAGCTCGATCAACGTCTCGCAATGACCGATGGCGCGCATACAGTGATGCACACGCGCCGGGCCAAGCCGCACCTGGCCAAGCCGGAAGCCATCGCCCTCGCTGCCAAGTAGGTTTGCCGCTGGAACGCGGACATCCTCATATGCAATTTCATATGCGCCAGCGCCGGGCTCCACAAATCCTAGAAAAGTCGATGGCCGGATGATGCGGATACCGGGCGTGCTTGCGGGCACGATAATGACGCTCTGGCGGCGACCGGCGCGTGCTTCGGGGTCAGTCACGCCCATGACCAAATGAACATCCGCCGCCTTGCCGTCGGAGATGTACCATTTCCGTCCGGAAATCACGTAGTCCCCGCCGTCGCGCCGGATGGTCGTTGCGATATTACCGGCGTCGGAGGATGCGACCGCCGGTTCCGTCATGGCGAAGGCGGATTGGGTCTGGCCTTCCAATAACGGGTCCAGGAATGCGCGGCGTTGATCGGGTGTGGCGGCGTCTGCCAGCATGATCATGTTCGGCACATCAGGCGGGTGGCAATTGAACGCTTTTGATGCGCCCATAACCCGGCCCATGATTTCCGCCAATGGCGCGAACTGGCTGTTTGTCAGCCGTGTTCCAGGGGTATCATCCGGCAGGTTTGGGATCGCCAGATTCCACAAGCCTGCCGCTTTCGCCTTTGCCTGAAGATCACCGATGAACGGCGGGTATTCGCCTGCCAGCCCTGCTTCTCGCCAAGGCCGGGCGCGCGGCAGAATCTCCGCTGCCATGAAGGCTTCAAGCTGGTCGATCAGCGCTTGCGTTTCGGGCGGGTGGGCGAAATCCATGGGGTGCGCCTTATGCCGGTTTGAAGATGGCGACGCCGTCGTCATTGGTCGCGACAGCGCCATCTACGCCGAGGTAATCCCGCTTGGTCATTTCCTCCAACAGTGCTGTGTCATCTGGCGTGTTGGCGATGAACCGGGTTCCATCAGGCTGGCGACCGAACAGGATCGCGTAGCTGGGGCCCTTGCGGTCGTGCATGACCTCATAGGTCTCAATGGTCGCTTTGCCCGACGGGGCTTCTGTCGTCGCTGGGCCTTTATCGGCGTCGATCTTGGCTTGATAGACTTTGGGATCCTTAGGTTTGAAGGGCTTCTCCGTCGGGGTGGTGGAATAGATCCCGGCAGACTGCTTGGTCACGTAATTACCGTTGGCCGTGATCATGCCGTAGCTGCCAGGCTTAGAGCGGACCTTCTGCATCATCTCAGCAATAGAATGCGTGACGTAATTATTGCCAGGGCCGCCAAAGTAGGGAAGGCCACCGGTCACCGTTAGCCCGCGCGCATCATCTTCCGCGATGCCCATTTCCTGGCAGGCGATCTCAACCGCACTTGGGAAGCAGCTATAGAGGTCCAGGAACGTCAGATCGTCCAGGCCCATGCCCGCCATCTCAAAGGTTTCCTCGGCCACGATGCGCATGGCGGGGGACGAATGGAAGTTCTTACGGTCACTGATATACCAGTGATCGTAGGCATCAGCCGTGCCGTGCAAGTAGACCCATTTATTCTCGGGAATACCCAACGCCTTCGCCTTGGCGACACTCGTCAAGATAACGGCGGCGGATTGGTCGATAAAGGCGTTGGCATTCATCAACTTGGTATAGGGGAAGCCGATATATGGGTTGGTGGCGCTTGGCGTCGCGATCTGTTCTGCGGTGAAGCCATCCCGCCGGTCCGCTAAGGGGTTAGCGGCAGCGACCTTGGCGAAGCCTTCGAACAGGCGGCCCATGGCTTGCGCGTGCTCATCAATCGTGCGGCCCTTGTGGCCTCGGATTGCGGTTTCGAACAGCGGATAGGCGAAGATTGCGCCCGCCATGCGGTGGCGTTCTTCAACGTCATTCCAGCCTTGTGTTCCTACACCCCAGGTCTCGGGCGCGCCGCCAGCATCCTCATTCCAGTCCAGATCAATACCGGCGCGCTGGGCGGCTTTCTGGGTTGATAGGGCCTCGCCGCCGATCACCATGGCGGTCTCAACCTCACCCCGCGTCACCATTTCGGAAAGGCGATTGATCGACCATTGCGGCATGTTTCCGCCTGCATAGGTGTAGATCAGCCGCTTAGCGTTATCCGCGCCGATGCGGTTTGCCAGTGACTTTGGCTGATTGCTGGGCCCACCGAATGGAGACCTAAACCGCCAGCTGGTATCCGCGAACGCACGCAGCTGCACGATGGTGTCGAGGGATGAAAGCAGCGCTGTGCCTGCCTCGCTGTCCTCAGCGGCGGCGCGGGCGGATGCGGCGATCAGGTCAATCGGTGCCAGCGCCTGTTTGGGGTCTTCTTCCCGCTGCGTGATCTGGCCAGCGCCGACCATGATCGGAATACGGCTCTCATCCATCTTCAATACATCCTTTAGAATTCACTCTCTGTATCATGTTGCCATGGCAGCGCGGTTGATTGAAGCTTCGTAGGTCTGCAGTGGGAGTAGAACGATTGCGTATTGAAATGAGTGATGGTGCAAAATCACTGGGAGCACCCGCCGCTCCTAGGTCTCCTCGCCCCCCAACGGGGGGAGAGGGGAGGGTGAGGGGGGCCTTAGCCAGACTGAAACGGTTCGAGCAGCAATTTGAGGCCGTTCTCCCGCTATTAATGCGCTTCGTTCTGGTCAAACGCTTGGTTCTGGGATTGACGCCCCCCTCACCCTGTCCCTCTCCCCCCGTTGGGGGGCGAGGAGAATGCGTGGCGGCGCGTTGCTCTAATGTCGATGCAGGCCTGTGGGGAGTGGTATCATGAGCCGTATTGGCGACGCCCCTAAACGCCGTGAAGATCAGCGCTTCGTCACTGGCACCGGGGCCTATCTGGATGACATGGCGTTCGATGGCTTGTCCCACGCCGCCTTTGTGCGCAGTCCCCACGCCCATGCCCGTATCAGCGAAATCGATACAACTGCTGCCAAGGCAATGCCTGGCGTGCTGGCCGTTCTGACGGCAGAAGATGCCACCGCTGACGGCCTGAGGCCGCTCGTCCCGTTCGTTACAGCCAACACCGTGACGGATGAACCGCTGGCATGGGATGCGCAGCCTTTACTGGCTGCACATACCGTTCGCTTCGTCGGCGAACCTATTGCGATGGTCGTCGCAGAGACGAAAATCCAGGCTTTGGATGCGGCAGAAGCTGTGGCCGCCTCCTACGAAACTTTGCCTGCCGTAATCGATGGCCGTGCGGCACTGGTGGCAGGTGCGGTAGAAATTTCCACCGATATTCCGGGCAATCTGTGCATGGACTGGCGGCATGGCGATCAGGCTGCACTTGAACGCGCGGAAGCGGCTGGTGCCAGCACTGTGTCAATCGGCCTGATGAACCATCGCATCGTCACCAATCCAATGGAGCCGCGCGGTGGGGTTGGTGTGTTTGATGCTGGAACGGGTCGTTACACACTGCACGTTTCTAGCCAGAATATTCATATCAACCGGGACCATATCGCGGCGGCGCTAGGCGTCGGGCGAGAGGCTGTGCGCTGGCTAGCCCCCGATGTTGGCGGCGGGTTTGGTGCCAAGAATTTCGCCTATGTCGAGCAGGCTCTGTTGCTTTGGGCAGCTCGGCGGGCAGGGCGCCCCGTTAAGTGGATCGCCAGCCGTAGTGAAGTCTTCCTGGCGGATCATCAAGCGCGTGATCATTGGGCGAAAGCGTCGCTGGCCATCATGCCGGACGGGCGGTTTGCGGCTCTTGCTGTCGATAGCATCGCCAATCTTGGTGCCTATATGGCGGGCAGTGCGGGCGGGGTGCAAACCAATCAGTATGCGCATCTGCCAGGCACAATTTACACCATTCCTGATGTCGGTCTGAGAGTGCGGTCCGTGGTCACGAATACTGCGCCAATTGGGGTAACGCGCGGGCCAGGTTTTGGCGAGATGAACAATATCATGGAGCGTGTGATTGATGTGGCGGCCGCCAAGCTTGGCATGGACGCCATGGATCTTCGCCGTAAAAACCTGATCATGCCTTCTGCCATGCCCGCCACCAATCCGCTTGGGGGAACCGTGGACAGTGGCGATTTCCCCAAAGCGTTTGAAGCCGCACTGAAGGCTGCGGATTATGGCGGATTGCCTGCTAGAAAATCCGCAACAGTGGCACCATTGATGCGGGGCTTTGGGATTGCAAACCACATCAAGGCGACGGGCGGGGTGCCGGATGAGAATATTGAGATTCTATTTCGGGCTGATGGCGGCGTTGATCTGATCACAGGCACCCAAACTATTGGCCAAGGCCATGAGACGACGTTCCCACAATTAGTCGCGGAGCGGCTGGGCGTGCCGAGCGATGTTGTTACGATGCGCCACGGCGATACGGACGCGATCATCAATGGCGGCGGCCATGGCAGTTCCCGGGCAACATATATGGCTGGCACCGCAATCTGGCGCGCGGCGGAGGAGATTGAGGCCAAAGGCAAGATCGTTGCGGCGGATATGTTGGAAGCAGCAGCGACGGACATCACGTTTGCTGAAGGCCAATTCACTGTCGCCGGTACGGACAGGCGTATCGGCATTCTGGATGTGGCGAAAGCAGCGCGGGAGGCCGGAACGCCGCTCGATACCTTCCATGCCTTCACCCGGGACGCGATGACATACCCGTGCGGCGCCCATGCAGCGGAAGTGACGGTGGACCAAGATACCGGCGTCGTGCGCCTGGTGAATTATACGGCAGTCGATGATTACGGCGTGCTGGTCAATCCAATGGTCGCATCAGGCCAGGTGCATGGTGCGATTGCCCAAGGTGTGGGCCAGGCGTTGCTGGAGCACGCCGTCTATGACGAAGACGGGCAACTGCTCGCAGGGTCATTCATGGACTACGCCATGCCGCGCGCGGATGACCTACCAAGCTTCACCCTGGATTTCAGCCCAACGCCCTGCACAACAAATCCGCTGGGCGTGAAGGGGTGCGGGGAAGCAGGGGCGATTGCGGGCTATCCAGCCGTAACGCTGGCCATTCTGGACGCATTGAAGCCGCTCGACGTCGAAGGATGGGACGGCCCCGCCACGCCAGAAACGATCTGGCGGGCGATCCAAGCGGCGCGTTCAGCCTGATAAAGGAGCGCTATAAACCGCGCATCGCCCGTTTGGACCAGCGGACCTGATAGAGATCGAACCGTCGGTCCGCCAAATTACGGGTCGTGCCGCTGTGGCGGCTGGTCAGCAGGTCTGAGAGCGCCAGGTCCGCCATGGCGATGATTTCTGTGTTGGGCGCGGTGTCAGCAGCAACGCCGTCCCGTGCGAACTGGAAGTCGGACGGAGTGAGGATGCAGCTTTCGGCATAATGCACGTCCATCGCGTCCACATTTGGCAAGTTGCCGACAACGCCGGACAGGACCATGTAACACTGGTTTTCAATGGCACGGGCATGGCAGCAGTAGCGCACACGCAGGTATCCGCGCCGTTCATCTGTGCAGAACGGTACGAACATCATCAAGGCACCCTGGTCTGCCAAGCTGCGCGCGAGTTCTGGGAATTCGCTGTCGTAGCAAATCATGACACCGATTGGGCCGCAGTCCGTTGGGATAACGGCAGCCCGGTCCCCGCCTTTGATGTTCCACCATTCCCGTTCAGATGGGGTGGGGTGCAGCTTGTCCTGGGCGTATACAGCACCATCGCGCAGGAAGACGAAGCAGGTGTTTCGAAGCTCCCCGTCATCCGCCATGGTGATGTGCGAGCCGCCGATAATATTGATGTTGTAGGACACGGCCAGCTTGGTCATGAACGCCTTATAGCGATCCGTATATTCGGTGATCTTCTTGATGGATTCGTGCGGTGGGCGCTTTTCGGTTTCCAGCGACAGAAGCTGCGTGGTGAAAAGCTCCGGGAAGGTCACGAAATCGGCTTTGTAGTCAGAAGCGACATCGACGAAATATTCGATCTGTTCCTCAAACTCCTCAATCTTCGAGATTTTGCGCATCTAGAATTGTACGGTCGCCACACGGACGCGTCCCGGCAAGCGCCTGTCCGGGCGGGTCGTGCGCGATGCGGACATGGTCTCCGCCAGTGGGTTGGTCCAACGCATGTGAACGGCATGGCCGCCAGATTGTTTGTCGTCTGGTAGATAGCCTTCCAGAACGCCAAGCGCCTCAAAATCCTGTTTGAACTGGAAATTGATAACCTGGTCGCGGATCTCCATGTCCTGAACGGCGCGCAGATAGTCCGCTGGAACGGGATAGTCCTTCCGGCGGCGCTGATAGCCTGGCATGCGGCCGCCGAACACGATGCTCTTCAGTTCCATCAACCGGCAGAGCTCACGCCGCGCCCGGTAAAACCGTTGCCCAATGCGAAGGCGGCGGTATGCGGGATCAACGCACACTTCGATGCCGTACAACACGTCACCGTCTGGATTATGGCGCGAGCCAAAGCCACCGCCGGTAATTTCGTCCCAGGTGTGCTGCCTTAGCGCCAGCGCTTCTTCGATAATGCTGGTAGCGCAATACCCAACGATCTTGCCCTCATATTCAGCAACAAATACGCCTTCGGGGAAGTTGTTGATCTGGCCCAGGATTTGGGACGCAGTGTAGGCGTCCTCGGGCGGGTAAACGCGCGCAGAAAGGCTTGAAATTTCTTGCGCCTCATTGAGCTGCGCGACGCGTATTGCAAGTTTGGCTGATGCTTCGCGCATGGAAAGGCCTTTGCTGGAGCGAATATGATCCCTGGTTTATAGGCGGATCAGCGGCGCTGATCAGTGGCCGCCGCCTAAATTTCCGGTGCGGATAGAATAATTGACCGCCAAGCCATAGTCCGGGTCATCATCTGCATCCAAAATGAGCTGGCCCGCACGGTTCAATAGCGCATGGCAATCCCGCGAAAGATGGCGGAGTTGCAGGGTTTTTCCAAGCGCCTCATAGCGGGCGGCAAGCGCATCAATCGCTTGCAATGCAGATTGATCAACCACGCGACTATTGGCGAAGTCCACAGTGACCGCTGTTGGATCACCGGCGGGGTCAAACAACTCGCCGAACCCGTCTGCAGAGCCAAAGAACAGGGGGCCTTCGATCTGATAGACCTTGGCACCTTCCGGTGTGGTTCGGGTGATGGCGTGGATGCGCTTTGCGTTATTCCAGGCATAAGCTAGGGCTGAAACGATGACACCGACGACCACGGCAATCGCCAAGTCCGTCATTACCGTTACGATTGTGACGAGGCCCATCACAAGGGCGTCCGTTAAAGGAATACGGCGCAGGATCGTCAGGCTTTGCCAGGCGAAGGTGCCAATGACGACCATGAACATGACGCCGACCAGTGCGGCCAGTGGAATTTGCTCGATCAGACTGGAAGCAAACAGGATGAACATCAGCAGGAACAGCGCTGCCGTCACACCAGAAACGCGGGTGCGCCCGCCGGATTTCACATTGATCATCGACTGGCCGATCATGGCGCAACCGCCCATGCCGCCAAAGAACCCGGTCACGGTATTGGCGACGCCCTGGGCGATACATTCCTGGGACGCGCCGCCACGCTTTTCTGTGATTTCACCCACGAGGTTTAGGGTCAGCAGGCTTTCAATCAGGCCAATTGCGGCCAAGATCAACGCATAAGGGAATATGATCTTCAGGGTTTCAAGGGTGAGCGGCACGGTTGGGATACCAAACTCCGGCAGTCCGCCCTTGATTGAGGCGAGGTCGCCAACGCGGGGCACGTCAATCCCAAACGCAATGACGATGCCAGCAACAATAGCAATCCCTGCGAGAGGTGCTGGAATTGCGTTGGTCAATTTCGGCATGCCCCAGATGATCGCCATAGTGAGCGCCACAAGGCCCAGCATGATGACGAGCGGCAGGCCCGTCATCCATTGCGGCTCGCCGCCTGTGTCACCTGCGGGAATTTGGAATTGGGTGAGCTGCGCCATGAAAATGACGATCGCGAGCCCGTTCACAAAGCCCAGCATGACGGGGTGCGGCACAAGCCGGATAAATTTACCAAGCCGGAACACGCCCGCGAGCAATTGCAGAATGCCCATCAGCACAACAGTTGCGAATAGATATTGGACGCCATGGTCCGCCACCAACGCCACCATCACGACGGCAAGCGCACCGGTTGCACCCGAGATCATGCCGGGCCGGCCGCCGATCAAAGCCGTGATCAGGCCAACAATGAAGGCTGCATAAAGCCCGACCAGCGGATGTACGCCTGCCACGAATGAGAAGGCGACAGCCTCTGGCACCAGCGCCAAGGCGACGGTAAGGCCTGACAAAACTTCGGTTTTGATGCGCCCTGCCGTGAACCCAGCACCATCCGATGCGGCACCAGAGGCGAGCGAAATCCGGCCTGCAATTGCGGCGAGGGTAGGTTTGGTCACAAAAAGGGCATCCAACATGTCATAAAAATGCGCGCTAAATTATTCATAAACCAATAATGCTGCACTGCGAAACAATTCCCTTGCGACGCAAGCGCACTGTTGCGCGACAGGAATCGCACGAATCTGCGCTGTTCGGTAATCGCTTTAGGGAATATTAGCGTCGTGGCGGCTATGAATATGATGATCCGCCGCGCTTCGTTCATGGAGAACAGCCTTTGCCTACTATTCTGATCATCGACGACAACGAAGAAATCCGCACGCTCTGGACAGAGGTGTTGGAGGAAGAAGGCCATGAGGTCATTCAGGCGGAGTCCGGCGTTGTCGGCGTCAAGATTGCCCAAACGCGGGGGCTTGATGTCATCGTCACAGATATCATGATGCCGGATAAAGACGGATTGGAGACCATTATGGAAATCCAGTCTCACAACCCGACCGCAAAAATTATAGCGGTATCGGGCGGCGGCAGCATGCTGAAGGAATCATTCCTACCCGTCGCGGGCGCACTGGGTGCAGTGATTACCCTGCAGAAGCCGGTCGATATCAATGAATTTTGCGCATCAGTATCGACAGTCGCGGCCGCCTAGTTCGACTAACTCAGCTGCGGCTCGATTTTCTGAAGCTCCCTCCTTTAAGTTGATAGAATCGGACGGCCATCTCCCTGATTGTCAAGGGCAGCAGGCAAGGGCGTAGGCCTTCTCGGCTAAGAGGCGCTGTTGCAGGAAGTCAGGAAAATGAGCCATATATCAAAGTGGTAGGTGCGAATAAGGCCGCCAAAGAGTGAACTGTTAGCACTCGCCCCGCACGAGTGCTAATTTTTTGCTTGAATGAGTCACGCTGATTGCTTACTTGTGTCGCCACCGACGGGCCTCGCAGCTTTTTTGGGGCGGCCCGGTGGGCATTCAACAGATAAATCACTTTGAGGAGGGCTATCCATGGCCATGAAGTTTCGGCCTCTGCACGACCGCGTGCTCGTGCGTCGCGTGACGCAAGACGAGAAAAGCGCTGGCGGCATCATTATTCCTGAAACCGCTCAGGAAAAGCCACAAGAAGGCGAAATCGTCGCTGCAGGCGCTGGCCGCATCAGCGATGATGGCGCAGTGCACGCGCTTGACGTGAAAGCAGGCGACAAAATCCTGTTCGGCAAATGGTCTGGCACGGAAGTAAAGATCGACGGCGAAGAGCTGCTGATCATGAAGGAAAGCGACGTTCTGGGCATCGTCGGCTAACGCTGACGGAGCAAAAGGGGTTGGCTAACGCTGACGGCTTTTGAACGACGAATACCCGAATTTCGGGCCAAGGCGGTTCTCGTCTTTCTGGCCCGCACTCAAGTTAAAGGAAAAATACCATGGCAGCGAAAGAAGTTCGCTTCGGCTCTGACGCGCGCGACCGCATGCTCAAAGGCGTGAACACGCTTGCAGACGCGGTTAAAGTCACCCTCGGCCCTAAAGGCCGTAACGTTGTGATCGATAAGGCGTTCGGCGCCCCCCGCATCACGAAAGACGGCGTCACCGTCGCCAAAGAAATCGAGCTTTCTGACAAGTTCGAAAACATGGGCGCACAGATGGTTCGCGAAGTCGCGTCCCGTACCAATGACGAAGCTGGCGACGGCACCACCACTGCTACCGTTCTGGCTCAGGCGATTGTCCGCGAAGGCGCTAAGTCCGTCGCAGCCGGCATGAACCCGATGGATCTGAAGCGCGGCATCGACCAAGCTGTCGAAGCTGTTGTTGAAAACCTGAAGAAGCGCTCCAAGAAGGTCAAAGACTCTTCCGAGATTTCTCAGGTCGGCACGATCTCTGCTAACGGCGAAGCCGCCATTGGCCAGATGATTGCTGAAGCGATGCAGAAGGTTGGCAACGAAGGCGTTATCACCGTCGAAGAAGCCAAAAGCCTCGAAACTGAACTCGATGTCGTTGAAGGCATGCAGTTCGACCGTGGTTACCTTTCCCCGTACTTCATCACCAATGCTGAAAAGATGATCTGCGAGCAGGAAAGCCCATACATCCTGCTGCACGAGAAGAAGCTTTCTTCTCTGCAGGCGATGCTGCCGGTTCTGGAAGCTGTTGTGCAGTCCAGCCGTCCGCTTCTGATTGTTGCTGAAGACATCGAAGGCGAAGCGCTCGCGACCCTCGTGGTCAATAAGCTGCGCGGCGGCCTGAAGATTGCTGCAGTGAAGGCTCCTGGCTTCGGCGATCGTCGTAAAGCCATGCTCGAAGACATGGCTGTCCTGACGGGCGGCACGGTCATCAGCGAAGATGTTGGCATCAAACTTGAGAACGTCACCCTCGACATGCTCGGCACCGCCAAGCGCGTTTCCATCGACAAAGACAACACGACAATCGTCGATGGCGCTGGCAAGAAGGGTGATATCAAAGCCCGCTGCGGCCAGATCCGTCAGCAGATTGACCAGACCACTTCCGATTACGACCGTGAAAAGCTGCAGGAGCGTCTGGCAAAGCTCGCCGGTGGCGTTGCAGTCATCCGCGTCGGTGGTGCTTCTGAAGTTGAAGTGAAAGAGCGTAAAGACCGCGTCGACGACGCCCTGAACGCAACCCGCGCTGCTGTCGAAGAAGGTATCGTTCCTGGCGGCGGGTCCGCTCTGGTCTATGCCGTTCGTTCCTTGGACAAGCTTAAGGGTGACAATGACGACCAGACTGTTGGCATCAACATCGTTCGCCGCGCGCTGGAGGCTCCTTGCCGCCAGATTGCATCGAACGCTGGTGCAGATGCATCCGTCATCGTCGGCAAGCTGCGTGAAAGCAAGTCCGAGACCTTCGGCTACAACGCGTCTAACGACACGTTCGTCGATCTGGTCAAGGAAGGCATCATCGACCCGACCAAGGTTGTGCGTCATGCACTGCAGGATGCGGCTTCTGTCGCCTCACTGCTGATCACGACCGAAGCCATGGTTGCCGAAAAGCCAGAGCCTAAGGGCGCAGCAGGCGGCGGCATGCCCGACATGGGTGGCATGGGCGGTATGGGCGGCATGGGCGGCATGGACTTCTAAGTCCGGCCGACCACGACGCTATTCCGGATTGGGCCGCAGGGAAGAAATTCCCTGCGGCCTTTTCTTTTGCGCACGATATGCCCGGTAAGCCAGCGATAACAAGAACGCTGCTCATCTTGAGAACAAGTGTCTCGCGGCTCAGATTTAGGGGAGAGAGATAGCCACATGGGCACGCGTGCTCGCGGTTCTTCTGATCCAACTCCTCGCCCCCCAACGGGGGAGAGGCTGGGTGAGGGGGCGCTTGCATAAGCCCTAACCGTTAGCAGAGGAAGGCTGTGTCAGCAGCGCCATCTCTGTTGGCCGAGAGCGCCCCCCCTCACCCTCCCCTCTCCCCCCGTTGGGGGGGCGAGGAGACCTGGCGGCGGGGAGCTTGGGAGTTTGTGGTTGAAGCCTTGAAACTGGAGCGCACGCCATGACCGATATCCATATTCTGCACGAAAATGCTGAATGGCTACCGCCGTTCCGCGCCGCATTCGAAGCGCTCGGCCTGGATCCGATTGAGCATGATCTGGACAAAGGTGTTCTGGATTTGAACACTCCTCCAGCGCCCGGCGTCTATTACAATCGTATGAGCGCCTCATCCCTGACGCGCGGCCACGCGCACGCCCCGGCAATGACGGCGGCGCTGCTGGATCAGGCCGTGCTGGCGGGATATACGGTCATCAATGGCCCGAATGCGTTGCGTCTGGAGATGAGCAAGGCCGCGCAGTATGCAGCACTTTCGGCCCATAAAGTGCCCACGCCGCGCACGATTGCAGCTATCGGTGCGGACCAGATTGAAGCGGCGGCGGAAGCATTCGGCGAAGCACCGTTCATCCTGAAGCCAAACCGGGGCGGCAAAGGGCTTGGCGTTTCGCTGATCCAAGATCTGGACGATCTTCGTGCCCGGTTGCCTGAATTGCAGGCCAGCCCGAATGCGGATGACGTATGGCTGATACAGGAATATCTACCGGGTTCAGACGGCTCGATCACCCGCATGGAATTCATTGGCGGCAAGCTGCATTATGCGGTGCGTGTGAACACCGGTGGCGCGTTCGAGCTATGCCCGGCGGAAGCCTGCGCCATTGGCGATGCGCCGCCGATGTTCGAGATCATTGAAGGTTTTGAAAGCCCGCTGCTTGGCCGCCTGGAAGCGTTTCTTGCGGCCAATGATGTGCAGATCGCCGGTATCGAATTCACACTTGACCAGAATGGCCAACCGGTCGTCTACGATGTGAATACCAACACCAATTATAACCCGGCCGCTGAAGCTCGGGCCGGCGTCGAGCCCGGCCCTAGCGCTGTGGCAGTGTATCTGGCCGGTCTGGCGGCGGCACCGAACCTCTCTGTCGCGGCCTAGAGCAGGACACTAAAGGCCTTTGATAGCACCGGCGCGGACCTTCTCTGGGCGGCGCATAGCCAGCAAGCGCTTGGCGTCATCGGTTGCCCCTTGTTTCAGCAAGGTTCCGAGGAGCGCATATTCAAGCAGGTCACGCTGGGCGCGACTGCCGCCGATGCGTTCGTGGCTCGCCATCACGGCAGTCAGGTGCTTGGTGGCGTCTGCCCAGCGTTCCGCCGCTATTGCTCCGAATGCGTCCGCCAGGGTCTGTACGACGTCCGCCGCTGGCCCCTTGGCGTCTGTCCGGATGCGATTAAGGGCATCCATATTGCCCGCCATGGCGTGGGCGAGTGCCGCGTGGACATCACCGAAAGCAATGCCGGGATTTGGGAAAACATCTGTGGCGTAGCGGCTGACTTCCGCCCAACGGCTTTTCGGGACTTCGACGCCAGCCAATTCCGCCCGATATAGCAATGATGCCATATCAGTCATGATATTCAGCGCCGGGCCCCAGGCTTTGCCGGGTGCCACATCCCGATCCAGCACCTCCCACATCTGGTCAATATCGCCATGCTCCATCGCCCATAGGGCGACATGCCAGGAGATGTGGCAGTGCAGCGCGCCGCCCTTGTCGTAGTCCTGCATCCAATCCTTCATGAAGGCGGCACCGGCCTGCGTTTCCCCCGCTTCGTAATAGACATGGGCGCGAATGTGGGCAGCATTGGCGTTTTTAGGGTTTAGCGCCAGGGCGCGTTCTAGATTGGCCTCGGCATTCTTAGTTTGCCCTGCCTCGACCTGTGAAAAGCCGTGTTGGCAAAGGAACCACCAGTCCTCACCGTAGTGGGGGGCGAGGGAGGTTGTGAAGGCGAGCTGTTCGGCTTCCCGGCCCGGTTGGCCGCTAAAGCCGATCATGCCGAACACGCCCATACAGGTTTGCGCGATCATGGCGTCGCGGGGATGGTCCAGCAGATGGGCGCGGATGGCTTTGTAAGCGCCCGGGCCGTCGCCACTGAGCAGCAGGGAGAAAGCATTGAAATGGCCAACTTCCCGCGCGGTCATGGCCCCTGCGTTATCTTTCACGACGCTAAAGGCTTCCGCAGCATCTTTGCCCCTGCCGACAGCTTGGCGGACACGGGCGAGGCCCAGATGGGCCAATGTAAAATCCGGGTCTGCTGCAACGGCTTGCTGAAACGCGCCCTCGGCACCGGCTTGCGCTGCCAGGAACCGGTCAACGCCGTCAATATAGGCGTCCCTCGCAGTGGCGGAACTGGTGGAGAGATCATTGCCATAACGGTCTTGCAGCATGGGGCATCCTTTATTGATCGCTGTCAGGCGTCCCAGTCTTCTACCTGAAGGCCATGGTCGCTGACCACCTCTGCCAATGCGGCATGCGGATTGACCGCAACACCATGGGCCGCCCATGTGAGCAGCGGCAGATCGGTTACGTGGTCGCTATAGGCGGTAGAGTGTTCTGGCGCTGTATCGCCAAGCAGCATTTGCACCCGGCGCAATTTTTCATCGCCATAGCAATTCAGGCCGTCAAACTCAGCGGCGAGCTTACCATCCCTGGTCCAGGCGGACCGGGTTGCGACAATGTCATCGAAGACCAACGCCTTGCCAAAAGGGGCAGCAACCAAATCCACTGCCGCCGTCGCCAGCACCAGCCTGTCACCTGCTGATTTGTGGCGGTCGATGACAGTCTTCGCATTCTGGCGGAGCGCTGCCTCTGCCCAATGCTTTGCGAAATCGGCACCCATGGCTTCGGTGGCTGTGCGATCCAGGCCGCCCAATACAGCGCGCCACATCTCAGCCTTTACATCATCCCGATGGCGAAGGCCGAGCAGGAGCATTAGGCCCAAAAATAGAAGCCGGGGCGCATGTAGAAAGCGCAAAGGCCTGCGCCGTGCCACAAATAGAATGAACGGCGTGTAGCTGGAGCGGACAGTGAGCGTCTTATCCAAATCAAAGATCGCCACACCGCCTTTGCTGTCACCCACGATCTAACCGCCTTGCAAATATGAGCGGATGGGCCGCCCCTGGCGCTGCATCAGCGCAGCTTGCCCAAGCCGGAAGAAATGCACGCCCATACAGATCGCGACCCAGGCTGCGACAGCGATGATGCCATAATCCGGCACGCCCAGAATGGCACTGACCATCAAAATAAACAGGTTCGGATTGCGCCTGGCTGTTATCGAGCGGAAGGCGAAGTCGAACGGGCGCCAGATATGGCCTTCGATCTTGAACAGCCAGAGGAACGCCCCCTCATAAATCCGCTGCACCACATAGCCGATCACGATCACCCAGAGTGCTAGATCATACATCTCAACAAACTCTGGCCCTCGCGTGGCGGCCAGTCCGCCAGCGCCTACGGCCCAGGCCCACCACCAGAAGGGTGGGTGGATCAGGTCAATGCCGTGATCGTAGACGTTTCCGAACTTGGATGAATTCATGGTGACGCGAGCAAGCTTGCCGTCCACCGTATCCAAAAAAGTCATCATCCAGGCGAGCGGCACGGCGATCAGCCACTGGCCCTGGCAAAAGCCCCACATCGCCAGAAACATCAGGATCAGGCTGACGGTTGTCACTTGGTTGGGGGTCAATCCCCAACTGGCGCACCAGCGTGTGACATGGCGGGCGGGCCAGGGCCACACGAACTTGGTCACGAAATCTGTCGCCCCTTTGTAGGAGGCACCGAAAGTCAGGCGCTCCAGCAGATCATTCGGCGCATCGCCAAGGCGCTCCGCGAAGGGTACGGCTTGCTTTCGCAATACATGGTCATACGATCCACCGATGGCCTCTGCATTGCCGTAGGATAGGCCCGGAGGGGGTGCATCAGGGGCGACATCCGCAGACAGCAATGCCTCTGCCGCTTCTGCAGCAGCACGGCCTAGAACCATGGCAGCCAGGGCTACACTGCCGGGCGCATTGCGAGACGGTGCGGTTAGGACCGTTCCGGGTTTTTGAATGAGGGCAGTGGCCAAGCGTTGCTCGATCACAGCATCTGCGCGCACTAAGAACGCGGGTTCATCTGCCTTCAGTTGATGCAGGGCCTTGATCTCCCCCGCACCGGCGCGGGCGGCCATGCGACCAAGCCGGGTCGCGGCAGGCTGGCTCCAAAGCCGCAGACGGGTGTCGCCGATGATAACGGTTGCAGGCAAGGCCATGGGCTGGCGCCCTCACTCAAGCAATTCGGAAGATGGATCGCATGCGGCCTAACAGATCATCGCGCCAATCGCTATGGCTCTCTTGCTCAATATTGGAATTGATTGCGGCGTCGCCCGCCTGTCGACGACTGGCTACGACAACCGCAATGGCTTCTGCAGCCTCTGGCCGCGCCTGCAAAACTGGCTGAAGCGCTTGGCGATCAATCCGCATCAGAACTGCACTGGTGACGGCGGTGACTGTGGCGCTCCGCGCCTCGCCAGTCAGCAAGGACATCTCACCAATTACGTCGCCGGCCTTCAGGCGTCCAAGCACGGTGGGCTGGCGTTCGCCATGTTGAACTGTGGCCTTCAACACGCCTTCGAGTACAACGAACAGGCTGTCGCCTGCAGCAGCCTGCTTCAGCAATTCGGTGCCGGGGTCTAAATGGGTTCGTGCGGCTTGGTCCGCCAGTGTTTGCCGCTCATCCTGGGAAAGTGGAGCGAAAACGGCGATTGCGGATAGCCAATCCAGCGCGGCCTCGGCCATCGCAGTTCTATCAGCGCTAATTTCCCCCACCCAAGTCTCCCGGGGCCGGCGGGGCAGGCGGAGACCTGCAACGCGGATATTGCGCAGAATGTTCTTTTGAATCTCCATCCGCACGTCACCTCGGGCCAGCCGGTCTGGCGTCCAAAAGCGCAGCTCAAATTCAATGCCGTCAGCGCTGATATCAGTGATCCTGGCCTCCGGTTCGCGCGGCAAATTTGCTGAGGCCTCAACGGCCTTTGCAGCGGATATAAGAATGCGTTCCGCTTGATCTGGATTGATATCTTCGCTGAACCGCACGCGTGTGGAGGCTCTGAGGAAAGGCTGTGGCTTGCTCAAGTTCAAGAAAAGCCCTGACACCAGCTTGGAATTTGGCACGATCAGGGTGAACTCTTCGCGGGTCAGCAAGCGGGTTGACCACCAACCCATTTCGATCACCAATCCATCACGGCCATC
>Ga0181596_10000844_pt1 | contig 31817 bp, 38 predicted proteins | sample 041ome_6_FD_148655 | JGI IMG/M metagenome (GOLD analysis project Ga0181596, IMG submission 148655) | Coastal salt marsh microbial communities from the Groves Creek Marsh, Skidaway Island, Georgia - 041402US metaG (spades assembly) | ecosystem: Environmental > Aquatic > Marine > Intertidal zone... | reverse complement strand
TAAAAACATCGAACAATTCAAACAAAATGAATTTAAAACTGAAGAAACAAAAGAACTAGACGACTTGAAAACATATTTGGGAATGATAAACAATAAATTGTATCTTCATATTATGGATTTTATTGAAAAATATGGTAACACAGATACAAAACAATACAATATAATTAATGATTATTTGGAAAATATTAATGATTGGAATGAAATAGGAAAAAATCACGCCATTTTATGTGATTATTTAAAAACACTTATTTATAATTTTTCAAAGTTGTATCCTAATTTATTGAAGAAGGAGAACCATTTTAAGAAAATAGGAGACCACTGGAATTTATCTGACCAACATAAAAAAGATATGTCAAATATCATAGACAAGCAATATAGTTTTATAACAAAATTCACACAAGATGAATCCATTTTACTATTATTAAAAGAAGTGGAAAATCAGTGTAAAGACCTTCATATTTTTGCTAGTTTATTACCTGTTGAAATATTTACCGGTAAATATGCGTTTTTAGATAGTCAAACAACACACATGTTACTTAAATACTGTGTTTATTCAGTATTGTATGAATACATTAATATTACCGACAATGGTGATATTGTACATTTGGGTGTTGAAATGAAAAAGGCGGGTATTCGTCAGCATAATAAGGATACAAATGATAGTTCTATGCAAATAGAATCAAATCAAACATCTATTACAGAAGATATTGCATCTATTCAGACCGATTTGGACGAAGTGGAAATTATATCGGGAAATACTGAATTAATAAAGAAAAATGTATGTGAGTTGCTTGTTTCCTTTTTGACTTATGAAAATGACAATAAAAACAAAATAAATATTAGCTATGAACAAGTGAAAAATAAAACAACGCGTTCAAAAGAAGCAGAAAAGAAAATGATTGTCAAATATCTTGGGCGAATGAGTATTGAAATGCGTAAAATAGAAGATAAACAAAAGAAATATAAATTAGGCAAATGGAATACTGGTATGCAAAAAGGTTTATTTAAATATGATAAATCTACTTATAATAGAGAACGTGAGGAATTTATTCAGAAAATGGCCGACCCATCTGCGTCTGAACAAGAGTTTGCTGAAGCAAATGCAATGGTTCAAGACGTATTAGACATTGAACGTCACGAAGAAGAATTACAAGATGCATTTTATGAAAATGAAGCAACAAATATTAGTCATTTAGATGAAGATTACAATGATGGTGTGTATTATGAAGAAGATAGAGAACCATAATCCCACAATTTGTAAAATATAAACAAAATTGATTATATTTTATTTTTATATCGAATATAAATAAATTTAAACTATCATTGAAATGATGTTAAGTGTAAAAAAAGTTCGTTTCCCTTTAATCATTGACGATTCAGAGTGCCCGTGTCCGTCTGGTTTGCGCCATGTTCCATATTGTTATATTAAGTTGCTTAAGCCGAAGAAAAGTTGCTTAAAACGTTGTAGTATTTTAAATTAATTAATTCTTTTTTGTATTATTAGTTAGGTAAGTTTAAAAAATTGAAAGAACTGGAATATATAATCAATAATACAAAACGAATAAAATGGGACAATCAAACTCGATACATCAAAACACACCAATATGTGGTAAAGCAAAAATATTATCAAAATGTGATAAACAAGAAGAATGTTCATTAATATATTCAAATGAAATGTTGAACAAAGATTATCCAAATATATTATTATCAAAATGTGATAAACAAGAAGAATGTTCATTAATATATTCAAATGAAATGTTGAAATATATGAAGGAAGTGAAATATATTATAGATAATATAAGTAAAGACAGCTTAGTAATTTACATAGATGGTGAAAACATATCATGGACAAAAATAGACAAAATATTAATAAATATATTTCAAAACAAAAAATACGGAACATTTAAAATGGTTTCCATTAAAATTTATAACCATCAGAGAACAATATATAATAAACTAAGTGAAGAATTTTTACAAGATATATTATTGAAAAAATTAAAAAAAAAATATTTTGTTGAATATGTAGATGTAAAATACAAAAAATATAAAAATGCTCTAGATTGGCAATTAGGTTTTGATTTATATGATGATTATAATACTTATATGGGAAATTATATAATTATAACAAATGATGAAGATTTTGGAAATATAAAAGAAAGAATAAATGAAAAAAATAAAGAAAAATGTATACATAGATTATGTGATATAATTCCTTGCTATGTAGAAAATAAAAAAGAAAGCAAAGAGTTAAAAAAAGAAAAAAAGAAGGAAGAAAAAGAACTACGCCAAAAAATCGTAGAAACAAAGAAAAAAAAATAATGTAAAACAAGTAAAGAAGAAATCATCTTAATTCAATCCCAAAAACTTAGACATCTTATTTTTTGTGATTTAAATATCCATTTATGCGGCTGTACTAGATATTTATATAAAAAGTTATGATGTGATTGTGTCCATCCTTTACGATATTCATTATAATTTTGATTTTCAGTCCAATTATTTGCTAGAACAAGATCTATAACAGCATTCTTTTTCAAACTCCACTGATATATAATAAAATCTAATTCATTTATACATTTTTTATGTAAATTATATTTTGTATCATCGTATTCCCAAATATGATCTTGTAGTTCAATAGGTAGTAAATTCATTATTGTATTGAAATATGTTTCATAATAAAAATAAATCATTTTTTGTTACACCTTTGCACATTTAAAACGTCGATTTTTATCTTTGTATTATGTATAAATGAAATCTAGTTTATTTAAAAGACAAATTATTATGTTTATCGTAATGGTAATTATTGGTATGCTATTCAATCCTATGAATATATTAGCATATAGATATACTGACTTGTATATATCACAAACACTATTTTATGGTGGTTTATTAATGGCTTCAAATATGATATGGGCTCACGAGATTATTCATTATTTATCAATGGGACATTTTAATATGTTAGTTTTCTCAGTTGGAATTATTTTATCAATTGGTGTATCAATACTATTATTACGACAACAATTTTTAGTTGATGATAAACAATGGTTAAGAAGAATGATTAGCCATCATTCTACAGCATTAACAACATCTCATAAAATATATGATAAAACGAGTAATCCCAAATTAAAAAAATTAGCGAAAGAAATCATTGATACGCAAGAAAAGGAAATACAATTAATGAAATCTATGTTATAAATAATTGGTGTCTTTATGAATTTTAAATGAAATTTTAATAAATAAAACGGCGTTTTAAATGTTCAAAGGTGTAAAATTTTAAAAAAATAAAAATAATGTACATTGAAAAATTGAATACACGCATTTTTATAGTGTATTATTGTATAAATAAAAAATGAGTTTTATCAACTATGAGCCCAAGTTCAAAAATAATGCAGCAACAACTAAAGTATATTTGGATAAATATCGTAGTATTGATATAATATGCATTAAATGTAAATGTACTTATCGTTATTTTTCAAGTGCTCATATTGATGTAACAAAAGAAAATAGAATATGTTGCCAAGTATGTAAACACAATGTAATGGTCCCAATAACTGCTGGAAGTATACTTAGCGATATGGAAGGAGATGAACGAAAAGAATTAATATCAAAATGGCATTATGATATGTTTCAATCATAAAATAAACATACTTGAAAATGCAAAGTGAAATCCAGAGAAAATACAAGAGGTTAATAATACATATTGTAGTAATGGATATGTATTTTTTGTTGTAAAATAGAAGTATCCTATTGTATAATAGAAAAGTAAAACATATAATTTATAACTCGCAATAAATTGTGAGATTAACATACCATTACCCATAAATCCAATTGTTTTTTTATTTGTTTCGTATAAATTACGCGCCCATTTTGTATAATTTTTTGTAAGTTTGTGACAGATATCATTACTTGCATAATGCATTTTTAAAACTATTCTACTTTCGGGTTCAACATGTTCGCTTATTGTTATATAATGAAGAGTATTTGCATAATCAAACCCAAGTATATCATATTTATTGAGTTTTTCACTATAATTATCTCCTGGAATAATAGTAGTTACCTTTTCATTCGGTTTTAAACATACTAAAAAACGGTAGGTATTACAAAAATACATAGGCGAATCAGTATGTAATTGTATAAATGATTTATCGGAATTACTTGTCTGTGTTGCGGTGAAATAAATTTCATTAATCTCATTAATACTTTTATATGAAGGTCCCAGGATTTTTAATATTTGATTATCAATAATATCAATATTCGACTGCATATAAGCAGGTAAATCCTCATTATAGAAATGTGTAGTAGAAAAATCATCATTTATTAATGACGACTGAATATTGTATAATAAATTATCGGCATTTTGTGTATTTTCAATTTTACTTATTACTGTTTCATTTTTATTGATGTTTTTTATCATATACATAATTAATCCGTAACTTAGAGAACTAATAATTATGGAATTAATGAAACAGTGGACCATTATTGTTTATATATATGTATAAATTAAACTTTATACATATACTTTAATAAAATGAAATACAACAATAATTATTTATAACTCATCTAATATATGTTATTGATTATTTACCTATAACATATGAAATAAAATGGATTTAGATATAATAAAATTAACATATTTGGAGAATTGTTTTGGATAAATACAAAGTAGTAGTGGAAAATATTTTATAAATTAGTATTATATATGCGACAAATAATACTAAAAAATAAATTAAATGTTTCTATTTTACTATTTGTCATAAGTTTTACACTTATTCATTATATAAAACCCTCTGTTATGTATGATCACGATGGAAGTTTTCGTGAATTCGGTGTGGGTTATAAACATAAAACGGTTATTCCTGCATGGTTAGTCGCGATGGTTTTAGGTATATTTTGTTATATGGCCGTGTTATATTATTTAGCATATTACTGAAAAAATCTATATTTATTTTATTTATAAATATAGAATGCAACCAAACTTAATAGATAAACAGCGAAAATATATGTTAAAAGCGTCATTAAATGAAATGCACACTGAGAAGATGGTTAATTATATGAATTTCTTCAATATTGCAGTGTTTGTATTATTTTTCACGGCAGCCGGATTATATTTGTTTTTTAAGAAAAAACATAAATTAACTGACCAAGAAAAGAAAGCAAAAGCATTCAAAGAGAAACAATATATATTATCACGTATAAGAGGAATACAAGATGATGAATTTGAAAAACAACGTTTAGAAGGTTTACATGAATTTTCTACAATAAATAAATATTAAAGTATATTATACTATGGACATTATTGAACAACAACGTAAACAAATAATAGACGAAAACAATAACGCCCAAGAACGTTTATTGGCAATTATTGAAAATATGAATAAAACAAATGATAGTTTAAATATACAAGAACCGTTAAATGGTGAATTGGATTTAACTGCATTAAACGATTTTAATATTAAATCATTGACATTTTCTGAAGGAAATATAACATCATTGGCAAATATCCCCAAATCCATTACATCATTGGAAATACCTTCAAATCTTTTAATTGAATTGTCCGAATTACCTTCCAATTTACAAAAATTAGATGTAAATCATAATTATTTAAAGGATTTACAATTTGACGAAATAAAAGTATGTACTTATTTGAATATTTCACACAATTATTTTGAAAAATTAGAAGATTTACCACCATTGTTAGAGGAATTGTATTGTTCAAATAATAAAATTATGTATATTAATTTTGAAAATAATACAAAATTAGAAACGGTTGACATTGAATATAATGAAATAACAATTATTGATTATTTTCCCTCATCGATTGTAAATTTTTCGAGTGAAAACAATCCATCCATTCAATATAGAGACCCACAGAAAACACCAATAGACAACAAAGATACAAAAAGTAAATATGATTTTAATAGTTGTTTAAATGATTATTTCAAAATGAAATCGGTTTATGAAAAACAAGTAAAGTCAAAACAAAAAAAAGTAACAAGTGAAAAGGGTTTATCAAAAAAGGAACGTGTATTAAAGGCCGCTGCTGTAGTAGGAACATGCGCACAATGTAAACGGGGTGTCGGTATGAATTTTACATCTAAAGACCGCACATATAAGGCATTGTGTGGAAGTACAAGTGACCCCTGTAAATTAAAAGTTGAAATATTTTGCGGTAATTATAATAATATTGTCGATTTTTTGCACGCATTTAAAATGGGTGTTATTGAATCACAAGAGGCCATTATGAAACAAAAGATGGATGTTTTATTTGAATACAAAACAGAAAAACAGGGGTCAAAGATGTTTGAAGAGGAACTCCAAAATTATGAATTTAATAGTTCTTCATACAAACAATTATTGGATAAATATAATTCATTGTTTAATGACCCAAAAAAACAAGCAGAAATATTACAATTTAAAAATGATCTTTTTCAACATCAAGAAACATTTAATATGCATATGGAATCATATAAATCCACTTCTCAAAAAGACCATCTAAAAGAAGCGATGAAATTATATATTGATGAAATTTCTCCATTAAAAAAACGCATATTTAATTTGGAACATGAAGTCATTGAAATGATAGAAGAAAAAGATCATATTCGATTGTATAAGCAAATAATATCATCCAATGGTTTAGATTTTACGTTTTTTGATTTGCCCGAAGTAAAACATTTTGTTGTTTAACTCAACAACTAATTATTGCCTCTTATTTAATATTTTATGTAAATATAAAATATTAATTTAACAACTGTTGTAGTTGGAAATACCGTCCCAAACTACATTATTATTGTTTGCCCAGAGCTTTTTAGCGCATTTGGCTGAAAGACCATCAGATGTTTGCCAAGATGCGTCATCGGTTTTTAATACATTATTAGCTATATAGGCAGGGTTAGATGGTATGTTTGCAAACTTAGTGCTATCAAAATCGTCACGAGTTCCCCCATTTGTAGTTCCCACACCTGGTATTACACAATCGGCTCCGCTTTTTTCCCAATAATCAGGGCATTGTAATGACTCAGGTGGGTAAGGCGTTTTGTCACTACCACCCATCACATATACACCAATGTATGTAAGAATAAGTATTAGTAATACGACAGCAACTGTTATTGTTATAATATAGAACTGTTCCATTATAATATAATGGAAGAAAAAAGCGCCACAGTTTCTAAATATATTTAGAATATATATTCTGTTATTATTGTATATATATGAATCCTTCAAGTTTATCTCACATATCTTATACAAAAGAATTAAAAATATTGGATGAAAAAGCGAATTATAATGGACGTGTTCAAATAATGGAACCACCCGCTGAAACATTATTCAATATGCAGGAACGTATAAACGTGAAAAATAAAGAAACAAATTATCGTGCACCAATACACGAAGAATCGAGTTTATTAAAAACAACGTTTTTTTCCGCTGAAAATATTCAAATATTACAAAATGGCATTAAAGCGGGTGTATATAAAAAGTCAAACGAAGAAATATTAGTACCAAACCAAAATATTGATACATTGAAAATAATAATGTATTCTATTTATGGCGACCATGCAGAAAATAAGCGGGACAATATTAAAGGTCAAATACAGGACCTAAATAAATTGGTTCTCGATTATGCTATAAACAATGTCTACAATGAAGCAATTGCTTATAAGCATTACTTACGTGATCAGAGCACATTAGCGATGCCTTTTGAACGTTCTTTACAAAATGATAGAGATTATAAACATTTAGAACATAAAGATTTTATGTAAATTAATATTAATAATCATTAATATTAATGAGATTACCAAATGAAATACTTGATCATATTTATTCTTATTATTGGAGTCATTTATTTTATGAAAACGTGATTTTAGAATTAAAGGAAAATGTTAAGAATGCATTAAAAGCAAGAATATTTATACAACGACACATATTATATAATGTGGCTAATATTGGAAAATATTATTTACAAAAGTACAATAATATATTAAAAAATATTTCAGAAAATAAAGGATTACGTATGTTTCTATCTAAAGAAGCCGATTACATTTTCAAACATATGCAAAATATAGAAGTATTTAAAAAATATAAATATCCATATTTATGTTGTTATTGCTGCATTGTTTCTGGTAGAATGCGATATGTTGTTATCAGTGATTTTAGCAAAATCATTTAACGAATGTACTTTCCACACTTTGTAAAAGAGTCCACAACATAAATAACAAAAATGCCTAAGAAGCCATATAATATAAATTCTTCTGTGATATTTTCGGTTTTCTCGTGTTGTTGCTCTTCCAAAAGACGTATCATATAGTTAATTTTTTCAAGAAATTTATCATTATGTTGGACAACAGGTTTAACATATTGTTTATTTGTAAATTCGGGGGCATTATATGCATTTGTGTAATTACTAAATACTTTGTGATGTTGATTGGGATTATATTTAAGATTATTTTCTTCCAATGAAGGAGAATCTTTTTTTACGTGTACGGTTGGATTTGCCAACGGTTCGAAATTTACTAAATCTTCATTATCTTCATCATTTTCAGTAGTCATTTTATTTATTAAATTTATAACACGTTCATTTCTTTCCATTCCTTCTTTATTAGCGTTTTTAAATGTTTCAGATATATTTGAAAAGGGTTCTTCTATATGTTCTCTGTCATCTTCCTTAGATAATGATGGTTTTTTCATAGAAGATTGTCTTTTCTTTTTGTCTGTTCCATTTTTCCATAATGATGCGGTACTTAATAAAGACATTACTTAAAAAATATTTAGATATTAATATAATAAATTATGCTATTTTATTTTTTATTACTACGACAAATATCTAAAAAATATGTATATTAATAATGAGAGTTATTATTGAATTTATTCCAATTGTATTATTATTACTATTGTTAACATATTCAAAGACATTTATCAATGTATCTAAAACACATTTAGGAAAACTATTTGCAGTTATCATCATAATATTCTATGCACGTTTTGATAAATATATTGGATTACTTGTATGCACATTAATCATTTTATATTATCAAAAAATAGATACACTTAAAGAGAATATGGATATGAATGAAGACCTAGATGAAATAGAAAGTGATGCGGCAGAATTAGAAGCGATTCAGGAAAATAAAAATATAGAGTTGGAAAAAGAAAAAATGGAAAGTAAACAAAAATCAGAAGAACAGCAAATACAATTAGAAAAAGATAAGCTTGAAAACGAAAAACAAAAACAGGAAATGGATGCTGAGCGCTTAAGCAGAGCAGAAAAATGCGATCGTGCCGAAACAATGAGTCGTAATACAAATCTTTCAAAAGAAATGCGCGAAAAAATAGACAATGTATTATTGAAATGTTTGGATGTTGAAACGTTTACAGTTAAAAAAATGAATGCCAAACTAAGTACTGAACAATTATTAATTCCCACAAATACAAGAAATATATAATCATAATTTATAATGAAGTATTTAGATAAAAAAGTGAAAAATACATGGTTAACATTAATAAATGACAAAGTACAAATGTTAAATAACAGTAAGATATTTGCGGGTATTATGATTATTATATTAAACATATCTTCCCGATTTGTGAATTTAAAATTAAGTAAAACAATGGAATCTTATTTAAAGCATTCTTTCAGTAAGCAAATATTAGTATTTGCGATTACTTGGATGGGTTCTCGTGATATTTATATTGCATTATGCATTACCATTATTTTTATTGTACTGACTGAATTCATATTAAATGAGGAAAGTAATTATTGTTGTTTATCTGAATCGTTTCAAAATTATCATTTGAGTTTAGATAAAGATGGAGATGGTGTTATAAGTAAAGAAGAAATAGAACACGCCCAAAAGATACTTGAAAAAGTAGCAAAACAGCAAAAATAAAATAGAAATAAGATATAATTAATATATATATTATTTCACAAATGTCTTTTTTCACTGTATATGAATTAGTTATAAATTTAGACCACAATATTCCAAGTTCAGAAGGCGAAAGTGTATTGAAATTTACAAAAGATAATTTACATCATCCTGAGATGGAAAATGTGAAGAAAAAATTACATACATATCCTTATTACACATCAGATCTGAAATATCCATCTATATTGAGAAATTTAGATTATGCGACGCGTGTTGAAATTTTCTTTAATAAAACAGAATTTGTAAAATATTTAACAAATTATACGTCCGAATCTAAAATAGATTTAACTCCGGAACAACGTGTTGCAAATAACAATCATAATGTATTATTTATGATTGAATTGTTATTTCCTACAAAATTCCCAACATATAATGATATTTCTGATTCTTATAATCGTTTTATTAAAAATAATACGGGGATTTCCAATATTCAGTTAGGACTTATTACGAATTTTTTCAATACCAAATATTATTCATACATTAATTATCAGGGTTCGATATATACATTCAGACGTTCAATATGGTTAAATGATTTTTTGAATCATCCTGGATATTATGATTTACGTAATAATTATGAAAAATTTATAATTTGGCAAAATCAATCTCTTGCAAATATTCAAATTGCAAAAAATAAGGAATTAGAAAACGAATTTAATGAAATATTTATTTGGTTTAAAGAAATTAATAGGCAAATTATGACAGAGAGAGTAAAAAGGAGTTTATCTCCTAATACACACGCTGCAACAAACAAATTTATTGATTATTATATACTAATATTACACACTTTTTTTAAATATAGAGAATCAAATACTGGTAAACACGGTAAATGGAGTACTAACTATGATCCAAATGACCAACGTAACTTAATAAAACCCTTTTTGGAAAATAAAGTATTAAAATATTTAATTGATATGAAGAATGAAAATAAAAAACATAAAAAAAATCCATTATGGATACATAATAATCCATATTATATTTATAAGAAAGAAAACGGAGCTTACAAATATGGAATTGATATGAAGAAGATAACAAACCGAGACAGATACGATACATCCAATATTATCAACGAGATTATTAAAAAATATGATGTTGCAAAACGATTATCTAATTTTTTAAAGAAAATGATTGATAACCCAAAAATATTTGAAGATACAGAACCATTAATAAAAAAATTAAACTCATCCGCTGAAAACAAAAGTGAGAAGAAAGAAGTAATTTATAAAGGTCTATTAAAAAGAACGTTTATCACAAATAGTTACTTAATAAATAGAGTATTAAAAGATTCTGTACCTGAGGAATACAGTAACCTTTATTATACTATTGCTGGTTCGGGAGGTTCTGGATATAATCGTCTTTCATCATATAAAGGTAAAAGTAGAGTTAAAGCGGGAAATTCACAGCTTCAGGAACGTATTAATTCAATACAAATCGATGATATGGTATCTAAAAACAGTAGCGGTGAAATATATGATAATAATAAAGGTATATATAATACTTCAGTAGAAGAATTGTTCCAATTTTTAGATTATGTTTACACAAGCAAAATCAAAGGACAATCCTCTTTTGCAACAAATCAAGAATTACCCCGTGATGTATATGAAGAATTTTTAAACATTGGCATTACTACAAATGAAAATAATAATCCAAAACAATATGAAATATATTTAATGGTTGATTTTTTCAAAGGAGAGATTAATGATACAAATAAAGATAAGTTATTGTGTGACTATACAAGTAATCGATTAGGACAACTATTTGAAGATATTACTGTTGGAAAATCTTCTGGTAAGATTGAACCTTGGAATGCAAAAACACATCGGTTGGAATTAATGGACTTAAATGACATTGAAAAAGCGATGCAAAAAGAAGAGGAAGAAGAGAAAAATACTACATCAAACAACACTATGGGGGATAATAATACAGATAATTATTATACAAGTAATAACACTCAAAGTGAAACTAAAATTAGTCGTATTCTGAGTGAAATTATAAATCAGTTAAATATTGCATATAATTTAAAGAATGCGCAAATAGACGTAAAAGAAGAAGAAATACAAGAGGAAATATTAAATATTGTGGACAGTGATATTATAAACAATGTAATGGATAAATCGCGTGTACAGGATAAGAAAATCTTATTGGAAATCAATAAAATTATTAATAATTTTAATAGTAAATTATCAGAATTGGAAATCGAAATTAAAAACGAAAAAGATTACAATGTTAAGGAAGATCTAAAAAAGCAAAATGTATTTTATAACGAATTGCTTAAAATACCTAAATTTTTACTTGAAAACGAAGGAGGCAAACCACAATCAGGTGGTAAAAAATCTAAATCAAGAAAAAGTAAGGAACATAGAAATAAACGCATTACACGCAAAAATAAGAAAAATTGATTTATTTATTACATAATATAATGATTACAAATACATTATATTATGGAGCATATTGAACGACATTTAATTGTCATGGATAATTTGGGTACAAACGAAGTCAGTAAATACGTGAAAGATAAACACATACAAGAAAAATTATCAAATGAAATATTAAGCAAAAAATTTACATATAGAAGTGAAGAACCACTCTTTATTATGTTAATCGATAGTTTAAATGATAAAAAAAATGAATTACATAACATAATTGTACATTTATTATTTTATTGCGATCATGAAAAAGACGAAGAAAAAATGTTAAAATATAGTTCGTATTTCGATTCCGAAATGACGGAGTATAATAATATGATTTTATTATATGACGATTATGTAAAATTATTTGAAACAACCCAATTAATTAACACTTTAAAACAATACTAACTTTCCATTTTCAAATTTACCGACTTGCTCTCCAATATCTTCGTCGTCTATTACTTCCCAAACACCCCCACTTTTTTCATCGTTTGTGTAATAAACAGTTCCGTCAATATTGATTTCGAAAACTTCCTCTTCCTCCTCTTCCTCCTCTTCCTCCTCTTCCTCTTCTTCCTCTTCTTCCTCGACTTCCTCTTCTTCCTCCTCTTCCTCTTCTTCCTCGACTTCTTCCTCCTCTTCTTCCTCTTCTTCTTCCTCCTCTTCTTCCTCTTCTTCTTCCTCAACAGGCCATTCTTCACAATTACATTTATTATTATTTTCTTCCTCCTCCTCTTCCTGTTGACCAAACTCTTTTTCATGTATATTTTCAAAATATTCTTCTTTTACAACTATATTTTTTTGAATTAATTCATTATCTAAATGATTAAAATCACTATCATCACCAGCAATTGCAATATCTGTGTCAGTTTCGCTTTTAATAATATGTAATCCATTTGTAAAATCAATAATACTTGCTTTTAAATCAATAGAATCTTCATCGTCGGTTAAATCAATAACGTTATGTTGTCTAGTTATAATATTGGGATAATCGTGTAATATATTCATAATAGCATTGTACTTGTGTTTCCACGAATTTTTCTTTTTTTTAAGGCGTTTATTCTCATTTTGCAATTCTTTTACATAAGAATTGTTTTCGAGCAATTGTTTGAATAGAGGATCAATATTTTCCATAGTAGTAATAATGATAATGTTATTACTATATTAATAGAATCAATTTTTATATACTATTAAACATATATTTTTAACCAATCGCGAGGAAACATTGTTGACACATCTTTGTCACTGAGTTTCGGACCAAACCATTTAGATGGATAACATACCATTTTATTACTATTTTGATTAAAATATGCACCCCACCAACTAAACGAACTATTTGCAATAATATTATGATTACATAAACTCATTAATAACATTTGTTCCCAATCAGGTATTTCATCATCTACCTTTACAAAATCAATGTGTTGATACAACGTTTGCAATTCTATTATCATTGGATATACTATATGATTATCTTGTTTTTCACAAAAATATAGAATCTTACAAATTTTGCGATTTTCATCGACCTCTTTAATAGCATTCTTATAATAATCTATATCCATCAATGGATGGCAATCCTGAATATTTTTATAATCTCCAATTCTAAAATGCATCGAACAAATTTCATTATTTACATTCGAATAATAACTAATATATTTTTCGTAAATTATTGTTTTTTGTTTTTTTAAACGTATAAGGTTACATATAGTATCAAAATGTATGTCAAAATATAAGTAACTTTGGAAATATCCGTATAATAATAAATCATCTGTAATAAAATGAGGTATTTGTTTAAATTCGTGACAAGGTTCTCTATATATTTGTTTAAAAGCCATTAATTGTTCATTTGTCATATTATGAGTTTTATTTTTTGTTGTAAATATAATAAGTGGTTGCAACAAATTATTCCAAAATGTATATCTTACTACGCTCCCTGGACTTGTATCTGTATAGGGTAAAACAATCTTTTTTTTATGTTCTAATCCATATGACAATGTGGTAAATATTTGAAACAGTTGGTTTCCCAAACCACCCATTAAATAACTTGTTACAATCATATAATATATAATTGATTCACATTATATTTATATTTTATATTAATATAGTATTAATGAATTTACCAACAGAAATTATTGATTACATTTTAGAACTAAAGGAAAGTAATCAGCATTATGAACGTATGAGAAAAATAATACAGGAATTACCAATAAGGGCTGCTGTTTTGTATTTAACTAATAAATTATCAAATATTGAGGACCTTACCACAAAAGATGAGCGCATATTTTATGCAAAAATATTTGAAAAATGTAAATGCTGTGAACGTCATCAGTTTCGCCGCCCAACGGCAACAGATTACATAAATGGTTATTTACCTTCATATCCAACAACTTCTACTAGAACTTCGTGTCGCTGCATTTGTCGGACAAGCATAAGAAATTTTTGTTTAATAGATAATGATGAAATAAGCGAGGATAATTATCATCCAGTATTAGATAATCATGAACCTATCTTTTGGGCCCACGTGTTTTAATTGTTTTGTATAACCAGCAACTAATTGTATATTTAATAATGATGCAAAATTCAGCCATAAAAAATATGGAACATATAAATACTTAATATTTCCTATTTTTTCACACGAAAATAACATTCTTATTATTTCAGAACTTTGAAAAAGTAGTACTATTATTGCAAGTAAACTAGAAAAATATTGTTCTTTCGAACGCCCTCTTATTTGTTTTTTATATCTAAAATAATATAACCACACACTTTGACAAAATGATTCGATTATTACATTTTTTGCATATAATGCTTTATAACTAAGAGTTAATAATGGATTACTTAATATTTTATAATTCATTATATATAACATACTATATAAACAAGGCCATACAATACCAAATACTTTATTTGGTGGTTGCCAAAATGCTTTTTCTTCAGTATGTTCAAATTTAGTTAATCCCAATAATGAAAATGGAATTGCAACTAATACTTGCGAACCCGATATTAATAAACGATTTGCAACAGACAATTGCATATAAATATAACTATAAACGTATATTTATATTTTAACTCTTTAATTTAAAATGCTCTTCTATTAATGATTTTTTTGACGGACCTGATTTTTTTTCACTTTCACGTTTTACTTTATACTTTCCAGTATTTTGACTCTTATTTTCATTTTTATTAGATACATATAAATCATTTACAAAACAATCATTATCTTCGTGTAGTTCTGGTAATGTGCGTGTCATTGGTTTGTCTATTACCAATAATAGATGTTGTGAACCCAACATTTTTCTATATTCTTGAATAGTCATTGTACCGTAAAATTTATCTAGCAAATAATATGGATCAGGAGCGGGTTTAATATTTTTTGAATAATTGTATACTTTACTGTATATACTATTTAATAGTTGATAGCGTTCAAATTTCATTGCATCATCTATATTTTCTTTGAACAAAAAACTGACAGCACATTCAGGTCTACAAAATGAACCGTAACCCACTATTTCGTCATTTGTAATTTCTTTGGGAATAACACATAGAGGGGTATCATAACTGCACGTGCACCAAAAACAAGAACTTTTAACATTTGGAAGTAAATTATTGTACAGTTTGATTTTCAAAGATTTTAATTTATCATCGATATCTTTAATATTTATATTATTATCATTATTGTTGTGCGTAGTTTGATTATTTTTACACATTGAGCATATAGTTTCAGACGTGTACGCAATATCACTTACCCCTTCATTTGGTACAATATAACTATAATTTTGATCATTTTCCAATGTTTTGATTTGAGGTGGCGCAACGGGTTGGTATTTTAATTCCGTTACACTATTATCTTTAATATCACTCAATGAGCATTTTAAATGTAAAATGACATTATTTGTTAATATATGATTCGTTGTTGGTTCTTCTATTTTACTTATTATTTTCCCTCCTTTTGGTTTTCGACCACGTTTTTTTGGTGCGGCAGGTTGCTCCTGCACATCTGATACTTTTTGTTCCTTCTTTTTACGCCCGCGTTTTTTTGGTCCTTCGGTTGGTTCCATTTATATAGAAATAATATAAATGACTTTTAAGTGATTTAAAAATATATTTTAAAATTAAGGTATAATGAAACTCATTGATTTAAAAAAAATGAATTACAATAACATAAATACTATTTTTTCATATGCAAATAAATATGTAACAGAAAAAGATAATGATATTTTTAAAGGCATTATACTGGCAAACTGTTTGTTCGTTCCAACTACTCGCACTGCATTATCATTTGATTACGCAATGAAGAAAATGGGAGGAGAAGTAATTAATTTAAATAAAACATCATCAAGTACTATAAAAGGTGAAAGTGATGAAGATATTTTAAAAAAAATGGAACAATGTGCAAATATATTAATATTATATCATCCGTGCAACGATTTTTTACATAAATATGCTCCTTATTGTAAAACGGTGCTAATTAATGGAGGAAATAGTGGGGATGAAGACCATACACAAGCACTAGTGGATTTATATACAATAAGAAAATACTTTAATTACGAAACAACAGAAATAAATATATTATTTGTTGGTGACATTAAACATTGCCAGACGATTCATATGCTTGTTGATTTACTAAAAAAATATGACAATATAAGTATAGATTATTATCCATATTTTGGATGTGAATATTCTCCGGAAAATAATGTTACTGGTTATGAAGACATACATAAATACGACGTGGTATATATGACACGAATAGAAAAAGAACAATTTGAAAATAATAATATATCTATTGAACCCTATATATTAAACGCATCCATTGTAAGTAAAATGAAAAAAACAAGTATTATTCTTCATCCATTACCTTGCAATGAAGAATTGCATGTATCAGTTGATAAATGTGTACAATCAAAATATTTTGAACAAATAAATAATGGGTTGTATATAAGAATGGCACTTCTATATTGTTTATATTTTAAGAAGTTAGATAACAGTTTCTACACACTGGAATATAATTATCGTGACCAATTACAATCTGAGATTCACTCATGGTAATGCGTTTTGAAAATAACGCCTTTGTTCCATCTTTACATTTCATACATAATGATTGTATTTTCGTTATATTATCACAATAAGGAATTAAATCCATCATATTTCCAAATTTTTCTCGTTTAAAATCACTGTCTAATCCACAAACATATACTATTTTATTGTGTTTTTCAACCATATTTAATACAACTTCATATACATCTTTGAAAAATTGTCCTTCGTTTATTAATATAATATTACAACTGTGAATATTATGTTGAGGATTGTTCCATAATTCCGATAATTCATAACATTGAATACAATCTATTTTTGACCCATCATGTGTGCATAATTCTGTTTCACTATAACGTGTATCTTCTTTATAGTTAATGACACATATTTGATGATCAAGTAATTTGTGTTGCTTATATTTGCTAATGAGTGTAGTTGTTTTCCCCGAAAACATCGGTCCGAAAATTAGTTCTAAATAGCCGATATTCATGTTATGAATATTTTTATTCATAAATATACATAAACAGTTATTTTTAATCTAATATAAAATGGAAAATACTATACCCTGGGTAGAAAAGTATCGTCCAAACAGTTTTGATAATATTGTATTAGGCCCGATTAATCAATCAATTTTCGGCAACATATTGAAGACCAATTACTTTCCAAATATGTTATTTTATGGTCCACCTGGAACGGGTAAAACAACCACAATCATTAATCTTATTGACAGTTATTATAAAAACAATAATATAACAAATTACAAATCATCTATTATTCATTTGAATGCTTCCGATGAACGAGGCATTGATACAATACGTAATCAGATTATACAATTTGTAAAATCAAATGGAATGTACATTAATAATTTAAAATTTGTTGTATTGGATGAAGTTGATTATATGACAAAAAATGCACAGCAAGCGTTGAAATATTTATTGCAATATAATCACAAAAACATCCGATTTTGTTTAATATGTAATTATATAAGTAAAATAGAAGAATCATTAAAAAATGAATTTATTTGTGTGCGTTTTAATCAATTACCAGAAGATAAAATAGTCCATTTTTTGAAGAATATAATTGAAAAAGAAAACATACAGCTTGGTGACAAAGACATTTATAAAATATTATCAAAATTCAGTTCAGATATTCGTTCAATGATTAATTATTTACAATTAAATCAAACAAACAATATTAAAGATGTTAATATTTTACAGAAAACAATTTATGAAGATTTAAATACCTTTTTTATAAATAGTAAAGATTACAATGCCAATGTTGAACATTTGCATAATATCAGTATTAAGTATAATACAAACAAAATAGAAATTATAAAAGATTATTTGAACTATATTATTGAATATCATCCTAATTATATTTGTTGCGAAATGTTGAATAATATCGAAAATATGATACATAATAATTCTTCAATTGAACATATGTTGATGTACTTTAATTTTAATATACTAAAATTCATAATTTAGATAAATATAAAATTGATTAATATAAAGAAAACTAATATTCTTTATATTAAATGAATACTGTTGATGATGAATGGTTGGAATTTTTACAAAATCCAGAAATGGAATTTGAAAACGATGATATACCAAATGATAATGATGAATGGATACCAGAATGTACTGAGTTGAATATTTCAACAAATACAAAGGTTCTATATTTAAATCAAAAAATTCCAATATATGATGTATATTGGAAATTAAAGGTGATTCCATATTTAAGTCGGGAAGAAGGTATTATAAAAAAACAAATTAAAATTGTAAATAATACACCTGAAGAACACGCTGCATATAAAAAACATTTAATAGATATACCTTATTATACAGAAGTTATTATCAAACAAATAGATAATCCAAATGCTAGAAAGATTAAATATAAAGATGAACGCAAACTCACTATTGGGCTTTCGAAAAAGGATATTTTAACATCAAATATTAAAATAACAAATGCATTTTATAATTGTTTTGCGTTAACCATAAGAATTATGAAAGACCAATATAAAGAAATGCACGTGAAAGTATTTAACACTGGAAAAATAGAATTACCTGGCATTTTAAACGATGAATTGCTCGAAGATGTAAAAAAACGCATTGTCTTATTTATACAACCATATTTATCTGAAAAAATCCATTTTGTTAAGAATGCAGATAAGGACGATAACGTATTAATCAACTCCAATTTCAACTGCAACTTTTACATTAAACGTGATGAACTACACGAGTTATTGAAATCAAAAAAATATAATATTGAAACGTCATATGACCCGTGTAGTTATCCTGGTGTAAAATGTAAATATTATTATAATAATTCATTACCAGAAGAAGAACAAACCGGAGTGGTTTCAAGTAAAGACGGGAAAATGACCATTACTGAATTAAACACAAACAAAACTTATTTTGAAATTTCTTTTATGATTTTCAGAACCGGTAGTTGTTTAATTGTAGGAAACTGTAATGAAACAATGTTGAGATGTGCATATCGATTTATAAAAAATATGTTAATAACGGAATATAAACATATTTGTAGTGAAAATGTTCCATTAACCGAAAAAGTATCAAAGAAAATATCAAAAAAAAAGAAATATACAGTTAATTATAATTATTATAATAATACTATTCGAAATATTTAATCCTGTATTAATATTTCTATCATTTTTTCTATATTATTATTTTTATACCTTTTTGACAGTTCTTCTCTACAACTATAATAATTTAATATAGAAGAATTATCCACCTTCTTTTTTTTATAATGAACATTTCCTATAGAATTAAGCAATTCTATATATTCATTGTATGAAAAATTAAAATTGGTTTTTAATAGTTTTAAGTATTCTATAATCTCTTCCAAATGATCATAATTTTTTAATATATTAAAAATACAATATTTACATATGTATATCATATTATCCAGAGTAAAATCACCGTTATGATTTTCTAATATTACTTGTATGCTGTGCGATAAACACTTAAAATATTTGCTATTATTAGGACACAATTTATTTTCGTCATTTGATATAATCTTTCCTAACAATGTTTTGTCTAAATCATTATCATACAACTCAAATATTGTTTTTTTATACACAAACAAAACTGCATCATTCTGGTCTAACGCATATGATAAATTCGCACTGTATATTTGGTCAAGATACTCAATATAATAAATAGATGCTTGTTGAGCATAATGATAACTATTTTCAATATTACATAATTTTTGATTTGCATATTCAAATACACGCATTATTAAACTTATTCCTACATATAATATTTTGTATGGATTCTCTATTTTATGGAAGAAATTACAGTTTTTAATATTGTTTAAAAACTCACAATTTAACGTGTTTAATTTATTCAACAATGAATAATAAGTTTTACTCATCTATATAAATATATTAATAAAAAGAGTATTTAAAGGTGAACTTTTTTATTAGTATATAAAGAACTTCAATGAGTAGCTTTACTGGAGATCAAAATGAAAGCGTAGAGTACAAAATACCTGACGTAAATACCTTACAAAATGCTGTAAGATTGTCAATTGTAGAAGACAAGCCCCTATTAATGGATTATTGGCTTGAATCAATTGAAAAGGATGTTTTAATTGGTGTCCGTGAAGGTGGTGAGAAACTACTTGTCAAAAATAAAGAAGAGTACACCAGCCCTATTGGTAAAATATACAAAGTAGGAGGTGAATATATTGTTATTACCGAGAACTCTATTTACATTGTAGATGTTGGAATTCCTACAAAGCGCATTTCTTCTTAAATATTATAATAAATATGAATCATGTTATTATAATATCGATTTCAATGTTTCAACTTGATTTTCTGTTATTTTATCCGGAAAATTTACTTGATAATTAATTATTAAATTCCCTGTTTTTTCTCCACGTTTCATTCCTAAACCTGGTATAATCTTCTTGAAATTTGGTGTTATAATATCACCTCCCTTTAATGGATCGTTTTTCAATGTGAAATTATTACCTGACACATGATCAAAACTAAACTCGAACCCACATAATGCTTCCGTTAAATTAATCGTTTTATTTAATTGTAAATCATCGTCGCTCCGCACCATTTCAGTATCATTCTGTATTTGAACGGTTAAGCATACATCGCCAATAACTTCGTCGCTTAACACATTTCCTTGCTCTTTTAATGTAAACGTTTCACCATTATAAATTCCAGGAGGAATGGTTATGTTTTGCTTTACATCTTCTTTTATTTTTTTATCATTTATAATCGTCCATTTTTCATAACAAATCTCTACTGTTTTTCCATGATAACAATCATATATTGATACATTTATTATCATTTGGATAGGTTCGGGTTTTTGCATTTGCATAAACGGATGAAACCCATTTCCATTTTGAAAAATATGCAGATTTCCCGCCATATTTCTAATATCGGGTGCCCCACCACCACCAAATAAATTTTGTGTAAATATATGTAATACATCATTTATGTCTTGTTCTTGAAACATATGATGAAATGGTGGCATTGGTCCTCCTGTACCTGCCATATGCATAAACGGATTTTGTTGCATATTATCATATTCCTGTCTTTTTGTTTCGTCGCGTAATACTTCATAGGCATCATTCAATTCCGCCATTTTTTTGTTTGCATTTGGGTCGCTACAATGATCGGGGTGATAACGCAGCGACAATTTCCTGAATGATTTTTTTATTTCACTCGAAGATGCCGATTTATCTATTTCTAACACTTTGTAATAATCTTTATCCATTTATAATATATTGTATACATTACTTTTAAATTATAAGAAATATAAAAACTATTTACTATGAATTTTAATGGAAACATTTATACACAAATATCGACCCAAATATTTTAAAGATTTTTATTTGAATGATGATTTAAATGACCTTATACAACTCTTGTTTGCTGTAAATAATATTAATATTTTACTTATTGGTGATTCAAGTTCGGGAAAAACCTGCCTTTTGAATATTATTCTTCGGGAATATTATGAACTAGGACCAAATGAACGTTTTTCAAATGAAAATATATTGTTTGTTAATAACCTTAAAGAACAAGGTATACAATATTTTCGCACTGAAATGAAAACATTTTGTCAATCACAATCCACTATAAAAGGTAAAAAGAAATTTGTAGTGATTGATGATATTGATAACATTAATGACCAATGCCAACAAGTATTTCGCAATTATATTGACAAATATGGTAACAATATTCATTTTATAAGTTCCTGCACAAATGCACAAAAAGTGATTGAAAGTTTGCAATCTCGTTTACATTTGTTGAAATTGTCGTCTATTAATAATGAAAATCTGAAAAAAATTATGCATAATATTAAAGAAAACGAAAAACTCCAAATTGATGATGAAAGTATTGACTATTTAATTTCAATTACAAATAATTCTATTCACCAAATTGTAAATTATTTCGAAAAAATTTATATTTTAAATCAACCGGTAAATATTGAATTATGTAAAAAGATTTGTTCAAACATTTATATGAAAGATTTTGAAGATTATATAATTTTTATTAAATCCAAAAATTTGAAAAATGGTATTGAATGTTTGCAGAAAATATACAATTATGGATACTCTGTTATTGATATACTCGATTACTTCTTCTTTTTTGTTAAGAGAACAGAATCACTGACAGAAGATGAGAAATATATTATTATTCCCTTTTTATGTAAATATATTACCATTTTTAATAATGTTCACGAAAATAAAATTGAGTTAACTTTGTTAACTAATAATCTAATTAATTTATTATAATTATATATATGAGTATCAATTATTATTCGGCTGTTTATAAAATAAATCATAAAAAACAAACAGTTACACGCGTAACAATGAAAGAATACGACCACGGTATGTTTCAGCGTAATATGGATTTTAAAACACTTGTTCAAATTATTACAAAGATGCAAAAAATATGTTTTCAAGATGCAAACACAAATCGTAAAAATACAATTCGATTAAAAAAATTATTAAGTGAAACATATGAACCCACTGTTTGCATTGTCATTTCTTTAGGATTTCTAGAAAATGAAAAAAACATTATGAATTTTATTGATGGTGGATGTGCTACTTTACAAAAAACAAATTTAGGTTTTTTAAAATATCAACAACCCGTAGTAAATGAGGTTTGTCGTTCAAAATATAGCAAAAATATTGCTTTAGGTAAACCTATCGAGAATGTATTGAATATTATTGACAAATATGCTGTTCTTATGACAAGCACATCAAAAAATATAAATGGGGTTTATTTATATGTTGAAAAACAACCAGAACACGGAAGCAGTTCATTTTTAACAAAATATTATGAGAAATATGGATTTTCTGTAATGTTACACGAAGACGAAGAGTATATTTACATGTATAAAAAATTACAGCATCAAAAATAAATATAAAATTGATATAAATAAATAATTTGTATTTATATCAATAAGGAGGATGAGTTATAAACATTGCGACAGTATTGTTAAATCAGTAATTGAATCGTTTGTAGAACGGTCTGAAGTTGGAAAGAAAAAGTACAATACTGACCTTGACCGCACAGATTTAAGTATTAATGACTGGCTGCAACACGCACAAGAAGAGCATATGGATGCCATTTTATATTTAGAAAAAATTAAAAATGTTGTAAATGACGATGAAAAACTTCTTGGTTTAGCCCAACCACATCGTCATAAGTACACATTTTATGATGTTATGTATTATAATTATAGTTATGCAAGATTACAATTATCAAATATAACTGACAATATTATACAACACTCTCACAAAATTGTTTTAGCGATTTGTGACAAATATTATAATGATTAAATTACGAAACCATATAAAATTATAGTATTATGATATATTACCTACCTTTAAATGCAAATTTTTAAAAAACCAGTACCAAATTTAGATTTTTTCATATTTTTGGACACCATATGTTTACGAACGGACAAATATTTTTTGTTTGATCAGAATGCTTTTAAGAAACTCGTTTTTCAGGATAGTTACGACGAATTTAAAGCGTATTTGACGGAATATTATTATCCATCAAAACTATTTTACATTGAACGAGATTTAACATATAATTCATTTACAAATATATTGCGCCAAATCTGTAAAAACAATGATATTATGTTTACATCTGAGGTAAAGTACATCAATTCAAAATACAATATTATTTATTATATTTATTTTGACTAAAAAATGTATATTACTATATATTATAGTAATATGTTTGATAAAAATATTGTAAAAAATTATTTGCTTCCAATGACTTTGATTTTAATAGCAAGTTCTTTCTCAAATGAAATTAAGCAATATTTCAAGACATCAGAAGATGTATCTGATTATGAACTTGTGCGAAAATATTTATTAAATGATTTTCCATTATATGGAAAAAAACGCCCAATAATATGGATTCATTCTGAATATGAAGTAAATGCGCGCAAATGGAACTCGTTTCAAAGTAGAAATACAAAGGAATTAAATCAACCTTATTTAATTGAATGTGTGCAGTCCGTAATTAACATGTGTGGCAATGATTTCAATATTTGCCTAATTGATGATGAGAGTTTTGACAAACTAATTCCTAATTGGAACGTTGATATGAATTCATTTAGCGATCCAATTAAAAAACAGTATCGATTACTTGGATTAATGAAACTTATTTATATTTATGGCGGCATTCACATTCCCAATAGCTTTTTATGTACTTCAAATTTGAATGACCTATTTAATACTCATTTGGACAGTGAAAAAGTGTTTGCTTGTGAAAATGTTAACAAAACAGTTAATATGATGCAATTTAAGAATCAACCACGATTTATACCCACCACTGATATTATTGGTTCCGTAAAAGAAAACCCGGTTATGCTAATGTTTATCAAAGAAATAGAATCCGTTTTTGAAAACGGCCATTATACAAGCGAACACGATTTTAAAGGTTGCGCTTCAAATTTTTTATATAATCATATGCTTAGTGATTCTATTTCTGTTATTGATGGACGTTTTATTGGTGTAAAAGATGACCAAAACAAACCCATTACTATTGATGATTTAATGCAAGAAGATTATTTAAATATTTCTGATGCCTATGGTATATACATACCAAAACAAGAACTTTTAAAACGTACAAAATATCAATGGTTTGCTGTAGCAACTCAAGAACAATTATATGAAACCACAAACATTCTTACCAAATTTTTTGTTGTTTCATCTTACAATAATGCAAATAATAAACAAAAAATAACTCCTCTTGTCACATCCATATAAAATGATTTATATATATATTATAAATCATTATGTACTCGTTATTCGATATATCCTTTCATCATTTTAATCAAGATAACCCATATGGTTATTTTTATTCTCTGTATGTTCATTGCATAGAACAAACATTGTTTTATTTATCTTGTTATAATTATGATATTTTGAAACAGCAAAAATTTTTACATTTTAAATGGATTGATTTGGAAAATAAACGCATTGAAATGATAGAAAATGACAAAATACCCGATTATTTAGCAAATCTAACTATAAGCAAAGAATACTGCACTCATTATAAAAAAATCGACCAATTAAGCGATTGGAAAAAATATTCCAGTCATCTTAAATTTAATTTGAAAACATTTACATATTACGTTAATTTTTATTTTAAAAAATGCACAGTTGTGGAAGAATTGATAAAAAAAGGTTTACCTGATGAAATTGTAACAAATATATTGTCATATAGTGATTTAGTTGAACCCATAAAACATAAAACTATCGAAGAAATTCATCATATTAATCACAATGAAATGGATTTTAACTTTGAAGAATTGGTTAATTATCATATTAGTAATCATGGCATTTATGATCCACAAATTACACTTAATTTAAGTGAATGTCCTTGTAAACGAGAAATTGAAGATATATTTATTAATGTTCTTAATACTCCAGATGAAGATAATTATCATTTAAATATACTACCAACCTTTCACGAAAAAATAGGATTGGTTTATCCTGTTTTTCCAAAAAATGGTGAAAATATACCCATATTAATCGAATATTAAAAAAAGAGATTACTTTTAACATTTTAATATTTTAAACAACAATAATAACTACTACTCTATCCTGCTCTTACTTACTTTTATTTGCAATTCTTGTAGAACGACGAACTGTTTTATTTTCAACAACTGGTGTTGTCTTATTTTTACATCTTCGCCCCTTATTAAGAAGCTTGTACTCCTCCTTCTTCTTCAAAAGCAAGAGTGTCTCGGCTGCCTCGTGCATTGCGTGGTACTCTTCCAACTCCTTGCGAGCACATTGCAATTCTTCAATCTGACTACGATATTTACGTTCAATCGTCATCTTCATTTCCCGCCAAGTATCCATATTGTGAGGAAAATATGTCTGCTTTACTTGGTAGGAACTGTGCTGCTTCAGTTCCTTTTGCATTGTGCGCCACAAATTACATTCTTCGTACGTTTTCAACTCAAGTTTCACCATAACTGCTAATAACTATATACAGTACATCTATATTTCAATGTGAATCAATTTTTGTAATCTTTATTATATATTTTAATAAATTTATTCCATATTTTTTTAATTACATCACCCATCGTATTTGTTCCATAATTCATATTAGAATATTTATGATGGTTCCAATGAAACATACTTGCATTTATTATATTATAACCACTATGATCAATGACTACACTAGTCGTAGCAATATTAAACCATATTTTTGTTATATACCAATTTGACCCCGTTATAATTGGAGGAATTAAAAAAGATGGCAAACTTATACATAAATATTCTATTGGATGTGCATAAGCCGCCGCCACAGCACACGTATTTTTCCATTCATGATGTACTTTGTGTATTTTTGAATAAAATGTAAAATGAGACCAGTAATGCAAATAATAAAATATTGATTCACCCAACAATCCATTACAGATTAATTTAAATATATCATTATATTCTATTTCTTCATAACTCATTGTTATATTTCTCCATTTCCAAATAGGAATTAATGCATACATAATAGGTATGCTATAAACAAACTGCAAATATAACACAACATACACTGATTTTTTATATAACGCCCAATCTATGTTTGCTTCTATTCTATACTTTTCATTATTTAAATATTTATCTGCCAAAAAAAATACAAAACATAGACACCAATATATCAAAAAAGATTGTGTAAATGGTTCTACGACATATAAAAAGGTATCATTCATTGTTATATATAAATAAACTGTTCTTTTTATATATATAATAATATTGTATAAGGTCATATAATATTATTTACTTTTTCATTTCGGCTTTGCGTTTGGCTGTCTTATTTTTGCGACGTCCACCTTTAAGCTTCTTGGTTCCGAATTTACCTTTCTTTGCCAATGCATAACCGCTTTTATTAAGACGGTTGTATTTCTTCTCGAATTCACTCTTGGCCTTGGAAACGATTTTTCCAGATGACTTGCTGTACATTAAATCATCCTTGGTAAGACCACTCTTGGTCTTGTATGCGTGTCCGCGCATAACAGCAAGGCGAGCATTCATTGGATTGCCCTTTTCATCAGATGATGGGGCAATAAGATTTTCGAACTTATGTCCGTTTACATGGTACATACCATCAGGTCCTTTCATTAATTTTTTGGGGTTTTGCTTAGTCATTATATATATAAAATATATAAAAAAACTTTTCACGAAGTTTTGCTAAATTGATGTTTTGAACGTATATATTCCGAATAACGCATTTTTTTGCTGATTTGAGGATTATTTCCCGCTGTATTTAACTTTGAATAATCCGCACAATTATGCTCATTAATTTTTTTGCAAAATTCTACAATATTAAACTTTGATGGCATATAAAATTGATTGTGAAAATAATTAAAGACATTATTATATTATACTATAATGGCCGCCACTTCGACCGATCTTGCTAAACAATATCAGCGTAAAACTGATAAACAACACATTTTGGATAATCCCGATACATATATTGGTTCTGTTGAAAACGTAGATGCAAATATATGGGTTTATGACGAAAACTCAGTCAAATATAAAACAATTGAATACATTCCAGGTCTATATAAATTATTTGATGAAGGTATTGTTAATTGCCGAGACCACGTTATTCGTATGATTAATAGTCCAATTCTTGATAAAAAATTCGTTTCGCAAATTAATGTAAATGTAGAAAAAGATATGATTACTTTTTATAATGACGGTAATGGCATTGACATTGCCAAACATCCCGAATATGATATTTGGATTCCGGAAATGATTTTCGGACATCTACGCACTTCTACAAATTATGATAAAACTGAAAAAAAAATCGTCGGTGGTAAAAATGGATTTGGATTCAAACTTGTATTGATTTGGTCCACCTATGGTAGGGTTGAAACCGTCGACCATATTCGAGGTCTCAAATATGTTCAAGAATTTCATAATAATTTGGACCAGCTCGTCCCTCCTGTAATTACTAAGTGCAAATCTACTAAACCTTATACAAAGGTATCTTTTAAGCCCGATTATAAACGTTTTGGTATTGAAGGAATGTCTTCTGATATGATGGATATGCTTAAACGTCGTACTTTTGATATTGCCGCTGTTTCCGACCAATCAGTAAAAAAAATTAAAGTATTTTGGAATGACGTTCAAGTCCCTGTAAGAAATTTTCAGCATTATGTCGATCTATATATTGGCACAAAGGGCGAACATAAACGGTTTCACGAAGCATACGAAGAACGTTGGGAATATGTTGTTGCATTGTCTCCGACGCAGGAATTTATGCAAGTATCTTTTGTAAATGGTATTTCTACTTCCAAGGGTGGTAAACATGTGGACTATATTATGAATCAAATTACACGAAAACTTAGTGATTATATTGAGAAAAAGAAAAAGATTCGCGTTAACCCCAGCTCTATTCGCGAACAACTCATTTTGTTTTTGCGATGTGATATTGAAAATCCATCATTTGATAGTCAAACAAAAGATTATATGAATACACCCTTTGCTAAATTCGGTTCAGCTTGCTCTGTTTCTGACGGATTTATTGAACGTATTGCTAAAATGGGTGTTATGGATACCGCTTGCAGTTTGTCGGAAATTAAGGAACAGCGCCTTGCAAAGAAAACAGATGGAACAAAAACGAAAACCATTCGCGGTATTGCTAATTTCATCGATGCCAACTTTGCCGGCACTCAACAATCAAAAGATTGTATTTTGATTCTTTGTGAGGGACTTAGTGCTATGTCTGGTATTGTGTCTGGTCTAAGCAGTGATGATCGAAATGTTATTGGTATTTATCCTCTTAAAGGTAAGCTTCTTAATGTGCGTGGTGAACAGCTTAAGCGCATTAGCGAAAACAAAGAAATTAATGATATTAAAAAAATTCTTGCCTTGGAAAGTGGTCGGGATTATGAAAATCTTTCTGAACTACAACAATCACTGCGTTATGGTAAAATTATGATTTTGTGTGATCAGGATACAGATGGTTCCCATATTAAAGGTCTTTGTATTAATATGTTTCATAGCGAATGGGCTAGTTTGATTAAAATGCCCGGATTCCTTTCATTTATGAATACTCCTATTTTGCGTGCAAAGAAAGGCGCAACAACCAAACTCTTTTATAACGAGGGTGAATATAATACTTGGAAAGAAAGTAATGAAAATGGGTCTAAGGGTTGGAATATCAAATATTTCAAGGGATTGGGTACTTCCACTGCAAACGAATTTAAAGAATATTTCGCAAATAAAAAAATAGTGGACTTTGTATATACTGGTCCGGAAAGCGACAATATTATTGACAAAGTGTTTAATAAAAAGCGAGCAGATGACCGAAAAACTTGGCTTAGTGGATATGACAAAGATGCATATTTGGATACAAGTGACCCCAAAGCCCCATATGAAGATTTTGTAAACAAAGAACTCATTCACTTTAGTACTTATGATTGTGGCCGTTCCATTCCAAATGTCATGGATGGTTTGAAAACATCATTGCGCAAAATTCTATATTCTGCATTTAAACGTAATCTCACCAGTGAAGTGAAAGTAGCACAATTTTCCGGTTATGTTTCAGAACATAGTTGTTACCATCACGGTGAAGCAAGCTTAAATGGTGCTATTGTAAATATGGCTCAAACCTATGTGGGTTCAAATAACGTTAATTTACTTATGCCAAACGGACAATTTGGTACTCGCCTTCAAGGTGGTGATGACAGTGCATCAGAAAGATATATCTTTACTCAACTTGCATCCATTGCACGATTTATTTTCCAAGAAGCCGACGACCCTATTTTGAGTTATTTGAATGACGACGGTACAAGTGTTGAACCTGAATATTATGTACCTATTATTCCATTTGTCCTTATGAACGGAATATCGGGTATTGGTACTGGATTCTCTTGTTACATCCCATCGTATAGTATTAAAGATATTATTACTTACTTGAGATTGCGTCTTACTGATAAGCCCGTTGATACATTCGAATTTATTCCATATTATGAAGGGTTTAAAGGAACTGTTTCAAAAATCGACGGCGAATCGAAAAAGTATTTGATCAAAGGTGTTTATGAAAAAATCGATGACAATAAAATTCTTATTAAGGAACTTCCTATTGGAACTTGGACTATGCCGTATATTTCATTCTTAGAAGGACTCGTTGACGGCGTTTCCAAAAATGGAAAAAAACAACCCTCCGAAATTCGCGACTTTGTTTCCCTTTCTACCGAAATAAATGTACAGATTGAAGTTACCTTTCCACGCGGTAAGTTGGCAACACTCGAATCAACTATCGAAGCAAATGGTATTAATGGCGTTGAGAAATTATTGAAACTCACCACTACTACCAGCACTAGTAATATGCATCTATTTGACCCCAACCATAAACTCAAGAAATATAACACTGTATCCGAAATTATCGAAGAGTTCATTATTATGCGTATGAAATTTTATGAAATTAGAAAGGCATTCATTCTCTCCGTGTTGCGAAAGAAATTATTGAAAATGACAAATAAGGCCCGCTATATTAATCAAATACTAAATAACGAAATTGACTTGCGTCGTAAGAGCTCCCAAGATGTACACGATCTTCTCGAAGAACTTGATTATTACAAAATCGAAGATAATTATAAATATCTTACTAAGATGCCTATGGATTCAGTCACTACAGAAAATGTTGAACAAATTATGAAGGAGAAAAAAGAAACACAAGAAGAACTCGAATATTTAACAAAAATGAGCATTCAACGAATGTGGTACAGTGAACTCGGTACACTTGAACATGAATATGATAAATACAAATTGTATAGAATGAAACTTCAAAGTAGTGAATATAATAAGAAAGGCGCGAAAAAACCCGCACCAAAGAAAAAGATTCCCCGTAAGAAAAAAGATTAAACTATATTTAATAAAATAACTTATAAACATTCAACATATTTATAATATTAAATATGTTTAATTTACCGAAAGG
>Ga0181596_10000842_pt1 | contig 31886 bp, 27 predicted proteins | sample 041ome_6_FD_148655 | JGI IMG/M metagenome (GOLD analysis project Ga0181596, IMG submission 148655) | Coastal salt marsh microbial communities from the Groves Creek Marsh, Skidaway Island, Georgia - 041402US metaG (spades assembly) | ecosystem: Environmental > Aquatic > Marine > Intertidal zone... | reverse complement strand
TGGCGGCGATCACGGGGGTGCTCGGCAATCCCAACGTCGCACTGTTGTTCTCGGCCGTGATCGCGTTGTTCATGGTTGCGCGATATCGGGGCCGCTCGCTGGCGAAATTGGCGGAGGACACCGAGCAGGCGCTGATGAGCGCGGGTGTCGTCATCCTGATCACGGCGGCTGGCGGTGCGTTTGGCGGCATGTTGAGGGCGGCCGGCATTCAGGATTCGATGGAAGCGCTGGTGGGCGGTGGCGGGCAGGCCGGGACCACGGTGCTGCTCTCGGCCTTTGCGGTGGCCTCGGTCATCAAGTTTGCCCAGGGCTCCGGCACGGTGGCCATGATCACCACCGCCTCGATGTTCGGTGCGATGGGGTTCACCGCCGAGACGCTGGGGTGTCATCCGGTCTACCTCGCCTGCGCCATTGGCAGCGGCTCCATGGTCGGTGACTGGATGAACAACAGCGGTTTCTGGGTTTTTTCCAAAATGAGTGTCCTAACCACCAACGAAACCCTGCGGACGTGGACGGTCGTGACGGCCGCGGTTGGACTGACGGGTGGGGTAGTGACACTCCTGGCGGCCACCCTGCTGCCGTTGGTGTAAGGCGGTGGGCCGGCGGCCCACCCCGGATGCTTGACAATCCCAGTCTCAAAACCTTCGCTCCGCCCTCCACTGACTGGCAGGGTAGCTCAGGGGTAGAGCAGAGGACTCATAAGCCTTTGGTCGCGGGTTCAAATCCCGCCCCTGCCACCATCGTGCTCCCAACGTTCGGAACGGGAGCGGCTCCGGCAGCAGAGGGTGAGACTTGCCCCCGCGCGGGTGTCGGGCAATCGAGCTGCGCTCGAAGAACTAATCCCGCTCCTGCCACCCTCAATCCCCATGGGATTGCTCCCTGCCAGCGCCCTAGGAAGGGAGGCGGATTGGATTGGTGACGGCGGCGGTTTCAGCCGTTTCCTTTTCCGCGTTGCGGATGACCGGGGTTCACGTTTCGTGACGCCAGATGCAGCGGGTTCGGATCGTCACGTTCAATATCGCCCATGGGCGGGGGCTGAATCCCATCCAGGGAACGACGCGGGCTGATACGCTCAAACGCAATCTATCCCGGATCGGCGACCTGCTGAAGCGGCTCGATCCCGACGTGGTTGCCCTGCAGGAAATTGACGAGCGGTCGCGCTGGGCCGGCAATTTTGACCAGCTCGACTTTCTGAGCCGCTACACCGGCATGCCGTTCACGGTGTTCGGAATCAACACGCGGCGGGAAGGCCTGCTCAACCTGGCCTATGGCAACGGCATCCTGTCCAAGCATCCGATCCTGCTGTCGGAGACCGTGACCTTCGGGCAGCGGAAGATCGGGGAGAAGGGTTTCATCTTCACCGAGATCGATGTGCACGGCCACCGCGTGCCGGTGGTGAACCTGCACCTGCATTACCGGTCGCGGCACCAGCGGTTCCGGCAGATGGACATCCTCACAGATTTTCTGGCGGAGAAACGGGCCGCGCACGGCGGGGAGTGGCCGCTGCTGCCGATCGTGTGCGGCGATTTCAATACCCCGCAGACGGCCAACGACGTGACCGCGGCCCTGCACCAGCACCTGCAGGAGCTGGGCGACTATGCCCTGCTGCCGCGGCGCGGGGGCACCTTCCCCTCGCCCCTGCCGACCCGGCTGCTCGATTTCGTGTTTGTGCCGCCCGGGGCGCGCACCCCGCGCTGCCACATTGTGCGTACGTTGCTCTCGGATCATCGGCCCGTGATGGTGGATTTTGTGCTCAAGTGAGCCGACAACCGGCGCAAAAACACTTTGCGCCGGCGCGCGGTTTTTGCGGCGATGAGAGTTCGCATGGATCGCATCGCCTCCGCCTTCGCCCGCGCTCACTCCGCCCACCGCGCCGCCTTCGTGGCGTATCTCTGCGCGGGCGACCCTGATTTTGAGACGTCGCTGGCCGCGTGCCGGGCGGTGCTCGACCACGGCACTGACGTGCTCGAACTCGGGGTGCCTTTTTCCGATCCGCTGGCGGACGGGCTCACCAATCAGCTCGCGGCCCAGCGGGCGCTGGAGAGCGGAATGACCGCGGAGCGGGTCTTTGCCCTCGTCGCGGCCTTGCGCGCCGACTATCCGGACACGCCGATTGTCTTCTACACCTACTATAACCTGGTGTTTTCCAATGGGGTGGATGCCTATGTGGCCAAGGCCAAGGCGGCCGGGGTGGACGCGCTCCTGACACTCGACCTGCCACCCGAGGAAGCCGGGGAACTCGCCCAGGCCTGTGCGGCTCACGATTTGAAGACCGTCTTCATCGTCGCCCCGACCACGCCGCCGGAGCGCCTGCCGGTGGTGGCCGGGGCCGCGACCGGATTTATCTACTACGTCTCCCGCGAGGGCGTCACCGGCGAACGCGAGGCGGTGGCGAGCAACATCCCCGAGGCGGTGGCGGCCATCAAAGCGCATACCGATCTGCCGGTGGTGGTGGGCTTCGGTATTTCCCAACGCGACCATGTCGCTCAGGTCGCTGCCGTAGCGGATGGCGTGGTGGTCGGATCGGCCTTGGTCAATGTCATCAAGGCGGGGTTGGACGACCGTCCCGGGATCGCGGCCAAGCTTGGCGCCAAGGTCGCGGACCTGGCGGCCGGAACCTCGAAGAGCCCATCGTAGCTAGTTTGTAACGTATGAGGGCAATTGGCCCTTGTATAGGGTATAATACCCATCTATCTCAACGAGGACGGATGACGACTCGCAAGATCCTCCTCATCGATGACGATCGCCTACAGGCCCGCTTGGTGCAGCAGCAGGTGCGGGTCTTCCGAGGCGAACCCTTTGAATTCGAATGGGCGCCATCGTTTGAGGAAGGTCTAACGCGGCTGCTGCAAGGTAGGCATACGGTCTGCCTGCTGGACTACCAGCTGGGCTCGCGGGACGGTTTGGAACTCATCCGCGAGGCACGTGCGGCCCATTGCGAGGTGCCGATCATCTTCTTGACCGCGGACAGCTCCGAGCGGGTCGATGTCGACGCGATGAATGCCGGTGCACTGGACTATCTGGTGAAAGGGGAAATTTCCCCCCGCGATGCTCGAGCGTTCCATTCGCTATGCGCTCAAATTATCCGAGACCCTGGCGGAGTTGCGGCGGCTCGCGACCCGTGATGCGTTGACCGGCTTGCTCAATCGGCGCGAGTTGAACCGCGTGCTGGAGGAGGAAACGGACCGCGCCACGCGATTTGATCGGCGGCTGTCGCTCGTCCTGTTGGATCTCGACCACTTCAAATCCGTGAATGACCAGCACGGCCATCCGGCCGGCGACGCGGTGCTGAAGGAGATCGCCCGTCGAATTCAGGCTGAAGTGCGCGAGGTTGACCGCGTGGCCCGCTACGGCGGGGAGGAGCTGGCGGTGGTGCTGATTGAGCTCAATCACCCGGCGGCGATGGCCGTGGCGGAACGCCTGCTGGCGGTCGTGCGACAAGCCCCCGTGCCGCTGGAAGACGGAGGAACGCTGGCGGTGACCGCCAGTGCGGGCGTGGCGACTCTGCCGGATGCCGCCGGCACCGTGCGGGAGCTCATCGAGCGGGCGGACCGGGCGCTCTACGCGGCCAAGCTGGCCGGGCGGGATCGCGTCGCGGCGGCGGACTAGGCGGCGGAGCCTGCGCGGCTTGCCGGCTCCGGCGCGGGGGGTAGCTCCGAATCGATGGACTCGATCTCGTGGACACTGTCCTTGTCGAAAGGATACATCGTGCAGAAGCGGTCAAAGTCGATCAGCTCAAAGCGGCCGTCCTGATGCTCGAGGATGGCGGTGAGCGACTCGACCCAGTCACCGCTGTTCAGGTAGTGGATCTCTGCCAGCTGCTTGTCCGCCGCCGTGTGGATGTGGCCACAGATGACGCCGATGCACTCGCGGCTGCGGGCCAGCTCGGCGATGTGGTCCTCGAAACTTGAAACGTGGCTGACGGCCTGCTTGACGCGGGCCTTGATCGCTTTGCTCAGCGAGTAGTAGTCCTTGCCTCGCCAGGACCGCCAGTGGTTGTAGAGCCGGTTGACCCGCATCAAGAACCGGTAGCCCCAGTCCCCGAGATAGGCCAGGAAGACAAAGTTCTTGGTCACGGTGTCGAAGACATCGCCGTGCAGCACGAGATAGTTGCCGCGCGGTGTGGTGTGCACGTAGTCCTCGACGATACTCAGGCCCTCGAATTCGACCGGCAGGAACTTGCCCAGCACGTCGTCGTGGTTGCCGCGGAGGTAGACGACCTCGGTGTCGCGCTTCTCCATTTTCTTTAACACGAGTCGAACGAAGCGGGTGTGCGACTTGGGCCAATAGCCGGTTTTCTTCAGGCGCCAGCCATCAATGATGTCACCGTTCAGAATCAGCTTCTCACAGTGGACATACTTCAGGAAGTGGTTTACCTCTCGTGCCTTACAGTCGAGCGTGCCTAGGTGCACGTCCGAAATAATGACCGTCTTCACCTTGAGTGGTTTGAGTGTCATGGGCGGGGAGAGGGTAGCAGATTGAGGGCGGTTCGACTAGGGGAGGATGCGTTTCGTCACCGTAAATTCACGCAGCGGCGGGAACCAGAATGCGCAGGCTGCGCGGCTGCACCTGGATCTCGAGGGTGGTGCCGGTCTCATGGACCTCGCCGTCGGTATGGATCGGGCCGGCCGTGGTGCGTTCGATGGTGAAATGGGAACCGCTGAGGCGGGTGACGTGCCGGCTGCCGTCAATGCGCTTGGTGAAGAGCCGGACGGCAAGCGGTACGGCGGTGAAGGTGTTGACGCCGCGCAGCACCGTCAGATTGAGCAGGCCGTCATCGATCGCCGCTCCGGGGGCGATGAAGCAGTCGTTGCCGTATTGGTCGGAATTGGCGACGGCGACGATGAACGCATCCAGTTCCACCGTGGTGGTGCCGTTGCGGATGGTGTAACGAGCGGGTTGATACGAGGTCCAGGCCCGCAGACCGGTGGTGACGTAGGAGGTCAAACCGCGCCGGGTGAGGCGGTTGAAGCGCTGGCTGATTTCGGCGTCGAAACCAACGCCCATCGCGTTGAAGAAGGGAATGCCGTTGACCAGCCCGGTGTCCATTTCCCGCACCGTGCCGTTGAGCAGGGTGGCATAGGCCCCGCGGCCGGGATTGGGGATGCCGAGGTGCCGGCCGAGACCGTTGCCCGAGCCGCAGGGGATCAGGCCCAGGGCGGCGGGGGTGCCGGTGAGGCCGGCGGCGACTTCGTTGAGCGTGCCATCCCCGCCGATGGCGACCACCCTTTCGCAGCCGGTGGCGACGGCTTCGCGGGCGAGTTCGGTGGCGTGGCGGGGCCGCTCGGTCGGCACGACCTCGGCGTTGAGGTCATGTTCACGAATGAATTCGCGCGTGCGCTCCAACAGGTAGGGGTTGCGGGCATTGTGCCCTGACTTCGGGTTGAAGATGAAGCGGATCTTGGGCCGGCGGGAGGCAAACGGGGCGGTCATGGGCGAACGGGCTTGGGTAACCCGGCGACATTGAGAAGGACGTTTTCCAGGGCGTCGAGCACACGATCCCAGGGGATGTCCTCCGCGGCAATGCGTGCCGCCATCCCCAGCCGGCGCCGCAGCTCGGGGGTGGCGGCGAGTTGCCCCGCCGCCTCGATGATCCGGTCGGCGTCCCCAAACGGCACCAGCCATCCCGATGCCCCGTTCTCGATGTAGCGGGCGGCGGCGGCGTACTCGAAGGCCACCACGGGCAGGCCGGAGGCCAGACCCTCGGTCACCACGTTGCCGAATGTCTCGGTGAGACTCGGATACACAAACAGGTCCGCCGAGGCGTAGTGCCGGGCCAGGTCGCTGCGCTCGAGGAAGCCGGTGAAGTGAGCGGCGGGAAACTGCCGTTGCAGCTTGGCACGGAGGGGGCCGTCGGAAACCACCACGAAGCGGGCGGCGGGCACCCGCTCACGGATCCGTTGCCAGCAGCGGAACAACAATGGGTAGTTCTTTTCCGCGGCGAGCCGGCTCACGTGGATGACAACCAGGTCCTCCGGCCCTGCGCCCCAGCTGGCGCGCAGGGCCGGATCGCGGTGGGCGGGGCTGAACACGGCGGTGTCCACGCCGCGCGACATTAGGCTCACGCCCCTGAACCCGTCGCGAGTCAGTTCCGCGTTGAGGTCGGGACTGGGGGAGAGCGTGATGCGGGTGCGGTTGTGAAAGTGGCGTAGGTAGGCGAGCACCGGCCGGGTCAGCCACGCGAAACCGTAGTGGCGGCTGTAGTGGTGAAAATTGGTGTGGAAGCTCGAGCTGACCGGAATGCCCCGACTGTTGGCGGCCAGCAGCGCGGCGTAGCCCAGCGGGCCCTCGGTGGCGATGTGCACGAGATCCGGGCGTTCCTGCTCCCACGCCCGCCGGAGCCGACCGCGCACCGGCAGGCCGAAGCGCAGAAAACGGTAACCTGGGATCGGCAGGCTGGGATAGCGTACCTGGTCATAGGGCAGATTTTCCGTGACGGCGCCTTCGGCAGCGGCCTGGTCGGGGCGATGGACGGTGACGCGATGGCCCCGGGCGGCCAGACCGCCGGCCACTTGGGCGAGGGTCATGGCGACACCGTTGATCTCCGGCGGGAAGGTTTCGGTGACGAGCGCGAGCTGCAACTTGCGCCCGTTGCATCGGTCCGGCGGGGGTGGGGCGAGGCCAAAACGTCACAGGTGTGGCGATATCACTTCCTTGTAACATATCCCTGGAGACGCCTTGGTGGCATCCGGTATGGCCGTTCAATCGCCCCTCTACGTCCTCACGGGACCCACGGCGGTGGGTAAAACCGAACTGGCGTTGCGCTGGGCGGAGACGCACGGGGCGGAGATCATTTCCTGCGATTCACTGCTGTTCTACCGTGGCATGGACATCGGCACCGCCAAACCGACGCCGGCCGAACGCGCGCGCGTGCCGCATCATTTGATCGATATCTGCGCGCCGGACGAACCGATGAATGTGGCCCGCTACGTGGAATTGGCACGCGCGGCCGTGGCCGAGATCCGTCGGCGCGGGCGGCGGGTGCTCGTGACCGGGGGCAGCGGGTTTTACCTGAAGGCGTTTTTTGGCCCGGTCAGCGACAACGTCGCGGTGCCGGCGGCGCTGCGGGAAGACATCGAGCAGCGGCTGGCCGATGAAGGGCTGCCGGCGTTGGTCGCAGAGCTGCGGGCGTTGAACCCGGCCGGTTTGGATGCACTGGATACGGCCAATCCGCGGCGGGTGGTCCGCGCCCTTGAACGCTGCCGAGCCAGCGGTCGCACCCTGGCCGAGCTGAGGACGGAGTTCGCGGCCCAACCGGGGCCTTTCAGCGATCAGGCCGTGCAGGGGGTCTTGCTCACCCGGGAATCCGCCGACCTGCAGAACCGGATCGCGCAACGGGTAGAGGCGATGCTGGCGGCCGGGCTGGTGGCGGAGGTGGAACGGCTGCGGACGGCGGGGTTCGAACGCAATCCCAGTGCCGCCGGCGCGATCGGCTACCGCGAGACGCGGGCGATGCTCGACGGGGCGCTGACGAGCGAACAGCTGGCTGATGAGATCACCCGCAACACCTGGAGCCTGGTGCGCAAGCAGCGCACCTGGTTTCGGCATCAGTTGGCGGAGCTGCGTCCGTTCGCCGCGGCCGAGGCGACGGCCGAAGGGCTGTTCGCGACGGCCTAGGTATCAGTTCGCCGGATCGAGATCCAGGTCGTAGACTTCGAGCGAGCTGCCTTCGAGGCGGGCCAAATCGGCGCTGGCGCTGCGGAGGTTGACGGCGGCCCGGAGTTCGTTGACCCGGGCGTTGTCGAGATCCTCCTGGGCCTCCTGCACCTGGCGGAAGGTGGACAGACCGGCGTCAAAGCGCGCCTTTTCCAAATCGTATTGCTGGCTGCTCAACTGGGTGGCGAGGCTGCTGATGCGCAGGCTTTCGCGATTGGTCTCGACCGCCCGGACCGCGCCGCGGACCTGCACGGCGATGTTCTGGTCCAGCTGCTGCAACTGCGTCTCGGCGCGATGGAGATTGGCCTGGGCCTGCACGAGGCGGGCCTTGTCGGCCTTGAAACCCCACGGCATGCTGAACTGCACGTCCATCTGCCAGGAGTAGCCGTCGCCGTCCCAGACATCGGACACGGCGGAACCGGCGGAACCGGCCAGGCTGTTGTAGCCGGCGGAGGCGCCGACATCGAGCGTGGGGCGGCGGTTGATCTTCGCGTTGCGCTCGTCGATCCGGAACTGCTCGATGCCCGCGATGGCGGAGGCGAAGTCGGGCCGGTTTTCGAGGGCTAGCTTGTAGGACATGGCGAACGACACGTCGGACTCGTCGAGCGGCGCCAGTTCCAGCGTGCCGTAGGATCCATCGTAATTGGTCTCGTTGAGGAGGGCCTTCAGCTGGTCCTCGCGATCCAGCACGGTCTGCTGGGCTAGCAGCACCTCGCGGTTGCTGTTGGCCACGCCCACGCGGGCCTGGAGCACGTCGAGGTCGGTGGCGACGCCCGTCTCGCGCTTGGCCTCGTTCTCATTGAGGAGGTCCTGGGCCACGGAGAGGCTGAACTGCCGCACCTCGAGCTGCTGGCGGGCGAAGGCGAGTTCGTAATAGGCGGTTTCGACGTTGCGGATGACGTCGAGCACGGCCCCGCGGAAATCATGGCCGGCGCGTTCCACACCCAGGCGGGCGCGCTGGATGGAGGCGCGGTTGTATTCAATGCCGAAGCCGCGCAGGAGCGACTGGCGGATGCTCACCGACACATCGCTGTTGAAGGCCGGGTTGAGCAAGGCGTTGCGGGAATTGGTTTCGTTGCGCAGCAGATTGCCGCCGACCGTGAGCGTGCCGCCGGTGATGGTGCGCTGAGTGGCGGACATCCGGATGGTGGTGCGGTCATTACGGGGGCCGGTGGCCGTGGTGCCGTCGAGCGTGCTGCTCGGGGCGGCCTGTTGGGTTACCCCGGTGGAGGCGGTGACGGACAGGGTGGGCCGGTAGTCGGCGACCGCGATGTCAACCGCAGCATCCGCGCTGTCGGTGGTGAAGCGCTGGATCTCAATGGCGAAATTCTTTTCGAGGGCCTGGCCGATGGCCTCCTCGAGGGTAAAGACCGGCCCCCCAGGCGAGGCGGCGGGGGCCTGCGCGAAGACGGCGTTCGCGCTGGCGAGGGACAGGAGGGCTACGGCGGTGGGAATCAAACGGCGCATGAGGAAGACGTAGGTCGTGATGTTAATACACGCGACGGACAATAAAGTCGCCGGGTTTCACGCCATGTGTAAAAGTAGCCGTTGAGCAACGACGCGAGCGCGTTGCGGATGGACGGTCCAGAGGCCGGATAGGCGGGATGGACCAAATCGGGGCACAAATCGCTTGGGGTCGCCCAAATCCGGCTTTCGGGCGCTCAGAGGGCCGGCTGGGCCGGTCCGAGCTCCTGCTCCACCATGCGGCGGATGATTTCGCTGGCGGTCGTCGACGCGTTACTTTCGGCGATTTGGGCGCCGATTTCGGCAAAACGCGGGTTGCTGGCGTCGGTTGCCGGCAGTTGGCGCAGGGCGGCATACACCAGCACGCCCTCCTCACCGGCGATGACCATCTGGGAAACGTCCCCCTGCTTGAGCTGCTCGAGCGGGGCGATCGCGGTCCGAGGATAGTCGGCGGGCGGGGTGCGGCGAGTGAAATTGGCGAATTCGCTGGTGGTGATGGTCACGCCCGGGCCGGCGGCAATGGCGGCGGCCGCATCGGCGAAGCTTTGGCCACTGGCGAGCTGGGTCTGGAGGGCGGTGCGGAGGCTGGCGCCGAGTTCAACGAAGCGTTCGCGTTTTTGTTGGGCGAGGTAGTCGGCCCGGACCTGGTCGGCCACGTTGATGTAGAGGGAAGGGGCGGCGGGAATCGATTCCTGCCAGACGAGTACGACCGCACCGGTGGGCGTCGGCAGAGCGTCGGACAACGGCCGCTCGGCGGACAGGGTGAAGGCCGCCGCGACGTTGCGGGGGTCACTGCCCAGGAAGGCGGGCATGGCCTCGCGGGTGAACGGGGTGGCCTCGATCAGGGTGTGCGAGGAGGCCGCGATGAAGGTCGGGATGCCGGTGGAGGTCAGGTTGGCGTCGAAGATCTCGACGGTGAGATCGCTGGCCTGGTCGACCGCGATGCGGCGGGCGCGGTCAAGCTTGAGGGCGGCTTCAACCTGGGCGCGCACGGCTTGGAAGTCGGCGTCGGTCGAGCCGTCGCCGATGACCGGGGCGGCCTCTTCCTCCGCGCGTGCCGGGGCGGGGAACCGGGCCGGGTTGGCATCGTAGTAGGCCCGCACCGCGGCGTCGGTCACCGTTACCTCGGAGAGGTAGCGGGCGGCCGGGAATTCGACGTACGCCACGCGGATGGCCGGGGCGGTGTCGTAACGGAAGCTGTTGGCGTCGAAGTAGGCCTGGAGCTGGTCGGCGGTGGGGTTGATGGCCGGATTGAAGCTGTTGTAGTCGATGGTCGCCACCTGCACGGTCCACTCGGTGTCGATGCGCTCGAGCTGGAGGGCCACTTCGCTGTCGGAGTAGTAGCCCGGGCCGCCGAAGAGGCGCTGCATTTCGTTGAAGCGGAAATCGTCGCCGAGCACGCGGGCGACGTCGGCCTCGGTGTACTGGCCGGCGGCGCGCAACTGGGCCCGGAAATCATTGTAGGCGGCGGCGTCGAAGGCACCGTCCGGGCCACGGAAGGCGCCGAGGGTGAGGATGAACTCCTGCAATTCGGTCTTATCGGGCGGGGGGATGTGGAGCTGGTCGGCCAGGTGGATGCCGGCGTAGCGCTGCAGTGCGTACTCCTGCACCTGTTCCGAGCCGAAGCCGGTGTAACCGAGCTGGAGGCTGATGCTCAGGCTGGCGTCGCCGAAGAGACGGGCCTGGTCCTCGGGGGAACTCAGGTTGAGATCGAAGAACGTGCGGGCTTGGACGCGTTCGTCGCCGCGGCCGATGCCCGGGGCTGCGCCAATGGTGAAAACGAAGGAAACAATGAGAACCGCCAGCAGCACCAGAAAGAGGGTGCGAAAGTGACGCTGGAAGTTGGTCTGTAGCCAGGAGATCATGGGGAGAAAACGGCCGACGGTAGGTCGCGACCGGGGGGTGTCAACGGCGTTCGCGGTCGCCGCCGGCGGTCACGTTTTTGACGGCGCCAGCGAGGGATCGTCGACCGGATGGTCCGTCAGCAATTTATCCAGCGGGGTGGTGAACAGATCGGTGCCGGTCATGTTCTCCAGCTCGTGGTTGTAGTGATCGAGCAAGGGTTCGAGGTGGCCGAGGGCAGGGCCGGTGGCCTCTTCGCCGAGGCCGTCGTCGGCCTGCTTGAAGTCGGCCAGGGTGGTTTTGCCGAGCGGTCGGGCGGGTTGGTAGCGCTGGTCGGTCGCCGGATGATCGGGCAGGGCGGGCAACGGGGTGAGCAGGTTCATGCGCACGAGGCGATTGAGGCACTCGTTGAGCAATTGGGTCGGCACGCCGACCAGTTCGCCCAGTTGCGAGGAGGTCGGGGGCGGGGCGCAGGCCTGAAAGCGGCGGCACACGGTGAGCAGCACGACGAGCGAGAGTCGTTCGCGCATGTTTTCGGCGAGCTGGTTCCAAGCGACCTGCGAATTGCGAAAGCGCACGTTCTGCACGGCGTAACTGACCTGGCCGCCGAGCAGGACGAAGAACCAGAACACGAACATGCCGAACATGAGGATGGGCAGGATGCCCAGCGAACCGTAGAGACTCTTCGACAGCACGACGCGCTTGAGATAGAGGAACGCCAGCACGTTGTTGCTGATGATGAGCAGCGCCACCACGAGCGCGCCGACCACGGCCGGGAACCAGTAGACATGGGTGTTCGGCACCGTGCGGTAGAACAGCGTCAGGATCAGGATCAGCATCATCATCGATCCGGCCGGCAGCAGCAGCCGCAGCATGCCGAGCAGCTGGGCACCGAACGGGATCGACTCGGCAAAGGCGTTCAGGAACGTGCCCGCCCCGAGGCCGGTCAGGGCGGCGAAGAACAGCACCGCCCCGAGCGTGAGCACGGTCCAGTAATAGACAATGCGCGTGAGCCAGGAACGCCCGCGGTGCACGCCCCAGATTTCGTTGAAGGCGGTCTCGATCGAGGTGAACAGCTGGAGCACGATCAGAATGAGAGTGAGCGCGCCGAGGGCGCCGACCGCCCCGCTGCGCGAGCTTTCCACGAAACCGTTGATGAGCTCCACCAATTCGGGACGGACCGGCACGACGTCACTGTCAGTCACCGCCGGCTCGGCGTCGGCCGTTCCCGGGCGGGCCGCGGAGAGCACGTCACTGCGCTGGTCGCGCGGGATGGGCGGTGCGTCGCCCACGATGTCCTCGTATTGCTCGATTTGGGGCGCGATGAACGTGATCAGGCGATTGAGCGTGTTGACCGCGAGGTTGGGGTCCTGCTCGTTCAACATGAACCCCGCGACCATCATGGCGATGGCGACGAGCGGCCCGAGACCGAGCAGGGAACTGAACGAAAGCGCGGCGGCGCGGCTGGCGGCCTTGTTGTCGTGGAGGCCGGAGAGCGTGATCGAAATGATCCGCAACGCGGCGTGCAACCGGCCTCCGTGGGCGCGACCGGTGAGCGATTCGGCCGTCCAGATGTCGCGGCTCCAGAGGCGGGTCGCGGAGGCGAACTGTTGCTTCAGCCAGTTCATCGCGGCAGGCACGACGCCCGGTCAGGACATCAGGACCGAGTAGGCGAAATAGCCCATGCCGCCCAGGCCGAGCACCACGGCCAGCAACACGCCCATGAGATTGGTGAAGACGGTGGTGAAATAGATGCCGATGCAGCCGGCGACTGCGGCCATGGCGGTTTGCTCCGCCCCCTGCAACCAGAAAAAGACGCCGAGAAATCCCAGCCCCAGCATGGCGCGGAAGCGGATGAACGGATAGACCGCGACCGCCTGCAGCAGCATCATGAGGAAGAGCAGCAGATCGATGGCGCCCAGCACGGCGAAGGGCTGGCGCAGGAGGCGCTCGTAGTTGCCGGCCACCAATGTGTCGATCGACGGGGCGAGCAGCGCGAGGCCGCTGATCAGCAGCATGAAGGTGCAGGCAAACATACCGAGGCGGGCGTTGCGGGCGAGAATCTCGGTCGGGTCGGCCTTGTCCTTGGTGTCAGCGCTGCGGCCTTCGGCGGCGGCCAGCATGTCGCCGACCTCGATCGGCGGAGCGCTCTCGCTCTGGGTGTTGAGGCTGGCGATTTTCTCCTTCGCCTTGACGGTGAGCTTCTTCTTCTCGGGGAAGAGTTGCTTCATCAGTTCCGGGTCGGAACCCACGGCGACCCATTCCTCGCGTTCGGCCTCATAATACAGGGTCTCACCCGTGACTTGGCCGTTCTCGGCCAGCGACGACAATTGTTCGAAATTGAACGGCCCCCGGGCTTCGGTGTCGTCAGCATTGCGGATGTAGAACTCCTGCGTGGCCATGGGCGCGAAGCTGCGTGACCTCCCGGTTCGCCGCAAGGTTGTTTTAGTCGCCGGCGATAGGGTTAATCCGGTCTAATTCGGCGACTTACATTCGGGTCACGGTGCGCAGCCCGAGCAGGTGCAGTCCCGTTTCCAAGAGCAGCAGGGTGCGGGCGCAAAGGCGCAGGCGGCGGGTCCGGATGCCGGCGTCCTCAACCGCCACCTTGTCGGCGTTGTAAAACGCGCTGAATTCCCCCGCCAGTTCGTAAAGGTAGAGACAGAGCACGTGCGGCCGCAGCTGCGACACCGCGCCGCTCAACGCCTCGGGAAACTTGGTGAGCTTGCGGGCGAGGGCCAGCTCGGTGGGGGTCTCCAACGCCGTGGCGTCGGCCAGGGCGGTCGGGTCGCCGGGCGTCAGTGCGAGCTTGCGAAAGATGGAGTGAATGCGGGCGACGGCGTAGAGCAGGTAAGCGGCGGTGTTGCCGTCGAGGGAGATCATCTTGTCCCACGAAAATACGTAGTCGCTGGACCGGTTCTGGCAGAGATCGGCGTATTGCACCGAGCCTACGCCGACCACCGCGGCGATCTCGGCCTGCTCGGTCGGACTGAGGTCGGTGCTTTTCTCGGCGACGAGCCGAGCCGCGCGCTCCGTGGCCTCGGCCAGCAGGTCACGCAGCTTGATGTTCTCGCCCGAACGGGTTTTCAGCGGCCGGCCGTTCTCGCCCAGTACGGTGCCGAACGAGGTATGCTCAAGGCGGGGCAGGGGCCGGTGGGTTTTCTCGAACCACTTACCGGCGGTGAGGAAGAGTTGCTGGCAGTGGTCCGACTGCCGGGAATCGATCACGTAGATCACCGTGTCGGCGCCGAAGTGCTCCTGCCGATACAGGATGGTGGCGAGGTCGGTGCTGGCGTAGTTGGCCGCGCCGTCGCGTTTACGGATGAGGAAGGGCTGCTCCTTGAACCGGGGGTGTTCCGGATGGAAGACCACCAGGGCGCCCTCGCTTTCGACCGCGAAGCCCAGCTCGGTCAGCTCACGGTAAACCTGCTCGACGCGGTCGTTGTAGAAACTCTCGCCGAGTGTGTGGTCGAAGTGGATACCGAGCTGGTCATAAATGACTTGGAAGGCGGCGAGGGAGACTTCGTTGATCCGGCGCCAGATAGCCAGATTCTCGGCATCGCCGCCCTGCAGTTTGACCAGTTCCTGGCGGGCGTCCTCCAACACCGCTTCATCGGCATCGGCGGCGGCGTTGCCGACCTTGTAGAGGCGTTCGAATTCCTCCAGCGGGTCGGCTGCCAAGGCGGCGGCATCGAGGTGGCGTTTGTAGGCCCAGATCAGTTTACCGAAGCCGGTGCCCCAGTCGCCGATGTGGTTGTCGCGAATCACCTTTGCCCCGCTGAAGGCCAGCAGGCGCGCGATCGCCTCACCGATCACGGCCGAGCGCAGATGGCCGACATGCATCTGCTTGGCCGTGTTGGGCGAACTGTAGTCGACCACGCAGGTGTGACCCGCTTCCGGCAGCGCACCGGCGGCGCCGGTCCGCAGGGCGGCTTCGGTGCCGTACTCGGCCAGCCACCGGTCCAGCGCGGCGGGTTTGAGGGTGAAGTTCAGGAAGCCGGGCCCCGCGATCGCCACTGCGAAGTCATCCGCCACGTCCGCAGGCAGTGCGGCCACCAGTTTTTGGGCGATCTCGCGCGGATTACACCGCTGCCCCTTGGCGTAGGGCAGGGCGCCGTTGGCTTGGAAGTCGCCGTGCCGCGGGTCAGCGGTGCGCACCTCCGCGGAAAACAGCGCAAGATCAAGCCCGGCCGCATGGGCGGCGGCCTGCAGGCCTTGGTCGAGGGCGATGGCGAAGTTGAAGGGCGCGGGCATCCCTTTCACTCAACGGAGCCCGGGTAGCGCCCGGCAAGCGTGTAAATCATGGCCTGGAGCGACTTGGTTACCGGGCGGAAGCTGGCCCAGAATGCGTTCGTAAGTAGTTATACTAAAAGCCTATAAATCGCTTGGCGGCCTATAAGCGTTGGTGATTTCGGCTCGACATTTGGCTAGGGTTTGTCTCAGTATCGTAAGTTTACGTCAGAAACTTCCCGTAGTTATTCACAATCACACATGGCCAAACGCACTTTGCCTCCGCGTCGGTTTATCAAGCCGACCTTTGAATTCCTGATCGAGAAAAAGCGTGATGGCGGCGAGTTTTCCCAAGAAGAAATCCGCTACCTGATCGACAGTACCCTCGATGGCGATTTGCCCGCCCATCAGCTTTCGGCGCTGTTGATGGCCATATACTTCCAGCAAATGTCGGCCCAGGAAACGGCCGATCTGACCGAGGAAATGATGCTTTCGGGCGAGGTCATCGATCTGTCCCACATCGCGAAGCCGAAAATCGACAAATATTCCACCGGCGGCGTGGGTGACAAAACGTCCCTTGTGCTGGTCCCGCTCGCCATGGCCAGCGGTGTCGTGGTGCCGATGATGTGTGGCAATGAACACGATTACATCATCAATACGCTGACCAAGCTGGGCGCCGTCCCGGGCTTCAAGGACAGCCTGTCCATCCCCGACTTCGTCACTCAGCTCGGCAAGATCGGTGGCGCCATCGTCGAGCAGGACGTCCACCTCGCGCCGGCCGACGCCAAGTTCCACGACGTGCGCAAAGCCACTGGCACGATCCCCAGCCTGCCGCTCATCACCGGCTCCGTGCTTTCCAAGAAGCTCGCCGAGGGCTCCGAGGGTCTCGTCATCGATGTAAAGTGGGGCAATGGCTCCTTCATCAAGGACCTTGAGCAGGCCAAGCAGCTTGCCCGTTCCATGACCCGTGTCGGCCGCTCGATGAAGCGCCGCTGCGTCGCGCTGGTCACCGACATGAATCAGCCGCTCGGTGACACCGTCGGCACCGCGCTCGAACTCAAGGAAGCCATTGGCCTCCTCAAGGGCGAGGGGCCCGAGGACATGCAGGAGCTCGTCCTCAAGCTTGGCATGGAGATCGTCCGTCTCGCCGGCGTCGCGGGCTCGACCCTGTCGGCCAAGCAGACCGTGCAGCGTCACCTCAAGGACGGCTCGGCCCTGGAAAAGCTCAAGGAGCTCGTGGGCATGCAGGGGGGCGACACCAGCTACATCGACAACCCCGACAAATTCCCGCAGGCGAAGCATATTCGCAAGCTGCCCGCCCCGAAGCGCGGCTACGTGCACACCATCAACGCGGCGATGATCGCCCGTGGCGTGCACCTGCTCGGCGCCGGCAAGGTCGGCCCGAAGTCCAAGATCGACTACGCCGTCGGGGTCTCCGAGATCAAGAAGGTCGGCACCCAGGTGAAACAGGGCGAGCCGCTCATGATGATCCACTACAACGACGAGTCGAAGCTCGAGCAGGCGCTCGAGTACTTCAAGAACGCCTACCGCCTCGCGCCGAAGCGTCCGACGCCGCCCGCCCTGGTGGTGGAGCGCGTCGCATAAGCGGCCGCGATCATCAACAAGTCTTGCAAGGCCGGCGCTTTCGCCGGCCTTTTCTTTGCTCCCGCCGCTTCCGTCCATGCCGCCCGCTGAAGAAATTCCCGTTGTCGCCCCCGCCGACCGTCCGGTGCCGTGGGCCCAGCTGAAGTTCTTCACCTTTCAGCCGGCCATCTTCCCGCGCATGCTCGGCGCGGTGTCCCCGGGGGCGAAGCCGGGCGATCTGGTCACCGTCTATGACAAGGCTGGCCGGCCCTGCGGCACCGGCCTCTACAACCCACGCGCCAAAATTCCGCTGCGGGTCGTGCGCCATGGCTCCGAGCCGGCGGGGGAGGAGTATTTCGAGACGGCCCTGCGTCGTGCGGTCGCGTTGCGCCGCGACCTGTTCCAGCTTGATGCCGAGACGGATGCCTATCGTCTGCTCAACTCCGACGGTGACGGGGTCAGCGGTCTGACCATTGATCGTTATGGTGACACGCTGCTGTGCGACGTCATGAGCCTGGGCATTGCCCAGCGGCTGCCGGGCTGGTTGCCGCGGCTGCACGAGCTGGCCGGCACTCAATTTGCCCGGGTGCAGGTTGACCACGACCTGGGCAGCCTCGAGGGCATCCGCCCCTCGGTCTTCAACGAGACCAATGCCGCCGCGCCCGCCAAGGTGAAGATTCGCGAGCACGGCGTGCGCTACGAGGTCGATTTCGCCGAAGGCCACAAGACCGGATTCTTCTGTGACCAGCGCGACAACCGCCGCCGGCTCACGCGGTTCACCGCGGGCGCCCGGGTGCTCGATCTGTGCTGCTACACCGCCGGCTTTTCCCTCAACGCCAAGGTCGCCGGCGGGGCGGCGGAGGTGACCGCCGTCGACCTCGACGAGGCTGCCATCGCGCAGGCCCGCCGCAACGCCAACCTCAACCAGGCGCGGATCCATTTCGTGCACGCCGATGCGTTTGCCTACGCGCGGCAGATGCAGACCAATGGCGAGCAATACGACGTGGTGGTATGCGATCCGCCCAAGTTCATCCTCACGCGCGAACCGGCCGGCGCCGCCGAGGGGCGGCGCAAATACGAGGACCTCAACCAGCTCGCCATTTCCCTCGTGAAACCCGGCGGGGTGTTCGTGACCTGCTCGTGTTCCGGCCTCTTGCCCGAAGCGCTGTTCGAGGAGCTGGTGATCAAGGCCGCCCACCGGCTGCAGCGTCGCTTGCAGATTTTCGACCGGACGGGGCCGGGCGCCGATCATCCCGTCCTGTCCAATGCCATGGACGGACGCTACCTCAAGGTGCTGTGGTCGCGCGTGCTTTGACGCGCGCTCCCGGCTGACCGCTCAGGCGCGACCCATGTAGGAGCCGTCCGTCGTGCTGACCTTGATCTTGTCGCCTTCCTTGATGAAGAGCGGCACCTGCACGACCAGGCCGGTCTCGGTCGTGGCCGGCTTCTGCACGTTGCTGGCGGTGTCGCCCTTGATGCCCTCGGCGCTCTCGGTGACCTCCAGAATGACGGAGGTCGGCAGGTCGATGGTCAGCGGCTTGCCGTCGACGTAGAGCACCTCGACCTTGCCGTTCGGCGTCAGGTAATTCTTGGTGTCGCCGATCAGCTCCGCGGTGAACTCGATCATTTCAAAGGTATCCGGATCCATGAACGCGAAGGTGTCGCGGTCGGCGTAGCTGAACTCGAGGGTTTTGCGCTCGGTCTGCAGCACCTCCATGGCGTCGGAAGACGCGAAGCGCTGGTCGAGCGACTTGCCGTAGATCAGGTTGCGCATCTTGATCTGGACGAAGGCGCGCAGATTGCCCGGGGTGCGGTGGGTGGTCTCCAGAATCAGGTGGGGGGTGCCGTTGTATTTAACAACTTGGCCGCGGCGGACGTCGTTGGCGGAAGGCATGGCGAGGGAAAAGGTCAGGGGTTTACGCGGATGAAAAGGGCGATCCGTAACCGTCCCGCGCGAGCCCTGTCAAGGCCGCCGCACCTTGGCATCTCGGGACTTGCGCTGCCGTCAGGCTTCGCCCGAAACTCCGCGCCAATCCATGAAGCAACGCACGATCACGCGTGAGGCCTCGGTGACGGGCAAGGGCCTGCACACAGGGGATCCCGTCACACTCACGCTCAAACCCGCCCCCGCCGGAGCCGGCCTCACTTTTCGCCGCACCGACCTTGCCGGCTCCCCCGAGATCAAGCCCCGGGTGGCGCAGGTCACGGATCTGGTCCGCAACACCACCATTCAGGAGGGCCACACCAAGATCAACCTGGTCGAGCACGTGCTCAGTGCGCTCAGCGGCTGCGGCATCGACAACGCGATCATCGAGCTGAACGCTTCCGAGCCGCCCATCATGGATGGTTCGGCCAAACCCTTCGTCGACCTGATCCTTTCGGCCGAGCCGATCGAGCAGGACGCCGAACGCGCCGCCTTCACCCTCGAGGAGCCGGTTTCCGTGACCAAGGGCAACTCCTCCATCATCGCGCTGCCCTACGACGGCCTGAAGATCACCTGCACCTCGGCCGACGACCGCGGCATCCACACCCAGCACCTCACGCTGGAGATCGATCCCGACACCTACATCACCCAGATCGCCGCCTCCCGGACCTTCACGATCTACGAGGACATCGAGGAGCTGCTCAAACTCGGCAAGATCAAGGGCGGCTCGCTCGACTGCGCGGTCGTGATCAAGGGTGACAAGATCATCTCGAAGGATCCGCTGCGGTTTAAGGACGAGTTCGTTCGTCACAAGATTCTGGATATCATCGGCGACATTACGTTGCTGGGTCAGCCGCTCAAGGCGCACATCGTCGCCACCCGGCCGGGCCACGCCATCAACGCCGACTTCACCCGCGCGCTCGCCGAGAAGGCGGCAGGCAAGGCCAAGAAGCCCCGCAAGGCCCGGCCGAAGGGCCTGCTGCCGAACGAGACCTCGCTCGATATCCGCCGCATCCTCGACACCATCCCGCACCGCTATCCGTTCGTGATGGTCGACCGCATCATCGAGTTCATCGGCGACGAGGCGCTGGTGGCGGTGAAGAACGTCACCTTCAACGAGCCCTATTTCACCGGCCACTTCCCGGATAATCCGGTCATGCCCGGCGTCCTGCAGCTGGAGGCCATGGCCCAGGCGGCGGGCATCATCATGCTCCGCCGCGGTCAGGCGGGCAAGATCGCGTTCTTCATGAGCGCCGACAAGGTCAAGTTCCGCCGGCCGGTGCGACCGGGTGACCAGCTCATCATCAACGCCAAGATCGTGAAGGTGCGCGGCGAAAAGATGGCCCAGGCCGAGTGCACCTGCTCGGTCGACGGCCAGGTGGTGTCCGGCGCGGAGCTGATGTTCGCCATCATGGACGAGGGCGAGGGCTGACCGAGTCATGGCGACGCGGATACACCCCACCGCGGTGGTTGAGGAGGGCGCCGAACTCGGTGCCGATGTCGACATCGGCGCGCTGGCCTTCGTGGGCGCCCGCGTGCGCTTGGGGGACGGCACCCGGCTGCACCACCACGCGGCGGTCGAGGGCAACACCGAGCTGGGGGCGGGCTGCGAGGTGTATCCCTTCGCCAACATCGGCGGGAAGACCCAGGACCTGAAATATGATGGGGGCGATCCCGGCGTGCGCATCGGGGCGCGCAATGTCTTCCGCGAGTACGTCACGATCCACTCCGGCACCTTCGACGGGGACATGACCCGACTGGGGGATGACAACGTGCTGCTGGCGCATTGCCATGTGGCGCACGACTGCGTGCTGGGCAGCCACATCATCGCCAGCAACAGCACGGGCATCGCCGGCCACTGTGTGGTCGACGACCACGTTGTGTTTGGCGCCGTGTCGGGCGTGCACCAATTCTGTCGTATCGGGGCCCACGCCATGATCAGTGCCTACGCCAAGATCGTGCAGGACGTGACCCCCTACGTCATCGCCGACGGCCAGCCGGCGATCATCCGGGCCATCAACAAGATCGGGCTGGAGCGCCGCGGTTTCAGTCCGGAGCAGTTGAACCGGGTCAAGCAGGTGTTTCGCATCCTGTTTCGCGAAGGGCTGAACCGCAGTCAGGCCTTGGAGCGCCTGCGGGCCCACGAGCACGCCGCCTCGGCGGAGTTCGCCACCGTGCTGGCCTTTGCCTCGTCCAGCGAACGCGGGCTGACCCCCGGCGCCTGAGGCCGGATCTGCGGCTACCGCTTGTAGACGTCCCTCGGATCGAAGAGCGGCTCGGCGGTCGTCTCCAATGCATAGGCCGGGTCGTCCAGCGCGGTGAGGCGGCGGTAAAAGCAACTCTTGTATCCGTTGTGACACGACGCATTGGCGGCGCCGGCCTGCTCGACCTTGATCAGCACCACGTCCTGGTCGCAGTCGGTGCGCAGCTCGCGCACCAGCTGCACGTTGCCGGACTCCTCGCCCTTCTTCCACAGCTTCTGCCGGGAGCGGCTCCAATAGGTGGCCTGGCCCGAGCGCAGGGTGTGGGTGAGCGACTCCGCGTTCATAAACGCGAACATGAGCACCTCGCCCGTGGCGTGGTCCTGGGTGATGCACGGGATCAGCCCGTCCGGGCCGAATTTCGGTTGGAACGTACCGCCGAGCTCGATCTCGGCGCGGGTGGTGCGGTCGGGGAAAGCGGACATGGAACCGAAAACCTTGCCGCATGGAGCCAGCGGCGTCGAGTCCCCATGCGGAAACGAACGGTGCGGATATTCGTGCGGTTGCCGGGTTGCGCTGGGGAAGGCTCCGCCTATCAACCAATGCGCTTGTCCACCGCCCGCCTACCGCCATCCGCTCTCACCGTTTGCTACGCCGGTCTCTCCGACGTGGGGCTGACTCGGGAAAACAACGAAGACGCCTGGTTGGCCGCCGTCCTCGGGCGGTTGCCCCTCGAGCCGGTTACGGCCGGGGAGGGCGCGCTGGGCTTGGCGGACGGCGCCCTGCTGGCGGTGAGTGATGGTCTGGGCGGTGCCGCCGCCGGGGAAGTGGCGAGCCGTCTGGCCGTCATGGAGTTGCACACCCGGCTCGGACTGGCGCGTCAAGGGCAGGTGGATCCGCGCCTGGCCCGCGACATCGTCGCGGCCGCCAACCAGATCATTTTGGGGGTATCCCGGGCCAATCCGGATTGGCGGGGCATGGGCGCGACGCTCTCGTTCATCTGGGCCGAAGGCGCGCAGGCGCTCATCGGCCAGCTGGGCGACAGCCGGATCTATCGCCGTCGCGCGGGTGAGCTGGAGGAACTCACGCCCGATCATTCCCCGGTGGGGCGGCTGCGCCAAAGCGGCCGGCTGACCGAGCAGGAAGCCCGGGCCCACCCGCACCGGCACCTCATTGACCAGTGCCTGGGCGGCGATGCCTTCACCGTCATGCCCGATTTTGTGCAGACCGATCTGCAGGAGGGGGATGCCTACCTGCTCTGCACCGACGGGCTGACTGACGGGGTCAGCGATTTTGAAATTCGCCGCACGCTGGATGCCTTGGCTGAATCTGGGGCGGACCCCGGCATCCTCGCGGAGTCGCTGGTGGCCGCGGCCAATCGGGCCGGAGGCCGGGACAATGTCACGGTCCTGCTGGCCCGGGTTGAACCGGCCGCGACCGCGTCGCCCGACTGAGGCGGATCCTTACTCGCCCTTGCTGGCGAGGTCGCGCAGGTAGCTGTAGCTGTACAGCCCGGTGCGGTGGCCGTCGCTGAAATCGAACCGCAGCGCATAGTTGCCGACCTGTTCCCAGCCCTCCACCTGCACGTCGGGGAACTGGGTGGGGCCGTCGCCGCCGTACTGGTTGCCGAGGATGTCGCGTTCGCCGACGTTCTCCGCGCTGGGGGAGGCGGCGCGCAGCAGCTCCGCCGGGTAGTAGGTCTCGGCCCCGTCGCTCCAGGCGATGGCGACCTCATTGCCGATGAGTTGAACGTTGGTGGGTTGGTGCATGCGCGCCCTGTCTGCTAGCCCCACCGGGCCCCACCAAGCCAGCGTGAAAGCGGCAAACCCGGCTCGAACCGGGGCGGGGGGCCGGGAAATGCCCTGAAACGGTGTGAATAACTTTTCCGTAAAACCTTGGCCCAGCCCACTCTGTTTACTTGACGTAAGTGCAGATTTTTGGGTTTCTGTGGGGCCTCATGGGGATTTGGGGCAAAAATTGGTATTAGGTGGACGCTACAACTAACAAGTATTTGCCGGGCAGTTCCTCCCGGTCGCTCGACGATAAGAATCGCGTGACGATTCCATCGGCTTGGCGTGCCCAGTACCCGAGCGATGCCGAATTCTTGGTCATTCCCCAGCAGGACGGCGCCCTAGCGGTGCTTTCCCCGGATCGCAGCCGTCAGCTTGAGGCGGCGATGGAAAAGGTCCCCATGGGCAACCGCGCCGCGCAGATCCAGAAGGCGCTGTTCGCCGCCAAGACGGTGAAGTTCCGTTTCGACGGGCAGGGCCGTCTGCCGCTCAACGAACCCCTGCTGCGCCACGCCGGCCTCGCCGGCCAGAAGGACGAACTCGTCCTCGTGCGCATGGGCAACCAGCTCAACCTCTACTCCAAACCCCGTTGGGAAGAGCTCAACCAGGTCGAGGAAGACCTGGGCGGCTTCCTGGGCTTGTTGGACACCATCGAGAGCCCCTGACGATGCTGACTGCCCCAACTCGTCTGCTGGGCCATCCCGGGTCACCCCACCTGCACGAAACGGCAGGGGAGCCGCGTGCGTCGGCCGAACCGTCCCCCGACGAGCGGATCGCGCAGCGCCGTCGGCGCCGCGCCCTGCTCGAAACCCTTTTCGACCCCACCCGGCGCCCCGTCGGGCCGCTCTGCACCGCCGACCGCAATGTTCTCTGGAGGAGCCATCATGTGCGCGGTCGCCTTTGAAACCCGTTTCCCTGTCGTGACCCCCGGCCATCAACCTGTCATGCTCGCGGAAGTGCTGGAGCTGCTGGCACCCCGGCCGGGTGCGCGGGTGCTGGACGCGACCTTCGGCGGCGGTGGCCACACCCGCGCGCTGCTCGAGGCGGCGGATGACCTGACGGTCATCGCCCTTGATCGCGACCCGGCTGCGGCGGACCGCGCCGCCGCGCTGTCGGCCGAGTTTGGCGAACGCTTCACTCTCGTGGACCGCGACTTCGGCCGTCTGGCTGAGATCGAGACGGGGCCGCTGGACGGAGTGTTGTTCGACCTGGGCGTCTCCTCCTTCCAACTCGACGAAGCCGCGCGCGGTTTCTCGTTTCGTGCCGACGCGCCCGCCGACATGCGGATGGACCCGCGCACGGGTGTGCCCGCCTCGCAGTGGCTGGAGACGGCGACCGAGGACATGCTGGTGCGCGCCATTCGCGATTACGGCGAGGAAAGGACCTGGCGCCGCGTGGTCGCCGCCCTGCGCGCCGCGCGCGGCACGGGGCAGCTCGCCCGTACCGCCTCGCTCGCGGCCGTCATTGAGGAGGCCATCCCGGCGGCGGTGCGCCGCCAGTCGCGCATTCACCCGGCCACCCGGTCGTTCCAGGGCATCCGCATCGCCGTCAACGACGAGATCGGGGCCATCGAGCGCGCCTTGCCGGTGGCCTTTGAGCGCCTCGCTCCCGGCGGCGTGATGGCCGTCATCAGTTTCCACTCTCTCGAGGATCGACCGGTGAAGCAGTTCTTCCGCCGCCAATGCGGGCAGCCCATCGATGCCCGGGACCACACGCCGCAGGACCTGCGTCCGCGTTTCGCCGAGCCCCTGACCCGCAAACCGCTCACCGCCGGACCGGTCGAACTGGCTGCGAATCCCCGCAGCCGCTCCGCCAAGCTCCGCGCCCTCCGCAAACTTTGACCCGCTCCCGACCATGAAAAAGTCCAACGCCCACGCCGTATTGAACCAGCTGCTGATCCACGCCCTCGTGCTCATCTGCGTCGGTGGGACCGTCGGTCTGAGCCGGGTCTATTTGCGTCATCGCATCGCGGTGACGGCCAACGCCACCAAGGGCTTCGAATATGAACTCGCCCAGGTCGAGCGCGACCTCGCAGAGGTCAACACGCAGATCGCGCGCGAGCGTTCGCCCGCCGCACTGGAGCACAAGAACGCGCAGTTCCGCCTGCTCCTGGCCCAGCCCACCGAGGCCCAGATCCTGCGCATCGACGAATCGCCCGAGGATCGCCTCGCGGCCAAACGCAACATTCAACGCTTCGCCACCGAGGCGGCCGGCGGCTCCGCCGCGGTCCGCTTCCAGGTGGTCGACCTCGGCCGCCCGTAGCCCACGCGATGTCCAAGGGGTTTGCTTCCAGCCGACGACTAGCCGCTCTCGCCACCGGGATATTCCTGTGCTTCGGCGCGATCGGCCTCCGGCTGGTGCAGCTCCACGTGCTCGACCGCGACCAGATGTTGGCGCACGCGGTCAAGGTCCGCGACTCGACCATTCCACTCGCCGCCAAGCGCGGTGACATCCTCGATGCCCGCGGCGACATCCTGGCCACCAGCCGCTCCCTGGTGGAGCTGGCGATCGATCCGTGGGACTTCGTCGACTACGCCGACTACCTGCGCGAGACCCGCCCGGCCGAAGCCGAGGCCATTCTCACCGCCGAGCAGCACAAGCGCTTCAAACTGGCCGAACTGATCGGCGTGCCCTACGCCCAGATCGAGGAGCTCTACGTGCCGGGCTACCGCGAGGTCGACCTGGAGAAGGATCTATACGACGACGCCCGCGACGGCCGCACCAAGATCCGCTGGGTCAAACTTCACGCCGGGGTGGAGGAGAGTGTTTACGAGCAAATCCAGCACATTGCCGCCGGCCCGTCCGGTGAGGCCTACGACGCCCTGCCCAAGGCTTACCGCGGCGCGCCCCGGGGGCTCGCCGCGAATCGCGCCTACTATCGCACCTATCCGCGCGACCAGCTCGCCGCGCACGTGGTCGGTTTTGTCAACAAGGAGGGCGTCGCCAGCGACGGCATGGAGCTGTTCGCCGACGAATACCTGCACGGCTACGACGGCTGGCGCGAATCCGAGCGCGACGGCCGCCGTCGCGAGCTGGCCGAATACCGCCGCCGCGAAGCGCCCGCCGTCGACGGTTGGGATGTTGTGCTGTCGATCGACTCCGTGGTGCAGCACACCATCGAGCTCGAGCTGCTCGACATCGCGACGCAATACCAACCCGACCGCGCCGTCATCCTCGTCACCGATGCGCGCGACGGGTTCCTGCTCGGGCTCGCCAATTACCCGACCTTCGATCCCAACCGTTTCAACGAGTCGAGTGCCGAGGAGCGCCGCAACGCCGCGGTCGCCTACGAATACGACCCCGGCTCCACCTTCAAGGTCGTGCCCGCCGCCATGGCGCTGGAGACCGGCGCGATCACGCCATCGATGCGCTTCGATGTGAGCCTGACCTCGATCAATTACCAGGGCATCAACCGCACCTTCATCAAGGATGATCATCCGATCCTGTATCCGGTCACGGTCCACGACATCATCAGTCACTCCAGCAATGTGGGGGCGGCCCAGATCGCGATGCGGCTGGGGGACCAGGGGCTCTTCGACGCCGCGCACGCGTTTGGGATGGGGGAGAAGAGCGGCTTCGGTTTCGGCGGCGAGATCGCCGGGCTGATCAACCCGCCCAGCAAGTGGAGTGCGCCGGACATCACCCGCATTCCCGCCGGCTACAGTATTTCGGTGACGCCGATGCAGATCCATCAGGCCATGGGGGTGTTCGCCGCGGGCGGAGAGCTGCTGCGCCCGCAGATCATCCGCGAAGTGCGCGACCGCGAGGGCAAGACGGTGTTCGCCTTTGGCCGCGAGGCCCGCCGCCGTGTCGTCAGTCCGACCGTGGCCGACGAGATGCGCCGCATCCTGATGCGCGTGGCCAGTCGCGACGGCACCGCTCGCGCCGCCGCCATCGACGGCTACCAGATCGCCGGCAAGACCGGCACCGCGCAGAAACTGATCGAGAAACGCTACTATTCCAAGACGCAGCACGTCGGCTCGTTCTCCGGGTTCTTCCCCGCCACCGACCCGCGCCTCGTCATCACGGTCATCATCGACAACGCCCACCTCGACGGCAATCGCCGCAATTACGGTGCGGCCGTCGCCGTGCCCACGTTTCAACGGATCGCCGCCCGGCTGATCCCTTATCTCGACATCAAACCGGTGACGGCCTCGTCGTCGCCCCTGCTCGCCATGGAAGGAGGCCGACGGTGATCGGTTATCTGACCCACGACCACTTACTCATCAACGCATTCCGTACGCGCCCCGCGCCTCGCAACCGCCGCGACACCCTCGCCCGCAACCGCGTCTTCAAAATGGCTCCCAAACTCGCCGATTACCTTCGTGACACCGAGATCCTCGCCTCCCGGGGCGAGCTCGATCGTCCGATCTCCGGGCTGGCGATGGACAGCCGCCGGGTGGTGCCGGGCAATGTGTTCTTTGCGCTCCCGGGCCTGCGCGCCGACGGTGCGAGCTTCATCGACGAGGCGGTCGCCCGCGGCGCCGTGGCGGTGATCGCCAATTCCCTGCCGCGCACCATTCCGGCGAAGGTCACCGCCATCCGGGTCGAGAACCCGCGCGTCGTCATGGCGGCGGTCGCCCAGCGTTACTACAAATTCCCCGACCGCGACCTCGGGGTCGTCGGCATCACCGGGACCAACGGCAAGACCACCGTGGCGCACCTCGTGCGCCAGCTGGTCGGCGGCGACGCGCCGGTCGGTCTGCTCGGCACGATTTCCTACGACCTCGGCGTGCGCACGGTGCCGTCGTTCAAGACCACGCCGGAGTCGATCGACACGTTCGGCATGCTCGCGCAGATGCGCGAGGCCGGCTGCCGTCAGGCGGTGATGGAGGTCAGCTCCCACGGCATCGACCAGCAGCGCGTCGCCGGCCTGAAGTTCGGGGTCGCGGTCTTCACCAACCTGACCCGCGACCACCTCGACTACCACCCCTCCATGGAGGACTACTTCGAGGTGAAGGCACGGCTCTTCACCGGGGCCGCCGGCGACCGTCCGGCCGTGGCCGTGATCAACCTCGACGACCCGTGGGGCCCGAAACTGCGGGAGCAGCTGCCGGCGGACCAGCGGTGCATCACGTTCGGCGAGCACGCCGACGCCGACATTCGCGCGACCGACATCGACTACGGTTTCAAGGGCACGACCTTTCGCCTGCACTGGACCGGCGGCGAGCGGGAGGTGAAGTCGCCGCTCATCGGGCGCTACAATCTGTCCAACGTTCTCGCGGCCATCGCGGCCGCGTGCGGGCTGGGCCGCGACCCGGCCGTCTTTCTTTCCCGCCTCAACACCTTCGCCGGCGTGCCGGGCCGCATGGAGCGGGTGGAGGAAGGGCAGGCCTTCAACGTACTGGTCGACTACGCCCACACCGACGACGCGCTGCGCAACGCCCTGGCCATGCTGCGCCCGGTGACCCCCGGCCGGCTGCTGGTCGTCTTCGGCTGCGGCGGCAACCGCGACCGCGCCAAGCGTCCGCTGATGGTGCAGGCCGTGCAGGCGCACGCCGACTTCGCCTTCGCCACCGCCGACAACCCGCGCCGTGAGGACCTGGGCGTCATCTTCGACGACATGCGCACCGGCGTGACCGCGCCGGAGAAGATCACCTGGATCGAGGACCGCCGCCGCGCGATCAGTCTGGCCCTCGACATGGCCAAGCCCGGCGACTCGCTGCTCATCGCCGGCAAGGGCCACGAGCCGTATCAGGAATTTGCCGACACCATCGTGCCGTTCGACGACCGCCAGGTCGCCCGCGAACTCATCGCCATCAAGACCTTGAAACCGCAGTAGCCCGCTTCCCCTCGTGCCCCGCTTCGATCCCGCTTCGCTCGCCCAATGGACCGCCGGTCGGTGGACCGCGGCTCCGGCTGCGCCGCTCGAAGGCTTCGGGATCGACACGCGGAAGCTGCGCCGGGGGGAGATGTTCGTCGCGCTGCGCACGCCGGTACGCGACGGCCACGATTTCCTGGAGGCGGCGGCGGCTGCCGGCGCCGGCGCGGCGCTGGTGTCCGACCCGCGCCCCGACTGCTCCCTGCCGCAGCTGGTGGTGGACGATCCGCTGCACGCGTTCCAGTCGATCGCGCTGCATCATCGCCGCGGTTTCGGCGGTCCGGTGGCCGGCATCTCCGGCAGCGCGGGCAAGACGTCGACCAAGGACCTGCTCGCGATCCTGCTCGGCCCGCGCACGCTGGCGACACAGGGCAACCTCAACAATCACCTGGGCGTCCCGCTGACGCTTACCCGGCTGGATCCGACGCACCACACCTTTGCGGTGATCGAGGCCGGGATCAGCGCGCCGGGCGAAATGGCGCCGCTGGCCCGCATGATCGAACCCGACGTGGCGGTCATCACCCTAGTCGACCACGCCCACACCCGCGATCTCGGCGGTCTGGCCGGCGTGGCGCGGGAAAAAGCGGTGTTGCCGGCGGCGGTGCGGCCCAACGGCGTCGCCGTGCTGCCGCGCGCGGTGGCCGACCTGCCGGCGTTCGGCAACCTGCCGTCGCGCCGGCTCGTGATCGAACGGGCCGACGTGATTCTCCCCGAGAACGCCGGGAGCGGCACCATCTACTTCACCCTGACCCAGCGCGCCGAGGAAACGGCGGTCACCGTGGCCTACGGCGATCCGCCGCCCGAGACCTATGCGCTGCTGCGCGTCACCGACGGCATGGCCCAGAACGCGGTGCTCGCCATCTGCGTGGCCCGCTGGCTGGGGGTCACGCCCGAGCAGATTCGCGAGCGCCTCGACCAGTGGCAGTCCGCCGCCCTGCGCGGCGAGGTGCGGCACGAAGGTGACCGGGTGCTCTACGTGGATTGCTACAACGCCAATCCGGCCTCGATGCTCGATGCCCTGGCGACTTTCGACGCCATGACCGCCGCCGCCCAGCCGCCGCGGCTGTTCATCCTCGGCGGCATGGAGGAACTCGGCGAGGAGAGCGACGCGCTGCATGAACGCGTGGGCGTGCACCTGCCGCTGCAGCACAAGGACCAGGCCCTGGTGATCGGCACCGGCGCGGAGCACGTGGCGACCGGGGCGCATCGCACCGGAGCCCGGCCGGAGCAGGTCGAGGTGCTGGCCTCCCTGGACGGCGTCGCGGCCCGGGTGGCGGCCTGGCCCGGACCGATCTTCATCAAAGGCAGCCGGCGTTACCGGCTCGAAACCCTCCTGGCGGAAGGAGCCGCCGTTTCGACCTGAGCCGATGATCTCGTTTCTCGCCGATTACGAAGCGATCTGGGGCCCTCTGCGCGTGCTGCGCTACATCACCCTGCGCGCCCTCATGGCGGCGATCACCGCGACTCTGGTCGGCTTTGTCATTGGCCCGTGGCTCATCACCCAGCTGCGCCGTCTCAAGTTCGGCCAGCATTACGACGACGACCGCACCGGCGAGCTGGCGACGCGTTTCGACAAGAAGAACACGCCCACGATGGGCGGGTTGCTGATCTTCATCTCCGTCGCCGCCGCCACGATCCTGTGGGCGGCGCCGAATGTCTGGGTGGTGACCTCACTCTTTGTCTATGCGGCGCTGACCGGCGTCGGTTTCCGGGATGACTACCTGAAGGCGGTGAAGAAGAACCGGGATGGCATCTCCTCGCGCGAGAAGATGTTCTGGCAGACTTCGATCACCTTCGCGGCGCTGCTGCTGCTGTGGTTCAGCGACACCAGCAACGCCCACATTCGCGAACTCTGGCTGCCGTTCCTGAAATCGCCGGTGCTGGTGTTCGCGGGGGCGGCCGGCATCGTGGCGCTGTTCGTGATGATGTTCTTCTGGGTGGTGGGCTTCAGCAACGCGATCAACCTGACCGACGGCCTGGATGGCCTGGCCATCGGCTGCACCATCACTGTGGCGCTGGTCTACGGCATCATGGCGTACGCGGCGGGCAACAGCATCATCGCCGGCTACCTCCTCATCGGCTTTGTGCCGGGCACCGGTGAACTGACCGTCATCTGCGGGGCACTGGTGGGCGCGGGGATGGCCTTCCTTTGGTATAATTCGCACCCGGCGGAGGTGTTCATGGGCGACACCGGCTCGCTCGCTCTCGGCGGACTCATCGGCGTGATCGCGTTCATGGTGCAACAGCCCTTCACGCTGGTGATCGTCGGCGGGGTGTTCGTGGCCGAGGCGCTCTCCGTTATCATTCAGGTCGGTTGGTTCAAATACACCCGCCAACGCCACGGCGAAGGCCAGCGGTTCTTCCGCATGGCGCCGATCCATCACCATTTTCAAAAGCTCGGCTGGCCGGAGACCAAGGTCGTGCTCCGCTTCTGGATCCTCTCGCTCATGTGCGCCCTTGCCGGTCTCGGCACTCTGAAACTGCGCTGACGCCCCCATTCCCATGATTCAACCACCCGCCTTTCTCGCCCCCTTGCTGACCGCGCCCGTCGCGGTTCTGGGCGCCGGCGTGAGCGGACGGGCCGCGGGGCGTTTGATCAGCCGCCTCGGCGTTTCGGCCCAGCTCTACGACGAGCAGGGTGGGGAAGGTATCGAGGCCACGTTCCGCGCCGGCCCGCATCGGCTGGTGGTGTTCTCGCCGGGTTTCGCGGCCAACCACACCTGGATCGCGGCGGCCCGTTCGGCGGGCGCGATCTGCCTGGCCGAGGTCGACTTTGCCTCGCTCTGCTGGCGGGGTTCGGTGGTCGCCATCACCGGGACCAACGGCAAGACGACCGTCACCGAATTTCTCACCTACGCGCTGGGCCAGGTCGGCTACGACGCCGTGGCAGTCGGCAACGTGGGCCAGGCCTTCAGCGAGACGGTCGTCGAGCGCGAGGGGGGGGCACCGGACTCGATCGCGGTGTGCGAGATCAGTTCCTTCCAGGCCGAGGCACTGCGCCATTTCCGGGCCGACGCCGCGCTGTGGACCAATTTTGCCGAGGATCATCTCGAGCGGCACAACTCGATGGCCGACTACTTCATGGCCAAGTGGCGCCTGTTCGAGCGCTGCGTGGGGGGCGATGTCTTTGCCGGCTCCAGCGTGGCCCGCGCGGCCGAGGCCTACGGCCAGCCCCTGCCCGAGGGCGCCTTGATCGATACCGAGGATCCGGCGGGCGACGTGCTGCTGAGCGGCACGGTCTTCGAGGAACCGCCGCATCGGGAGAACTTCCTCCTCGCCGCCGCCTGGTGGCGCGCCGCCGGCCTGCGTGAGCCCGCGCTCTACGCCGCCGCCCGCACCTTTGCCCTCGGCCCGCACCGGCTCTCCCGGGTAGCCGT
>Ga0181596_10000823_pt1:30000-32497 | contig 32497 bp, 22 predicted proteins | sample 041ome_6_FD_148655 | JGI IMG/M metagenome (GOLD analysis project Ga0181596, IMG submission 148655) | Coastal salt marsh microbial communities from the Groves Creek Marsh, Skidaway Island, Georgia - 041402US metaG (spades assembly) | ecosystem: Environmental > Aquatic > Marine >... | reverse complement strand
CAATATTGCCGGCTAAAATGTCTTTGTAGATGGAGTACTTCGGAAACATCATCGAGAGTTGACGTTCTACGGTCTTGGTAAAACGTCGCGCTAAAGCACGTCTGCCCGCGATACCTGCCAGAAAACACAGACAGATCAGAATGCCCACCGCCATCAAAAACAGGATGGCGATTCCGCTCGCCGAACTGACGGGAATCCATTCCTTCAGCGGTTCGTAAATCACGATGACCAGCGAATAAACATATCCGAGGATGCCACCGATCACGGCAAGGGGCAGCAGGAACAACAGCCCACCAATGGCCGTTGTTCTCAGAAATCGCCAGGATTCGTGCACATGTTCTTTCAAGAGCCAGCTTCTCCACTGATTTCAGGCGTGGCTTCCAACGACTCGTGAAATTTTACGGCTGCTTTTTTCGACTTACGAACTTTGAGATTCAACATCTCGACAAAGACACTGAATCCCATGGCAAAGTAGATGTAACCTTTGCTGATGTGTTGCCCAAAACCGTCGGCAATCAAGGTGACTCCAATCAGCAACAAGAAACTCAATGCCAGCATTTTGACAGTCGGATGCTTCTCGACGAATCTGGCGATCGGTCCCGCTGAGACCAACATCACAAGGACTGCCACAATGACTGCGGCAATCATCACGGCGACTTCGTCCACCATCGCCACCGCTGTGATGACCGAGTCCAAAGAGAAGACCATGTCGAGTATGAGAATTTGAGTAATGACACTGGCAAAAGTGGCGTTTCCTTTGACTTCGGTACGATCTTCCCCTTCCAACTTGTGATGAATCTCGGTTGTACTTTTCCCGACGAGGAAGATCCCCCCGATAATCAAGATCATGTCCTTACCGTTGAAGCTGTGCCCCATCATAGAGAACAGCTCTTTGGTCAGTCCCATGATCCAACTGATCGCCAGCAACAACAGAATGCGCGTTCCCATCGCCAGTAAGAGCCCCACATTGCGGGCCTTAGACTGTTGCTCTTTCGGCAGCTTGCCGGAGAGAATCGAGATGAAGACGATATTGTCGATACCGAGGACAATTTCGAGACTGGTTAATGTCAGAAAGGCCACCCAGTTTGTCGGGTTGGTCAGTAATTCCATCATGGCAGAGTTTCTGATTCCAGAGAGTGAATGGGGGAGGCTTGCTGATGTCAGTGTAACGAACCGAGTGTTTCGTTACAGGGATTCTCGCCATGTCCTCTCCGAAATACGCAGAAATGCCGGAAACGGATCACCGATCTTTGTTGACCAATTCAATATTCATCGTGTGCCACTGGCGCCTCGCCAGAGTCATTGACGCTGATTGATCCGATGAGAGGTAGAGGTAGAGCACGGCTGACCCCGAGCAGGCGGATTTTCACTGATAAAAAAAATATGACGCAAAGGCGGTAAGCCGCTAAGAAACGCAAAGAATAAAAGAGGTCGTCGGGAGAGATTGATAGACAATCATAGCCGCGATCGTAAGATCGCAGGGGAATGTCGCGAAACCGCAGAGTGCAGAGAGGACGCAGAGAAATACAGCATGTGTGGCTGGGGCTCTAATTTGATTTCAATGAACATTCAACTTTGATTTCTCATGAAGGCATCGCTATTGGGAACGCAGGCATGGCCCCAGATGAAAGAAGCTGGCTCTCGCAGCGGCGCGGCGGCGCAGAGATATTCATTCATCATTTTTCCAGCTTGTTGTCATTCGTTTGATTCGTGCCATTCGTGGTGAAATTACCACTCACATATCCCAGAACACTGACACACGCTTATCTTTACTAATCAGGATCAGGTCAGTGCATTGGCGTTTATTAGCGAAGATGAGTGTTCTCTTCATTTTTCCAACAATTTTCGATTTTGCTTCTCTGCGTTTTAGTGCCACCGCATGAGATCCTTTTCTCATTGGCAAAGCCAGTGGCACACGACCCCTGATCAATTCTCAGTTCTGGGGGCTCACTTGCAATCACTCAGCCAGCAACCGGGTCGGCATCTTGGCTCCGGTTTCTTTTAACCAACTCTCGAGTTGACGTTCTAATCGATGAGCGATTTCGGGAGCTTGCTCGGCCAGATTGTTTTTCTCACCGATGTCGCTGGAGACGTTGTATAATTCGAGCGAGCCGTCGCCGTAGCGTTTGATCAATTTATAGTCTCCTTCACGAACCACACCCCCGAGACGATTTCGTTGATGAAATGCATAGTTGGGATAGTGGAAGTAAAGTGCCTCTCGCTGCAATTGTCCCGATTGTTCAAGTAAAGGGACAAGGCTTTGTCCATCCACTGGATGATTCGGCGTGGGGGACAGCTTGGCAACCTCCAGAAGTGTCGGGTAACAATCCATGCTGATCACGGGAGTATCGCAGATGGTTCCCGGTTCCACATGACCGGGCCAGCGCACAATCCACGGAATGCGAATGCCTCCTTCATAAAGCATCCCTTTGAAACCACGCAGCGGACGATTGTCGCCGTGGTATCCACCATTATCCGACTTGAAGATGACCAGGGT
>Ga0181596_10000823_pt1:0-25000 | contig 32497 bp, 22 predicted proteins | sample 041ome_6_FD_148655 | JGI IMG/M metagenome (GOLD analysis project Ga0181596, IMG submission 148655) | Coastal salt marsh microbial communities from the Groves Creek Marsh, Skidaway Island, Georgia - 041402US metaG (spades assembly) | ecosystem: Environmental > Aquatic > Marine >... | reverse complement strand
CTTTTGTACCACCCAATAACAAGCTTTTCTATGATTGTGGCGTAAACTCCGACCGTATGAACTCGGCATCGCGCAGTATGCATACAGGTGGTGTGCAATCATTATTGTGCGATGGGGCGGTTCGCTTTGTGAGTGAGAATATCGATCGCGCAACTTGGCAAAATCTGGGAGACAAGGCCGACGGAAATCCCATTGGTGATTTCTGAGCGATCTCATAAATATGATACTGAGAGAATCAGGCAATCGATCAATGAGAGATTGTCTGACTCTCTTTTTGCTTTTCAATTCCACACCGTTTGTCTCCTTCTCGGTTGTGAACCGACGGAGACGATTCTTGAGAAAATTTTGAGGTAGACAACATGTTGCTGAATAAATTTCTGACCGGTTTTGTGCTCTGTACTCTCTCACTCACGCTTGTCGGGTGTGGCGGTGACGATCCGGAAGTCTTTGATGCCCCGGCTGCAGAAGAACCTGAGTTGACGGAAGAAGAAGTCGAAGGCGAAATGGAATACACGGGTCAAAAGTAAAAGAGCGATCCTTCGCCGGGATCAATGTTCACCAAAACTTCGAACGCGCAGTCGCGATCCCTTTGATTGGATTGATCGATGGGTCTTTCCAGGTCTAGAGACTCGGCACCAGCACCAGTGATTCAGCCAGAAGCTGCACACTCCAGAGTGTATGCTTCTCAGACTTGGCTGTTGATGGTCGTGGCCCTCTTGTTAATGCGGCTCGTCGATACGCCTGACATGTGGTGGACTCTCGCGCGCGGTCGTCAGGTCTTCTCCGGCTCTCTAACACCTTCGAGTGATTTGCTGACACTCGATTCTGGTCGAGAGGCTGATTGGCTCAGTGGCGCTCCATTTTACGCTCTCTGGTCTCTCTTTGGTCATCATTCAATAGCAGCGCTTCCGTTGATTGCCGGTGGCATTCTGGTATGGCGATATGTAAAGAGTCCAACGATTGACGCAGATGACTACGTTCGCATTCTGATCATTCCACTCTTGATCATTCCCTTACGCGCCGGGCTCACGGCAGATCCCATGTTATGGGATCTGGCTTTTTTGATGTGTCTCGGGAAAGCATTAAGCCAGGAGGAGGGGCAATCCACATCCAGTATCGCAGTATTCGTGACCTTTCTGATCTGGGGGAACTTCGGACCGCGACCGCTTTGGGGATTACTCTTGGTTCTGGCAATGTTCCCCACCACAAAGAGCTCATCAAAATTATTTCTCGCTGCAATTCTGGGAGGTATGATCAATCCTCGTGGATCTTTTGCATGGTGGGATTCGCTTGCCTATTTTAGTCCGTTTTTATTCCTGGAACCCGCCCAAGTCTATGACCCGAATTGGTATGGAATGTTTTCTCAATCTCAGGTTGAGTTGCCCAGCCTCGTTTTTTTATCGGCTTGGGCAATATGGGTGGCAACAGAGCTGGGTGGGAGTTTCTCATTTCAGAAGATTTTCGTCTGGGTCGTTCCACTGAATGCGTGCCTCATCTCCATTTCAAATCTCCCATTAGCTGCCGCATGGATCTTGACTTCAAAGTCACACATTCTGTCACCACATAATAAGGTATCCCTTCGCGGCAACGCGTTGCTGATGCGAGGGATGATCTGCACAGTTTCCTGCTTGGTTCTGGTGGAGACCCTGGGATGGTCGGGGACAACATCAGGGCGACTCGCATGGGGAATCAATTCCATCAATGACGTCCGCTTGTTGAACGTCGACCAACTATCTCGAAGAGACACACCCTATCACGGTTGGACGATTGATCGAAGATCAGCCGGAATGATTGCCTGGCAGGATGAACTTGTTGACGCGACAGATCATCCACAACGTGCGTTGTTGGGAGGACGATGGAGCAACCATGCACAGGTTATGACCGATCTGCTGACGTCACATCGAGCAAAATATCAACTGGAGAATGGATCTTGGGGAGGTTGGGTCAATCAGCTCGCTCAATGGGATGTCGATTTATTATTCATTCCGGCTGACTTCATGGAAATGCACACCGCACTTCTGGAAACTCCCTGGAAACCTTTCGATCTTGATTCGCCGGTTGTCCCGTACGTGAATGCAGATGATGTGACGCAGGCAGCAATCGTCGTTGAAAGCTTGAGACAACAAGGCTTTGTCGAGTCAGGGGCGTGGCAACCCACTCTTGCCATGCTAGACTCGCAAGGCTGGAGATTCGATCCCTGTGCTGCCATTGGATTCGGCCCCAAGCCCGACAGTGCCATCAGGCAGTCTCAATTATTTCGATCCCTCGACCTTCCGATGGCGTCTTTAAGAGTGCTGCTTCCGGTTCGCCAAGCGACAAAAACGAAAGAACTCCAGACAGAATTCCAGGCATGTCAAACTGCGCTGGCATATCAGGAATGGGTCACATTTGGTGCGACGAGCGAAATTCGCAGAGCCATTGTGATGAATTCTGACCGGTTCGTGGAGAGTGAAATTAATTCAGAGTTTTGGCAATCCCAACAACACTCAGGCACGGAAGGATTCATACAGCAAACAGATCTGTTTCTCAATCTTTACGAGCAGGGAAATTTAGAGGATGCGATTCGCCAGCTTACACAGGACAGTCCCCAGAGCCATTATGTACGAGCAATGCTTTGGCTGGAATTGGGCGATTCACAACACGCTCAAGAAGAATTTCAGATTGTCGCGAATCACGCGACCGAACAGGGGCTCCACTATGCCGCTCAATTTTGGATTGAACAACTTTCTCCGTATGTCTCTCCATGAACGCCGGGCTACTTTGCTGGCTCTCTGATTCGGATCCAATGATCAGTAAATTGTAGATGTTCATTGGCAGAAACTTTGGGCATATGGCAGGTGAGGCAGTTTGAATCTCTGGCGGCATGTGTGCAATCCAAGGCTCGCTGATTCCGTTCATCATGACACTTCAAGCAAGTTTTTGTATGAGCCTTCCAGTCGGCAGTTGCGGGACGATGTGGGTTGTGGCAGGTGGTACAATCGAGCCGTGCAGGCTCGCCATTACCCAGAACCACCTGAACCTGATTCAGAAAACAGGGACTCATCGCGAGACCAACCGGGGCGAAGCGAACGATCGTTTCGTCATTCGGCGTGATGTCGCTTCCCACTTCAGTCGCACGTCGATGGCACTCGCCACATCGATTCATCGCTTCAAGGGGTGAGAGTTTCGAAAATCGTTCAATCTCGACATCAGCCCCTGCCTCCATCCGTTGCACATGTCCTGCAGAATCAAGATGACATCTGGCACAACTGATGCCGAGATGAATCTTCTCAAAGTCGATTTTTTTATCCTTCACGGGGACGTAGGTCGCATGACATCCAAAACAGTTAATCGTTTCGGCAGTGTCCCAAGGGTGACCGACCGCATAAATCCCCTCCGCAAAGTCGAGTTTTTCCTGCCCCAATGTGACCCCAAGTTCGCCGTTTGGGTACCAACTGACAATATGTTCCAGAGACTGATGCGCTCCCTGATCATCTTCCCACAAAAGCAGTGGGGTTTGGGCATGAGTTCCCGATCCAACAATCCAGTCAATCGGCATCTCGCGTGGATAAGCGGATGTCTTCAGAAATAACCGCCCCTCTTTAAGGACATAACGATACTCCGCCTGAGTCGATTCTCTCACAAAGGTTCTGTCAACAAAACGTGCCAGAAGTTCGTCCGAGACCGCACGATGCAAAGTGTTCGCGTGTGGAGCCAATTGAAACGACTCGACAATCTCCGCATGACACTCTGCACAGGACTGCTCCGAGAACTGCGAATTGACTTCACTGATCACGATTGGTTGTGGAGGAAAACGAGACGAACGCACCTGACTTGCCCAGGCAACGATGATCAAGGCCGCAAATGTGAAAAAGGGGATGAGAGTTTTACGAAGAAGCATCATTATTCAAATGGGCTAGCATGAAAAAATCAGAGGACCTCGTCATTCGTCAGAGTCATCTATTATCGTAGCAAAGTTCAGTCGTCCTTGCGAAGAAAGCATCAATCAACGAACAGGAATTCGCAGGTTAACGGGTCTATTTTTGAATGAGTCGATAAATGTCAGCCACATTCGGAGAGCTGATTTCGAGTACTGGACGATCAAGCACGTATTAACGAGTGGCTTCGTGATACCTGATACAGACAAAATCCATCGAGGAGCCCTCCCAATGAAGGTACGACTTGAGTTCGGACTTCCTATAGGTGGTACCCGGCTCATGCCGACAGCGGGGTGTCGGCGTACAGCAACCCGTTCACTTCCTCATCATATCTGCGGCATCTGTGTGATCTGCGGTTTAACTCATCTTTGCAAAACAGATCGTGTGGCGGCGGGCGCTCTCCGCAGCAGAAGCCCCCGTCGATGCCAGTGAATCGATTTGTCGGATGAGAGTTCCTCGGCCAATCCGATCTACGGATCAGCAATATCTCCGCGTTCTCGGCGCACTCCGCGGTTCAAAATCTTCTCATGCTCACGCGAGCGAGAGCAGGGCACTCAACTTTTTGTCATTCGTTTGATTCGCGTCATTCGTGGTCAGAATTCATAGCCACAAAACAGGAATACTGATACACGTTGATCTATTCTGATCGAGATTAAATCTACTGATTAGCGTGTATTAGCGAAGATGAGTGTTCTCTTCTCTTCGATTTTATTCCCAATAATTGTCGGCGTACGATTTATTTCACCGCGACGCTGGGCTGATGCGTGAGCTTCTTTTCGCACTGGTAAAACCAGTGGCACACAACTGTTGATCATTTTGACTTCTGGGGGCTCACTTCGTTCGTCCTCAGCCACTCATGTTGTTATTTTCTCTGCGTCATCCGCGTACTACTTCCACCAAATGACTCGACACCAATATGGTTTTGCCTCTTGTGACTACGGCACACCGTTTGACGAGCAAACGGTGCTACCCTTTATTCTTTCCTTTGCGCCTCCGCGCCTTTGCGTGAGTCACTCTTTCTCCGTCAGGCACAGCCTGACCTACAAAAACACAAACTCATCTTGCCAAACGCGATCTACCAGAGTTAGCGTTCGAGGTTCGTTGATGTTTTCGGTGGTGCATTTCATGTACCCTACGAAACACTGGTTGCTCGGTAGGGTGCACGCAGTGCACCACGAAATAGATCAGTCATCAATTCGATCTTTGGCAACTAGAACGTCATTTGAAACCGGTAACGTGTTTACCAATGACGACCTCTGCAACGTGAGAAAGGAGGCGATTTCGAGTGGCGTGGAAAATGCGCAACGACGTTGGGGCACTTTTTCACTCCCAACGCGATTTGACACAAACCGAACAGAGCCAACAACTTGCTCAAGAGTATACAAGATTCGGAATCAAGATTTGGGAAGATTTGATTTCAAGATTCGGAAAAGGCAGACCCCCAAATCATCGAATCTTCAAATCTTGAAATGGTGGTTCAGTGTTTAAGAGACGCCGAGTGAATATCAAATTAAAACCACAGAACTTGGGCGACTAAGACGAGCGATCCGAGCCACTGAAATCCGCAGATGGCATCGATGTCGAAGATCAAGAAATATGGGAACCAACGTTTGCTCGTCAAATGATCTGCTTCCGTATCAGGTCATATGAAACAAAGTACATTTTATGAATTTACAAATTGTTCCCTAGAGCATCATTCTCGAAAACCAATTCAGCGTGAGTACAGGGAATGCCGACACCTCCGATCCTGGCATCAGCATGAGGGGCGAGACAAAATGTCGGCAAAGTTCTCGCGAGAGAGAGTGACACTCGATAAGATCTCAACTATGTGAGTCGCTGCACCAGATGCAAATGAATCGAGCCTCCTTTTCACGGCAACAATATTCCTGGAGCCGAAATCTCAAATAGTTGCAGACCTTTAATTAAATATTAGAACATCGCTCGATCTACGTCAGCGCGTTCATTCGCAAAGGTCAAGGCCGTGCGGAGGTGATGGATTCACGGAGAACTATCACTTTACGTTTGCCACTGACAGAACCAGGCTTCTCACAACAACTGTTTCAAAGTACGAAAAGAATCTCACATTCAACAGAGAATCAGAATGACAAAGCAACACTTGAATCGGAAACTTAAGCTCTCTCTCGTTGTGATTGCGCTGGTCATCACGTCAACGCCTTTTCCGATCATCGCGGAAGAGTCGTGGATGATCGATAGCCAGAGCGATTGGGTAGCGGCAACGGAGGATCAATCGAATCTGAAGTTTAAAGACGGTGTTGCTATACCAACCGCGAAGACGGCAGCGTTCCAAAGCAAGCTGAAGACGTTTACCGAGAAGCGTACGGCGAACTCAATCGTCATTTCGCAATCGCCGGTTTGGGAAAACTGGGAGCCTGTTCCGAACATTGGGCCACAGAATCTCGCGGATGCGCCGGTGTTACTGAGGCGAGGACCGGATGACTATTGGATGTTTGGGCGATACGGCCAGCCTCGAAAGAAGGGTAAACAGGCTTCCAAAGAACAGTCTACGTTTGTCCCCAAGCCCGCGAAACTCGAAGGATTCGACGTCCCGTTGCAAACGACGATCTATGAGAATCAATACGACGCACCCGGTGGACTGAAAAAAGGGTTGGGTGGCTATCACGCCTGGCAAAGCCGCGACATGGTGAACTGGGTTCACCACGGTCCGATTACGGACAGTAAAGGGAAGTGGATGACGACGGCCGAGTTCGTCGATGGAAAAGCGTATTTCTATTACGACTTTCCGAACGACCAGGATCCACATCTCTACATTGACGAAGACCTGACTGACGGAACGCCGGGCAGGAACATGGGGATGGCGTTCAACGATCCGACGCACGGATCGGATTGCGGCTTTATTCGTGACCTTGATGGCAGGTTTCACGTTATCGCGGAAGACTGGAGCCCCATCAACGCTAAAACGCACGCATGGGATTCGCCGCTGGCGACTCATGCGATCAGTCCCGATGGTATCAAGGACTTCAAGATTCTCGCTCCTCCCGTCGATCACCGCACCACGCTGACCGGAAAGATCGGCACGTACACTCATCCTCACTGGGCCAAAGAAGATCCGGAAAACTACAAGACCAATGTCGCGGAGTACGAAATTCACGAGCCCGAACAGGATGCTTATGGCGATTGGGCCATGGTTGCGATCGGCGGCCAATACTATCTCTTCTGCGACTACGATCCGGCAGCCGGGGGTGGAATGAGTGTCGGTCGCTTCACGGCATCCAGCATCAATGGCCCGTTCACCTGGTGTGGGCACGTTGGTCAGGGACATCCCGATCCCGACATCATTTTCGCTGAAGGTCAATTCTATCTGGCAACTCAGCAACCGTCCGATTTCGTCAGTCCCGGCCCCTGGGTTGAAAAAGTGGAAGTGCGAGTTGGCGTGGATTCCAGCAAGGATGGCTCGATCGACAAGTGGACCGAGTGGCAGGCCATCAAGGAACGCTATGAAGACATGCCTGGTTTCTCCAAGCAAGTTGCCAAGACGCCTGCGCAGTTGGATTTATCCAGCTTACCCGCCGGGCATGGCTTTCAGTTCGAGTTGAAAGTCACCGACACAACGGAAAATGAATCCATTCCTTTGCTGGATTCCGTTCGCCTCACTTTTGACGAATGAGCACCACACAATGGCGGCGTCGTGCCGCTTGTAGCAACGATCCTCCAATCCGTGGCCGCCTTGGCATAAGTCAATGTGATCGAGGGTGATGGTGTTCTGATTTATTTTCGAGACGACGCTCGGGAAGTAAGGTGTCCGTGCAGAGAAGCGATTCTCCGTAACTGCCTTGGGTGGATGACAACTGATAGATTTGTGAGAACGGCAAATGCGGAAATTTCATAGGGGTTCACCCTCAAGGTTCGCTGCGACTCGCTGGGGACAGTATCTTCACTGGATCCACAGGTACGACGACTCGAAAACCGATTGCGTTTGATCTATCGGAAGCGGCATGTGCGTAGCGATTCGCAGAACGGCATGGGTAGGCAGGGTTGGACCAATAGCCTCCTCGTCCGATGCGTTTGGCATCAACAGACGACTCGACAACTGGGTCAATCGCTGACATACCGGCATATTGTTTGTAGGATGTTGCGTCCCACGCGTCTTGAACCCATTCCCAGACATTGCCATGCATATCATACAAGCCGAGAGGATTGGCTGCTAATTCTCCGCCCGAATGCGTTCGATCTCCCGAATTGGCTTTTATCCAGTCAGATCGCAGAAGATCTTCGTCTTGGTCACCGATCCAGAATTGTGTTGTGGTTCCGGCTCTGCATGAAAATTCCCACTCCGCTTCCGAGGGAAGTCTGTAACCACTCCCATCCAGAAGAGTCACAGTGTCTTGAGCACGAAAGTAGTTCGGCTTCAACCCTTCCCGTTGGCTGAGCTTTGCACAGAATTCAGCAGCATCGTTCCAGCTAACCATTTCCACCGGGTGACTGCTGGTCTCCAGATTAGCGACTACGGCTTGACCTTCACCACTGGGGGAAAAGTGTGAAGGATTCTCTCCCATGACCGTCTCGTATTCTGACTGAGTCACCTCGGTCACAGACATGTAGATCGGTTGAGTCAGAATGACTTTGTGCTGAGGTGTCTGAGCATCGAAATACTCTCTCCATTGCTTGATGGCACTTTTCGGCAATGCATTGATCTCTTCCACTGTACTCCCCATCAGAAACTCACCTGGAGGAATCAAACGGAACTTCATGCCGATGGAGTTTGTATATTCGACTGGGATGCCAAGATGCTTGGCCCATGCCTCTTGATGCTGCCTTGCTTCTTCAGGGCTGAAGGGAGCGACTGCTAGTGAAGGTGCTTCCAACGGCTTGGCCGATGAGCTAATTTCTTTCTGCTCGAACGTCTGTGGATCGAGTTCGACCCATTCCGCGCCTTCGATTGTTCCGTTGTGGCCATTGCCGGAGGAATCTACGAGTAAATCTCCGCTCCCCTCGTCCATGTTGTAAAGCGCAACCGTATTCTCGTCCGCTTCAAAGCGATTGGGGGGCGTGAACTCTCCTTTGAACTGGTACGGGTTTCCTCTCGAGAAACGAACGGCTTCGACTAAACCGGAATAACTGATGCTCGCTCCATCTTCGGCGTTTTTGCTCAGTGCCCCAATCCATGTTCCTCTCGCTCCCTGGGAAGTCGCCTTGGATTTGCTCGGAATCGTTTTGATCCATTTGCCATCGATGTATAAACTCCAAGCTCCTTGGCCCCAAACTGCGGCAAAGTGAATACGCTGACTGGGGTGTATGGATTCATCGATTGCTGTTGCACCCCCTGCTTTCACATGACGGGCTTTCAGCGAGTACTGCCCAAAGTTTGCGATATGAATATATGTGTCTTGATCTTGTTCTCTGACACGAATCAAAAATGTTTGTTTATTGTCCTCGAGTGGTTTCGGAGTAATCCAGCCTTCGATTGTAAACTTGTCTCCCAACTCTCGCAGAGTAGGAATCGTGATCAGATCGTTTTCTGCTCCTTCAAAATTTAGAGCGTACCGCATTTCTGATTCGGATTGTGCTGAGAACCGAATGGGCTCGAACGATTGAGTATCGAGTTCGACCCATTCCGGGTTGTAAATCGTAGCGTGATTATTGTTCCCCGACGAGTCTTTCAGGAACTGCCCTTGGCCCTCCTCGAAATGATAGAGGGCGATACTGTTCTGATCTTTTTCGAAACGCCGCTCGGGAAGAAATGTGTCCGTGTAGCGAATCGTGTCCGAGACGCGTACTGTGGAGATGCTCCCGCGGGTCACGGAATCTCGACTCCCCAAAGTCAGGTGACGATTATTTATTGATGGTTTCGCATCTTCACTTTCCTTACTAGGATTGAGTTTAATCTCACGTCCATTTAGAAAGAGTGTCGGCTTACCCAGAGAATGACACACGGCATAATGAAGATCGCGAGTCACGCGTGGAATGGTCCTCGTGTACTCAACCAACCCCTCCTCAGTCACACAGGATATCTGAGTCCAGTACTTATGAAATAAATTTGGTTTGTACGCCAATCTTAAGATCAACCGGTGGTCATCGTTACTGACATGAAAAATGCTTTGGGGAAAACCGATGACCTGTTCGAAATCATCGAGATGAATCCACCCTTCAACAGTTGAGCCAGAAAAAGGGATCTCGATATCTGGCACTTCGAAAAATGTCTCTTCCTCCACCAAAGAGAGCGCAGATTGCAATGATATTTCGCCGGCATTTCCCATCGGCTCGGACGTCTGTGGATTCGCGTCCACCCAGCGGGCGTTGACGATCATGCCGTGATGGCCTTTGCCTGACCGGTCTCGGAGGACATTGCCGTTTCCGTCGTCAAAATTGTAGAGCAGTAGCGTGTCATCATCGGGTTCGTAGTGTCGAGGAGGGACGAAGTTTTCAGTGTGACGTACTCCACGAGAGACGCGATACTCTTCGATGTCTCCGACAAAGTTCTGCTTATATGGTCTGTTGGCACCGTAACCTCCCAGCTTCATACCCCGCTGGTTGTATTGCGAAGTCTCCTTGCGCCGAACCTTGTTGTCGATCCGGACACCATTGACAAAAAACAGCACTTCTTTCCCCGTCCAGCTCACAGAAACATGTGTTGGCTTATCCAGCGGAATCGGATCGGGACAAGGGATATCCAGTTCACCTTGCTTATCTTTATGTATGGCATAAAGAATATTATGTCTCCAGCCATCACCTAACTTGCGGGGACCAAGCGAAATGTGCAAAGAGGAGACTTTGGAATTGTAAAGAGCATTCAGGACGTTCCAATCAGAAGTCCCGCGTCGGGTAAACCACACATCGACCGTGTAGGGGCCTTCCGGCTCCTGAAAGGTATCATTGGACCACGGCAGTATCTTCATCCATGAACCGCAGGGCATGTTTGGGGAGCTCTTCTTGAGTGGATCGAAGCGTTGGCTCTCTCGGCTCGAACGTCTCCGGATCGAGTTCGATCCATTCCGCGCCGTAGATATTGCCGTGGTGACCATTACCGGAGGAGTCGGTCAGTTTGCCGCCACGCCCTTCGTCCATGTGATAGAGGGCGATGGTATTCTCATCGGCTTCAAAGCGATTGGGGGGAGTGAAGTTGAATTTGTAACGGACGCCTTGGGAATAACGGAGGGTTTCAATCAGACCGTCGATACACCCCTTTGTATCCTCGACTGCACCGATGGAACTAATGGTGCTTTTCAAAAAATCACCTTTATCGTGAGAGTAGCCTGCTTCTTTCCCTTTTTTACCATTGATCCAATACTCATATGTGTTGCCATTCCAAGAAAGTGCGAAGTGAGTACGTTGGCCTATCTCGATATCTCTGATGACGAGTCCATCAAAGGTCTCATTTTCCCAATTTCCTCGAAAGGCGCCAAGAACTGGTTCGGCCGTGAGCCAGGATAGTTGCTGAGATTCACCCTTCCCCGCGAGTCGAACCAATGAGCCCCCCCTCCCGGACATCGGATATAACCATCCTTCAATTGTATATTTATTAACGAGTTCAAGATCAGTTCCTAAGTCCACCCGATCCTCGGGTTCCATAAACCTCAGCGCATATCGGGCCTGTTGTGTCGGCGAACTTTCTCCCGCCACCTTCACTGGCATCAGCTTCGCCGTCACTTGCCCGTTGCGGCTGACTGAAACGACGCCTTCTTCCAACGTGACTTCGTTGCCCGCGTTTAAGATCTTCACATCATACTGACCGACAGAAAGATCGATCTGTTCCTCCACGCCGGCTGAGATTTGCAGGTCTTTGACGACTTCCCCGTCCTGCGTCACCACGACTTTCACATCGCTGTCGTAAACTTCGAGCTTCCATTCGCCTTCCGTCGTCTTGAACGAAAAACTGATGATCGTTGCCAGCAACAGAATCCCCGCCAGTCCACCTCCACCAAGCATGAGCCACTTCTTGTTGATGCCCCCGCCACCTGCAGAGGCGGTCTTCGCTCGATTCGGTTTTGACGCCGCACGTCCACCGCGACGGGGAGGCAGCGTCGCTTTGGGAATGGTCGCCGCACTGGCGGAGGCGGTCTGTTTCTTTTTCTTCGACTTCGCCCGATTGGCGACTTTCGAATCGTCGGTGGCAACTTTGATGACAGGCTGGGAGTTCCCGCTCTTTGCACTGGCAATGAAATCTTTGAGCCGCGCGAGGAAAGTCTCCGCCGAATCGATCCGCTCTTCCGGTTTCTTCTCCAGGAGTCCCATCACGAGTGAAGACAGCGCTGGTGGAATGTCAGATCGCAGTTCATGTGGCGGAGGAGGCGTGTGATTTCCGATCGCTCCGAGGGTGGCGATTAACGTGTTTCGAGCAAACGGCGACTTTCCCGTCAGCATCCGATAGAGCACAACACCCAGACTGAACAGGTCGGCCCGCGAATCGATTTCGCGGCCTTCGGCTTGTTCCGGAGCGAGATATTGCGGCGTGCCGACGATGACTCCCGATTGCGTGATCTGATTGGCTTCATCGGCTCCGCGGGCGAGACCGAAGTCGAGAATCTTGACGCGATCGTTCCCCGCTTCCAACCAGATATTGTCCGGTTTGATATCGCGATGCGTGAGCCCCTGATCGTGGGCCGCTTTCAGGCCCGAAGCAATCTGCCCGGCAATGCGGACCGTGTCGCGCAGGGACATTGTCTTTTCACGCGCCACGCGTTCTTGCAGTGCTTCCCCTTCGAGTAATTGCATGGCGAGATAGACGACGCCGTTCTCTTCCCCGACTTGAAAGATGGTGACGATGTTATCGTGTTCGATGGAGGCCGCGGTGCGGGCTTCGCGGAGAAACCGGTCTTTGGCGTCCGCTTGTGACGCGACTTCGGGCTTGATGACTTTGAGGGCGACTTTGCGTTGGAGTTGCAGATCCTCGGCCAGAAGGACCAGTCCCATCCCCCCTTGACCGATGCAGCTCAGAATGCGATAGCCTCCCAACCGACCGAGTTCATCGTCGGATTTGGCCGGTGAGAGAAAGTGGAGAAAGGAAGAACTCGCATCCGTCGCCGCATCACCCGGTGCCGGCGTGATCACAGTCTGGCTGGTCACCGACATCTCATTCATTTTCGTGAGGGTCGATTCACTGATTTTTTCAACTGACTTCTGGATCTTCAGATTTGCGAGAATGGAATTGGTCTCGCGATCGGCGAGTGCATTGGTCAGCGTATCCTGAGATGAGATTTTCTCGGCCTGCTGGAGACAACTCTCGCAATTCTCAAAGTGGGATTCGATCTGTTGAGAGTCGTCTCCCGACATTATTCCCAGCAGGAACTGCTGCGGTTGATCAGGTTGGGGACAATCGGGAGGACTCACAATATTATCCAGATTAGTATGTGCTTTCGGGACCCGGGTTAATGAGACTACGAGGGCAAACTCGAAAACCTGTCACGATTATGAACGATTTTCTGAAAATCACCTTCTGACCGGGATTTACGAGCGGTTATTTGAAACAAAACCGTCACTCTTCCCACATTCCCGCCATTTCTTCCCGTAGTCTGCGGAGCACACGGGAACGGGCCAGATAGACGGCATTCGGACTGATTCCCAGTGTCTCACTGACCTCCTGGGCCGATTCACCGTCCACCACTGTCATCCAGCAGGCTTGCCATGTCGTTTCCTCGAACTCGATCTTCATCAGATCGAGGGCTTTCTTCGCGACGAAGGCGTAGTACTCCTGATCGGTGAATAACTCCACGGCGTCTTTGACATCCAGACGCTTGAGCTGATCGGTGTAAGCATTGTCTGGATCGCGGTTTTTTCGTCTCAAAAAATCGCGGCTTTTATTCAGCATCACCGTTCGCAACCAGCCGCGAAAACTACCATCCGCCTTGTACTCGAATTCCGGCAGCTTGCTCATCAACATCATCAAGACATCCTGAGCAACATCCTCGGCTTCAGCATGAGAAAGCCCAATTCGCTGTTGTCCCCAGAAGAGCAGCAATGGCGTATAGATCTCCGTAAAGCGACTCCAGTCCTCAGCGTTTGGGCTGGGAGCTTTGAGACGATCGATCAAAGTGACACAAGTTGTGGTCATGAGAGATGCTGTATCGCAGCCAATAATAGAGATTTATGACGAGCGATCAGTTTACATCGGGAATAACCTGATGTCATCAGAAATCCAGAGTGAAACGCCTCATCTCGACATGATACAGCTTCAGAGAGAAGCCGTGCTTTTCGCATTTCATTGCGAGCAAACCCCTACCGAAGGCTCCTCCATCTGAAGTCGCTGTTTTGGATCGAATCTCTAGTGAATCTTAGCCAATAAAAAACGGCTCTCGAAAGAGAGCCGTTCGGGGTTCTTATTGAAACCTTCCCCAAATCATACGGGGCGAGGCCAGCATGTGCTGAATATTATTGCTTCATCGCGGCAGCAAGAATCTGCGATGTGCTTTCTCGCATGATTCGAGGATCGACGATTTCGCCTTTTTGCAGAGTGGCTCGAACGTCTTTACCAGAGATGAAAACAGGCTTCTCTTCGGAATGATTTTCCATCAGGTCAACTCGACCAAGAGACTCGTAAAATGCGGCAAATCCGACATTCACGTTCTTGATCTTGAGATCTCCGTTGAGCTTATCAAAGATTTCCTGAGCATCGAAATCACCCCAGATGGCTGTTCCATCTGCGAACGGTGCATCGGCGTGTTTACGGCCAATCACAATGTGGGTATATCCCATGTTCTGACGGTAGATGCCGTGCATGACGGCTTCTTTCGGTCCACCGTAAAACATTTTGATGTCGAGCCCGAGCAGCATGACGCGATCAGGAACCGATTCATTTCGTGGCCCCCACAATTCGGCATCGCTGTCACCTTCACCTAAGGCACGGTCGGCGATCAGTTTTTCGTAAGTCTCCATACGGATTTCTGCAGAGACATCATCGCCTTTTGTTTCACCGATCAGCGGATTTAAAACAGCTCCGGCATTCTTGCCTTCACGAATCAAGGTTTCTAAACCGTAGACCAAAGCGTACTCGTGAGCACGATGCAACGGGTTGCGAGTTTGAAAAGCGACGACAGCATCCCAGCCTTTTGCCGCGAGTGCTTCACGCACTTCGGCAGGAGTCAAAACGTATTTGCCAAACGCAGGGTTCTTGGGTTGTGGCAATGCCTGAATTTTTCCACCCAGCAGGTGGGTCATGTCGGCATCGTTCTTGAGCACCATGTCGGCACCAGGATGATCGGTACGGTCAGTCAAGTAAACCGATTTCAAATATCGTGGTTTGTCCCATTCGAAAACGTCTTCGATGTCGAGTGTCCCGACGATTGTTCCTTCGGGGCACACGAGTGCCACTTTTTGACCGGCACTCAAACTGCCAGCAAGTTCAGAGGTGACAGGAAGTGAAAGTGGAATCGTCCAGGCGTATTTCTCGCCGTTGACTTCAATCACGGACTCGTCCAGAACCTTGTTGTACACAGCGCTTGTCATAGGGCCTTCAAGCGGGCTCAGGGTTCCATCACCCCAGCGGTAGACTGACGAGAGGTCTGCTGCCGAGACGGGAACCTGGGGCAGTCCTTGGGCTTCCTGCTGAAAGGCATCCACTTGGTCGGCGGGGACAGTACAGTTCACGGGAGCATCGAGCCCTCCATGGGGGGCGATCAAATCAGCCATCGTTCGTTTTCCTCGTGGTTTGGTTGGTATTTCAGGTAAGTTGTGTAAGCCTTGATCAGACAGACGATAGGAAACCCCTGAGTCGGCGTCAAGCGGCCCGAAATGCTCGATATTGATGGAATTGACAGTTTTTGGACGAATTTTTCATCCTTCCTGCAAGGTGAGACGTTATCAGGGCTGGAGTTCCGTTTTCCGATTGCGATAAACTGGAAGCCGGTTCATGTTTTTTCCAAGTGCCATTCCCTTCAATTGAAGAGGCGACTCGTGTCCTCCACCATACCTTTCACGACCATCCAGGTGTATCTCGGGCTTCGAGCTTACGAAATCGCCATTGGCGATTCTTTGCTGAACGAAGCAGATCGATATCTTGCCACTTGGAGTGAAAAGCTGAAACCCTCCAAGTCCAAAGCCAGCAAGGCATTGGTGGTCACCGATCAAAACATCCAGTCGCCCCATGCGGAGGTTGTGTTGAAGTCGTTGATTGATGCAGGTTGGCAAGCAGAATTGATTGCTCTGGAACCGGGAGAGGCCTCAAAAAACATTCAGGTTGTAACGGGAATGTATAAAAACCTGGTGGAAATGAAGGCAGATCGCCAAACTCTTGTCGTTGCTGTCGGAGGGGGAGTGATCGGGGATTCGGCAGGCTTCCTCGCCGCAACATATGCCCGAGGTATTCCGTTCATTCAAATTCCGACTTCGCTCCTTGCGATGGTTGATAGTTCGGTCGGCGGTAAGGTTGGCGTCAATCTTCCCGAAGCCAAAAACCTTGTTGGCGCTTTCTATCAACCCCTGGGAGTCCTGATTGATACCAACACACTGCAAACATTACCCGAGCGAGAATATATCAGTGGCTTGGCCGAGGTGATCAAGTATGGTGTCATTCTTGATGAAAGCTTCTTCAAATATCTCGAAGAGAATGTTGAAGGGCTCAACAGCCGAGAGCCTGCTGTCATGAAACAGGTGATTGCGAAAAGTTGTCGGCTGAAAGCCGATGTGGTTGAGCAGGATGAGTACGAGCGAACTGGCTTGAGAGCCGTCCTCAACTACGGACACACTTTTGCACACGCCTTTGAAGCACTCGCAGGATACGGCGAACTGTTGCACGGAGAAGCCGTCTCGATTGGAATGGTCTATGCCAGCCGTTTGGCAGAAAAACTGGGACGAATCACGCGCAACGAAACCGATCGCCAAGTGAACTTACTGAAAGCTGTGGGACTACCCATTGCGTTACCTGCGAGTTGCCAGTTCTCTGCTGATGACATTCTTCAAAAGATGTTATTAGACAAGAAAACGGTCGGTGGGCAATTGCGATTTGTTTTGCCCACCGAGATCGGCAATGTCGAAACCGTCAAAAATGTGCCGGAAGCCACAGTCCGTAAGGTGCTCTGAACTCGTGAACCATCCTCCGACGATCATTGTCGTACATCGACGCGAACGCCGCAGCAAATGTAGTGTTGAGCCATTACGCGAGAAGTCCGGTTTTCAATTTCTGACCTACCCTCAGGATGAAGATCCAATTCCCGAAAACTACGTGCGACTCGGGATCGGAGGGCCGATGCTTTCCGAAGAAGACGCGAACTCGGGACTGCTCGTCCTTGATGCGACCTGGCGTTTGGTCCAGAAGATGGAAAAACGCTACTCCGAAATCCCCGTGCGTTCCATTCCCGTTTATCAAACTGCCTACCCCCGAGTCTCGAAGGTCCACGAAGATCCTTCGGCTGGTTTGGCGACAATTGAGGCCGTGTATGCCGCCTATCATCATCTGGGGCTTTCGACCGCTGGTTTGCTCGATGAATACCAGTGGTCCGATCAGTTTCTAAAGTTAAATCATTTCCCAACGGAATAGACAAGTTGGTGACATGCCGATGCGATCGAGAATTCTCATTTTGAGCTTACTACTCTGTTTGACTGGGCAGAATCTCAAATCACAAGAGACCGTCGCTCCTCCTCTTGATTTGTTGGCAGCGAAAGATGGACATCCAGAGGTCAGCTCTGTCAAAGTTTGGCAATCTCGCAAAAAGCATATTCTGAAACAGATGCAACGCGTGATGGGCTCACTACCAAATCCCGAAGTCCCCGTTCCGCTCGGTCTCGAAGTGCTGCAAAGGAAGCAATTGCCGTTCGCGCAGCGGTGGAAAATCCGTTATCACACCGACGACTCACAGGCTTGGGTCCATGCGTGGCTGTTTCTTCCATCTCGGGAAATGAAACCAGCGCCGGCAATTCTCTGTTTGCATCAAACGACAAACATTGGCAAAGACGAACCGGCGGGATTATGCGGGAAAGACAATCTGCACTACGCTTACGAATTAGCTGAGCTGGGATTCGTCACACTGGCGCCCGACTACCCGTCATTTGGTGACAGCTCCGACTATGACTTTGAAACAGACGCCTACGTCTCGGGAACAATGAAAGCGATCTACGACAACATCCGTGCGGTCGATTTGTTACAAAGCTTACCTCAGGTCAACGAAAATCGGATTGGATGTATCGGCCATTCTCTCGGTGGTCACAACACGATGTTCACGGCAGCGTTTGAGCCACGAATTAAAGCGATGGTTTCCAGTTGTGGTTTCACCCGGTTCCACAAATATTATGGTGGCAACTTGAAAGGTTGGACGAGCAGTCGTTATATGCCAAGAATTGCGACAGAGTATATGAATGATCCCGAAATGGTCCCCTTCGACTTTCCTGAGATCATCGGCGTGTTTGCTCCTCGCCCCTTTCTGGCAGTGTCGCCTTTGCACGACCATAATTTCGAGGTCTCGGGAGTCAGAGATTCGATTGAAGCCGCTAAAGCCGTCTATCAACTGATGAACGCTTCCGACCAGTTGCATGCAATCTATCCTGATTGCGAACACGATTTCCCACCCGATGCTCGAAAAGTTGCATACGAATTCTTGCGGAAGTCGCTTTCCAACTGATTCAGTCACGATTCGAGAATTCCACTCTCGTGATAACCCCAGTCTTACGCCATTTGCGCATAGGTCGTAACGCAAATTTCTTGGCGACAATCGATGGTTGAACTCAACCTTATCTCCATCTCCCCCTGATTAACTCGCGAATGTTACTTTGGCTTCCTTTGGTGATTTAGGGGCTATGTGGCGAGTTGGAGTTTCAGGTTCTCTTTTCTAGCAACGATCTGATTTCTATTTGGTAGTTGTTCATAAAAGACAGCTTCATCTAGTTTTACATGTTCTATCGGCGATGATGCTTTTAACTGGCTTTCTGGATGATGCTTTTAACTGGCTTTCTGATTGTGAGCCCATCGCTCTCAGAGAATCCCCTCTCTCGGAGATGCCAGCCCACAGGGAGTGAGTCGTTCTTTACGGAGAGTGAATGTTCCTTAGTCAATCAAAAGCATCAGGTGTAAAAATGAAAACAACTTTGAAGAATCTTTGTCTGACATCAGTCGCCGTTTGTGCCATCGGTATTGCTGGCTTGGCAATCACCTCGGAATCGCCAGAAGCACAAGCCGATACACAAATCCCCGGCTACACAAAACATTGCCCGATTTACTTTTTCGGTGCGTTGGGTGGCGACCTTCTTTTTATGACACAGAACTCAAGTCATTGCGGCAGCGATTATGTTTGGACCGATTCTTGGTCCGACATCACATTCGGTTCTGGAAACTGTGGTTGGCCAGTTGACTGTCTCGATCCAATTTTCGTCGATGAATTTGGACAGACTTTGGTTCTGAATGAAGCGAACGATGAAAACAACGCCGTTGCCGGGTTAAAGCCGATTCCAGAAACGCAAAAACTCCCCGTTGAAAGCCGCCTGATCGCCACTTCAGCGCAAAAAGATTATGTCGCTCCGCGCAATGGAGCTCCTGGTCACTCTTTGGAAAAATCAGGACAATTCGTGGCAGCCTCTGATCGGGCGACCTTCGTTGGCAATGCCGACTTTGTTGTGAAAGCCGATTTTGGAAACGACGATGTTCGCTACTTCAGAGTTCTCGAACTCAAACTGAAATCAGACAACTCGGCTGATAGCGAAGTGGTTCGTTTCGGAAAAGAACTCGACCCTACGATTGCAGCAAACACTGTGACAACATTTGAAGCCAAGGTCGTGAAGGCAAACGATCAAACTCACGTGTTGCAACTGCAAAGTGACCAACGTAAATTCCTGGCAACAACAGTCACTCCCGTGATCGCTCACTGAACGAAATGCTATTTTGATTGACACAAAACCGCTTGTTGAAAAACAGGCGGTTTTTTTATGCGCTGAGCATGCGCTGCCTCATTGTGAAGAGAGAGTGACGTTCGTTAAATAGCGAGGTCCAAGATCGCGTCCCAATCTGACGCCTAAACGTGGATAAGTCACGCGGCCTTCGTCTCTGTGACTCAGATTGACACCGAACTTCAACAGCATTTTTTCTTTCTTATTCATAATATCTTCTAATAGCAATCCCTTTTCGAGAGAATAGACTCCCCCTGCGACCACAAAATAGTCTCCCTCAACGTCTAGATCTGTGGAGCGAGTTGCCAGCCACTCAGTCGAGCCAGAGTACAGTCCATAAATGGGATCGTGCTGTTCGCTACGAGTGATATCGAGAGGGGTCAGTTCCTCCCAGGTCGAGACATCAGGAAAGTCATCTCCCCAAGGATATTTTGTCTCTCCCGCATTAGAGGCCACGTACATCCACTCACTCTCTGAAAGCATTCTCAACCCTGCAGCTTCTGCGAACTCCAACGCTTCGTAAAAAGTCAGATAGCCGAGAGGTTGTGAGAGACTCGCGTTCCCTTCAGCTCCTTCCAGTCCTTCAAGCATCGCAGGGGTCAAATGTCCGATTACTCTTTGATAGTCGGCGAACGTGGGCTCGTGAGCTTGGATCATAAAATCTCGAACGGTACGTTTCTCTCGCTTCTGTGGAATTCCCATTAAAAATTCACCCCCCGTCACACGGACGAGACCATCTGACATCTTGCCATTTTCAGGGATCACAATTGTGGGAGATTCAAACACTCGCTTGTCCGTTTGCTCCGAAGAAGCAATTCTTCGAACAACCTGATGGAATCCGTAACCGGGAACCATCACTTCTACCAGATAGTCGCCAGGTGCCAAATCCAGTACAAGCGGAGTCGGTTCCTGAGGATGAATCTGTGCGGAGGGAATGGGTGACCAGTCGTGAGCGGCTAAAGGAACAATCGCGGCAATGGCTCCGGGTGGGTTTGTGGTGATGCGTACCGAGACAGGTGCCATATTTGCGAGTTGTGCCTTTACCGGTGCCGTTTGGAAGAGTGGGATGGAATATTGGTTTTGTTGTCCGTCTCTCAGTTGGGAGGATGTTGCCCAGGCGACTGCCACAATTAAAATCAAGACCGTCGTGATGGCTGTCCGTTTTTCCCATGATTGCCAGGAAACTTGATTGGGGATTGTCTCAACTTTATCTGTTCGATTCAGAACCTGCTGAAGTTGACGAGAGAGTTCCGCAGCGGAACGAAATCGTTTGCGAGGATCCCGATCAATCGCTTTGAGACAGACACGTTCGAGTTTGCGAGAAATTCGTCGATTCAGTTTCCGTGGGCGTGTAGGGTCGGTCGTTTTGAGAGTCTGTTGCCAGGTCTCTGGCTCAAGTTCGTAAGGGCGTCCGTTCGTCAATAATTCGAAGAGCACGACTCCTAATGAATAGAGATCGCCTCTCGGATCGACAGGGGGGTGTACATAGTCGAGATAATCGGGAGGGAGATAGGCGGGAGTGCCGACTAATCCTTGTGTCGAACTCGCTCCCTGTTCGTCGCTGTTGATTGACAATCCAAAGTCGACCAGATGGGGCTTGCCCTCCTTATCGATCAGAATATTGCCCGGTTTGATGTCGCGATGTACCAATTGATGTTGATGCGCAAACTCGATGATTTCGGCTATCTTCACAATCATCTCTAACGACTCTTTGATCGAAGGTTGATTGATGACTTGCCATTGTTTTAAGTCGAAACCGTCTACAAAACCGGAGATGATGTAAATGTTGTCATTGTCATCGGTCCCGATGTCATAGATCGGCACGATACCGGGATGCTCCACTCGGGCCGCCTGTCGAGCCTCGCGACGAATTTCTTCTCGGGATTGATCGTCTACAAACATTCCCGCACGCGGAAGCTTCACAGCAACATGTCGCTGAAGTTCTTCATCCCAACCGATAAAGACCCGACCAAAAGAGCCGCTCGCGAGATATCGGACAATTTTAATTCGTCCGATAGAATCTGGGCCGAGCTGATCGTCAGAGACCGAACTCCGATCGAGCAAACGCTGTGTAAGTTGGCGTGCACCGAGGCTTTCCGCCCAACTCTGTTCTTCCAGTTGGCCAGGATGGACCTGCTCATCGAGAGACCGACCAGAATCCAGGGTTTCCAGAATGTCTCCGCAGCGTTCACACTCTTCGAGATGAGCGGCAATACATTCAAACCGACTCTCGGCGAGGTGTCCGGCAAGAAACGAGCTAAGATCCTGAGAAGTCGGACACTCCATTCGAATTACCTCAAATTCGTCTGGACAGGATCTGTCGATTCACCAAACAAGCCCGCAAATTCTTCTCGTAACCGCCGCATGACTCGCGACTTGACGATGTAAATCGTATTGCGAGAGATGCCGAGCTGAACGGCCACTTCTCGCGGATCCTGATTTTCACAAAGTAGTGATTCAATGATCTTTTGATCGCGCGGGCCAAATTCTTGTCGAATCAATTGAATCGCTTGATTAAACAAAAAGACATCTTCTTGTTCGGAGTCTTCAAGCTCTTCAGAATCTTCCCAAGTGGCATCAGGAATTTGTTGTTGTAAGAGCATCACCTGACTTCCACCAACTGCATCAACATCATTCTTGTGTTTACGAAGCCAGTCGATACGTTTATTTCGAACCAGCGTGTAGAGCCATCCGCGAAACGAATCGGAATCGGATTCTTTTTGAAAGCGGTCGAGCTTACGGTAGGCAACCGTGAAAACTTCCTGCGAAAGATTCTCAATATCGTGGTAACCCATTCCCGCGCGCTTACACCAACGATAGACCAAAGGTGCGTACAACTTGACAATCGTTTCCCAAGCGGCCTCGTCGTGTTGTCGGGCTTTGTCCAACAACGTCATTGAGGTGAAGCTGGAATTCCAACTACGATTCGTAAATGATTCGATCATCAAACTCATCCTCTATTCCTAGGTCACAATCCTCTCAGGTGCTCAGTATTATTGTGTAAAAAATACACCTTGGGAGAATTAGGCAAATTGGAATGAGTGGGAGTTTTTCCAACGTATTTGCCTGTCACTCCAGTTGTAGGGTTTAGTTGCCCATTCTCAACAGTTGAACGTAACAGATGTAGGGGATATGCGACTTGCTGTTCATTACGTTCTCTTCCGGAAACGTGATCAAGAATCTGAGATTCCTAAATCACCCAATAGGACGGGCGCATAAAAAAAGCCCACCACAAGGTGTGGTGGGCCGGGCTTTCGCACGCTGAGATGACTTGCCATTTCAGTGTTCTGTCATCTCAGTGTTCTAACGATGAGACCTTAAGCAATGAATGTCCAAGACAGGCATGCTGTGATGTTTTCTAGTCGAGTTGGACGACCGGTCGAACCATTTGTTGCAGAAAATTCACCATGTTTAATAAATGAATTTCGTCCAGAGTGTCATAAGACTCTTCAAAAGGGTCTGTGTTCCCACAAGCCGGATCAAACAAGCGGAGATGTTGATCGTCACTGCGAAGCATAGGATTCTTGTTGGGGTTTCTCGGAGTAATCATGCTGGACTTTCTGAATGTACGATTGGTCATGCTGCTGCGTATTGGAGCATGAATCCCTCTCTGTAGAGAAAAACGAAGTGATCTTTCAACATCTTGTGGCGTTGAAGAAACCTGTTTCAAACCCACAACATTCGACTCCCTCGGCTGATCGCATTCTCGGTGCGGATCTCGTAGTGGAAAACACTCACACCCATCCGCTCAGGTCTCGCACTCTCGGGAAATTCAAAGTACGATTAAGGGAGAAGAAATTGCCATTGTTCCCCGTCCGATAACTGCGGACCGGAAGTATTCCCATGTTGATACGTTTGACGAATCTTGAAACTCCTGTGGAGTTCCCTGAAGCGGAACTGCCACAACGCATTGCACGCCGGCTTAAGCTGCCAGCCAGCGAGATCCAACACTGGAAAATTCTACGTAAAAGCCTGGACGCGAGATCTCGTCACAACCTGAAGTTTGTTTACACGATTGTTCTCTCTCTTCAGGATCCAGAACAATACCTGAAGCGATTCGCAAATGACTCCAATGTGACACAGTTTCAAGAGTCACAGTTTGATAACCCTCGCATTGGAACAGAGCCTCTTCAGGAACGCCCAGTCATCGTTGGCTCCGGCCCGGCTGGTCTGTTGGCGGGATACTATTTGGCATGGAAGGGGTACCGTCCGATCATTCTGGAGCGTGGGCAACCTGTGAAGGAACGTGTTGCCGTAAACCGTGATTTTGACCGTGGAGGCCAAATTGATCACGAAAACAACTATCTGTTCGGAGAGGGAGGGGCGGGCTGCTTCAGCGATGGAAAACTGACCTGTCGCATGAGTGGTCCCGACGTTGATTGGGTGATAGAGCGTTTTGTGGAATGTGGTGGCCGTGCTTCCATTGCCTACGAGAATCGGCCTCATCTCGGCAGCAATAAACTACCGATGATTTGTCGGAACTTTCGCCGTAAAATTGAAGAGATGGGGGGAGAATATCGGTTTGGATGCCGCCTGGAATCGCTGGATCTGAAGGATGGCCAACTGCGCGGCGTCCATACTTCCAGCGGATATTTACCCACAAACCTAGTGTTATTGGGGATTGGCCACAGCGCTCGGGATACCTATCAGACTTTATACGAACAAGGCATTCCGATGGAGCGGAAAGCGTTTCAGTTGGGATTACGAATCGAGCAACCGCAAGAAAATGTCAATCGCCATAAGTATGGAAAGAAAGAGTATCTCGACATCCTGGGAGCAGCGGATTACTCAATGGTCGCCAACGGCGAACGAGACCTTTACTCATTCTGCATGTGTGCGGGTGGAATCGTGATGCCCAGTGTCTCCGAACCGGAACGGTTTTGTACCAACGGGATGAGCAATTCCCGACATGATTCTCCTTTCGCAAATAGCGGGTTGATGATCACTTTGGAACCCGAACAGTTTGGAAGTGACCACCCGTTAGCTGGCGTTGAGATCCAGCGAAAGTATGAGTCAATCGCTTTCTCATTGGGACGGGGAGAGTACCTTTGTCCCTTACAATCTGCTGACGATTTCCTAAATGATCGCCAACCAGATCCTGGAGTCACATTAAGATCTTCGTACCAAAGGGGAGTCGTTTCTGCTCCACTGGGAGACGTTCTTCCGCCCGTTGTCACTCAGGCAATTAAACGTGGATTGCCTGTACTCGACCAGAAATGGAAAGGGGAATACCTGAAGGACGCAATATTGGCAGGGCCCGAGATGCGCGGTAGTTCCCCCGTCCGAATTGCCCGAGATCG
>Ga0181596_10000820_pt1 | contig 32537 bp, 15 predicted proteins | sample 041ome_6_FD_148655 | JGI IMG/M metagenome (GOLD analysis project Ga0181596, IMG submission 148655) | Coastal salt marsh microbial communities from the Groves Creek Marsh, Skidaway Island, Georgia - 041402US metaG (spades assembly) | ecosystem: Environmental > Aquatic > Marine > Intertidal zone... | reverse complement strand
TATTACAGGCAAAGTGGGCGCGAAATTCATCACCGCGAACATGTCTCCGAACTTTTCGTACGAGAACGCGATCGAAATGCCGGAAGAAATGTGCGGGGTGTTTGCGGTCCCGCACGAACTCGCGCACGACGCTCGCTACGGTTTCTTTTTGTACGAAAAAGCCAACCCGGAGAACTTTGTGTCCGATATCGGCGTCCAACCGAAAGGCGGGTACAACGACATCGAAATCATCGAAGAAGAGGTGTACGAGCAGCCAATCTCGAAGAAGCAAGAGAAGGCGAAGGAGATGAAGGTGAAGGAAGGCAAGTTTGAAGACGGGACGAAGATGACCCCGTCGCAAAGAGAGTTCTTCGAAACCAAGGCGAAGTTGGCGAGCAAAGAGTCATCCCAATCGACTAAAAAGGCGTCCAAGAAGTCTGCTCGAATTGGAGAAGACGAAGAAGTAGATGCTGAAGAGGCAAAAGAAGCGAAGAAATCTTCCTCGCCCAAGAAAGAAACCGCTGCGGAGAAGATGGTTCGTTTGCAACAAGAAAAGATTGACTTGTTGGAGAAGGAAGTCCAAGAAGCGAGAGAGGCGGACGCGGAGAAAGAACGTCTCGCCGCCGAGGAGGAAGCCAGACGCAACGAAGAAGCAGAACGAGAGGAAGCGAAGTTGGAGCGAAAAGAGTTTCTGAGACAAGAGAAGGAAGAGCTGGAGAAGGCGAAGATGCTCGCCAAGGAGAAGAAAAACGTTGGCGCATTCTTCGATTGGGGATGGTGGTCCTCCTCGTTGTTCCACGCGGAAGAGGAGATTGCGAACCAATCCAAAGAAGAAACCACCGCTGGACATAACATTAAATCCAGACGTGCGCTTCTTTCTTCCGCCGAGAATGTGGCTGTGCCGCAAGTTGGCAAGGCGATCAAGACCACCGCGAAATTGTCCGCCGCGCAGCAAAAGAAGGTTGAGGAATACGAAAGAGAAGTCGCGATGATCAAAAACGCCAAAAAGCACCACAAGGACATCGAAGTTTCTTCTGAAAACCCAATCGAAGAGGAAGTTGTTCAAGCGAGAATCGAGTACCCGGTGCAATTCATCTCTACCATGGCTTCGTGCAACACCAAGCACGAGTTGGAAGACACTGAATACTACCCGAGAAAGGGCGTCGCGAACCCGATGGGGAACAACGTCTTCGTCTTCGGAGCCTGTCGCTCGGACTTGCCGCAGTGCGGCAACCCGGCGCAAAGGCACCCGGGGACGTGCGAAGTGCCTAAACCGGACGACGACACGTTCAAGTTAGCCGTAAAAGCGTGCTTGGACGAAGACCCGGTGGAGGGCAACTGCCACAAGTTTGCTAAGCAATCTGAATTTGGCGTGATGTCCATGTGGGACGTTTCTCAAGTTACCGATATGACGGAAGCGTTTGCGGATCAAGAAAGATTCAACGGCGATTTGAGTCAGTGGGATACTCGATCTGTCAAGTACTTTGACAGAATGTTCAGCGGCGCAGCGTCTTTCAACCAAGACATTTCCGCGTGGAGATACGCGGCGAAGAAGACGGATAACCACATGTTCGCTGGCGCGACTGCGTTCCAAGCCTCGTGGGAGTGCGGTTTCAGACCGTCTGGTTTGCTCGACTTCCACTCGTGCACCTCCACGAAAGTGATGGACGACATCGTCAACGGCAGAGTTCCCGCCGAAACCTCTACTAGTAAAAAACCAGCCGCCTCTAACTTGATTAACTCGGTCACCAACGCGATCAAACAACCGATCGCTACCGTTGAGAAGGTTTTCACTGAGCCGTCCGTTGGACTGGATGAAGTTGGCGTGTTAACTGATGCGAACATCATGGATGAAGTCACGGATTGTTTGCTCGCAGAACCCGTGCGAGGCGATTGTCACGGCCAAGCCTTTGGCCCGATGTCCACGTGGGACGTCTCTCGCGTGACGAACATGGACCAATTGTTCATGGACCCGCCTAAATCTGTTGAAGGCGACAGACACTCTTCGTTCAACGGCGACTTGTCCAAATGGGACGTTTCCAGCGTCACGTCGATGATTCGCATGTTCAACAGAGCGAACGCTTTCAACGGCGATTTGTCCAAATGGGACGTATCCAAAGTTGAATCCTTCTCTGGTATGTTCAAGCATACTGACAGATTCAACGGTGACATCACCAACTGGAACATGAAATCCGCGAAGTCTGTGGATGAAATGTTCATGATGGCTTTGAGATTTAACCAAGATATTTCCAAATGGTCTTTGCCAAAGTGCACAAACTTTGACAGAATGTTTGAATTCACCGGTGAGAACGGGTTCGCGCACGACATTTCCAACTGGGACATGCACGAAGGCACACATCAAGACATGTTCAGAGATGCCTTTGCGTTCCAACACAAGTTTACGTGCGCGGATGTTGCTCACGGTCCGGCGCACACGTGCCGCCCGAAAGCTAGTGCAGCGGCTACTCCGTTGACAGCGACGAGACAACCGGGACAACCGGCGGTTGCGGCGCAGCAAATGCAGCAAACGCAGCAAATGCAGCAAACGCAGCAAATGCAGCAAACGCAGCAAACCGCCAACACTGCCTCCGGTAAGTTTGTGCCGCAAAGCGAATACGATCGCGTCGTCGATGTGAATGCGTAAATCTTTTCAGGAACAAGCACCAAACATTTGTACTATTCTAACAAAACGATAACCTATATTTAATAACAACAAAAGTATACAATCTACTAATAATTACATCTTCACATGCTACTCTACGCATCTAGATCGGTCACTTGTTCTTTCGCTTGCAACAGCGTTTTAACGACTTCTCTTTCGGTGACAAAGAAAAGGCGTTTGGTACGGTCTGCGTTAACTCGCGACCAAAGCCATGCATCGTGACCGCAACCAGGTCGCGTTGCTTTTTCCATTGTTGTTGTTGTTGTTGTTGCAGAACGTTTAGATTCTTCTTCTTCTTCTAACGTCGCTTCCACCTCATCTATTAGCCTCAACGCTTCTCTTTTTGAAGCCAACCTCAACGCGTCCCAAGATTTCGACGCGCTCGTTTGCACCGGCAGAAAAGTGTCGTTTTTATTTTTTCTTTCTTCCAATACGTACGCTATGTCCTCTTCTTCTTTCACACTTGTCGTCGTGACGGCGCCGCCCATCGCGGACGACTTTGACGATTCTTCGTCCTTCAACTTCTTTCCCAATCGATCGATTAGCCGCTTCAACTCTTCTTTCCATTTTCTTGTTTCTTCTTCACTCTTTCCATACGCAATATCGCTCTTTAATAACTTCTCTTTCACTTCTCTGCTCATCGTTTCTCGCAAAAATCGTAAACACTCGTTTCCTTGCAACGCCGGCGGATGTTCGTCCTCGAGCGAAAAATGCCTCGACAACAGTCTCGAAGTTTTCGAATCTACAACGACCGCGCACCAAATGGATGACTTTGACGAACTGACAACTTCCAGCGCAGCGTAAAATTTCCCTCTCGTTTTCGCGCCGACGAATGCTGGTGGTGCTTTGGAATTATCGTCTTCTTCTTCTTCTTCTTTCTCCTCGTCGTTCGTAAACGTCGACATGAACGCGTCCAATCCGCATAAAAAAGCGCTCGTTTCGCATTGGATTCGTTCCGGAGTATTTTCGGGGTAGAAATGCACGACGCGTTCGATTTCGCGGTGTTCGTTGGAAATTAAGGCATCGTAAGCGAAGACATAGGAGGAGGAAGAGGAGGAGGTTGTGGTGGACATTTATTTATTGCGTTGTTCTTTTATCGTTGTTGTTGTTGTTGTTGTTGTTGTCAACCAAAAGAGTGTGGTAGTTGTGCAACCAGAGAGACGGGAGAAAAACAGTGTTTTGAGAGTACGTTCATGACGCCATCCTCGCGACCAAATGGCGCATCTTATATATTACAAAACATCTACAGCAACTAGAAGAATCTATGGAGCACGAAATGCGTGCAACCACCGAAGAAGACGCCGACAAACCAGGCGCAATCGTACGCCAACGCTAAACACGCTGGCAGCATCGAAGAGGGCACGATACCTACGGCGTGTAAAAATCCAGGCAAGTTTGCGAGGACGCCAACTGCGAACGCGAGCATCGCTTTATAGTTAATGCCTTTCGTATAATAATAAGATCCTTCCTTGTCCGCGGAGTACAAGTCTTCTACGACTATTTTTTGGTTTCTTATGAGGAAATAATCGCAAAGCATAACTCCAAGAATCGGAGCCAGGAACGCGCCGTATCCCGTCAACCAAATGAATATGTACGATTTCGAGTCGCTCGTAAGTTTCCAAGGGAGACATAAGGTGCCTAGAATCATCGATATAATGGCAGAAGTTCTAAATGACAGTTTCGAGGGGGCTAAATTTTGAATGGCGTTCGCCGGTGCTAAAATATTGGCCGCAATGTTAGTGCTCAGCGTTGCTGTCAGTATGCCCGTCGCGGCCAAAACGCTTGCAATTCTACCCCACTTAAAATGCGCTGACAATAACGATGTCACCACCATCGGATCAGTGATCAAATTTGAACTCGTGTTCAATATCTGTGCTGCCGAAGATGTCACCACGATCGAAGCGAATGCAAAAACAGCCATCGCTAAAGGCATAGCAAACGACGCTTTCTCGAAACTCTTTTGCGATTTTGAAAACCTCGAGAAATCGCTGACGTTACATATCATCGTCGCCCAAAACGAAGCCGAAGCCGTCGCGGCTTGGAAAAACGTTTTCCACGAGAAACTACCGACACTGTTCGTAATAATGGAACCAGAACCACCACTATTTGATGCAAACGCAGAGACAGTCGAGTGCACAATTCCTCCGGAAGATGCGCACGTGAACGTGAACAAGAGGAGCGTCAAAAACAACAAAATCGGCGCCGCAAGCTTCTCGATCGCCTTTATGCTCTCCACGTCATTCCATACCACGTACGCTTGCGCGAGCCAGAATATACCGTAACATATTGCTCCTAAATATGGCACCAAGCTTGACGCTACCCCAAAATCTATCGCTAAGCTTCGCAAACAATTCGCGCCGACCACAGTCTGAATCCCAAACCACGCGCTCGCTATGAGCCCGCGACTCAATCCAGCTACGTTCGCGCCACGAACGCCGAAAGATGACCGCGCGTGCACGACGAAAGGAATTCCATATTTTACACCAGCCGTCGCTTGTAAAACAATCGGCCACACGACTAATAAATTCGCCACAAACACCAACGCGAGCGCCAGAAAAGCGCTCAAATCACCTATTCCCATCAAACTCGAAACCAACTGCCACGCTGGAACACACACGACTAAACCGACCCACAACGAGGCCGTATCGAGCGTCGAAAACGTGCGCTCGGTTCTCAAAACCGGCGATAAATCGTCGTTGTGTAACCACGCGGAGGTTTTCGTCGCATCGAAAGACTCAATCACATCGTTATTATCGTTGTCGTCATAAAAACTGAACGCAACATCACGACGCGTACCCGTAACGAACCCCCTCCTCCTCCTCCCCTTTTGGGTGACTGTTCTTCTTCCCGAGAAGGTGGACGAGGAGGAGAAGGTCGCTTCTGCAGAAGTCCTTCTTTCAAAACGACGACGACTTGAACGAGTGAAATCGCGCAGCGCGCGAGCGGTGTAATCTTTTTGTTGCGAAAAACGAAAGTTGCCGCGAGTAGTAGTCCCGCTGCTCGAACGACGAAGAGACGACGACGACGATAGGAGCATCTCCGTGCGAATTTACGAAAAAAAAATGGAGCACAAACGCAGCAAAAAAAAGAGAAGTGGAAATTTTCAAAAAAAAAAGAGGCAAAAAACGCAAACACATACATGATGGGAGGAGGAAACGCGGAGTTTGGCTTCGGCCAAGACGAGGACGACGAGGAGGAAGACTTGTGGGCGAACGTGGACGCCAGGTTCGTTTGGTGTTTTTTTTCGTTCGGTGTTTTTTTGTCGAAGCGTATTTCTCTGAGCGTTGCTTTCAAAGAGGGGGAAACGCGTGCGCGAGCATTCTTTCTTTCTTTCTGGGCATCTGTGCCTCTCTTTCTCTCTCTCTCTTCTTTTGTGTTCGTCGCGCTCACTCACGCGCTCTTTCTTTCTCTTTCATTCTTTCTCGCTCTCTCGATGCGAACAGTAACTTTGACTCCATCATCGAGCAAGCGGAAGCGAGCAGGCAACGAGGCGAAGGTGGTACCGGAACGAGCGGCGGGAACGCGACGATGACGACGCAGCAAACAACCGTGAATAATAATTATGTGAATGGCAACGCGCAGTCTCAACAGCAGTTGCAGCAGCAGCGACAGATGGGCAGCATCTCGCAACAACAAAAGAACAACAACGCAAATTTGGAAGAAGCGGACGCTCATTTCTTACAATCTCGCGTACGCGATCTCGAGCGGAGAGATAAAGATAAAGACGGCATGCTCTCGTTGCTCCGCTCGCGCCTGGAGCAATACGAGAAGGAAATCGCCAAGTTACAACGGGAGGTGAAGGATGCAGCGACGGGAGGAGGACAAAGCGGAAGAATTGTGAGTGCGCAGGGTCAACAGCAACAATCGGGGATGGCAATGGCGACGTCGTACGCGAACACGAGCGCTGCGCATCACGTTGCGGCTGAAGAAATCCGCAAGATGCGAAAAGAGATTGAAAATTTGAAAACTTCGCTCGGATTTAAAGAGGAAGAGTTGCAAGAGGCGCAGGAGAATCAAGAAAACGCGAGAAGACGGTCGAGGAGAGAGAAGCAAGAGTTGATGAATGAGATTTACGCCTTGAAAGAGCAAGTGAAAAAGAGAGAGAATGAAGTCGAGGAGCAAAAGCTACAAAAGAAGAAAAGAAACGAGGATGAAACTGGCCCAGAGAGCGAGGCGAAGCGAAGGAAACAAAATGTGGAAAGTGGCGCTGGTGTGAGCGTATCGGATGCGATTAAAAGATTCAACAGCAACGATAACATCAATCAACTGCAGCATTCACTTAGCACAGCCGCAAATGCTGCTAATTTTGCGACAAACAGACAAGCGCACCAACAAAATAAGAACATGTACACGACGAAAAGGACAGAGTCGTTACCACCACCAACAACAACAACAATAATGACGACGACATTCAAAGACGTTTCCGACTGGCAACCGATGTTACCGAAAGCTCCGAAAGGTTTGTTTGATCAAGCTAGCATGGCAGCTTCAGCGTTGTACCACAATCGCGGCAATATTAATTACACGGCAGACATACAAGGAGGAACCTCGTCCAAGAAGTTCGCTTTCTTCCTAGATTCGTTTGCTAAAAGCGATGCTTTAGTCTTTCTCGGTTTTCATACTAAAGCTGTCGAAAAGGGCGTCACGTTGGCGTCTTTGAGAAGGAAGAACAATAGTAGTAATAGTAGTAGTAGACATAATAAGAGCAAGAAAATTGGAAGCGGACTGCGAAATATCGAGGAAGGATGGGAATACCACAGCGTGGCTATTGGCAGAGCGCTCGCTTCTGTTTTCCTGGACGATGAAGTTGACGAAAAAGATGACAACGAATATCAAGATGGCACCGCGAATAGCACTGGATATAGAAATGATAGTATCAACGAGGTCTTTAGTAACGCAAATTTTCTCATCACACTTCTTGAAGCGTTGAAATCTGTCGCTGCATTTGACGGGGATAAAGAATTGAATCCACAGAGGAACGAGTATGCGGATGATAACGCTCGAGATGAACTCGCGGCTTCTGCAGCGAGACTTTTGCTAGTTCTGCTGAAGAACGATCGGAGGTGCTGTCGAAGAGTGATTGAAGCTCGGCGGCGCAACTTGCTCAGAAATCTGTCGACTTTGCAACCACCCACGCGAGGTGGAGCTAACGAAGATGACGAGGAGGACGATTCGGAAGAGGAAGAAGATATGATGATCACCGATAAAGTGGTGGCACCAGCTGCGACAACGGTGAATGCTAGAGGCAATGAGAAGAAAAAAGTCCTGCGCAGAAGAATCAATGGTTCAGAGTTCGACATAGCAAGTGCGTGTACCAGTTCTTTTGCCGGCGGCTCCTTGGTACCGCACCCGCTCTCGACAACAGGGAGAGTTTTTGTGCACACGAAAGTGCAAGTTCCCGCAGATGATTACATCTCAGCTTCAGTAAAAGGTGCTTCAAAATCCAAAAAGGGTGATGCCTCCTCGAGTGCTCCTTTGCGAAGCGCCACGGCTGTTGTGGATGAAAAGTTTGACGCCGTGACGATTATTGTTGATTGTTTGCGTAGATGTGTTGGCGCACGCGCATGGGAGGCAACAGCGCCTCTTCTTGGTGCTCTCACATGGTTGACATCATTTGCGGCATCTGAATTTACTAATGGGAGAGATCTTGTTGGCAGTCGCGTATTACCCTCGAGTGAGTTAGTGATGACTTCAGTACCGTCGCGAAGGGCTGTACCGACGACAAATGGTAAGACAGGAGAAGAGAAAGCACCACAATCTGGTGCGATTTCCGCGGCGAAGCAAACGCAAGGAATGGCCTTGTGCTGGATGAACTCTTGTTTAAAAGCTAATTCACCTCAAGATACGCGAATGGCGTGCCTTTCTCTGATTAGGACGCTATCTACGTGTAAATCGTTCCAAGATGCCTTGAATGAATATGCAGTGTTGAGCGATGTAGTATCTGTTTTGAGGAACGAAATCCCTTCGACGTCCACCAATATCATGGATATCGCGATGACGCAGGATCAAAATGTAAGCTACATGAACTACACGTGTTCCAGATCGAGAGAACTTGTTGATATGTCTTTGCGCGTCTTAGCTGCGTTTGCGCACTTGGATTGGAAAGGGTGGCCAAGAGTTGTTCGTAAGGAAAACGTTTTAGCCGCAGCAGCAAACACGGCGCTTTGGGAAATGGCAATTCAGAAAACGAAAACAAAGACACGAAAAACATCAACGTACAAAGCCGCACCAGCTTCTGGGATTAGTGCGAGAGTCTTACGATATGCGCTCATTATGATTGCGCATATTCTTTCGGTAACGGAAACTCAGGAATCGGCGATGCGAATGCTGGCCGAGAATCCAAACTTGAGCCGCATGATGGCTAGATGTGCGAGAGGCGCGGGTGAACTTGGTCCAACAGAAGTCAAGATTGGTGCATTTGTTATGAAATGTGTAGAGAAAGCCGCGCGGACGCAATATTATTATATTAAATTCTAAGGTTGCTAGGTTTCTAAATTCTAGGTGTGTAAAAGCTTGAAGTTGTATTTTTAATCAAAATAACTATGATATTGTAGCTCTTAATCAAAGCGTCCGTAAAGCAGTCTTCACAGTTTCTTGTAACGATTGTAAACTTAGTAAGAATCCTTTTGTCGGTTTCACGTTGTGCGTGTCGTGCTTTGTGTGCTTGACGTTCGGGTCATCACAATAGCTACCAACGGGTGCACCTTCGAGATATGCCGCAATGCCCTTTAATATTGAGGCCCGACGACCCTTAAAGTGGGCTTGGACGAGTGCTTCGAATCCTGAAGGCGGGCGTTTGAGCGTTTGTATCATCGTCTTCAAGCTGAGAAGATATGCATTCTCTGAATATATGGCTGAGTTTCGAATCCCTTCTTCCGTTCCACGTTGTCTTTCATAGCCTGCTTCGTTATAATACGGCTTATCATTCAGCACTAAGGCTTGAATCGAAACTAAAACCTGCAACGCGCTCGACGAACTGCTCCATCTTTCAGAGTTTTCCTCTGAGTCCCACGTGTTGAGCAACGACAGACAGACTTTCCCTTCCTCGTACAAATTTGGATTGAGGCGGTATCCGTAGGAATGATAATGGACTTTTGGGGGAACAGATGGATAGTCCTCGTCAAACAAAAAGTCAAAGCAAAATAGACCATCGTGATACGGCGTCAATGGTGGACCTTTAATCATCGCTCGCAAAACGTTCACTTGCGTTGCCGAAGATCGTACCCAAATTTCGTTCGAAGGCAATCCTTTCTGAAGGATTGACCATTCTTTTTGAACAGCTTTCTGAACTTTTCGCGGCAAATTCACTTGAGAACTCGAATCTGTGAGTAAAAAATCAGAAAAGCCTTGGTCAACGATATCGAAACTTGTGGACAGTTCTTCTTCGTCCTCTTCATCGATATCACTCTCATCGACCATCATCGCACGGTCTTCATTTTTGGTAATTATTTTTCTTGTACTAAGAGATTGCATATGATTTTCAAGCGCCTCCACTTTCTTTCTCCTCTCTTGTCTCCAGACTAAATTCAGCGAATCTAATAATGACGGCATCTCAACTCTAGAGCTATTGCGAGGTTCGTTCGTTCCATCCAACGAGCGAAAAGCATTCAACCCATCCCTATCTGAGCGTTTAGTAGAGTCGTGCAGCGCATCGAACACTTCTGTTCGGACTTTCCCAGCATCCAGAAATATATCTGGATAGGCTTTCGCAATGTTGCGCGGATGCGCCACATCCTTCGATCTCCGGGAACTGGCCGCATATTCGGCGTTCAACTGCACTTTAAAGACAAAATCTTTCTCGAGGTTACTTGGCTCCGCATTCTCTCCCAATACTTCTTCGTCTTTATTGTAATTACGGCGCCAGAAGTGAGTGGAGATGATCAACAACTTGAGCTCTTCGTCGGAATACCTAGTCAAAGCTTTTTTTAGCTCAGTTTGGGCGTTGAATCCCAGGTTTTTGCAATTGTCCATGATGTCTTCAAATGCGGTGTCACGAGCATGGTCTTCGAAAAGACCAGGCGGCAACGCATTTTTTATCTGGCGAGAGATAGAATCTGCGTCGATAGGTCCATCGTTATCGACATTGTCTCGGTCTCGACCGAAGAGATTACCATCATTCGTCACTGTCTCCTCAACTATTTGACGGATTGACTCAAGAGGCCCACCGAGAAGCGAACCAAATACAGCTATTGAACCAGCGCCGCATTCGATATTTACTCCACCGGATCCATTCCGTGCGCGAGATACACCATCTTCCTCATCGTTGCGAACCACCACGTTGCCCCTATCTACACCATCATTCTCCAAATTGTCATACGAGGAATCTTCTTCTTCCGATTCTCCTTCCTCTTCTTCTTCCATATCATCGCTTTCGGATCTTTCTCGCTCAGGATCTGTTTCCCACTCGCTCGAATGACTGCTGTTCTCAGAATCAAAGTCGGAGGCGATATCTGTGTTTTCTTCTGTATCCCATTCGCTATCCATGTCCTCTATCCAATGGCTTTCAGGTCTATCATCTGAAAAAAAAGAATCGCTATTTTCTGAATCGCTATCGTCTGAATCATCCAAAAGCTCGCATAATCCGATATTAAAAGGCGGTTGGTGGGAATTTGTTCCGTTACCCCACGCTATCTTCATCAGACCAGCACTTGATTCTACAATCTCTCCAATCCATGAAACGTCTTGTACATAACTTGAGACATACGTGCGCCCGTCAAATTTCTGTTCAGAGCGTTTTGTGTGTCTGAGCTTATACGCTTCTGCGGCGGCGAACCCCCACAATGCCGCGTTCTTTCCGTGAGGATGTTGCCATTCCGGGGAAGTTCCACTCAATCTCTTCGGAACTTTTGATAAACCTTTGAACCAATACACGTTTTCTTCGTGTTCAGGAACGGACCATGGGCTCCCAGGTATAACCTGTAATTTGCGATCATAGAAAGGCACAAAGACATCCTTCACGGCACTACACAAGGGGTGTCTACAAACTCGTTTTGCAGGGTTGTGAATTAATTCGAGTATATGTTCGCACGCTTCCAGCGCATATGGTGGCGCCAGATCGCGATTGAAAATTTCACGATTCTTCAAATCGTGCACGAATCTGTGCGACCCCCACTGTTCTACTAAAGCGTCTAAAACTTGAGGCTCCTTCGAAGCTGAAACCTCTTTGTTAAAGTCGTAAGGAACAGTTTTTAAATCTTCAAATTCATCCTCCTCGAACAACTCTTCTATTCCGTCGATATTTCTAAGAACTATTTCGTTTCCAGTCGCTTGGAACAATAGCGAGGGGTATTTCTGAAGCGCATATACCGGAACAGTTTCTCTGGACTTGAATCTTACAACGCCTCGTTTAATGCCTTCATTTTTCCCCGAACTTCTTTTTTCTCGACCAATTAATTTGTCCATGGTATCGGCGTAGTATTTGTTATAGTGATTATCGAAAGATGCGGCCCCACCATCATCGATGCAAACTTCCGATGGCTTTCTTTCGCTCGAGAAATCAGAATCATCCCAGCCTTCGCGCCATCTGAGCTCAGTGGGGATGTCCGGAAGTCTGTTTTTACCTTGTGTGTGCAAAAACCTCTTGGCATCGTCCTCTGAAGCTTCCAATACAAATAAATCGGCGATCCAGACAACATCTGCCGTGCGCTCTTCGCTATTCATAACTTCGACGTAACCGACTGCAAAAGTATTGAGAACTGCCTTCTCGCTGTACTGTTCGCGCTTCCTCATCAACTCGTCCTCCCACGTTTTCTCGAGATCGTAAACTTTGTTCGGGGCAACAGCTTTGTAAAATTCGGTGGTCTTTACCACGAAGTCACCGCACCTATACACGTGATCTTCTAAGTGTTCCATTTTCAATAAATCTTTGGCCTTTTCAAGCGTCCGGGACCCATCTTGCCAAAGAACTTCGCACGTGGTTTCCGTAGAAACGACACGGGTGCAATATATCTCATCGTTCGAAGCTAACGAGGATTTATAGAAATTTTGATTCTGGACATTCTTTTTCTCTTCGTTTGCCCATAGTTCCTCGCGCTTTTCCTCGAAGCGAAGCGCACGTATATGCGCGTGCGGGAAATATTTTTTCAGAGTATTTTTGCAGCACAAGACGTGATCTCCGGCTTGTAAAAAGTGATCGCAGAATCTATCGACGACGGTGAGCATCGATGCAGGCAAAGTTCGCGGAGGTTTTTCCTGTAATTCGCACGAAGCTTCACACCACGGCGGCAAAAAATGTTCAGGATTGCCATCTAGAGCAGCGTCTTCTCCTTCTGCTTCTTCTGCTTCTTCATCCTCTTCGCCATAATCTCTTTTCAAACTCGGAGGAAGTTTCTTCGGAGCAACTCGACGCAAAGGATCGTCTTTATACGTTCGAGCATTTCGTATCATGCCTTCTTTTTGGTAACTGTGTTGCATCTTCCAGTTCACCTGCGCCATGCCGTCGTGTATGGATTTTACGACTGCCCTCTGTCCCATGCTGATGTGGTTTTTGGATACGAGTTTCTTGCACACAGCAGCCATCTTCGCATCGTATTTTCTAGTCGGTTCTAATCTCTGCAAATATTCATTGTCAATTGCAAACGCCGAGAAAAAGGCGTCTTCACGGTCACCATCTCCTTTTTCTCTACAAAAATCAAGAAAGTGAGTGCGTTCCACTTGTTCTTGCATCCTCCCCGACAAATTGATTCCGAGCTCGTTCCACTCGTGTCGTTGCAACATTTGCATTACAGCGCGCATTATTTTTTGTTGCTCAACGTCAACGATATCGCCCGGGCGATAGCAACCGCATTGCGTCGAGGTGAGATGGAACCTCTCAACCCGATCCGATTCTTCCGGGTCGCAGTGTCTGAGTCCGAGGGTATTCGTGTAATAGAAATCCCGTTCCACTTCATCGGAGAGTTCTTCCCCTTCACTCGTATACTCGTCCGATTGTCCGCTTGTCTTCACTTCTACTAGCAAATCTGGCAGCTCCTCGTCCAGATACACGTGATGTGCAACATCTTCTCGATCTTTTACTCTCTTGAGGAAAGCGTCTCCGGCGGCTAGCGGCCAAGAGGGCCCCCCAGGCCATTTCCCGTTCCACTTCTTCTTTGAAGCCTCTACCCGGATATCCTTTAACAATCCCACTCTGATGACATCTGAAACCGTTTCTACAATTCCAACCCAATTCCCATAAACTACCGTGGCCTCAGGATAAACTCTTCGTAACGTCTGGCACTCCTTTGAGTCCACTCCGTGCGCGTACTCCTTCGTCGCCGGACAGAACAGCGTCGCCTTCACGTTCACGTCTACAATTTTCCCGCACATCCCCAACGTATTCTTAGCTTTCACGCAATCATCACCAACTTTGAAATACCTTCTATCTAATATCGTTAAATCTTCCTCTTTACAACAGATTAAGTCTGACTCGCTGTACTCGTACAGCTCATCTTCCTTGTATCTCACCCAACGCTCATCTCTCGACGGTTGCTCCTGAAACGCGACTAAAACTTCCGAATTATCCTCTAAAACTTGGTCTTCCTCGTAGAACTCCGAATCCGAGTCGTGATACGTTTCCGCTACCGTTCCTATGTGGTACGCATCGAGAAACTCTTCGTCTGTCACCGGTGTTTCTTTTTCTTTTTCTTCTTCATCCCCTACGGCAGAATCATCTTCGGTGGCGACACTTTTCCTCCTCCTTTTCGTCGTCTGTTTTTTGCTCTGTTGTCGTTGTTGTTGTTGTTGTTGTTGTTGCTGTTGTTTCTTCTTACTCGTGACATTCTTCCCGATCGTCTCTTTCTTCCTCCTGCACACTAAATCTGCCGGTTGCAGCGTTCGAGAACTGTCGTCGTTGAGGTAGTGGTTGCTGCCGTTCGGCAGCACCATTCTCTCTCTCTCTTTGTTCTCGTATGTACGTGTTGTAAATTTGTGTTCGTGCGGAAAAACTAAAGCGCAAAAGTTTTTGTAGATATTTCTTCTTGTATTTCACCTCTCGTGGGTGACTCACACGCACAACTCAAGTCACTCAAAAATTCAAAAAAAAAGGAAAAACTCATCCTCACTCTTCTTTTGTGTGTGTGTGTTTACACATAGCGCGCGCAAATATCATAAAGAATGAAACCAACTCCGACGGTACAGTTCGACCAGACGCGCGTTCCAACCCCGTACGTCGTGCACTTGTGTTCTTTGCTCGAAGTCGCGTGTCAACCAAACTCGGAGATTGGAACTTCATCTTCTTCTTCTCGGAGAGAAAACGGTGGCGATGATGGAAGAGAGGGGAAAAATTTCGACGCGGAAAACGCGTACGAGAGTTTAACTTTGAAGTTTAGGAAGAAGATCGTGCGGTTCGTGACGAAAGAGATCATCGAGAGAGGGAAAATTTCTTCTTCGTCATCTTCGTCATCGTCGTTGCTGTGCGAACCTGATTCGGAGGAGTTTTGGAGGCGAGTGTATCGCTTTTTTGTTTTCCCTTCCAATTCCAAGAAGAAGAAGAAGAAGAATATGTTCGAGGAAGAAGAAGAAGAAAACGAAAGATACGAAGACGGAATGGAAATGTCGAGAGTACATACCACGAGTAAAGCGAACCCTAAGTATTATCACGACGATGAAGATGAAGATGATGAAGTTTACGAAGAAGAAGAAGAAGAAGAAGAAACGAGATACGATAAAACGCAGCAAATCGAGGATTTCTTCCACGTGTTGCAAACGAAGGAGAAGTATTTACTCGAGTCGGTGGACGAACTGGTGACAAAATTTGAACGCCTGCCGAGATGTTTAGCGAGAGACGCGAGAGATTGTTTCGTGGTGACGAGCGATGATGCGCGTTTAGACGACTTTGGCTCTACCGCTGACGAGAAGGATTTAGCGGTGAGGAAGATTGATCCAGAAAGCGTGTGCGGGAGGTTTTTACGACGACAGATTGTTGAATTTGAACGCTTGTCCTTTGACAGCGTGTGCGAATGTCACGAGATGTTAAGAAGGTATCGAGAAGATTTTGATGCATTCGTGAACGCAGCCGTGGATGAGATGAACGGTGGCGATAAAGGAGAGGTTACTTTCTTGATGCACAGAACGAGCAAAGGGAATGAACGCGCGATTGTGGATGCTTTGGTGGAGAAGTGCGAACGATTAGGGGTTAAGAAAAATTCAGCTCGCGAAGACGCGAGTATCGACGAGGAGGACGAAACGCTTCCGTTCGGCGTTGCGATGGGTTTAGGAGTTATTCTCGATCCGAGGGAGAAAGAATATAGCGGTAATAGTGGTAGCAATAATAGTGGGAATTCTGGTTTTCCGAGGAAGAACAACAAGAGCGTAGGCGCGGTGCTCCGTAAAGTTTTAGCAGAACACGAGCACACGGCGATTCACAACAGGCATCCGCGCGCGAGACACGTTGAAAGTTTGAAACAAAAAGACGTCGTCAACGCTCTCTTTCATTTACACAGACACTTTGAAATAAACGGAGATATTCCCGCGGATGAGTCCGTTTTGTTGCATGAGCTGATCAGCGCGGGAGGCGGAGGAAGTCGCAGCGCACACTCCATAACGCCCGTGTCGCAATCTGGGAGAAGAGCAGCGGAGGCTTTGATTGCGCTCGGCGCGACGCATGCGCAGTTCCATCATCGAAAAGAAACCGCGAGAGCGTTAGAAGAGGCTACGAGAATCGCGCAGCAATCTGGAGATGAAGACGCGTTAGCAAAGGCGTTAGCATTGAGCGGGCTTCTGGCAGAGTCGGAGTATTTCGACGACGATGACGACGAGGTTGACGTTGATGACGACGAAGATAGCGATGAAGACGTCGACGAGCCCTTTGAAGAATCATTCGACAGCGTCAAACAACAGCGAGAGCAGCAGTATCAGCAGCAGCAGCAGCAGCAGCAAAAGTATCATTTTTCTTTATCGTCTTCATCTGTCCTGAAAAAAGCGAAACGATCTCGAACGCTTTTACGTCGATGTTTAAAGCTTGGCAGACAGTTGAAAAATCCAGCGCTTGCGAGCTACGCTGAACTGGCGTTAGCGAGACAAGCGGCTGTGTTTCCGAACGATGGCGGAAAGGATCGCATCATGGAGGAACGTCGAGCGCCATTGACGAGCAAAAACGCGGGCATAGCTGCTGCAACGACGAAAGGTACCACTTCGTTCGTTTCCGCACCCACGTCAACGCAAATATCTGCTCCAGAGGTGGTCGAGAAAGCTATTCAAAACGTCGAAATTTTGTCGCATAAAACGACACTCGTCTCTTCCGCGCCAGCCACGAGAACGACCGCAGAACACATGCGCAAACAAGAGATGATTTTGCGTGAAAAGGGTGCTTCCAATAATCCATCCTCTGGAAATGCAGGAGGCACGAATGCCGCCGGGCAGCAACAGCAGCAAACTCAAGGCAACCAATCGCTGGATGCCATCGCCGTCGCCCAAGCGACGTCTTTGATTCGAATGAATGAAATTTATCCCGCATCTTCATCCACTATGGCCTCTTCGTCAACATCTAGCGGCAAAGTTACCCACACGTCTTTGGGCACCTTGCAACGTTACGCTACTTTTGACACGGCCAAAGAAACAAAAAACGCCATCAACTGTTTGCGCACTCCTGCGTTTGCGATGCAATCGACGACGTGGTCGACGCGAGGCGACGACGGGCTAGCGAGAATTGCCACTTTAAAAGCACTATCTGAGGGGACTTTGAAAGATGCTTCGCCTTTGGACGCCGCGAGAGCGTTTGCCGTTTTATCGAAATCCACGCAAATGACACGAGGCACGGAGCGCGCTTTGATGGAACTCGAAAAAGCGGAATCGCGTTTGCGCGAGCACGTGGACGATAACGAGGAAGTTTCGAGGGAGTTGAATGCGGCGAGAATTTCGATATTATTTGATGATGCAATCGCGCGTAACGACTGTTTCGAAGCGAATGAATACATGCGACAGATGCACGCGTTGGTTCATCCAATTGGCGAGAAGACAGATTCGAGCGCAGTTTTAGAAGCGAATCGAGCGTTGGCTGAAATTTTCGCGACGAGTGGAAACTACGCGGAATCATTCGAAAGTTTTCTAAGAGGAGCGGATATTCTGACCTTCACTTCCTCTCAACTTGAAAACGATTCGTCGATAAAAAGTGGGAACAGTAGCGCGGACCCGAGAAACGCGATGCACGTTTTGAAATCGGAGTTGGGCGTCGCCGAGACGTTTAAAAATTCTCAAAACTACGCGTTTGCGTTGTTGAGAGCGCTAGGAGTGGATAAACGTGCGACAGATTTAGGCGTCGACCAATACGCGTTGTTTGCGAAACTTATCGTCGCGGAGTGCTTGGTTGAGTTAAAAGGCTCGCACGCGAACTTGGGCAAACTTTATTTAGAGAAGTACTCGAGAGCCTTTTTAAGCTCGAACGAGTTGCGCTTACGAGCTCGATTTCATTTGATCAACGCCAAAGCGTCTTTAGAGGTCAACATCGGAGATGAAACGGACGAGGAAATAGAAGAAACGATTGAATCCATCGTCGATGACTTGAATCGCGCTTCTGCGTTCGGAGAAAAGCTCGGTAACATCGACATCGTCAAAGAATCGCAATATTTACTCGCACAGACGTATCATTTTCTGAACGATGTTGAAAATCGCAACGAAGCGTCCAGGGCGTTTCGCGAACTTTGTATTATCGGTAGTAGCAGTCAATAGCAAAAATATTAGCAATAACAACAACAAAATCAATATTAAGCAAAGCAGATAGAGGTCATATTAAGCAGAACCCTCTGCAACGAACCCAAACTTATTATCGTGCACGTACACCAACTTGCAATCTTCTAGGTATTTCGCGTCGTGAATCCTCCCGCCTTCGATGTATCCCGCGTCACCTTTGTTCAAAATCAAAGGTTCTCCGTCCTCGACGAGTTTATCCCCTTCTTTCTTAAAAAACTGCACGGACATTTTCCCTTCGACGACAACGGTCATGTCGTCGCCCGGGTGCGAATGCGGCGGCTCGCTAGAACCCGCCTCCCACTTCTCCATCATCACGTCGACGCCGTTCTCATCGGTCGGGACTGTTCCTCTCATCGTGAATCCTTCGGGTGTATCCGGAACAACTTTGTGGTGTTTCCACACGCCAGATGTTGCAGAAGTAGACATGGCACGGAGTAATTGAGGGTTTCCAGAGACGAGTTTTTGTGCGGCTCTACGAAGCATGTGCGCACTCGCGTGTGCGCGTATGAACGTGCGTGTGTTGTGGCCATTGATGATTGGATATCTTTTTTTATACCTTTTTGCTGTGCTTCCACGTGGTCCACGTCTTTACTTTTTTTGTTTGATTTTTTAATTTTACACTTCTCTACACTTCTTCGTCTCCCAAAACGTCTTCCTCTCCTCCTCCTCCTCCTCTTCCTCCTCCTCGAACGTCTTCTTCGAGTAAGCGTTCTTCGAGGTCGTCGCCGCGATCGACGAGATCTGTTTCCTCTGTTTCCTCTTCTTCTACTACTTCTAGGAATGGTTTCGGCGCTCCGACGAAAGCCGACGCCGCGCATAACAGCAAGGCGGAACAGGTAACTATGGTCGTTAAGACGACGAAAAGGATCCACGTCCATTTGATGGTGATATTTGCACTCGCGAGCGCGGCAGAGATGTCCTCCGTTCGAGCGTTGAACATTCGTATGACTATTTCATCCGTCGTATTCGTCGTCGTCGTCGATGGAACGCCAATGGCAAAGATACCTACGGTGTTCGGCGCGGCATTCGGAGCGATGTCCTCGTCGTCGTTGAACACGGAGTAGGCCAAAGAGACGAATTTAAACTGCTGCGCATTATCGTCTCCTCCTTCAGCGCTCTCATCGTCTTTGTTCTTATTACGACTGTTCAAAGAAGACGAAGAAGAATACGCTAAAATCGGTTCAACCGGCGATTTCAGTTTCGAGGAAACTAAAATCGCTTCGCTCGAGAACATTTGTAATCGAAACAGTATGCCGTCGTTTTTCGTTTGCCTCTCCAACGCAATCACGTAATCGTCTACCGCCTGGAACGCTACCGGTTCGTATTCGCGAGACACTATGTACGAGAAACTCGAAGCCTCGCCATCTGTAGCCACTCCGTCGTCTTCGTTCAACTCCACGCAAAAACCGTCATATATCACTCTCCCTCCGGCTCTTTTCGTATCAGAGCACAACGCGCACAATTTCGCTTTTCGACGTTCCGCGCCATCCTTTTTATTCACTCGAAAGAGCGTAAAAACTTCTTTGCTTTTCCCGCAGCGCGCGTTCGCGTGTTCTCGAAAAGGTTTCGTGATGTTATTCGCCGCATTCTTGGTCCGTTCTTCTTCGTCGTTAAATTTCGCATAAAGTATCTCCCCGTTCTCTCGCAACGCAAACGCTCCCGCGGAAGAGCTCGTCGTCGCCTCGATCCCGTTTCCGTAACTATCGCTGCTACTACTACCACTATTATCCCTATCGTTACTATTATCGTCGCTAAAAAAGAACCCGACCAACTCTCCTTTCTCCTCTACGTTTACTAAACTTCTCTTCGTCGCTCGACTTTTTTCATCCGCTGCGGCAGTTGTCGTTCTTCTCGAGAAAGCCAGTTCCATCCCGACCAACTCGCCCGTGGTGGCTTTGTACACCTCTAAAGCTCTTCTTCTTTTAACGACCTTCTCTTCGTCGTCGGTGTATCTCGCACCGACGACATCTGTCAGCGAAAAAACCGTATTAGCATTCTTTTGAAACGAAGAAGAAGAAAAAGAAGCGTTCACGAGTAAACTCCCGGATTGTTCAAACACCCATCGCGCTCTCGTCGTCGTCTCCTTCGTCGTCGTCGTCGTTCTCGAGCGGGGGACATCGTTTTCTTCTCGACTGCGAATGGAGATCTCTTCCGTCGTCGCGAGAGCAAAAAAACAGGAGAAGAAGAGACGAAAGAAAACGACGACGACGACGGAGAGCGAAAAAGAAGAGCGAGAAGACGGAAGAGACAAAAGCTCTCTTTTTTGCCGTTTCCCGCGTTCGCTCATTAATTTGTCTCTTTCAATCGTTTGTGCGTAAAAACGCTTTCGCTCTCTCTCTCTCTCTCTCTTTTATGTAGTTTTATTTCTTCGAGCGGTTGCGCATTTTCTTCTTTTTTGCTCTGACGTCTGACGACGCGTAAAAACTCTTCATTTCACAAAAAAAGTAAACACACACGAACAAACAAAACGCCGGACTTGTTGGGACAGAGACAGAGACAGAGAGAGAGAGAGAGAGAGAGAGAGAGAGGAAAATGAGCTCGAGCTTTTGTTGTTGTTCTTCTTTTTCTTCTTCTTCTTCTTCTTTGTCGTCGTCGTCGTTGTTGAAAAGGAGGAGGAAGAGAAGCGTCGTCTTCGCGGGGAGGACGACGACGACGAAAATAAAGTCGCTCTCTTCGTCTTCGTCTTCGTCGGAAGAGAAAGAAGAAGACCAAGAGTCACCGACAATAACAACAACAACAACAACAACAACAACAAAAACGACGACGACGATGGAAAACGACGACCTCGAATACTCAAAAGCGGCTCTGACCGCTCGATTATCCAACTATTGCTACAAAACGAATTTGAAAGAGTTATTAGAGGCGGATGGATATTCTCTTGTGTACGAGAAATATACTTCGGTGACGAGAGTGTACGTCTGCGATCGAAAGATTGGTTTCGACGAGAAGACGAAAGAAGACGTCGTGGAGAGAACGATCGTGGCGAGAGGCGCCGTGTGGGGGGACGACCAGAATGTGGATAGAATTCGATTATCTAATCAAATTTCAAAGGTTTGGCCGACGCAAGTGGCTCCGAACGTGCCCGTAGGATGTCACACCGGCGTGTTCGAAATGGCGGAGGAATTTTTTAACGAATTAACGCCGTATATTAACGGCCCTGACGTCGGAAAAGAAGTGAAGCAGTTGACGTTTTGTGGGCATTCCTTGGGTGGATCGATCGCGACGATATTAGCGGTGTGGACAAAGTTGAGACTAGAGGTGGATTGCGCCAAGATGAACGTGAACGTGCACACGTACGGGTCGCCGAACGTTCTCGCGTTGGACATGTCTTTGTTGAACAAAATGGAAAAAGAAGAGAAGGAGAAATTTCGCGGGTACCCGAAATCGGCGTTAGACGCGATTGGTTTTGAAGAGTCTGCGTTGAGAGCGCACGTTTTGAGCAACGATATCGTTCCGAGAATGTGGTTATCACACGATCCGGTTTTTAACACCTTGAAATCGAACGAGTGGGGCGCAAACTTATTAAAGTGGAAAGAAGAAACGTTCGGAAGGAGAGGAATGTTAACCATGGATCGTTTTTTATACGAAGTGAGTGGTTATTTAGTATTTTTAGAGCTGGGAACCGATAACGCCGCGAAAAGGGCGGTGGTGAAAGAGACTGCAAACTTAGAGACGCATTTAGAACGGTTGACGTGGCAGTTGGAAGATTTTACTTCTGGCGCGCAGAACAATCCGTTGCGAGCGCTTGCGCCGGCGTTGGAGCACAATTCTCAGAATTACGTAGACGTCATGCAGTACCTCGCGGTGAACGCGTTGTTGGTAAAGAGAAAACAGTGAAGTAATAGAAGGAATAGGAGAGACGAAGTATTAGAGCACGATATTAAAGCGTGTAAAATTGATGATAGATGCATATGCCGCCGCCGCGAAATTATTAAATTATTATAACGATGATCACGATTGAAATTCTTTCATATAACAATACAACAATTTTCTTCTTTTTTATTTCTTTTTTCGAGCGGCTTTGGCTTCCTCTCGCTCCTGGATCCGTCGTTGCGCGCGGTTGAGTTTCTTCGGAGGAGCAGTTGTCGCCGGTTGTCCAGCGCTAGCGCTACTACCACTACTCCCAGTCGCAACCGGTGGAGTCGAATGACTCACCCATAACTGGGACACCCACTTCTCGCACCCGTCCTCGGCCTCGGTTGCTGTGTGCAACGTCCTCGGGTCCGGCATCGCCGCCACGCTCGCGGGGAAGAAAACCAAGCACTTCCCTTTCTTCGGTTGAACGTTCAAATCTAAGTGCTCGAATCGAGTGACCCCGCCGTTCGGAACGTCGTTCAAATATACCAAAACTGTCGCTCTTCTCTGATACCCTTTCTCCGTGGCGATGCCAATCGGAAACGCGTCTTCGTGTTTTTTAAAATACTCCCCTCCGCTATAGTGCGCGACTTGCGGCAACTCGAAAGCCCACTCGCCTTTCCCGCCAGTCGGCGCTTTGAACGCGTTCTTCTTTGCGCTCAATCCTCGTATATCCGGCAACAATTTCTCCGCGCTCGCTAAAATCGCTTTTTTACTCGCGTGATTTTCCAACCCGTGCGAGTTCAACGCCACCGTCCTGCTCGTGCGAATGTTCTCGTTCGCAGCGCCGCCGCCGATGGCGGAGACTTTCAACCCGCCGCTCGTTTTCGCCGCCAACACTAAATTATCGCACTCTTTCTCCGAGATGAAATCCTCCACCGTAAACACCGGTGGATCGAGATTCAAAACCGAGATTTTCGTCTCGTCGTACGCTTCGTCGATGGACATGAACTCGTACGCTAAAAACCTTCTGAAGGAGACTTTAAAATCTTCCGCCTGCGCAGATAACTGCATTCCACCAGACGCGAGTTGTTCCGGAGGAATTTTCGAGAGCGTTTGTCGTTCGTGCGCCGGTATAAACGCCGGCGGTTGTTGTTGCTGCTGCTGCTGTGGGGAAGAAGAAGAAGTGGCTTCCGCTCGTGTTGTCATTCTACTTCGTCTCGTTCTTCTGTTACTCGACGACGACGACGACAGAGAAGAACGCGAAGAAGAAGAAATAGGTTTGTTGTTCGTTGTTATCCATCTCTCATCGACATCGCGCAACGAGCGCCGACCAGAAGACGACGACGACGACGACGACGACGACGACGGCGAAACCGCGTCGCGGTGATAATGATGGTGCAAAACAACGCGCGATAGCGACGATGACGCGGCGACCACAGAGAGAGATGATGTCATGAAATTTTCAAATATATGTGTGTATACTTCTCTCTGTCTGCGCGCTCTTTTTGTGGATAGCTGCACTTTTTTTTTCCAATTTTACGCGCTCAAATACGTATTAGTGTTTATACCAATAACAAACCATGCCGCCGGTTGTCGCGGGAAGCGGTGTGAACGAGAGCAACAACAACAGCAGCAGCGATGATACCGACGACGACGAAGAAGAAGAAGAACTGAGCCGAAGAACGTATCTCGGTTTTAGCGGTCGAATGGTTACGTCCAAAGAAGTCGACGCGGTGGATGCGTACGCGACGAAAGTCGGCGGCGAACCAAAGTTTTCCGCGACAGAAGAAAAAGGAGACGACGACGATGAAGGAAAGGAGACGACGACGATGTCGTCGTTGTTATCGGAGGAGCAAATGCGGTGCAAGTCGTGCGAGAGTAAACTGTCGCTGATTTTCCAAGCGTACGCGCCGTTGACGGCGATCGGGGACGGCGTGCGAGAAGATATTCTCGAACGAACTTTGTACGTGTTTTCGTGCACGAATTTTACGCGCTGTTGCTCGGGAGGAGGGGCATCGGACGTCAACGACGCGACGACGACGACGGGAAAATGGAGAGCGTTTCGAGTGCAAAAAAGGAAAAAAGAAACGAGCGATAGCAACAGTGGTAGTAGTATTGAGAATACTGTTAATAATAATAACAGCATGGATTTGAACGCGAAGGAAAAGAACGAGGATTTGTTTGGAACGAACGACGATTGGGGGTGCGACGAGAGCAAAGACGATTGGAACGTCGACGACGACGACGACGCGAGAAAAGAAGAGGAGGAGTCTTTGGAGCAGCTGACGAAACAGTTAGACGAGGCGATGTTGAAAGAAAAAGAGAGGAAAGAGGAGCTCGAGCTACTCGAAGAAGAAGACGATGATGACGACGACGATGAAACGCAAATTGAATCGTATCACGAGGACGCTCCAAACGCGTTGCCGGAATTTTACGTGTGTTCAGATTTAGAACCTATAAAGGCAGAGGCGAAGAGAAAAGCGTTAGGTTTAAACGATAAAGTAGATTCAATGTTGCGTAAATACGCCCAAGAGGAAGGCTTGGAAGTTTCGGAGATTGAGAAGAGTTTACTCGAGTTGCACGCCGGAGGGAAAGTCGCGGAGATGAAGGACATGATGGACGAATCTGGAACGAGGGAAGTCTCGTCCTCGTGGCAAGGCGAAACGTACGAAAAAGGCGAATCCATCAACGCATCCGAACAGTATTTGAAGTTTCAAAAACGCATAGCTCGAGCGCCGGAACAAATCGCTCGATACCGTTTTCGAACGCGCGATTGCGATATCGTTTGGCCAGATGAGGATGTGCCGACGAGGAAATCAAAACCGTGCGAGAAATGCAAAGGCAAACGCGAGATGGAATTACAGTTGACGCCCGGATTGTTGAAAGAAATCGAAGACGCGTTGCGTTTACGAGCAAAAGCCGGAAGGAAGGGAGGTATTTCAGAATCTGATGCGATTGCTTTCGATTTCAATGCCGTGGGGGTCTGGACGTGCACGAACTCGTGTTTCGACGAGAGCCAGACGACGTGCGTTCGCGAGGAGGAGGTTTTTGTCGCATCCGATGGAATAGATCAATCCATATTAGCAAAATTAGCCGCAGCAAAATGAGAGAAGAGCAATACGAACTGATTTAGAGCTACTTCGTACAAATATCTAGTAAATTACACTGCTACATGCGCGATACTATATCAGCGACGCGTTCAACAGTCGCATTTCTAATACTTTCATCGTGGAAGAGTTTCAACTCGACGCGATACCGTTTCAATTCGTTTGCCATTTCTTTCGTGACCTCGCAGATGGACGAGTTGTTGTTCGACTCGTTTATTTCTTCCACTTCGTCGTTGCTTTTGATCTCGGTAAACGTTTCGAGTATTCGCGCGCTCGCTTTTTCTGTGCCTTCGCTCGCGTCGATCCATTGAAATTGCTTTTCCGATCGAAGCCACGTGAATTGCCTCTTCGCGTACATTCTAGTTTCTCTTTGTAACTCTTCGATGAACTCGAGGAGTAGAGCGGCGTATCTGTTCTTCGCGGTTTCGCCATTGTTCTCTCTTTCTCGTTTACATTTCAATAAATAATCGATCGCTTGCGCGTACCCGATCGCTCTCGACGCCGAATTCGTGTTCGGCTTCACCCCTTCTCTCAACAAATACGCCGCTTCGTCCAGTATGCCGTTTGCGACCATTTCTTCGACTCTTTGATCCATTCTTCGATATAGATCGATTCTGTTCATCGATAACGCGTAACAGTGAAACTGTTTACTTTCATCCTTGACTGGTTGGAAAGATCCTTTCGGCTTTCCTCCGGAAACGTCTAAAATTTCCAACGCTCTCGTTAATCTGTACCAGTCGTTTCGTGCCAGTTTCCCCGCGGTTTCCGAATCGCCTCGCTGTTTTAAATACTCGATGGCTTCATCCCAAGCCGCCATTGCATCCATCGCGTCATCATCGGCGTCACTATTATCGCTATTTGCATTGCTACTGCTTTTATATCTATCTCGAATTTCCTGTACTTGCTTTTCTGCTCTCAAACTGCTCTCTTTCGTCGATTTCGGTACGTTCGGTTTCCCGTCCGTCAACCATTTCACGTACATCCCGGTCCCGCCGCATACGATGGGCACTTTCCCTCTCTCGTGAATATCGTCTATCCACCGATTCGCCAACTCGTAAAACTCCCCGACGTCAAAATCTTCCGTCACGGGTGATTTTAAATCCAAACCGTGGTGTCGGATCGACTGCATGTCTTCTTCGGACAGCTTCGCCGAACCGACGTTCAAGTTTCGGTACACTTGCACCGAATCGGCGGAGATAATTTCTCCGTCGAGTTGTTTCGCGATGGAGATGGCGACGGAGGATTTCCCCACCGACGTCGGGCCGGAAATCACCAGCACTCGTTTCTTTCTGTCGTTGTTGTTGTTGTTGTTCGCGTCATCGTCGTTACCACCACCAACAACAACAACACCATCTTCGCTTTGACGACGTCGCACGGCAGCGGCGCTCAACGGTTTCCTCTGATTTTTACGCGCGACAACGACGACAGAACCGCCTCCTCTCGTTTGTCCTCCTCGCGTTGTCGTCAAAAAACCTCTCGTCGTCGTCGTCGTCCTCTGTCGCGCAAAGTTTGTTTTCGCGACGGTTAACGCGGCGGCGCGAGTCGCCGCGGCGACTGCGGCCCTCATTTATTTAGTGTGAAGTCGTTCGTTCTCCACATTTTTTTTCCCTACTACGACTACTCACTAAAATGAACAACAACAACAACAACAACAACAACAACTCGATGACGACGACGATGATGAACGCGATGAAGCGAGTCGAACGCTTGAAAACGCAAGTCGTCGTCGACTCGCGCGATGATAACGCTGGCGGTATTCCGACGACGAGCGCGACCAGACTCGAACGACAAGAAACTTTCTTTTCCTCTCCGTGGGTGCGTTTTTTTTTTCTCTCTCTTTTTGTGTTTTTACTTAACGGTGCATCGAATCGCTTTTTTTCTCTCTTTCTCTCTTTTCGCGACGCTCTCTCACTCGTTGTTGTGACTGTTGATGTGTTTGATGTGCAGGCTTCTAAACATCCGGACGACGTGGTCATCGTCTGCGCGTTGAGAACGCCAATCACGCGCGCGAGAAAAGGCGGATTGAAAGATACCACCGCGGACGATCTCGTGGCAACGGTTTTGCACGCAGCCATGAAAGAGACAAAAAATATAAATCCTACAGACATTGGCGACGTGGTCGTGGGATCTGTGTTGGGAGATTCGAGCCAACGCGCAAACGAGTGCAGAATTGGAATGTTTTTAGCCGGTTTTCCGGTGAAAGTTCCGGTGAGGACGGTGAACAGACAGTGTTCGAGCGGATTGCAAGCGTGCGCGGACGTGGCGAGCGCGATTAAAGCTGGATATTACGAGGTTGGCATCGCGGCTGGCGTGGAGACGATGAGTAAAAATCCCATGAAATGGGACGGAGGGTTTAATCCAAAAGCTGCGAGCGTGACAAACGCGCAGAATTGCTTAATACCCATGGGTGTCACGAGTGAAAACGTAGCCGCGAAGTGGCACATTTCGAGAGAGGAGCAAGACGCGTTCGCGGCGGAGAGTCACAGGAGAGCCGCGGAGGCGAGGCGAAACGGGAAGTTTAAGAGTCAAATCGTGCCCGTGGTGACGAAAATTATCGATAAAGAGACGAAAGTGGAGAAAGAAGTCATCGTTACCGAGGATGATGGGATTCGAGAAGGCGTGACGGTGGAAAATTTAGCAAAGTTGAAACCGGTGTTCAAAAAAGGCGGGAGCACGACAGCCGGGAACGCGAGTCAAGTCAGCGATGGCGCTGGGGTAGTCATTTTGTGTAAACGATCGTACGCGATGAAACACGGGTTGAAAGTTATGGCCAAGTGGAAATCCTTCAGCGCAGTTGGGTGTCCGCCGGAAATTATGGGCATTGGCCCAGCCGTGGCCATTCCGGACGCGTGCGAAAGAGCGGGCGTGAAAGTTTCTGATATCAATTTGTTCGAGCTGAACGAAGCATTTGCGAGTCAAGCGTCGTATTGCGTGAACCATTTGAAGTTAAATAAAGATATCGTGAACGTAAACGGGGGTGCTATTGCGCTCGGACATCCGTTAGGGGCGACCGGGGCGAGGTGCATGGCGACGTTGCTGCATGAGATGCATAGTAGAGACCCATCGTGTAAGCTCGGGGTGGTGTCAATGTGTATTGGAAGCGGTATGGGCGCTGCTGCCGTCGTGGAAAGAGAGTAAAAATTGTTATAAAGATACTAGGTACCATTTAATATGAAACACATAAGGAGACAGAAATGTACGTACAAGTGTTGCTTTGAATTTGTGACTTTCTCTAATTTTTGCTGTGTGTGTGCTACAACTCTATAATTTTTTTAAATATCTAACGTTTCCTCTTCATCTGCTTCTGCTTCCTCGACGTCTTCAAACGCGGTGAGGTCGTCTTTCGATCCGAGCGAGGCAGAAACGGACGAGGTATTTCCACCGAGGACAAATTCTGCGGCGTCTAACTTCAACCTCGAAACCGCCGCGGTTGCCTTTTCAGCCAGGCCTTTCCCCCGTCCCCTGCTGAAACCTGGAGTACCGTCCGGGCCTTTTGAAAGCGTGAATTGGGACCCAACAAATTGTGGTCTCGGAGAATCGCGTCCGCCGTTATCGCTTCCCATCGCTGAATTTGACCTCGTTGGCGTCGAAACGCCTGCATTCGGACCTTCTTTCGTTCTCTTAATACGTTTCGCGGTGTACTCTTTATTCTCACCTTGCGATTGGTTCACGAAATACGTCGCCTCGTCCCCTTCGAATAAGGTCACGCCGCCATCCACATCCGCACCGTGGAAGAATGCTTTCCCGACTTCACCGGTATCTGGATCACTGTGTGACAAAAATCCGTAAGAACCTTCGCTTTTCGTGCTCAGGACGGTACCGGTAAATTGTACTAATTTTACTTTCGTCGCAAACTGTTTCTTCTCGTCCCGCTTATCGGTGGCGATGCAAAAAGAAACCAAGTCTCCGGGTTTCGGATTGCAATTTCTATCGACGACAGTTTTGAATTTATAACTTTGTGAAGTTCCGTCTGCATTTTCGACGACAATTGTGCCATTGTTGCTCGCGTTGGATGAAAACGAGGATTTTCCAAAACTTCTACCAGAGGCAAAAACAAGGCGTTCTTTGCAGATACCTCGAACGCTTCGTTCATCGACGGTTTCAAAGACTACCTTCGAGCCTTCAGGAGCTTCGCACACGTTGTGTGCGACCAAAGCATTTCTGTTTTGGTCTCTATGAACGGTAAATTGCACAATTTTCCCAACTTTTGGATTTTCTAAATTCTTCAATTGCGTAAAGTGGAAAAATACATCTTCCACGCGCTCTTCGCATTTGATGAAGCCAAAACCGTTCTTGATGACGACAATTTTACCCAATTCTATTTCTGAGGGCGACGGACTCTCTTCTTCACCAGAATTTGGCGCCTCTACGTACTTTTTAACGCTATCATTGTTACTCTCATCGACGACGTCTACTTTCTTCTTACCCCAGGAATCGCCATCGATGCCGTCTTTATCGAGCAAGGCGGCGTTTTTCTCCTTCTCGACGAGCTTACGCTGAAGTCTGAGCTCTGACTCGATCGCTCTAACGGTTTCGTCGTCGCATAGTTGCACGTTCACTGCGTTCGCTTTCTTGCCTTTGCCGTTACCTGCGCTCACCTTTACAATTTCAAAACTCACCGCGGTTCCAATGGTCAACTTTCCTAAATCTGCCTTGTTTTTTAATGCGGTGTAATGGAAGAACACACCTTGTTCGTCTCTCCTGTTGTTGGTGGTGTGCGAAGGCATTCTCCCGTGCGCTTTCTGAATAAACCCAAATGATTGCGATAGCTTATCAATGCGTCCGTAGGATGTTGGAATCTCCTCGAAATACTCGTCTTCCTCTTCCTCTTCCTCTTCCTCTTCTCCTTCGATTTTTTCATCCCCTTCCTTCTTCGTTTTCTTCTTCGTTTTCTTTTCTTCAGCGCTTCCTTCTATCGGCGCGATGTCTACGACTACGTATTTCTTCGTCATCGGTTCTTGACCTAAACTGAACTTCACTTTCATTCCTTGCTTCAACTTTTTCTTACAGCTTTCTAACACGTTTGCGCCGTTAAACTCGAGTTCGAGCGGCTTTTCCTTCGTCTCCTCTTCCTCCTCCCCTAACGAACACGACACGCACCCTCCGTACGCCTCGTGCTTCGTTTTTCCTTTTAGCCCTCTCTTCACGACGCCTTCTACGTTTTCCTGGACAATTCTCACTCTCAAATCTTTCTTCGAGCATCGCATGACGTCCGTCGCTTTGTGCGTTTTGTCTCCTTTTTTGTTTTGGCCGCCTCCACCACCGCCACTGCCCCCATTCCCGACGACTTTAAACTTCACCACGTCTCCGGCTAACAGCGGACGATCCTCGAACTCGTCTTCCTCCCCGTCGTCGTCTTCTTCTCGCTCTCTCGTCAAATCTGGATTTTTAAAGTACTCGCTGACGTGGAAAAACAGTTGCTGCTGAGACCGAAGCGTCGGTTGTCGGTTCGAGGTGGATGATGTCGATGGTTTTTCCTCCTCTTTTCTTTGTTGTTCGTCTTCTTCTTTGGTGGTTTTATTAACATTACCATCGTTACCATCGTAATAGTCGTGCGACAATCGCAAAAATCCAAACGAGTCCTTCAAAACGACCACCGTTCCGAACGCGTACTCTTTTTCGTTGCTCTTGTTCTCGTCGTTGTTGTTGCTGTTGTTATCAGCAGCGGCGCCGCCGGTCTTCTTCTTCTTCATCGTTTTCGTTTGTTGTTTAGGCCTTTTTTCTTTCGCGATTGATGTTCGTTTTTTTTTTGTTGTGTTTCGCTTTTCCCTTTCGCGAGATGAAATAAAAAGTTTATCGTGGTGAAAAAAATGTGTGGAATTTAATTGGGCAAAACAAAAAATTCACAAAGGGGGAAGAGAAAAAAAAATAAACACACTATTCCCTCCCACAAAAAGTGGACACGCGTACGCGCGCGACAGACAAACAAACAAACAAACATGTCGTCGCCGCTGTTAGAGAACGTGGTGAAAGCGGTGTCACCGTCCATGCACAAGAAGTTGTTTCCGATGTCGTCTGATAACAGTTCTTCCGCGCGGGAAAAGAAACACAACACCGTCTCGTCGAATTTGAAACCACCGAAAGGAGGAGCTTTTGGACAAAATTCAGTTACGACGACGGCGGCGACGACGACGACTTTGTTGAGCAGCAGTAGCGGCGGAGAGAAGAAGAAGAAGAGAAGCAAAGAGGAATCCTCTTCTTCTTCCGATGAAGACGAGGAAGAGAACGAAGAGCCGCAGTGCACGCCGGAGAAAGAGCAAGTGAACGAGATATTGCCAAAGTCGCCGCACAAATCGGCACTGAAACCTCTCGAGTTACGCTTGGCTGCTCGTTTCGGGCAACAAGACTCGCCGAGACGAAAATCGATATCTTTCGCGAACGAGGAAGAGTTTCAGGTGAAATTGATTCCAAAGAATAAAACCGGGACGCCAGAGGTGACGTGCATGATTTCTGGATCTTTGAAGAGGAAGATTGGGGAAGCGGAGAGATTGGCGCAAGAGTCCTGGGGGCTACCCGTCTTGAGCGGCAAACGTGAGAGGAAGCCGTCGAGAATATCTTTTACGTGCAACAAGACGAACAGCAATAACAACGCGACGACGCCGACGCCGGCGTCAACAACGACTTCTGGAGATAAGGAGAGCGCGAATAATAAGAAACCGAGGCGTTCGTCTGTGTCTTTTAAACCGGCGTGTTCGGACGACGATACGACGCCGCCTACGAGGAAGTCGGGCGCGAGAAAAGTGCAAGATACGCCGGCAACGAAAAAATCACACAATTCCAACATGACACCGTCCCCATCGTCGTCGAATGAGACTACTAAGACGAACAAGACGGCCCCGTTAACGAGCGGTGGGTTGAAGAGTCGACCGCAAGCACCGAATAACACGCCGGCGAATACGAGCGGGAACGAGATTTTCAGCCTCGAAGGCTTTGATCTGTTTCGATCGACGCCGAACGCAAAAGCTATTCGTGACGCGTTGTTTGAAACCAAAGAGGAGGATGAGAAAGACGACATCGCGGCGTCGAAATGTTTGGACACGTGCGAAAAGTTATTGGCGTCGCAGCCGCCAGCGATGGAACTCGCCCAAGCGCTCGAAAAGTTGGCCGAGCCGCAAGTGACTCCAGGGAGAGCAGTGATGGAATGGTTGAGCGATGCAGAGATCTATTCCGACAACGAGGAGGAGAAATTTGAAGAAGACAAAGAGAACGCGAAGACGCCGCCTTCTTCAACGAAAAGCAACAACGATTCTCCGGCGACGATATGCATCAAGGCAAAAAAATCGAAGAAAACGAAGAAAGCGTCAAAGAAGATGAAGAAGAGTAAGAAA
>Ga0181596_10000775_pt1 | contig 33295 bp, 19 predicted proteins | sample 041ome_6_FD_148655 | JGI IMG/M metagenome (GOLD analysis project Ga0181596, IMG submission 148655) | Coastal salt marsh microbial communities from the Groves Creek Marsh, Skidaway Island, Georgia - 041402US metaG (spades assembly) | ecosystem: Environmental > Aquatic > Marine > Intertidal zone... | reverse complement strand
TCGGCCACGTGAGCATGGCGTCCTTTCGTGGTGCTTCTGCGTGCGCGTTCGCGTCGTTCGTGTCGACGCGCGGCGCGCCGCTTCGGCGCCCGTTCGTCTTCGCCCAAGCTCGCCTTGGCTCGCGCCGCTTGCTTCGCCTCCCATCGCTCGATCGCATTCTCCACCATCGTCTTCGCGTCTTCCGGCTTCTCCTTCGCGAGCGTCATCAAAACCTCATTCACCTTTTCTTCGCGTTCCGCCTTCATCCTTCGCTCGTTCGCCGCGCGTTTACGATTCGCCCGCGCGCGCGCCTGTCGTCGTCTCGCCACCATCTGCGCCCGATTCGCCGCGAATCGCTCCCCCAAGCTCGCACCGCTCGCCGTCATCATCGCCTTCGACCCCGAACCCGCCGTCATCGCGTACGCCGCGACGCTCGCGAGCGCCGCGCATCCGCCCAGCGCCAGCGCCGTCGTCCGCGTCCTTCCCCGTCCCTCGCGTCCCTCTCTCGCGCCTTTCGACGCGTCCGCCGCGCCGTTCGCCGCGTCGTCATCGCGAAGTCCGCGCTCGACGTCTTCGCCTCGCGCCAGCAGCGGCGCGCGCTCACCGCGCGCCATCTTCTCGCCGCGGTGTTCGAAGGGTGTTGACGCGTTCGGTCGTCGATCGCGCGTCCGCGTCGCTCGCGCGTCGCGTCTCGTCCCGCGCGCGTCGCGCGTCGCGCGTTCGCGTCGGCGTCCCTCGCGTTCGCGCGTCGCGCGCGTCGCCGTTCGCGTCGAGTCGCGCTCTGCGGCGTCTCGAGATGGTGTTGCGCGCGCGTCGTACGGGCATTCAGTCGTGACCTAAGACATCCTTACAACCCTCGCGTCGCGCGTCGCCGCGATCGTCGCGCGCTCGCGCCGCCGTCATCGCGCGACCGTCCCTTCGGCGCGTCGTCCCCGATCGCGCCGTCGCGTCGTCGCCGATCGCGCGTTTACGAGACGCGTCCGTCGTCTCGATCGCGCGTCTCCCGTCCGCGCGTCTCTCTAATGTCCGACGTCGCGTCCCACTATGCGCCCCGTCGCGCACGCGCGATCCGCGTCTCGTACACGCGCGATCCGGGTGTCGTCAACGCGCGCGCTCAGCTGCTCAGGATGATGTTGTTGATCGGGATGAAGATGAGCTTGACGAAGAATCCCACGAATCCCATGATGACGAACCCCGTCGCCGTTCGCGCGGCGATCTTCCAGAACTCGCGCGCGTCGGGCTTGGCGCACTTCTTCACCAGCCGCGCGCTGTCGCGCGCGAAGTCGCGCACGGGCTTGACGGCGATGTCGGCGACTTCCATGACGCGTCGCGGTCTGGCGTCAGAGATTCGCGTCGCGTCGCGATGGCGCGCGCGTGCGACGCGTGCGCGGGCACGGGCGCGACGTGCGCGAGCGATGGGTTCGCGGCGTGCGCGGCGTGTCGCGGCGTCGGGACGCGCGACGACGCGACGCGACGCGATGATTGCTTCGCGACGACGGACGACGACGACGGGACGCGCGACGTCGCCGCCGCGCTCGCGAATCTCCCGCTCGTCGACGCGCGCGGACGCGCGGTGCATCTCTCGAGCGGGTCCGCGACGGCGCGACCGCTCCTCGTCGCGTGCTTCACGAGGGACGACTGCGGGGCGTGTCGCGCGTTCGCGCCGCGCGTCGTCGCGCTCGCGGCGGCGCGGCGCGACGCGTGCGACGTCGTCTGGGTCGCGTGCGACGCGAACAACGGGTACGAGTGCGTGGACAGAGCGGTGGAAGCGAGCGGGACGCGGGACGAGACGCTGCGAGCGGCGGAGGCGCGGGAGGGGGACGCGTCGTACTCGCGCGCGCGCGAGACGAATTTCATCTTGAGAGCGCTCGGCGCGACGACGCTGCCGACGGTGGCGGTCGTGCATCGCGGCTCGGGGCGCGTGGTGACGACGTGGGGGCGAATGGCGATGTACGCGAGGGGTGAGCGCGCCGTCGAGGCGTGGCGACGCGGTGAGAGCGGGTTGAATCCGTTCGAAGGGGCGGCGCGCGGCGCCGCGCGGGCGCTCGCGAGCTGCGCGCGCGGGACGTGATTTAGACGCGGACGGCGCGCGCGACGCGGGTCGGCGCGCGGCGAAGTGTAACGTAGATTATAGATGTGCGCGCGCGCGCGCGCGCGCGAACGCGCGTCGTCGCGTCGCGTCGCGTCGTTCGCGGCGCGTCGGCGTCCCGAGCCGCGCACCGCGCCTCGCGCGATGTCGCGCGACGCGCGCGCGCGCCGCGAACCCGGTCGTCGCGCGCGCGAAACCTACGCCCGCGACGACGTCGCGTGCGGCAGCGCCGAGTGCGCGCGTCACCGCGCGCTCAACCTCGCGCGCGGCTGCGCCGCCGCGCTCGCGAGCGCCGACGACGGCGCGCGGTGCTACGTCGTCCCGGACGCCGCCGCCTGGCGCGCGCACGGAGACGTTTTCAGCGATCCGCGGTGCGCGCGCGACGTGATCGCGCTGCGATCGACGCGCGTCGGGCGCGGTGGGCGGCGCGCGCGCGGCGCGGCGCGCGGCGGGACGGCGCGCGGCGGCGCCTTCGTCTTCGACGACGAACACTGCGCGGAGATCGCGCGCGCGACGTCGGGCGACGGCGCGTTCGCGTCGAGGGAAGTGGCGGTGGCGGCGTATTACGCGGAGAAGGTCAGAGGGAAGTTTCCGGTGGTGGTGGCGTCGGACGCGCTCGCGGGACGCGCGAACGCGAACGCGAACGCGAACGCGAACGTCGAGGTGCTGAGCGTCGAGGCGTTCATCGACGCGTACTGCGACGGAGAGGGTCGAGAAATCGCGCGCGAGGCGTACGAGGCGGCGGTGGCGGCGGACGGGGCGGACGCGGAGGACGCGGGCGGGAACGCGGGAGCGGGGACGTCGTACGACGCGCACCGGAGCGAGGGAGAAATCGCCGAGGGCGCGGCGGCGGGGACGATCGTCCTCGGCGCGCTTCGAGTGCAACGGTTAGGCGCGGTGTGCGAAGGGTTCGTCGATGGGGTGCTCATACCGTCGAAACACGCGATGAATCGAGCGATTCATGGGGACTCGGTGGCGGTGGAGATTTGTCCCGAGGACGAGTGGCGCGCGGCGACGGCGACGTCGGTGACGCTCGAAGACGACGACCAGACGACGACGACGTCAAAGGTTCGCACGGGACGAGTCGTGGGCATCACGCATCGCGCCACGCTGGACGTCGTGGCGTGTTTGGATGTCGTGGATGAGGAAGACTTGAAGAGCGACGCGCGCGGCGAACGAAACGGCGCGCTCTGCGTGCCGATGGATTCAAAAATCGTCAAAGTGAAACTCTTGACACGCCGCGCGCGGGACTTGGTCGGTCAGCGCTTCATCGTGCGCATCGATCGCTGGCTGGCGAATCAGCGCTACCCGAGCGGACACTTGGTGAAAATTCTCGGTGGCGTGGGAGAGGTCGACGGCGAGATGGCGGCGCTGTTGGCGCGTTACGACATTCCCGCGGAGCCGTTTGGCGCGCGTGCGCTCGCGGAGCTCCCGCGCGAAGGCGCCGATTGGATGGTGCCCAAAGAAGAAATCGAGAAAAGGAGAGACTTGCGCCATCACAGAGCGTGTTCAATAGATCCCCCGGGATGTACCGACGTCGACGACGCGCTGAGCGTGCACGTCTCAGCCGATCGCGTCGAAATCGGCGTTCACATCGCGGACGTGTCGTACTTCGTGCGCCCCGGAACGTTGCTCGATCACGAGGCACAAATGCGTGGAACGACGGTGTATTTGGTCGATCGCCGTTTGGACATGCTTCCGAGCTTATTGAGCGAAAATTTGGCGTCGCTGTTGGAACGACGCGATCGCCTCGCGGTGAGTTGCGTTTGGACGCTCGATAGGAATCTCGACGTCGTCGACGTTTGGCTCGGTCGCACAGTGATCCATTCGAGACATCAAATGACGTATTACCAAGCCCAAGCGATTCACGACGGACAACCGCTGCCGCACGGTGACTCGAGCGATACGTTTGACGCCGTAGAGCGCGAACTCGTTCGCGGGGATTTGCAAACGCTCGTGGCGTTTGCGAACAAGACGAACGCCATTCGGCTCGCGCACGGCGCTGTAGAGCTCGAGAGCGCCGAGTTAAGATTTGAAACCGACGCACAAACGAAGACACCGACGGAGGTTTTACAAAAAGATGAAGTGCCGATGATGCGCGTCGTCGCCGAGTTGATGATTTTGGCGAATAGCGCGGCGGCGCGAACGACGCACCGCGCATTTCCATCCCGCGCGCTTCTTCGGCGCCACGCGCCACCTCGCGAAGGTGGTTTTGAAGAGCTCACAAAACTTGCTGCGGCGAAAGGCATCGAGCTCGACGGTTCGAGCGGTGAGGCGTTGAACGCGTCGTTGGCGCGCGTCGCCGCGACGTCCGAGCCAGAGGTGACGACCCTGTTCAGAGGATTGGCCACGCGCGCGATGTCAGAGGCGCAATACATCAGTTCTGGGTCCATTTCCGGTGCCGATGGTGGGTTCGGGCATTACGGTCTCGCGTTGACGTATTACACGCATTTCACGTCTCCTATTCGTCGATATGCGGATGTTGTCGTGCATCGTCAGCTCATCGCCGCCGTGGATGTCGCCGAGGCGGAGAAGAGAGCGACGGAGCGTGATCTGGACTCTCTGGCGCAACACTTGAACGAGCGCAATCGTGCGTCAAAACACGCGCAATCACGGTGTGGAGAAATCTATCTTTTGTGGCTTTTGCGCGAAAAGCCGATGATTGAGCCCGCCGTGGTGCACGAGATTCGCGACGACGGCGTCATGGTGTTCCTGCCGGCGTTTCACATGAAGGCCCCGATCAGGCTCGTCGATGACGCGGGGAACGCCATCGAAGAACTCAAAGAAAGCACGTTTGAGACGCGAGATCCTGACGACAAAGACGCGAAACAGTGGCTTCAAGCGACGCCCGTCGTCGGCGTCGCCGGCGAAACGTTGCGGCGCTCGACGAGCGTCGAGGGTGATTCCTTGAATGTCGTGCGTTCGAGCGACGACACCGTCGTGCGCTCTTACGCACTTCTCCAGAAGGTATGGGTTCAAATGTCGTGCACGCAGACGCGCACGCACGGACCAAAGCTGGAATTGCGACTGCTCGACGCCGGCGCGCACGCCGGAGCGAGAGACGCCCGAATCGCGCGCGAGCGCGAACCTCGCGCCTTCAAACCTACCACATTGTCCACCGCGGTGAAGCAAGTCATCGCAGACATCGGCTCCTTTCCCGTGGACGCCGATGCAGACGAAAACGACGATCGACGACACGCGGTTGAAAACCTCAACGTTCCCGCGAAGTCGGCTTCGGGACGATCGCGTCTCGCGCCCCCGCTCGCCCGACTCACCCTGAACGACGACACCCGCGCGACGCCCGCGCTCGGCGTGATCACCGTGGACGAAGGCCCCGACGAAACCCTCCGAGTCGAGCGCGTGCACGCGAAACGTCGCGCGTTCGACGCGCGCCGCGCCGCCGCCGCTCGCGCCTGGGCGCGTCTCCACGCCACGCGCGCGCTCGGCGACGCCGGTCGCGCGCGACACCGCAAACGCGCCCGCCGCGTCGCCGCCGCTTTAGACGCTCTAGACTAGTCAAAATAGCTTTAGTTCAACTTCAGAGCGCGCCACCGCGCGCTTCTCGCACCGATCGATCGACGAACTTTCTTCGCGAGCGTCCAGCCGTCGCGTTCTGACTCCACCTCGGCGTCACTTTTCGCCGCGCGCGACGAGTCGCGCCGCGATGCCTCCCGGACGCAAGCGCGCGTCCGCGCACGTCTTCACCAGCGAAGACGCCGAGCACGAGCGCGCGGATGAGGCGAAATACACGACGTATTATTGCAAATTCTGCGGCCAACACGTCATGACCTCAACCTGCGACGACCTCTCCGCGCTGCCGCGACGACGCACGGACGGCGCGCTGATGCTCGACCTCGCGAAGCACCCCACGCGAATCCTCGCCGCGCTCGACGCCGAAGTCGTCGCGGTGCGAGGGAGAGACGGGACGTACGAGAAGAGACAGAGGGCGCGGTGCGGGACGACGCCGGTGGGATACCGGGACGCGTCTCGCGGCGCGAACGCGAGAGCGGACGAAAAGGGAGTGTTTTACATACATAAAGGCGCGCTGAGCGCGTTCGATTACGAAAAAGATCACGGCGCGAGCGCGGGAGAGGGAATCGGGGACGACGCGCCGCCGCCGCCGTGCATCATAGCCGGCGCGGGCGGGGCGACGCAAATCGATTTAGAAATTTCGCAACGCGCGGCGACGCACGCGGTGACGAAGATTAGCGCGTCGTGCGTCTTCGTCGACGTCATCGGACCCGCGCACGCGTGCGACGGGGAATTAGTGGAGTTTTTGGCGCGGGTTTTAGGGTTGAGATTGGCGCAGATGAGCTTGTTACGCGGGCACAAGCAGACGTCGCGCACGCTGTTGGCCAAAGGGACGAGTCCGCGAGCCGCGCACGCGGCGTTGCGGAGCGCGTTGGAGGGCGAGCGCGTGCGCGCGTCCAAGATCGCAAAGGGCATGACTTGACGCGCGTCGCCCATGGTTGTATCATTACGTTAGTCGGTGCTGTAGTCCGCTCGCTTCGCTTCGCTTCGCCTCGCCGCCGCGTCTCGAATGCGTCCCGAACGCGCGCGCATCTTGAAGGCGTTCCGCACTCGTGCGCGCGCGCAGCGCGATTGCGGGCCGCGAAACGCCGCGCGCGAGCGACAAAGACAAAAGTGTACGTCACCGCGCGCGCGTAGACGCCTCCAGGCGCGCGCAGACGCCGCGCGACGGTCGAACGCGCGTGCGAATTTGAAATCCAGCGCACAGCTCGTCGTCATTTTCGTCGCGCGCGTCGCGCCGAGCGATGTCGAGCGCGAAAAAGCTCATCGACAAGGTGCTACGAGGAGCTACCGACGCGTCGGTGAGCGCGAGCGGGTCGGATGAGGATGATTTCGTGCGCGCGGTGCCGGCGTGGGGGTCGCCGCACCGGGACGAACCGTCGAGCGCGTACATACGGCGCGCGCGGGGATTCGCGGAGCGCATGCGGCGAGAGGTGAGCGGGGACGCGCGGGCCGAGGATATGTATATTAGTGAGCGCGATTCGCGCGCGGGTAAGGGCGAGGATCGGCCGAAGGGGGAGAATTTGAACGCGCGGTTCGGCGCGGCAAACGCGAGCGACGATTCCGACGGCGATTTCATGGAGGAGCTGCGAAGGAACGTGCGAGGCAGCCAAGGCACAGGAGGCACGTCTACGCGAAGACGTACACGCCCGTCATCAACGTCGAGAGGTTTGGTCGCTGATCGACGACGCGAGATACCGGCGCCGCAGAGCTCTTTGGGTGAGATGTTACGTCGCGAGCGGGACGCGCATCTGCGCACGAGGAAAAAGTATGAAGAGCTCGGCGTGCACGCGACGGCTGTGTTGCGACAGCGCGATGAAACTCGCGAAGCGCTCGAAGCGTCGACCACGCGTGAACGCACGGCGAATGCGCGCGTAGATGAGCTCACGCGTCGGCTCGATGAAGAGCGCGCAACGAGCGAAACGCGACTGGAAGACGTGCGACGATCTTCGGCGGAGTGGCGAGAGGCGCAAATCGCGGAGGTGAACGCCTTGCGCGAAGCAGCGGAGACGAGGATGCGCGAAGCCAACGAAGCGGCGTCACGCGTGGAAGAGCGCGTCGCTGCGAGAGTGGCAAATTGCGAAAAGCGTCTGAGTGAAGCTGAGCGCGACGCCGCCCAACGCGCGAGGGATGCCATCGGGCGATTCGGCGCGCTCGCGTCGTCGACTGAGGTACGAGCGACGCGTGAGGCGAACGCGTTGAAGACGCGCATAGAAACATTAGAAGAAGAACTTGCGACGGTAAATCGCGAGCGCTCGAACGCCACGCACGCGGCGACAATGGCAAAACGGGACATGGACGAAGCCATGGGACAGTTTGAATCGTTTCGAGCAGAGCTCGCAAGCGCTCGCGACGTCATTCACGCCCGTGATGAAGCTCTGGCGACGACTCGAAGGGAATTGCGGGCCATCGAGAGCGCGCGTGATGATGCGCGGGCAAACCTGAATAGACTCGAAATCACAAACCGCGACTTGGAGATGAAGGTGTCGTCTTTGGAAGAGGTCCTGGGCGACGTCGGCGGGCACAAGCGAAGCGTCATGATTTTGCGCGCGCGCGTGACGCATCTCACGGCAGAAATTCAAAGCGCGAAGGAACTCGCGGCAGACGCGAAGGCGAGGTTTATAAATGAACTGGGCGCGCTCAAGGCGCAGTGTGCGCAGGATATGCAAAGTGCCTTGCATCGCACCGAGCAACATTACAAGAGTCGATTGCACGCGTCAAGCGAAGGTGTCGTCGCCGAGTTGCGACGTGAAGTCGTCGATCTCGAGGGCGAAATCGCAAAATTGAAGCGTACGCACGCGCGTGAGTTGGAAGATGCATTGGCATCTGAGCGACAGGCCGTCGCAAGCGCGTCCGAGTCATCCATACGGTCGTCTACGCAGCGCACGATTGAGGCTGAAAAAGCCAAAGCCGTGGCTGAATTGAGCGCGCGGGAGGCGCGCGAGCGTTTGGAGTCGTCCGTGAAGGACCGAGAAGCGATGGAGGCGGCGCTCGTCGCCGCAAACGAACACATCGCTGCACTCAAAGCTGAGCGCGCGACGTACGAAGAAAAGTTTCAGCGACTAAAGGGCGAGCTCGAAGAATCCGAAGCCAACGTGCGAGACCTCGGGGCATTGCTCAGCGTTCGCAAGACTTCTCTCGCGGGAGAAGAAGAGGAGGCGTTGTCTCAAAACGAGTCGAATACGATGCAATCGCTCCAAAAACAACTCGAAGAGTCAAAAGCGGAAGGGTTAGCTGCGGTGAAGCGCGCACAGGACATGGCACAGCTCGAAATCGACGCGCTGAAGCGCGGCCTGGAAATGTCTGCGCATCGCGCTTCGAGCGAAAACCAAGGGCGCATCGCCGCGCTCGAAAAGGATCTTGCCGAGGCGCTTGAGGGCAGAAATATCGCGCGCGAAGAGGCAGAGGATCTGCGTGCGCAGCTCAATCGATATGAAGCGTTAACCAAGCTCCAAGACGACGCCATGTCGGCTTCAAAGTCTCAAGTCAAAACTTTGTCCCAACGTTTGCGTTCGCTCGAGTCGTCCATGTCTGGATCGCCGATGCCTGGATCAGCTTCGCCCGCGGCTTCGCCGAGTCGAAGCTTTTTCCTAACCCCGGGAACATTCACGCCCGGCTCACCGGTATCGCGACCGGCGCCGACGCCGATCACGGCGATCCGCTCTCCGCGCTCTCCGCCCGCTTCTTCAAATCGCTCGATTGACGGCATCTCGCCGATCAAGCGTTCTTCCCCTCTGTTCAAAGGCTTGGACGGTGAGTAATAATTAATAGTGTGTAAAGAGATCAGAATTAAACTGTGCTACGTAATGATGTACAATTCTCACGTCTCCATCGCGCTCGCTTCCGTAGCCGCTCTCGCCTCGGCTTCCTTCTTGCCTTCTCCGCCGCAGTGCGCATCGACGTCGTCGACCGGCGTCGCCGGGTAATACGAGAAGTGTAACTCGCCGACATCGTCCCCGGTCACCTTAGTCCACCCATTCGCACCGACGTGGTACACACTGACAGTACCACCAGAAAATGCGTCGCGAAACGTGGCGTGATAAATCGCGCGTCGTCCGAGTTCGCACGCTTCCTCAACCGTCAAGTCCCACTTGTATCCTTGATCCAACACCCCGTATGCAAACAACGACCCCGAACCGACGCTAAACCGCTGCCCCTTCAACCGTGTGCCCTCGCTATCGACGTAATACAGCCCAGGCCCGTTCAAATCCCACCCAGCCACCATCGTCCCCATGGACAATCCCTTGCCCTTGTAACTGTACAGCGTGTTCGCCAACAGCTTGCTCGCCGCGCGCACCGTGATTCGCTTCCCATTTTCCAACTCGTGCAACCGGCACTGAATCCCGAGGTTTCGCTGCCAAAACTGACAATCTGCCGCCCCCCCGGCCATGGTCCCGAGCAAGAACGGATTAATCTCGATCACCTTTTTCACCGTCTGCGAAGAAATGTACGGTCCTTGCGACGCGCGAGAGTCCACCGCGACGACGATACCGTGCTCAAAAATAAACGCCAGCGTCGTCGTCCCGTGGTTCGGTTTGACGTAATTGATCACCTCTCGCTGGAATCCTTCAAACTGCGCGCGCAAATCGTCCACCGTCATCGTCAGTCGTCCATTTTCACTCTTCGCGAGCGCCGCGACCTAACCAAACCGTTGCTCTCCCGATCGCCAGCGCTCACTCGTCGTGCGCGTCGCGTTCGCGTCGCTCACGCACGTCTTCCACCGCAGGGGCTTTAAAGTTACACTCGTGCATGTTTCCATCGATCGCGTCGAGGCTGTGAACGCGTTAAAACGCGGCGTCAGTCGTCGATCGCGCGTTGACGCGATCTGAAACGAACCTTTCGTCGACGTGTTTCGACGCCATCGAGCCGCGCGCGGTGGCGTCGAGGAAGCTGAAATCTAAAGTCGGCCCGTTCATCGTTTGTGCGCGCGCGGGTGGATCGCGGGCGCGTGCGTCGCCGTCGTGCAAGCGGTGAAGTGCGGGGGGCGAGGCGAGCGCGGCGGCGACGTCGCGGCGGCGACGAAGTTTCGTGCCCACTCGATCGCGCGCGCGCGTTTGAGTGTGTTTGTGGTATTTTACAAGTTGGACTCGGCGCTACTCGTTCGCGGAGAGATGCTTCACCATGTAGGTTTCTTCTAATTCGTATCCGAGCTTGCGATAGTAGTGTCGCGTGCCGACGCCGGAAATCACGGCGAGCTTGCTCGAGCCGTGTTCTTCGCGAGCGATGCGCTCGGCCTCGCGCATGAGTAAAGTGCCATACCCGCGGTGTTGAAAGCGACCCTTGTGTCGCGAGTGCACGGCGACGGCGGTGCCGTAGACGTGAAGCTCGCGAACCATGGAACATTTGCCCTTGAGCGCAGGCGACGTCTTGGCGGCCGTTCGACCGCACTTGCGAAGACGCAAGAGTCCTACCAAGATGTCTTGTCGCGGATCTTCGTAAGATAAGAATGTCTCCCACCCGCCATTGGCGACGTAGTCGCGACGGACGAGTTCAACGTGCGTCGGAGCGACGCGGTTATGAATATCTTGTAAGCCGACTTCGCGCGTGCGCACGTCGCGACATCTTAAGCCTAGATCCGCCATGCGCGCCATCGCGAGCTCACGAAGGTTACCCTTCTCCACGCCCGCGGTGACGAGAGGCATGGGAATATCGCGCTGGACGCGATAGACCCGGACCCAGGGTGGGACGAGCGCGAGCACTCGCGCGACTAAATCCACCAAGCGCTCGGGGTGGTAATTTCTATACTTGCCGGTGCGCCACAACTCGTACAATCCTGTACCTCGAATGACGAGCGTAGGATAAAGCTTCAAGCCATCTGTTCTAAAATCAGGCGACTCGAAAAATTCTCGAAACGACTCCAAATCGCGCTCCATGCCCACGTTTGGCAAATCCGGCATCATGTGCGCGATGACTTTAAATCCCGCGTCTTTGGCTAATTCAAAACACTTTTGCACCGCCGCCACGGTGTGCCCACGATTGGTGTCGCGCGCGACGTCTTCATAGATGCTCTGCAAACCGATTTCCAATCGCGTGCACCCGTACGACAACATCTGTCGCAAATGCGGTGACTGACAATAATCCGGCCGCGTCTCAATCGTCAACCCCACGCACTTCGTCCTACTCTGCTCCGACGCCTTCACAGCCTCATCCACGCACGACGAGCTCGCCCCACTGAGCGAATCGTGCAAATTTCTGATGAAAAAATCTCTATAATCGATCGGCAGCGACATGAACGTCCCTCCCATGAGCACGAACTCCACCTTGTCCACCGCGTGTCCCAGCCGTCGCAACTGGTCCACCCGTCCTCGAGACTGCGCGTACGGATCGTACCTCGCCCGTATCGCTCGCATCGACGTCGGTTCATATCCAGTGTAAGACTGCGTGGAGTACTCAAAATCACTATCGGGTCCTCCCGGGCAGTACACGCACACGTTGCCCGTCGTCGCTATGTGCGGGCACCGATGCGGTTTACTCATCACCGCCACCACCGCCACCCCGCTCGCCGTTCGCACCGGTTTCGCCCTGAGTTTCGGCAGCAACTGATCGCGATGTTCCACCGGCACCGCCGCGATGAGTTCGGTGAGCTTCGGCGCCTTCGAAAGCTTGTACTTGCGGCTCGTCGCGTTTTTGACCGAGTTCAAGTTCATGAATCCATCGCTCGCGTCGCGCGCGACGAGCTGCGCGACGATGTCCGCGATCGCCAGCACCTTACGCTCGCTCTCGCTGCGCCCGGCGACGTCCGCGGGGCGATCGCGCGCCATGGCGCGCGACGCCGCGGCGCGATGTGCGGACGCGCGCCCGGCGGCGCGGCAGTGTCCGCCTCGACGTCGACGCGCGACGCCGCGCGACCGGCGCGCGCGCGCGAGCCGCGTCGCGCATGTCCGCGGTGTACGCCCTCGAGCCGCCGACGGAGGGAAAGGCGGTCGTGCGCACGACGCACGGTGAATTAGAGATTGAATTCTTTGCCCGCGAGGCGCCGCTGGCGTGCCGAAACTTCGTGCAGCTCGCGCTCGAGGGGTGCGTCGAACGCGCGCGAGAAGACGCGCGACGCGCGACTGACAAAACGACGCGCCTGACGACGCAGGTATTACGATGAGAATGAATTCACGCGGTGCGTGGCCAACTTCATGGCGCAGACGGGCGACCCGACGAACACGGGACGCGGCGGCGCGAGCGCGGTGAACGACGGGAAGGGGTTCAAGGATGAATTTCACTCGAGGTTAAGGTTTAACGCGCGAGGCCGGGTGGCGATGGCGAACGAGGGACGACGGGATAGCAACGGTAGTCAGTGGTTCGTGACGCTGGGCGAGTGCGAGTGGTTGAATCGCCGGCACACGATTTTTGGGAAAATCGTGGGAGCGACGATGTATAACGCGATACAGATAGGGAACGTGGAGACGGAGGGCGATCGTCCGATCGATCCAGCGCCGAAGATCTTGCGAGTGGAGGTGCTGGCGAATCCGTTTCCAGACATCGAGCCGAGGCGACGCGCGAGCGAGGCGGAGGCGGAGGTGGAGGATTTTAGAAAACAGAAGAAGGCGAAGAAGAAGCTGGCGCTGTTGTCTTTCGGCGAAGAAGCGGCGGAAGAGGAGGCGACCTTAGAAGAAGTCGGGTTGAAAGGGATCAAGTCATCGCACGATGTCGGCGGCGACGCCACGCTCGTGAGCGCCGACGCCGAGGAGACGCGCGAGGCGCTCGAGCGCACGACGCGCGAGAAGGCGTTGGCGCAAGAAAAGAAGGAACGCGTCAAAGAGCGCTTGCGCGATATGGGCGAGGACGTGAGCGATGACGAGGCCGCGTTGGCGGGCGGTGGTGGGCGCAGGGCTTGGGACGACGCCGACGGCGGCGCCGACGCGGCGTCGTTTCAGGAGCAAATGCGCGAAAAGATGATTCGAAAGCGACGCGAGTTGGGCGACGTCGATGGTGGGCTGAAAGAGATCGAAAAAGACATCAAAGAACAAGCCGACGCGTTCGCGGCGAAGCGAGACAAGCGCGATCTGAAGGAAAAGCGACGGGCGGAGAAGGAGGCGCGTGAAGCCGAGCGACGACGACGCGAGGCGACCAAACTGAAAAAGCTCGGTCTCGGCAAGCGAGCCGTGCGCGAGGAAGACGCCGCGTTGATGACGAGCGGTGAAGTTAAGCGCATCGAGGCCAAAGTGCGCAAGTCTCGCGTGTACGATCGTGAAAAAGAAACGCTCGCGCGTCTCGCCGCGTTCAACTCGAATCAACCGAAAAAGGCGCCGGCGTCGGCGACGAACAAACCGGAAGACGGCGACGAACGAACCGGTCGCGCCGGCGTTTCTCGCTTCGTCCCGCAGGGCTTGTACTACATGGAGGAGAACGAAGACGAAGAGGACGACGCGAGCGACTGGAAATCTCACAAGTTGGCCTTCGTCCCCGAGTCTCGAAACGACGTCGGTTCCTACGCGGCCGACGTCAACGATTACGAGGTCCACGACCCGCTCCTCGAAAAGGGCAAGGGCAAGTTCGCCAAAAAGTAGAGTAACCGTCGTCGTTAGTTTGCCAATCAATTCTACGCGTCGAGACGTCCCTCGCGCCCGTCGCCGCGCTCGAGGCGCCGTCGTGAACGACCGCGCTTCGTCGTCGTCCGACGCGTCACCGCCGATCGGTCGCCGCGCGTTCGCGCGCTCGCGCGCGGCTCGCGAACCGACCGTCCGCCACATCGCGCGCGCGATGCCCGCGAACGACGCGCGCGGCGACGAGTTCGACCTGCCGAAGTCGTGCGACGTCCTGATCGTCGGCACCGCGCTCCCGCAGGCGGTGCTCGCCGCGGCGATCGCGCGGCGCGGCGAGCGCGTCGTTTGCCTGGACGCCGGGACATCTTACGGCGACGCGTTCGGTGCGTTCGCGGCGACGACGCCCGCGCGCGGGCTGTTCGCGAGCGATGCGATCGACGGAGAGAACGCGTGGGAGACGTTCGGGACGTGCGTGGACGCGAAGACGGGACGCGTGGACGAGACGGCGTCGAGGCGGTTGCGGCGGTCGGCGAACGAGGACGCGAACGCGCCGGCGAGAGGGTACTCGATCGATTTAAACGCCCCGCGATTGGCGCTCGGCGCGGATGGGTTCGTGGAAACGCTCGTGCGATCGGGAGCGCACAAGTATTTGGAGTTCAAGGCGATCGAGCGGACGTTCGTGTACGCGGACGGCGTCGCTCGAGCGGTGGCGAGTAATCGAAGCGACGTGTTCAAGGATCGAGGGTTGTCCGGGGGCGAGAAACGGGCGTTGATGCGGTTTTTGAAGGCGGTACACGTGGAGGCGATGCGGGACGCGACCGGACGGCGGCGAAGTGGGAAGAGCGGGGAAGAGACAAACGTCGCCGTGGGCGCGCCGGGAAGCGAGTGGGGCGGCGACGAATTCCAAACGACGAAAGACGACGACGACGCCGAGGGATTGCGCGTGGAAAACGGCGAAACGATGGATGCGTTTTTGACGCGGCACGGGCTCAGCGCGAGTCTTCGTGCGGCCGTGACTTACGCGCTGGCGTTACAAACGAGAGCGGATTGCGCCGCGGCGACGGCGCTCGAAGATTTAAAAGTGTACATTTTGAGCGTGGCCAAGTACGGTCCGCAGACTGGAGCGTGCTTAATTCCTGTGTACGGTGCCGGTGATATCCCGCAAGCGTTCTGTCGCGTTGGTGCCGTGGATGGTGCGACGTACGTCTTGCGTCAAGGCGTTCGCGAGTTGGACGCCTCGACGACGATTTCGGCGGCGATTTCGACGGGCGGTCAAGAGATTCGTGCGAGAAAATTCATCGTACCAGCGCCTGAGCGTTCCAGTGGACCGCTTTTGGTGCACGCTGTGTGTATTTTAGACGCGCCGTTGGTCGCGGAGTACGGCCAGATGCTCGTCGTGTTCCCGCCTTTGAGCGCCGCCGATGCGCAAACCGCCGTCATCCGCGCGCTTCAAGTGGGCTCGCACACGGGGTGTTGTCCAGAGGGCAAGTACCTTTTGTATCTCTCCACTGTCGTGGATGATGTAAACGTCGATCCCTATGCAGGCTTAAATGCCGCGCTAGACGTGCTAGTACGCCGAGGCGAAGTATCCTCTACGGCGAGCGCATTCGGCGCCGACGTCGAAAAACCCGAAGTTCTTTGGGGCACGATGTACAAGAGACGGTGCGGTCATCTCGACGACATCGAATGCTCGTCATCGAACGTGGCATATTGTCCTGGACCAGACGAACTTGCGACGTTCGAGGGCGCTTTACGCGCCGCTGAGCGTGCGTACAAAGCGCTCTTCGGCGACGACCAGGAGATGTTTCCGCTCACAGAAGGTGAGCCGAAGGAGACGACGGGCGACGACGACATGGACGCGATGCTCGAAGACTGATAAGCAATGGCTTTGTACTGATAAGCAATGGCTTTGTATTTTATATTGAAATGGCATCAAACTCGCTGAATAGGCAAACTCTAACACTAAAGAATGGTGGAATGAATAGAAATGATACACATGCACGCAAAGGACGCGAAGGACTTTAGTTCTTCTTGTTGCGCGTCTTCATCTTCGTGTTCTTGCAAATGCGGATCGAAAGCGGCGTGACTTCGACGAGTTCGTCTTGCGCGATGTATTCGACGCAATCGTCCAAGCTCAATTCCTTGGATTCGTTGAGCACGACGGTAGCGTCCTTGTTCGAACGAACGTTGGTCGCCGCTTTCTTCTTGCACACGTTGACCTTCAAGTCACCAGCACGCTGGTGAATGCCGACAACTTGGCCTTCGTAGACTTCGGCACCCGGCTTGACGATCAAAATGCCGCGATCTTGCGCGCTTTGAATGGCGTAAGTAGTGACTTGGCCGGTTTCGTGCGCGATGAGCGACCCTTGGTCGCGCATGGAAATGTCGCCAGCCCACGGGCCGTACTCGTCAAAGTTTGTGTTCAACACGGCGGTACCGCGAGTGGCAGTCAAAATGGCGTTGCGCAAGCCGAGCAAACCGCGCGTAGGGACCTTGTACTTCATCTTCGTTTGACCCTTGTCGTCAGTGACGAGGTCAAGCATTTGACCCTTGCGGTTGGCGAGCAAATCGACGCACGAGCCCGTGTACTCCTCCGGCACCTCGACGAAGGCTTCCTCGTACGGCTCAACCTTGTGGCCATCGGCATCCTTCTTCGTGATGACTTCCGGCGGGCCAATCGTGAACTCGTACCCCTCACGGCGCATGGTTTCGATCAAAATCGTGATGTGGAGAGCACCGCGACCGCAAAGAACAAAGGTATCGGCTGTGTCACCCGGTTCAACCTTGAGCGCCAAGTTGCGCTCGAGTTCTTGGTCGAGTCGCGCTTTCAAGTTACGGGAAGTGACGTATTTGCCTTCTTGGCCGGCGAACGGAGACGTGTTCACGGACATGGACATACGAACGGTGGGCTCTTCGACGGTAATCGTCGGGAGCGGCTTAGAGCCTTCGACCATGATGGTTTCGCCAATCATGACGTCCGGAAGACCGGCGATGGCGCAAATGTCACCAGCGCCGACGGAGTCGACCGGCGAGCGGACGAAGTTGTTGTAGATGAACACTTCGGTGACCTTGCCATTACGAGCATCCTTGTCCGGGACGCCAATCTTGACGTTGGTCGCCTTGGTCATGGTGCCCGCGCGAACGCGGCCGAGCGCGATGCGTCCCTTGAATTCGTCGTAGTCCAAGTTGGTCACCAACATTTGAAGCGGCGCGGTCACGTCTCCGACTGGGGCCGGGACTTCGTTCACGATCATTTCAAACAACGGTTCGAGTGAATCGGAGAGCTGATCCGGCTCCATACCGGCGATGCCTTGGAAGCCCGAGGCGTAGACAACCGGGAACTCACACTGCTCATCCGTCGCGCCGAGGTTGCAAAACAAATCAAACGTGTTATCAACCACATAATCCGGGCGCGCACCCTCGCGATCAATCTTGTTGACGACAACGACAACCTTAAGACCAATCTCCAACGCCTTCTTCAACACGAAACGCGTCTGCGGCATCGGCCCTTCGACGCTGTCCACGAGCAAAAGCACGCCGTCCACCATGTTCAACACGCGTTCGACTTCCCCACCGAAATCAGCGTGACCCGGAGTATCGATGATGTTAATCTTCTTATCCTTGTAAGTCACCGCCGTGTTCTTCGACAGAATCGTGATCCCACGCTCGCGTTCGAGATCGTTCGAGTCCATGATGCGTTCCTCCACTTTTTCGTTGTCCCGAAACACCTTCGATTGCGCCAACATCGAGTCAACAAGCGTCGTCTTGCCGTGATCGACGTGCGCGATGATGGCAATGTTTCTGATTTCATCTCTCGCCGTCGCGCCCGCCGTCACCGTCGCTGCGTGCGTCAAAATCGCTCATTTTCATCCGTCAGTCGTTCGTTCTGTGGATAAGACGCGTGGCGGCGGCGGCGCTTTTCGCCGAAACCAGGGGTCTGGCGCCTCGCTCGCGCCCCGAGCGCGCCGTTCGAGCGCGCTCGGGCTTTATAAAAATCATCATCGTCGTCTTCGCGTCCATCGCGGGCGTCATCAAGGCGTGGGCGCGACGTACGTTCGGCGACAGCGTTCGTTCGAGTCTGCGACCGCTTGGCGACGCATTTCGCGCGCTGCGACTTGTTCGTCGCGTTCGCGCGCGACGTGCGCGCAGAAACCGCGACGGTGTTACTCAGGAGTTGTTGCGCGCTCATTTTGAACGGGCGTGGTCGACGACGCGGGCGCGTCGAGGAGTGGCGAATTGAATCGTCGTCTCGTGACGTCGGTAGGGGGACACCCGATAGATAAGTCCAGGGGCGCGAGCGAGCGCGCGCGCGGGCGCGCGATGGGGTCGAAGCGTGAAGGCAAAGAGCCGATAGAGACAAATTAGAACATCACAAAAGCGCGCGCTTGAGGTTTTCCGACGCCGGTTCGCCGTCGATGAGGGTCCAGTGAGACTTGCCGTCGGCGTCCGAGGAGACGCCGCCCGGGAATAACAGCTCGTGGGGTTTCGGAGCGACGCCGAGCGAGCGCCACAGGGCGACGACGGATTCTTCTATTTTTCTCGCGCTCTTGATGGCGAGCGATTCGCCCTTGGTGGTGAATGGGGCGACTCTGACGGTGAACATCCCGTGCCTATTGCCGTAGACGACATCCGTGAGGTATCTATCGCCCACGAAGATTAACTTTTTTGCGCTGTCACACGAGGGAAAATGCGCAACGACGTCGTCGACATCACCCGCGGGCTTTTTCGTGGCGTGTCTTATGAACTTTATCCCGAGCGCGCGCTCCATTGCGTCCGCCTCTTTCCCATCTGGGTCGTATTGAAACAACCCGGCCGAGTTACTATACACCGCCACATTCTCCGCCCCGAACGCTTCTTTGCACGCCTCCAACGACGCGCGCACTTTTTCATGCACTTCCAACGCGTAAGGAGTGGTCAGCGTGTTATCTTTGTCGAACACGACTCCCGCGAACCCGAGCGACTTTAGGTGCGACCAACGTACCCGCGACACGTCCTCGCACGACACCTGCGGCATCGCCAGCGCGCGATCCGTCACCGATGACTTAAAAAAAAGCGCGATACCGGCGGTGTTCATGCTTTGCATGAGCTTCCCGTACGCGCTCGGCGCGTGTGCGGGCGCTGCGGCGTCGCTCGTCGACGCATCATCGTTGGACATGCTTCGCGTCTGCGTCGCTCGTTTGCTTCGTCTGTGCGCGCGCGCGAGTCTTGATTCGTTCGTTCGCGCGTCGTTCGCGGTCGTATTCGTGCGCGTGCGGAGTTTCGTCGCGATCGACGGCGCGACGGACATGGACGGGCGGAGAATGGGGCTACTAGCGCTACGGATTTGACATTTCAGACGCGAGGTCGACTACGGGACGAACGCAACCTGCTGCCCTCCCGCCTGCGCGCGCCCCAATCGGCGCAGCTCTAACATTAAATCATCCTGAGACATGTGCTCGAGGGCGTGCAAGTCGTTGGTATACGTCGCGACGTCGAAATTTAACTGCGCCGCGCCTTGCTTTTGCGGCGACGCCGATACGACGGCGAGCTGACTGGCGTGCATTTCACACCAAAGCATCATGCGATCGTACGCCTTTGCCGCCTCTTCTTCGCGATCGAAACAACCCAAAGATGTGGGTTTGCCGTTGCGGCGGAACTGTGCCTCCCAACGCCCCGTGGGAAACGTTTGATGGACGCCGCGATACTTGCTCGTGTACGTGCGACCGCTCGAGACGCCTTTTTGTCGCGCCACCTTGTGTACGCTCTGTCGAATCTCCCCCGCGCGTCCCGGCGACGCAGACAACGACAGGCGACCACTCGCACTCGCCGTTCCGTTCGGGACGAACCCGGCGCCGAACGTAGCCGCGCTCGCGCTCGGTTTTAAAAACTCGTACGACCCGCCCACAAAGGACGCTCGGCCCGCGTCCCGAACGTCCTTCTCGTCCCAACCTCTCACGCGTATCCCGATCGATTCCGCCGCCGCAAAATCGCGTTTCGCGCCAATCTGTTGGATAAATAATCGCGCGCGCTCGCGCGTTCGCACCGTCAGTCGCGCGTTCGCGTTCGCTCGTCGGTCAAAACGGCGTCGTCGTCCCGCTCGACTTTGGGACAGAGAAATGAACAGACTCTTCCGCCTGTGCGTCGCGCGCACGCACCCTGAGCGCGTTACACCGCGCGTGCTCGCTATAATTTTCGTTCCAGTCATCCCGTTCGCTCGATTCGCGCTCTCGTCGCTTCGTCGTCGCGGTGGGTGACGATGTCTTTTCCGGCGGTTGTTCCCCCTCGGCTCCCTTCGTAGAGTGGCGCGCGTTCGTGATGGCATCCCCGCGCACTCTCGTCGCGGTCTTGATGCCACTCATGATGCGCGACGATTCCGAACGCGCGGTGCGTTCGGGCGCGCGTTCGGGCGCGCGCGGGCGTTCGGGACGCGCGGCGCGAAGCCGCCGCGGAGCGCCGCGGAGTGACGCTTCGCGCGTCCGTCGCAGAGGTTGGAGAATACCGTTCGCAGAACGATATCGCGCGCGAACGTTAGGGCGATGAAGCGATTAGCGTTATACCAGTTCGTTTACACACAAGTTCGAGCTAAACTTTCTTCCAATACCGACACCCAATCTCTCGTCGCCTCGCGAAATTTGTCAAACCAGGCTTACGTCTTCGCGCCGCCTGTTCGAGGAGGCGTGGAAGGACGCGCGCCCATCATACTCCCAAAACCACCCATGAGTTTGCGCTCCGCAGGCTTTAATATCTGGAAGCTGCACATTAAGTTTTCATCCACCGTCATCATCGCGCCGGCGTTGTCAAACTCCCCGCAGTAATTCGGCGCCGAGAACACCGTGACGAGTTGACGCTTTCCGAAAAACTCGTAACCGTTCTCAACCACCTGATGTGCTCTAACAACTAAGTCAAAATCAAACTTGTGGAGGAAATCGCCGACGACGTCGGTACCGTAAGTGTACGACACGCCGCGGTCGTTTTCGCCCCAGCCTTGTATATCCGCATCCGGATCGCTCCATAAAAAGTCACAAAGCATTCCCATGTCGGGAATATCCGTCGGCCGCTTGATTTGAACTATCTGCTGCAAGTCCTTCAACTCCGGGCTCGGTCCACCGTGAATGCAAAAGATCTTCTCGTCCACGATGGCGGCGAACGGCAGACAGTTAAAGACGTCGCAAAACACGCGCCACAGCTTTATGTTGTAGCGCCTCTTGCACTCGTCGTAGAACCCGTAAATCCGACTGATCGAGTTGCACTCGTGGTTACCTCTGAGTAGGAAAAAGTTTTCCGGGTACTTCACCTTGTACGCCAGGAGCAAACAAATCACCTCCAAGCCTTGCTTGCCGCGATCGACGTAATCCCCCAAGAACAGATAGTTCGCCTCCGGCGGAAACCCACCGTACTCGAACAATCGCAACAAGTCTGAGTACTGTCCGTGAACGTCACCACAAATCTTCAACGGCGCCTCGAGCTCCAACAAGCACGGCTGCGCCAGGAAAATTTCTCTGCGAGCGAGCGAGCGAAAGTTTCGATTTCGTCAGTCTTCGTCGCCACATCGCGCGCCATCCCGCATCCTTCCGCATCACCTCATCACCCTCAACGATTCACCAGTCGTAACGCCCGCGTCATCCGCGCTCGGCCGTCGACGACGCGCGTCGCGTTCGCTCGAGATCGGCGTCCGCCTCGCGCGTTCCAACTGCCCGGCTTCGTCCCTCCTCCCTCGACGCCCGTCGCCTTCCTCGTCCCTCCATTCGCGTCTCGCGACGACGCAAATATCGCCTCATCGCACGCCGCGCGTCAACGCCTCTCCACGACGTCGCGCGCGCGCCAATCACCCTTTGATCTTCGCCTCACCGCCGCGTCCGCGCGTCATCGATCCACCATTCCAACGTACCTCGCCGCCGCGCACAGCGCCCTGATCTCTCCCTCCGCGAGCTGCACCGTTCGATTATTCGGTTGTCCTCGCACGCTCAGCAACCGTTCGATGACGCTGTCGACGTCCAGCGTCGTCGTCATCGCGCGGAATCACCGTCCGTCGCGATCGTTCGAAATTCCCGCGCGCGCTCGTTTCACCGTCGCTCGCGTCGTCGCGCGCGTCGTTTCGCCGCTTTCGCGCGTCCGAGCCGTCGAGGGAGTTTTTTACGTCGCCCTCGCGGCGCGTCGTCGCGCGCGTCGCGTCGCGGCGCCGTGTGCGCGCCTCGACGCGCGCGCGCGAGGGTCACACCGCGCGCCGCGAGTTTCGCCTCGCGTGGGTTTTCGGTCGCGCGCGCGGTCGTCGTCCCGTCGCGCGACGCGCGTCGCGTCGGCACACGCGCGCGTCGCGGCGATCGCGCGCGCGCATGCGCGACGACGCGCGCGACGCGTCGCTCGCGGTGGCGTACGTCGCCCTCGCGGGCGCGCGCGGCGCGGACGCGCGCGAAATCGCGACGCATTTCGATGCGCGCGCAACCGTCGACGAGACGACGCGCGAGGGCGACGCGAGGGACGGCGCGAGCGACGCGCGGCGGCGAGAGACGCTCGGGGGAGCGTCGGGCGTGCGCGCGGCGGTGCGCGCGGCGGCGGATCGCGCGTGGGGGGTGACGATGGTGATGGACGAGACGACGGCGGCGACGGCGAGACGCGGAGGCGAACGCGACGACGAACGGGACGACGCGCTGGAGCGCGCGGTCGCGGACGCGGTGCGACAGAGCGCGGAGAACGGATCGATGTCGTCGGGAGTGCGGTTCGTGGCGGACGCGGCGACGCGGGCGCGAGCGCTGGGGATCGGGGACGAGGCGACGTGGGAACACGGGCTGAGCGACAACGCGCGCGGGGCGCTGGAGATCATCGGTCGATGCGGCGCGCGAGGGATCACGACGATCGAGTTGAACAAGGCGTGCGGGGGGAAGAGCATGGATCACGCCGTGCGCACGCTCGCGGGGGCGGGATTGGTGAGTTTGAAAAAGACAAACGCGAGGAGCGGAGCGACGGAGAACGTGGCGCGGCTGCGTCGTTTCGCTCGAAGTGAAACGTCGAGAGTGGATGAGAGCGCGGCGTATAACGAAGCGTTTACTAGAATACTAGATGCGGCGCCGCAGCGAACGGCGCTGGCCAAGAGCGTCCGCGAGCGCTTGCACGAGGAATTCGCGCACTCGTCGTTGCTGGTGGGTAAAACTATGAAGCAGCAGACGAAAGTCTTCAACGCGGTCAAGCTTCAGTTGTGTCGTTTAAAGTACGTCGAACCCGTTTTAGGCGATATAGGTGACTCGTTGCGATTGCTGAGACTTTACGACGCGAACGACGTAGACGAAAATGACGTCGACGGCGAGGAGAATTTTGACGACGCGGATTGGACCGGCCGCGGCGCGCGCGCCGCCGTCGTGGCGGAACAAACGTTCGAGACGCAGCTTTGCCAACGCGTGCGCGAGTGTGGTAGTGTTAGTCAAGCGGAAATCTTGAGCGACTACGACGTTGCACCGCGAGTCTTGGAGAAACGCGTGTTGAAAATGTGCGACGATGACAAGCTGTTTCGGCGCGTCACCGTGCAGCGCGGCAAGGCAAAGGTCACCTTCTTTGCGCCGAACGAGAACGACGTAGACGTCGGAACGCGCGATGCGCCGGCGACGACCGCGAAGTCGGCCGCGTTGAAAGAAGACTTGATGATTGTCGACGATGCCACGCGTCGTTACGACATTCTTGTCGAAGAATTACGCATGAAAGGATTTCTTTACATCAATCGCTTGAGCACGTGGCTCGCCGCCGCCGAAGGCGGATTGTATAAGGCTGTCGACAAGAAAAGTATCAATGCGATCGTCGATAACGTCGTTCGTAACGGCGAAGGCGTCGTGCGCGAGATCGCGTGGAGTGTGACGGAACGTCCGCCAGACAAGATTCTGTTTCACATTGACTACCCATTTGATCCGGCGAGCGCCGAGGATGCGGCTTTTATCGAGGCGCTGAAAGATGACATTCAAACGACGGAGGTAGCGCATAGGCAGCGCACGATTAAGAAACTTGGCTTGAGTGAAGTCGTGCGCGTCGAACCGATGCAGGCGTTGCCGGCGCCGCCGGCGTCTACAATCGCGACGCGAGACGTAGTCATGGAGGACGATGTTGACATTCGCTCTAATTACCGGACGCTTCACGACTTTCACGCTATCGGGTTGGGTTACATCAAGTCTGCGCTCGTTCGTCTCGAAGCCCTACACTTGTACTTGGTTGCAAACGTTTTCGAGCGCGGCTCCGAGGACGGCGCGATTAACGGCGACGTACTGGATGGATCAATGCCGATTTCGATTTACATTAAAGTGGTGAACAGCACGGAGTCAAAATCTATTGTCGCTCAAGATTTAGAACACATCAAAGCCGAGGGCTTGCGCGAAAAGCTCGTGAAAGATTTACCGAGAGAATTACGTGATAAAGTACAATCGACGTATTACATGTCCAGGCTCACACAGCGATTGATGACGCTCGGATTACTTTACGAGGTGCCTCAGTATAACGAGGCGACTGAATCAATAGAACTCGTGTTAACGCTCAGAAAGAGCGCGCGATTTCAAACGAAACCTGCCGACACCGAGGATGAGAGTTCGTGGAGCGAAAATTTTGACGTCACGACCGAAACCGGCGCGCGAGAATATTGGAGTGCGCTAGAGAATACGTTTAAGGGTAAACCTGAGATGGATAACGCGCACCCGGCTATAGACTTCACTTACCCTCGAATCACTTCAGTGCGCGCGTGGAATCGCAAGTGGGCACTATCGTTGGATAACTGCATCATTCTCATGGATCGTTTACGAGAGGCTTGGGACGCACTTCTCCATCTGTTGCTCGTCCGCGCGGAGGTTTCGACCAAAGATGAACATCTGAACGATGGCTCAGCAAGTGAAAACAAATCGCTCGTCGGTGCGGCGATCGAATCTCTTGCAGAATCTGGGTTGCCCAACGAAGACGCGCTTCGCGTCGAGCAACTCGCCCAAGATCTTGATCTCCCGGACGATTTGAATCACATCAAGCAAACATGGCGAAATTTTTGCTATGCGAAAATATGTGCAGCCGTGACAGATGGAGTGGTTTCATCAGACGTGGCGGCTAGGGCGTTGAACATGTATGCGCACTACTCTCGCTTCAAAGTAAGCAGTCGTGTGTCGCAACGCTCGATTATGCCGCCGGCGAACACAGCGCGTGCACCGACGCTTCGATTGGACTCTTTATCGCACATTGAATCCCCATCGAGCGCCTTAGCAAAAGAAAACATAGATGATAGTAGAGTCGCTCCGCAAGAGTTGTTCGATGACGACGAAAGCGACGGTGAATTTGGTGTAACCACCTCGCGCAAGAAATTCATCTTTGGCCCGTCAGAGGACGAATTCTTGGTGTTTTGCATGATTCGTTTCATCGCGCTTTCTGGAACGAACGCTTTGAGAGCAGAAAAACGTGACTATCGTGCGTCAGTGGTGTACTCTGATCCAATGTGGCGTTCGCGTTATCCAGTAGTGAAGAAGCGTACGGTGGTAAAGCGTTGGAGACAACTCACCGTTGGCGAAGGTGAAGACGAAGGCGATATCAAGACCCAGAGACACGACGCTATACTTCGAATCGGGGCAGAATTTTACGAGCGCGGCGCTCGCGCTCGGCGCGATAGTGCGCTTCCTCATTTACCGTCACCGACGCCGGATAGTTCCGAAGCGATCGATCGCTGGGATGAAATCTGGGATTGCACCGGAAAATGGTCAGAGGGCATCGCGAAACAAGTTTTGCAAGCTACGCGCGCAGTCTTGCATGACTTCCCAGTGCCTTATCCTCTCTCACGACGCGACGTGCCCAAGTCACCTCGACACGGCAATCGCATGAGGCAAAAACGGGAGGAAAAAGTTCGTCGAATCCGAGCCGGTCGAGATCTCACTGAGGCCGACGACGACATTATCCTTGCGCGTCTCGCGCCAATCGCATTTCTTCGCCGACGCGCCATCTCATTTCAGGACGAGAGCGATGATAGCGACGAAGACGACGTTAGTGACTACGATGATTCAGACGTCGACGAGGAAATCACAGTTCCGTTCAAGGATTTGCACGACCACGTCGTGCCCTCGCCTCGAGTGGACGCGCTCAGTTACGCGCAGACACTCTTCGACGCTAACGCCCCAAACACTGTAGCCTGCATCGCTCCGAACGGTCCGCAAGTCCTCACTCTATGCCAAGCATTGGTCGACAATAGAGTTGCTATGTCTACCACGACTGACTCGGTGGGAGACTCGTTACCACAAGCGTTCAACGGTCAAGGTGCTGGCGATTCGACGTACTTTAAATCGCCCAACGTCGCAGTCAAGGCGATGCACAGCGTGAAGATTGAAATTCTCGACGCTTCGAAAGCGAGTGCAGAAGTCGCGGTGGAAACCGTCGGTACGCTTCGCTTGCCCGCAAAAAATTTAAAGAACGTAGAATCGAAGTGCTTGAAGATTGTTGAAAAAGCTGGCACAGCGGTACCGAGTCAAGTCATCATCGATGAACTTCGAGTGGCGAAAGTCGCCGAGACCTTTGGAGCACTTGGAGCGTACAACGTGCATCATGCGCTCGGCGTGCTTGTTTCGAGTGGAGCCCTTCGAACGGAAACGCACGAGAACGAAATCGTATATTCCATGCCTTCAGAGAACGCCATGGATTTCGCCGACAATGCGGCGTTTGAAAATTGCACACGCGCCGCCGCCGCCGTGGCGCTCAACCAACCGGGATCCTCGGAGACGCGGATCGTGAATGCACTTGGCAAATCGTACCCAATTCACCTCATTGCGCGCGCGTTGAACCATCTCGTCGACGAAGGCGTGTTGCTTGAACGCGTCACTGAAAAGTTTTTCTCCGTTGTTCCGCCTGTGCTTGGCGGTTCTACCATGGGCGACGAAGAAAACATGGCCGAGCGCCACTTCTTCATCGCCGACGAAACCTCGCCCAAGACAACGGAGTTGTTAATCGGCGATAGCGATTTCCTAGTATAGCAAGAAGCGTCTACAATGATAGAACATCGACTCGCCTCGACGCTTTGACAACACAACAGACTTCATTCGTCGCCTCTTCACCGTCTCATGCCGCCCAAAAAGGATAGAGCGCAACGAAAAACGACAAAACACTTCGAAATCGAGCTCGTTCGACGCGCGCGCACGCCAGAAACGCTCAAGGTACGTCAAAAGTTTCGTTCAAATTTGAATTTTCACTCACTGCGCCGCAGAGACGAGTTTGCGCGGAACAACTCGCGGCGGACGCGTTCGAGACCGCGCGAGCGCGCGTGCTCACGGAGATGTTCAACACGCGTTACGACGAGCCCACATTCGAGATGTCGCTGGAGAAATTATTCGTGCCGAGATCCGCGCCGGCGGCGTTGGGCACGCGCGCGCGCACGCGCGCGCGTTCTCGTCTCGTCTTGAACGAACAAGCGTGCGCGCTGTGTGAAACCCATCTTGACGTGCGCATCGAACATCGCTCGTTCGAATTAATTAATCCCTGGCTGCGCTGTCGCGCATGCGAACGCTTCGTGCACGCGAGATGCGCAAAAAAGGCTGGATTGCTCTCGCGCCTCTCAAGGAGCGTCTCCTGGAGATGTTCGGCGTGTCTGGAATCGGGGTCGAAGACGCTCGCGTTTTCGTAATATCGTCGTGACTGTTCGATGACGATGAGAGATGAGCGTAAAAATGGTTGTAATCATGAATATACAAACTGAATCGCCTGATTAAAACGCCTGATTAAAACGCGATTCGCGCTTGTTGCAACGCTGCCTCCATCATGGATGGCGGTCTGCGCGGTGGCGGATACGGCCCGATTTTCATCTTCGCGGCAAACGCGCCGAGTTTCTCGCGAACCAAAGCGCACGCGGCGGATAGTACCGACAAGGCGATCGTGTACTTCAACGGTACTGCTCGCGCAAAAGTCGCCACGGCAGCGGCGAGAGCGACAAAGGTGAGCACGCGAAGCGCCTTTCGCGCCTTGCCGATTTTCGCCAAAGCGCTGGCGCACGACTTGCAATTTATCGTGTGCGAATGGTAGCGATCGAGCAAAGCCTCGCGCGTGGTTTCTTGCGGTGGCAAATCAGTGGGCATACCCTTCGGCCACGCTGGACCGCCGCCGGCGACGTCGACAATCCACTTGCGGAACGCCGAAACGTAGACGTCTGCCTTGGTGGGCATGTAGCACGACTGCGCGTATGACTTGCCTTCTTTTTGCTCAACCTCGATCAATCGCTCTTGCTTGTGCAAGAAGATTTGGTCATCCTCTAAAATTGCATTTTGATTCGTGTGCGAGAACCATTGCGGGTAAAGACCGAAAAAGAATCGCGGCAACGCCGATTTGAAGATGAATGGAAATCGCGCCATAAGTCGGCATCGGCCGGGTGTCGTCGGCACCGCGTACACGACGGTGAGCGTCGTGAAAGCCTCCGTCTTGAGCGTGTGGCGCATTAACGTCGGTGCTTTGAACTCGGTGTATTGAGACCCATATTTACCTTTCCTCGGACCTTCCTTCCATATCCCTTCGAATCCGTTCGCCGTGACGCCCGCGGCGCTCGTCAATTCCAAATTCACTGGCGTCGCATTTTCTCGCTTACCAACGCTGTTGTGATGCGTAAACGGCACATGACTAACATCCATGACGTTTTCAAGCAAAGTCGCCCAATCCATGGGAAGATCCCGAAAGATGTCTTGACACACGCACTCCGGGTCGTCGTACTCTGGGATTAGCGGCAAATCTGGCAGCGTCGCCGGCGCTTTATCCATCGAGGTCGGATACACCCAAAGCATGCCTTGCGCCTCTTTCGTCGGGTACGCCGCGACGCACGATCTCGGAGACTTCAAAGCCGTCTCCAAACCCGTCCCTTGCTCGATTTGCGGAATGGACGTGCACTTACCCTCTCCCGTAAACGTCCACCCGTGATACCCGCACTCGAGCTCACCCGTCTCGTTGACGCGTCCTTCGCTCAGCGGTACCAACCTGTGCGGGCACCTATCCGCGACGCAGCGCATCTCGCCGCTCTTGTCCCGCCAGAACACCAGCGGTTCGCCCAGGAGCGTAAACGTCAGCGGCGCGTCCTTCTCCACGTCGGCGACGTACGCCACCGGGTACCAGTGCGCGCGCCAATCGTACGCCTCCGCCCTCGCCTCCGCGCTCACGGGCGTGTCCTCCGTCGTCTGCAGCGCGCGTCGCCGCGTCGCCGCGCCCGCGCGCGTCATCGGCGCCGGCGCGAGCGCGCCCGCGCGTCGCCCGCGCGTCATCGAACGCGTCGTCGCGTCGCGCGCGGGCGCGCATCGCGTCGTCGTCGCGCGAGAGGGACGACGCGCGCGCGCGCATCGCGAGGCGCGCGTCGAGCGAAGCGGCGCGCGCGGCGCGGGCGTCGCGACGCGCGACATGGCGGCGAGACGCGCGCGCGGACCAGGAGTGACGTCAGATTCCGACGCGCGCGATGGGAGGCGCGGCGAGCAAAGCGGAGACGAAAGAAAAGCCGAAGAAAATATGCTGCGCGTGTCCGGAGACGAAGCGCGCGCGGGACGAGTGCGTGGTGACGCACGGGGCGGACGAGGACGGGGCGTGCAGGGAGAAGATTGAGCAACACCTGAAGTGTTTGCGCGCGGAGGGGTTCGACGTGTGATCGAGCGGGGACGACGAACGCGTGGATTACAATTCGTCGCGCGGTGAGATGGAAGACGCCGCGAGGATGCGGTCGAGATCGCTGAGCTCGCGCTCCAAGGCGAAGACGGAGGCGTCGTCGCACGCCGCGGGGGCGTAGAAGACGCCGACGTATTCGCATCGAGACGGTTCTTCGATCGCGGCTAAGCGCTCTTTGTCGCCACATTTGAGGGTGAGCGTGAGCGAGCGCTTCGGACCGTTCCAACACGCGTCGCCGTCTGCGAATTTCAGAGTCATCGTCTTACCGTCGGCGTCGATTCGGACGCCTTCAGAGTTTCGTCCAAGTTGCGTGTTGTCTTGTTTGGCCTCACCAAACGGGCACGCCTTGTACACGTACTTTTCTATCTTCTGATCGAAACACAAACCTTGTAACGAAATAAGAGCGTCGTCCGGGCCGTAATCGCGATCGATGTTTTCTCGCAGCTCTCTGAGTTTATCGTCGTTGGCCTCCAGCGCGCGCCGCTCGACGTCGTACGCGTCTCGCTTTGACTTTGCCTGCGACGCGAGTACGGCGTCGCGAGGTCGGCGCACGACGTCCCGCAAGCGTTTAAAGAACGAACCAACCTTGCGAGGGGGTCTCATAAAGTCGTCGCTCTCAACAGCGCCCTCGGCGGCGACTTTTTCTTCTTCGCTCGCCGAAGAGTCGTCAGCGCTCTTCTCGTCGTTTGAGATCCACTGACTCGCGATGCGTTTGCCGCGCTCCTCATCCGTCTCCTCTGCTGGAGCTTCCGGTTCGTCGACGTTAGAATTTTCCACGTCTCGTTCCGCCGCGCCTGCGTCGTTCTCGGCATCCTCGGCTTTGACCGCGTCCGCCGCGATTTTCTCCTTCGCCTCGGCTTCCTCCGCCTCCTTCTCCTCGCGAATCTTCCGCTCTTCCTCTTCCGCCGCCTCCGCCTCGACTCTCAACGCCTCAACACGCTCCCTCTTCCCGCTCATCTCCCTCTCCAACGCCGCGCGCTCCCTAATCCAGCCCTCTCGCTTCCCGTTCGCCTTGCCCGCCGCCTTCCCGCGCGCCTTCGCCCCTCTTCTGTGCTCCGCCAGCGTCGCCATCAACGTCTCTCGCCTCGCCCGCGCCTCGCTAGTGCACGTGTTCTCACACACCGTCCCCTTTCTCCCGTGCGCTTCGTCGCTACCGTCGCAGCAATCGCACACGCCGTCGTCCACTCGCGAACTCGGCACCGCGCGCGGCGTCGCCCCGAGGTTTCGACAGTAAAACGAATCCCTCCCCAGCCCTCGACCCGCGCACGCGCTCGTCCCCGGTTCGTCCGACCCGTCCGCGCAATCGCAATAATCATCGTTCACGCGCGCGATCGCGAGCGTCGTCGCGCCGTCGTCGCAGCGAAACGTCTCGACGTCGTACGATGCGATCGCCATCGGGTCGACGCCTCGCCGCGCCGCGCGTCGCGCGTCGGCGCGCATCGTCGACGCGGCGACGACGGTCGCGGACAGGACGCACGCGACGCACGCCGCGCGAAGCGTCGCGCGCGCGCGACGCCGCATCGTCGGTCGAGGCGTCGCGACGTGCGGTTCGTACGCCACGACCGAAAAGGCGACACAAATCAACCATCGAGGGTTCATGACTCAAGCGACGACCCACTCGCGTCACACCTTTGACGATCGAGGGTTCATGACTCAAGCGACGACCCACTCGCGTAACACCTTTGACGATTTTTTGTTCGCCGGACCGGGCGCGCGCGGCATTCAGCGACGCGCGGCCGCGACGGCGAGGCGCGCGTCGAACGAGCGAGTGAGCGGGGCGGAGAAATAACTCGCGCGACCGGTCTCGGGAACCACGCGGTGCGAGCGCGCGCGAAAGAACGAGGAGACGCGCGTCGACTCGTGACGTTTGCGGTGCCGTAAGGAGGTGTTGAATCGATTTCGCGCGCGCGTGAGGGAGACGGGCGCGACGATGGCGGCGAGGTGGACGTCGAGGGATGAGGCGACGCCGTTGTTGCGGTCGGAGAGGCGTCGCGAGGAGGTTTCCGGTGGAATCTGGCGATGGGGCGCGCGGGCGGCGTGCGCGGGGCTGGCGCTGAGCGCGCTGGGCGTCGGGTTAGGAGAGAGACCGACGATCGTGCGCACGGTGGCGAGACAAGGGACCGTGGAAAGCGCGAACGACTTGGATCTCATCGAGTGGGTCGGACTTTCGCAGGGCATGACGACGGACGGCAAACAGGGCTACCTCAAACGTACTGAAGGCGGGAACAACTGGGCAAGAGGCGCGTACAGCGCGCGCGCCATCACGAAAGTCGGCGACGAGGTTCGCGGCATTTCCGGCGACTGCATGCGCACCGACAACAGGCACTTGCAGTTTGGCTTGTCGAGCACGCCCTCGGGCCACAGCCAAACGACCATCGACTACGCCGTGTTCTGCAACGGCAATCAGGTCCGATTCCAAGAGAAGGGCGTGAACAAGTTCGATGCCGGCGTCTTCGTCGCGGGTGAGACTTTCCAAGTGATCGTGAACGACGCGGGCGCGATTGAGTTCTACGTCGACGGCGATCTCAAGTACACGAGCTTGACGTCGCCTTCTTTCCCGCTCTACGCGGACACGTCGTTTCACAACCACCTCGCAGAGCTCGCCAACGCGCGCTGGGTTCACAAGGTTGTCAAGGGCGCGAACGACTTGGCGGCCATGGAGTTTGAAGACGCGGAAGGCGTCGAGTCTTCCGCGGGCCAAGTGACGCGCACAATGGCAGGCAGTGGCTGGAACGTCGGCGCCACGAGCAAACGTGCCATCACGAAGATCGGCGACGAAGTGCGTGGCGTCTCCGCGGATTGCGACCAAACGGACAAGTCCATGATGATTGGCTTGAACTCTGGCTCGACGAACTCCGTCGACGAGGTGGTCGACTTCGGCATTGTGTGCGACAACGGCGTGATCCGCATCTCCGAACACGGCGTCGTGCGCGACGGCGACTTTGGCGATTACTTCGTCGGTGAGACGTTCCAAGTGGTCGTGCTCGACTCGGGCGTCGTCACGTACTACAAGGATGGCGCGGCGTTTGCGACGTCTGATGAGGCGCCTGCCTTCCCGCTCTACGCCACCGCGCGCTTCAACACTGCAGGCGCGTCTTTCTCTCGAGTCTCCTGGATACAGACTGTCCACGAGGGTGCGAACGACTTGGATCTCATCGAGTGGGTCGGACTTTCGCAGGGCATGACGACGGACGGCAAACAGGGCTACCTCAAACGTACTGAAGGCGGGAACAACTGGGCAAGAGGCGCGTACAGCGCGCGCGCCATCACGAAAGTCGGCGACGAGGTTCGCGGCATTTCCGGCGACTGCATGCGCACCGACAACAGGCACTTGCAGTTTGGCTTGTCGAGCACGCCCTCGGGCCACAGCCAAACGACCATCGACTACGCCGTGTTCTGCAACGGCAATCAGGTCCGATTCCAAGAGAAGGGCGTGAACAAGTTCGATGCCGGCGTCTTCGTCGCGGGTGAGACTTTCCAAGTGATCGTGAACGACGCGGGCGCGATTGAGTTCTACGTCGACGGCGATCTCAAGTACACGAGCTTGACGTCGCCTTCTTTCCCGCTCTACGCGGACACGTCGTTTCACAACCACCTCGCAGAGCTCGCCAACGCGCGCTGG
>Ga0181596_10000772_pt1 | contig 33330 bp, 47 predicted proteins | sample 041ome_6_FD_148655 | JGI IMG/M metagenome (GOLD analysis project Ga0181596, IMG submission 148655) | Coastal salt marsh microbial communities from the Groves Creek Marsh, Skidaway Island, Georgia - 041402US metaG (spades assembly) | ecosystem: Environmental > Aquatic > Marine > Intertidal zone... | reverse complement strand
CACGTCGCACCCCACCCGATGCGCACATCCCCTGGTGGTGGCGGAACCCCTAACTGGTCGATGACCCCTCGCTTTAACGTCTCTGGGTCCGTGGTCAACAACTCTTCGGTGAGATTGCATATGACGCACGCCACCGTCTTCCCATCGGACAAGACCCGTGGTTGAAGTTTCCAAGGCGTCGTCGCCGCCACTTCGAGGTCATCCTTCAGCCGCGGCGCACCCTCTGGGTAGTCGAGAAGGACGTTAATGCACCCGTAAGTCGCGTTGTATAACTTGTCTCGCGCATCAGGACCCCAGTTGTCTTTGACGAACTTTCTGGCCGGACTGTGGTCCACGCACAACACCAGGGGGTCCCTGGACAACGTCGTGCCGTTGGAAAACGTGGCCACGTACGAGTCATCGCGCATCTCCAAAGACGTGAGTTCGGCGCCGAACACAAACTTCACACCGACGCGTTCGAGCGCCTCCTGCATGCGGTCGCCCATGACTTTTCCAGAAACCTTTTGGGTCCACTGCCCCGAGAGGGCGACGTGATTCACACTCGAGAGCAATTCGTGGGAACTCATGACATCCCACGTCACCCCATCGATGACGAGGGGGAGGTGTTCGATGAACCGTTGTCCACCCTCGGAGAGCTTGCCCTCGAACACGTCCTTGACCGTGCGTTCCTTGGACGCCACGAAAGGGAGGGAGAGGAGGACGAGATAGTCCATCAAAGCTAAACTTTTAAACATGTACCCGAACACTTGGTCCCCGTGTTTCTCGAACAAGTCCGTCCATGGGATGTCCATCTCTTCGAAAAGACTGCGCGCGTTCACCCACGCCCGGTCGAAGAGCACGCGATGGGCGTGCAGGTCTCTCTTCGTGAGGTCGGGTTCCCACCACGACCCACCTGCGGATGGCTTACGTTCGTACACCGTGACGTCGCGTCCTGCGCGTCGGAGTTCCCACGCGAGGGCTAACCCAGTGGGTCCGGCACCGACGATGTGCATGTTACCATTCATGGATAAATTTTATTTTGAAACATGATGTAAAAAATTCCCAACACCAATGTCATAAATGTTTGTGCGTCGACAAACTTTTTACCAGACACGACAATAAACATGTTCAGCAGTGCGTGCATGGGGAGGGTCTTTTCTGGACCCCATCGGCTGTAATAGGCTAAAGTGGCTGCCATGGACACCGCGAGCGCATTCAAGAATGAAGACATCGATGGCTTGTACAGGAACCACGCGGTGTACAACAACGCGACGTAGCTTATGAACACCGACCTGGCGAGAAACTGTCGTGGACTCTGCACCACGTCCAACTGTTCGCGTCTGACGAGTTTCGCAATCCAGTGAGGGCCAAGGATGAGATAGGAGAAATAGAGGACGATGAACACTTGCCACATTCTGATCATGTTTCACAAAAAAAATACATGGATTTACAAAATATGGTCTATTATATTTTTTACATTCAGGCACTGTACGAGGTCGGCTTGCGTGTACACGGACCCAACCACACCACGCGGCATGACGTTGATTTTCGCGCGATGACTCTGTTTGATGCTCTGGACCAGACTTCGGTAACAGTAAAAGTAGGTGGCCTCGACCTCGAGCACACAAAATAACTCGAGAATGTGGTCGGGGAATGTCGTCTTGTCCACGACCCCGTACTCCGTCATTAAACGTTCGATGTGCCGACGGTCTTCCTTCGTGACGTCCTCTTCGTCGAGGAAAAAGTCTTCGTGCACGATGTGGTTCACGAGGTCCATGATTGATTGCATGTGTCCATGGGGTTGGGTGCACTGGGGGTTAGTATTTACAATTTTTTTAGTCTTTCATTAAAACATTTTACAAAATTATTATGCAGTGTAGCATCTTCACCAAATAACCGGTACGTGTAAAATCGCACATCAAGGGTGTCCATCGTGTGCGCTTCGAAATCTAAGATGGCCCATCTAAATCCATGAGGAGTGGACTTGTAATATGTGCTAAAAAAAGCATCACTCACACCATCCAAAAACTTTGAAAAACTCTGAACGACGTCTGGTGGGCTGGTCATCATGCGCGTCGTACACGCGGTCGGGATGCACTGGGGGTGAAACATTAATTTTTTTCAATTGCATCGACGAGTTCGTCAACATTTCTAAAGTACCGATGCACATCTTTCATGAACCGTTTGTTGTTTTCGAGCACTTCACACTCGGGTTTATTCTTATAGAGCCACGCCAAGTTTGACTTTGAATATTTCGTGCGTTTTTGATTTTCATTGGGCTTTCTTGGAATGATTTTCGATGATTTTTTCTTCGCCGCACTGCTCACGGTCGTCGCGGGTCTGTACGACAAGGCTTGCATGACGGTGTCCGCGAGGTCGTCCTTCTTCTTCGAGGCATCAAAGATAGGAATCCAGTGCGCGTTGGTCTCACCGGTGTGAATGAATTCGCGACACCGCTCGATGGCCGTCTTCTTGCGTTTCAAGTACTGAGACCTTCCCGGACCGGCCACGTCCGGGATTTTATGTCGCGCGTCGTACAACAGGGTTTGCGCTTCGGGTTTTTTAATGACGAAATACGCGTGAAGAAAGTGCATGACGGACACCATTTTCTTGTTTCGGTCCGGTTGTTTTTCTATGAGAATGACGTCCGCGTCGAGGGTCCACGGGCGGTCATCGAGATGTTTTCTCAAGGACACGTACACACCGTCGTCGTGTTGAGGCGGGATGCCACTGACGTCCCACTGCTCGATGAGGTTTTCGGTGTCGTTGAGTAAACACATGGCGAGATTACGAATACCCACATCTATGGAGAGGAGTTTCATTATTAAAAAAGGTTAAACTATTCTTTAAGATAGGGTTGCCGCAACACCAATGAACACCATCGCTAAACAGCAGATGAGGGACATCCACCAGTTTTCGGTTATGAAGGCCAAGAAGTCGAATCCACCTTTGGCGACATTCTTAGCCGCATTACCCGCCGCTTCAGACAGGTCCTTGAGACCATCGACCATGTCGTCTATGTCTGAGAGGGCGCGGTCCAAGGCGGTGAATGGGTTATTGGTGTCGTAAGCCATGCACAGGATCACCATGGCCGCGCCCATTTTCATCCAGTTCTTTCGCGTGAACGTCGCGATGTCACTGCCGACGGCGATGATGCCGAGCTTTTCCAAAGCCTTGCGCACGGTGCCAGAGTTTTCAGCGATTTGAGCACCGCTTTGAATAGCCTTACCCAAGTCGGCGTCTGTCACGACGGATTCAACGACACCCATCTCGTTGCGGGCCCACGACACATTTGTTGCCTCTGCCACTTGATCATCTGGCGCGAGTGGTGCGTTTTTGGCGGTGTCGGGCGTGACAGTTTTCGTCTTACCCGCGTTGATTGCACCTTGACGCTTCATTAATTCGGGAGTAGCTTCAGCGACTTTCGTAGCCTGTGCGGTCGTCCCCCCCTGTCTGATGACAATGTCGGGGAGGCCTGGAAATTTTACGACTGAAAAGTTGAGACTTTTGGCCAAAGCGGGGTCCACCTTAGCCACTCTCGCAAGGGCGACATCATTCATGTTTCTCGCGAGCGCCTGGGCAGTGCTCTGGTCTGCGTTTCGAAGGACTGCGGCGATCGTGTCGTCGTCGGCCACGGCGGCGAATCTCTTGATGATGGAAGGGTCTGCTGTGGAGAGTGCAGTGCCCATAGCTTTCGAGTACGAGCGATAGGTGGTAGAATCCAGACTATTCAGTACGTCGGCGTAAGCGTTCCAATTTGCCCTGGAACCTGCCTTGAATCCATTGAGTACGTCGTCGAATGTACTGGCAATAGCCATGTCTATTTTATATAATACGAGAATAAAATTAAGTGAACAAATCCTTGTCATAAACCAAACACCTCTCCGACGTCCCTGAAAAAATCTGCAGCTTTATCACCAACTACGACAGAAAAACGAGACACCGTCGTGCCGAATATCGTCTCCGCAAGGTCCATTCCTGGGTAGTCTTCGCAATCGTTGTCCCTGTATCTCATCCCATAAGCCTCGCAGAATTTCGATGAATAATCGCAGTACCCCGTCTCGTAATTGAACGTCACGCCTTCGTAGGCTTTGTGGAGCGTATTACAGTGTTCCACGACTGCACCGAGAGGTGCGGCGAGGGCACATTTCTTCGGCAACTTCTTCTCGATAACATTCGGTGTGCTCTTCTCACCCGGGTTCGTTGGGTCCAAGACCCTATAGGTATCGGTGTATAGGGCGACCAGTGGATTATAGCCACCTTCGGGGTACAGTTCAGCGGACCGTAGGATGCACGCACCGTCTTCTCCGTCATTCTTGTCCCACTTACAGTTGATGCTTTCCATCACGTTTCCAACCGACACTTGCGACCCGGATGGTGGATTTTGTCCCGTGCAGTCTGACTCAGTCTCGCGTTTAGGACACTCTTCACCGTATCGGTCTATCGAACCATACCTTATGTGATCGTCTTCCTTATCTTTGTTGTATTCATCACACCCTTCTTTCGACAGCGAGACCCCGTATCTTTTCGCTGTGCTCATGAAGGGCACTCGTTCGATTTTACTTTCAAGACCCTTGTCTTTGTAAAAACTGTATATGAAATCGTCACGTTCGACGCGTTTGACAGCCTCCACCATCTCGAAGGCTTCTGCGAACGCATCTGCGGCGTCTTCAATCTGTTCATCCGTGAGGACTTGCGTCGCGTTTTCACCGAGAAGCTGGCTCACGACGACATTGACGAGTTGTGCTTCAGACAGCAGTTCCATGGCATCGCCAGTGAATCGACCTATGTACGCCGAGAAGAACTCGTCGTTGTGTTCGGGGTAGGCGAGAGCAATCGGGAAGATGAGGGGATAATCTGTGCGTTCGTCAATTGCACCTTGTGATGTGCTCTTTTGCACTTCCACGTCGTATGAATTTCGCATGTTTTGGGACACCTTATTCGCTCGATATTTATTGAACCCGAACGGGTCGGCCATGTCGAGGGCAAAACTTATCAACTCCATCGCCAACACGACCAGACCGGCGGGACCCATTCCCAATTTCGCAGCCGCTTTGGTGATGAAACCAAGACCGAATCGAATACTCGTTCGCGTGGCGACCTTAGTGGCACCTCTGGCGACCACCTTTCCCATTCTTCGCGAGAGATTCTGCACCGCACTTCGTGTCACTTGCACACCAGCCTTACTAGCTTTGTACGCGCCGCTCACGACTTGGGTGAACCCATAAGACACTGCGACGCTGTAGAGAATGCTTTGGGTGACTTTCATGGCTTTTTGAAACTTTGAGATTTCCTCATCGGTGAGGTCGCAACACCCGGTTTCGGCGTTCACGGTCGTCAAGCCCGGACACGGTGGGGGTACGATGCACTCAGCTGCATAGGCTTCGTCGATCCACGCCCGAATTTCGTCTGGGTCGAGGTTCAATTCACGAGCGAGCGTCTCGTTGCGGGCATTCTGTTCACGAATGTACTTGTCGGCCGTGTTTCTCAACGCATTCTCGCTCGATCGTTTATTTGATTCATTCACCACAATGAATGCGATGATGATCACCAGCAACACGGCGATGCCTATGACCAACAGAAGTGCTGACTCCATTTAATTAAAGAGTATATTTTTTTTTAAGTCATGTGGTGTTGGTGGTGCTGTCACGCATTCGAGGGCGAACCCCTCGAGATGCCTAAAAAGTACGACGAGATGCGACGAAAGTTTTACACCTATGGAAAATTTTGTTCCTGGAGTTGCATGAAGGCGTTCGCCATCGACAACTATGGGGTCAATCTCGGGGGTCGAATCATGGGAAACATCATGTGCATGCGCAAACAATTGTACGGGGTCTTGGGTCCGGTGCGCATGGCACCGAAACGCTACGAGTTGGACGTCTTCGGGGGGACGATGACCATCGAGGAGTTTAGAAAGCACAGCGTGATAGACGCAGGGCCGAAGAAACCCATCAACGCGGAGAACGAGCGAGAGGTGGCAGTGTCATACGTTTCACCCACGACTAAAGCAGTGGTGGAAGAAACCTCGGACGATGCGTTGACGCTTCGGAGGAAGAAACCCTTACAGAGAACTCACAATTCGTTGGAATCGGCTTTGGGGCTTTTAATTAAACCTAAGCAATTGGGACAATCGCCAGCTTTGTAGACAAAGTCGCACGCGTCGCACTCGCTCAGGGTGATGACTTGTTTCGGCGGCAGAAGACCTTCATTATATTTGTTTAATTGGTGGACCGTATAAATGCCGTACTTAACCATAGTGTCTAACGATGGGAAAGCCATACTTAGTTCAATAGTGTAATCGAATCTTTATTTGAAACACGACATGCAGCTCTTAATCTTCAACATCCCCGCGAAGCCGTCGACCATGGCGGGAACCATGGACTTGAGAAGCGTTTCGAACTCGCTGTCTTCGTCGCCCTTGTCGATTTTCTCGATGAGATGGTTCAACAACCCGATCACCAATTTCTTGCGTTCGGGTCCTGTGAGACCCTTGAGTCCAGACGCCATCATCATGAGCTTGGCCACGATCGGGGGAATGTCTTCCTTGGTGAATCCATCGGCGATGTACAACGCATCGATTTCGTTGACGGTGGCGACGATTTTCTTGCTATCAATCTTGCCTTGAAACTTCGAGAGCAAGGCGTCCATTTTTATTTTATGTGGAGATAATAAATGAACGTCGATAACGTGTTGGCGGGCACCGCGGTCACTTTGGGTTTGTACCAAATGTTCGATCGCCTGGGGGACGTGGAAGACCTGTCGGTGCGCTATCTGATGATTGGCATCCTGGCGAATGTGCTTTGGATTCTGTATCAGACAAGGAAAGGGGCGAACTATTCGGCAATATACACAGGCGTTGGTCTGGTGTTTCAATTATATGCCCTGAATCAAGTGCTGTTACGCGATATGAAGCGTGAGGATTCGTCGCGATGAGGCCTATGAGTCGGAGCAGTTGAACTTTCTCCTCAAAACTCAGTGTTCCCACTCTACGCATGACGTAGAGTACGAGTACACCGAATACACGAAAGGCGTCGAGCATCTCTTACCCGAACACCATAATAAAACCACTAAACAATAGCGCGATGACGGAGATCGCCATGTACAAGTTGTTGTAGAACTTTTGCGTGTCGTCGGCCGTTTCGCACTTGCTGATGGCGTTCGTGATCAACGCGGTGCCGATGAGCGTCATGATGGAGAGCAACGCGATGTACCCTGGAACATCTTTCGACACGAGTTTGCTAAAGATGAGCGTGACCGGGATGGTCAACGCGATGATCATCGTCGCCTCGAGGTATCGCGTGATGTCTTGCTTCCCTGATAATTTACCATCCGCACACTTGTCGATGATGTTGCGCCCTGATAGGTTCGCCACCGTGTACAGAATGCTAAACGGGAGCACCATCGTGATGATGGGTGCGTAGCCGATTTCGGTGTTGAGTTGCTTGCTGTTGATTTTCTGGGCAATGGCGTACAGCCTGTTGGTGACTCCCGACATTTTTACATTGAACTGAGATTTAAATTTTCATACGTATCGACCCACAATATTGGAAGGTCTTTGAACCACGTGTACATGACGGGGTTCTTCATCACGATGGGAACGACCCCTAGGGTGAGACATTCCCACGTGCGATGACAATCCACGCCGTTGCCCTCTGGGCTGGCGCAGTAACGGTACTGTGCTAACTCCTCGATGTACTCTTTCCACGGTTTCGCACAATTTTTGGGAAATCCTTGGCGAAGGAGGTCGGTCTCGCATTTCGAACGTACCCCGGGGTTGCTCGCCACGTTGAAGTTGAAATATAACAATTTCGTCTTTGGTATGGTGGACGCACATCGAGCGAGATGCTCTTTATCCGTGCGTCTCCACATGTCCACGTTTTCTAAACCAAGAGGGAGACCCCACGTCTTTGGGTGAGGTATCATGTTGCATCCTCGCCACTGCACGAGAAGTGGGTGCCGAAGAATGGGTTCCACGCCGCCACTCGGATAGTCTGAGTTGTGCGTGACCAGCTCGAAGGGTTGAGTTATTTCGGGGAGAATCTTCGCGACAAAGTAGTGTATCCAATCCATCTTCGTAAAGAATGTGTGTGAGTTCTGTATGAGCGCGAGGTCGGGGTTCGGCGTCCCGACCACGATGAGTTTTTTGATGTGTTTCATACACGATGGGTTATTTTGTATGTACCCCCACTCGTACACACAAACATCACATTTTTGCATGAAATCTTCCCCAGTGTCCATCGTATAAAGAATTACCACGTTAGTTGTTTAAACCAGAAAATGTTTGCCATGATGTTATCTCCGGTGCGGGTCACCTGCAGTGAACCCAAGAAGCTCCGAAAGTTCCGCAAGCGCTTGGCGAGGGAGCGTCGCGAAGACCTCCAACGCATGGCGGATAAAATCAAAGACATCGGCCAGGATGAGATGCGTCGTTCGAAAGAATTGTTGCGCGAACACCGAGAATATTTTGAAAAATCTGAAAAGAAGAAGAAGGACACTTCTATTGACTTTTTCGAGAAGTGAGGGCGAACCACGCCGCCATGAGTGTGAACATGGCCATCAAGACTTTATCATCCTGCTCCACCGCTAAGATGGCACTCAACGTGCTGTAAAGCGCGAAACGCACCTCCCGTTGGGTGCGGTCTAACGAACGTTTCATCGCGGTCCTACTCTTTTCCAAGTTTAGGACGGCGCTACTTATGTTTTTGATGCGCGTCGGCATCTCCGAGGTTGTCTGTATCATCCCTGTAATGTCGATGGCTTCGGTGACTTTATCTTTCACGATGGGTTCCAAGTACGTGTAATAATTAAAATCATCGTCCAACTTTAAACACGTCCCTTCCACTAACCCGAACGCCTTCGCCAGATAGATGAATGACGTCGGGAGGATGAAAGGTTTCTCCCTCGCGAGGTTGGCGATGATTTCATCGTTCATGAGGTCCTTGACGTCCAAAGTCCCGAGATAGTCCAAGATGGTTTCGAAGAACACCTCAATGTCCGCGAGGTCGGTGGCGATGGGAATGATGATTTTCAGCGCCACGAGGGTTTCCACGATTTTCTTCGTGTCCTTGTTGATGATGTGCACCAGAAGTTCCATGAATCCAGACTTCAACTCCTCGTTGATTGGGATCACCAAACCAAAGTCATAGAACACGAGACGCCCTTCGGGGAGAAATCCAATGTTCCCCGGGTGTGGGTCGGCGTGGAAGAACCCGTGTTCCATGGTCTGCATGACGTAGCTCTTGATGAGGGCGCCGCACAGTTTCTTCGTGTTCACGCCCTTGGTTTGAATGTCCGTCAACTTTTCCGACGGCACGAACTCCATGACGATGACGTTGGGGGAGGAGAGGTTTTCGTACACGCGCGGGACCTTGACCCACGGGACCTTACGAAAGTTGTGTCTGAAGAGGATGGCGTTTTGCACTTCCTTGCGATAGTCCGTCTCCCCGAGGAGGTTGTCTATGCTCTCGTCCAGCACGTACCCCGTGCCCGTGCCCGTGTCGATGCCCACGCGTTCGAGGAGGGCGACGATGTCCCTGACGTTGTCCATGTCGCTCTTCATGATGTTGTAGATGTCCGGGCGTTTCACTTTGACGATGACGTCCTCTCCCGTGACGAGTTGGGCGCGATGGACCTGACCTATGGAAGCTGACTTGAACGGAACTTCATCGAACCACGCAAAGTGTTTCTGGTTGACGTACTTCTTGACGTCATCGTAAGCCACGGGAGGGACGTCGTCCTGGAGCGACTCGAGTTCGGCGCAAAACTCCACTGGATAGAGGTCCCCTCTCGTCGAAACGATTTGACCCAATTTCACAAAGGTGGGACCCAAGTCGAGGAGTTGTTCTTTCGTCCAACGTCCTACGACTGCCTTGTTCTTGGTCGTGGCGTTCTTTACAAGAAACTTCCCTGCGAACTGCCACGTCTTGGCTTTTTGTAATGCACGCATTTATATTACAGACACATTTTAATTAGTTTGAAAAACGCGTCGACCATCTCTCGGTGTTTTTCGCTATTGATGCGTTCGGGGTTTTCGAGAAGATAGAGGATGCGTTTGTTGTCGTCGGGTTCACTGTGCACGACCTCCCTCGTGCGTATGTAATCGGCGACGACGTAGATGACGCCATCGAGACACTCCTCAAGGGCCATGTGCATCCACGAGTTCGATGGGGTCCCCCACGTGGTGGTGTCGTCGGTCACCCTGACCCCGTGACCGTACTTGGCCTTTCCGAATTCCATGCGCTCTCTGATGAGGTCCATTTTAAAAGAATAACATCCTATATTCTTAAATGATTACCATCCTCCCACATCTCGGTCTCGGGGACCAGCTGATATTGAACGGTCTCGTGCGTCATTTCGCGGAACAGGATGACGTCACCATCTTCGTGAAAAACTCACACGAGCGGTCGGTCGCGTTCATGTACAGAGACCTCGGCACGCGCGTGAAAACCATCAAACTCGACAAAGATGACGGGGAGATGATCACGTACGTGCAGACGCACCCAGTCGAATGTGGGAAGGTGCTCGCTCTCGGAGTCCACGCCATGCCCGGAGCAGATTTTGAACGTTTGACCACGAATCCGTTCACTTCATGGCTGTGTGCGTTTTACTTCCAGGCAGGTCTCAACCCGAACACGATGTATCGAAAATTTAAGGTGGACAGGGACCGCTCCAAGGAGTTTCCATGCCCGGATGAACCCTATGTCTTCGTACACGACGACGAGCAGCGGGGTCGTGTCATCCGTGTGGACACGACACTGAAAGTGGTGCGTCCAAAGATTTCAAAGTTCATGGCGAACGGTATGTTTGAAGATGATGGATTTAATATTTTTGATTACATGACAATCATCGAAAACGCCCAAGAGAGGCATATGATGAACTCGAGCTATAGTTGGCTCGTCGAGCTGTTCAACGTCGGCGATAGGGTGTCGAACTTTTTCCACATGAATGTCGGCGCACACGACTATTGGACACCCGAACAAACTAAAACGTTTTACACCGACGACCTCTGGACGTTCGTGGTGTAGCTCTTCTCTTCCACGAGATTGGACCCCGATGCAATGTTAATCTCCTTCTTAATTCTCGCCCGTTCATCGTTAAACTTGTACACCATGCGCGCCTTCTCGACGAACTCCTCACCGAAATCCTCGAGGGTTTCGAGGTGTCTCAGACGTTCTTCCACGTCCCAGATGATTTCGTTAACGTGTTTCAATGCCTCTTTATGTTCTGTGTGGAATTCGTGTGCACACAACGCGTCCAACTCCGTTCGAACGTTCGCGAGTTTGTCTTCCTCGGTGATGCGTGCATCTTTTATTTCGAGGATTGTTATTTTATCGATGAGTTCCCCCTTTGAGACTTCTACGAGAACCATTTAAAGAGTAAGGCTTATTTTCTCTTTAAATGCAATCTCGCGTCGCCGTTGTGACGGGTGCGACGGGGCAGGATGGTTCCTATCTGTGCGAACTCCTCTTGGAAAAGGGGTACGACGTCAAGTGCCTGGTGCGGCGGTCGACGTGTCGTTCGGAACATAGCTTTTTCGACAAGGTGCAACTCTACGACGGCGACGTCTTGGACCACCCCATCATTCATAAGATGATTCAAGATTGCGACGACTACGCGTGGGTTGAGATTTACAACTTGGCGGCGCAGAGTCACGTGCACACGTCGTTCAACTGTCCAAGGTATACGTTCGAAACAAACACCCTCGGCGTGCTCAACATCCTTGAGAGTGTGCGACAGAGTAAAAACCCGTCAAAGTATCGCATGTACCAAGCCTCCACGTCGGAGATGTTCGGAAAAGTGCAGGAAACCCCTCAGAGAGAGACCACGCCGTTTTATCCTCGGTCGGTTTACGGTGTGTCAAAGTTGGCGGCGCACTGGTTGGTGAAAAATTACCGTGAATCCTATGGTCTCTATGCGTGTTCGGGCATTCTGTTCAATCACGAGAGTCCCCGTCGCGGTGCGGATTTCGTGACGAAGAAAATCACCGAAGGGTTGAAGCATGGCAAGGTCCTCGAATTGGGTAATCTCGATGCGGTCAGGGACTGGGGACACGCCAAGGACTACGTCGAAGGCATGTGGCGCATACTGCAACAGGACGACGCCGACGAGTACGTCGTGGCCACGGGGAAGACGCACTCGGTGCGAGACTTTGTCACGATGTGTCTGAAACATCTCGGGAAGGATGTGACGTGGGAAGGTGAACGTGAGCACGAAGTCGGCAAGGTCGACGGCGAGGTCGTGGTCAAGGTGTCGCCAAAGTTCTATCGCCCGTGCGAAGTGGACGCCCTCGTCGGTGATGCGTCGAAGATTAAGAGCATCGGATGGGAACAAAAATATTCCATTGAAGATTTAATTACAGATATGTTGAACTAACATCGCCCCGTTGCGCGCGTCGGTGACGTGTTCAAGAATTTTCCACGTTTCCGGTGCAGCTTTGATTTCTTCCACAATTTTCGCACACTTGTTCGTGTTCGTGTCGTCGAGGAGCAGGTACTTGACGTGATTTTTTATTTTTTGAAATTCGTGCCACGTCGTGAATTCACTCCCGTCCAAGAGGATGACGTCGAAATCTTCTCGTGTGTCAAATATTTTGCACTCTTTCATGTTGGTGATGTCGACCGTATTCCATCGATTGAACTCGGCGTCATCCTTAGCTTGTGGGAACACTTCGTAGACCTGCTCGGGCGCGAGGTGCACGAGCACCTCGTTTAGGATGTGCACGTTCGCCACGCCTTTGTGAAACTTTTGCGCGTGGGCAACCTTGTCGGCGTTGCATTCGAGAGAATAGAAGACGGTGTCGTCTCGGTCTTTGAGCACGTTGACGAAGGCGCGCGTGCTCCCTAACCCGTTCCACGTCCCGACTTCGAGGAACGTTCTGTTCTCCGGGTCTTGACATAGGCGGGTAATCCATTCGGTGAGGCAATCGTCGTGGATTTGTCCCGTAGTGTTTTGATAAAATCCTTGATGGTCGTTCGGGCACCACATAGGTTTTACAAATTTAAAGTTCTAATCTTTTAATAAAAATCTCATTACAAGTAATAATCTATGTGCATGTCCGGTCGTCCGTGAAAGTTTGAAAAATCCAAACCCTTCACCGGGAACGCTTCAGTCTCCGGTGCGACGGTGTCCACGAGGTCGCGACGCACGTACGTCACTTCGAACACTTTCGGAAAGTTATTGTCAATCCACGGTATCAGTGGGTAGTTGTTTCCGTGTACGTGGATGCACACAAAGTCTTTGTTCAGACATTTGTACACATTGTCGATGACTTCGTTGTAAGACAAGAGGTTGTTTTCCAGATGAAATTCGACGATGATTTGCGAAAAGTTTTTCAGGTGCTTACACGCCGGTAAAGACGTCCACTCCGCACCCTCGACGTCAATCTGCATCATCAAATTCGTGTTGTCGAGATGACCGTTTCGTTCGAGGTGTGCATCGATGGTGTCCAAGTGTTCTTCCTTCTTATCGGAGACACCCTCCTTGAAGTAGTGAATGTAGTCCGGTTTGTCCGTGATGCCATCGATGGTGTGGTCGTACACGTAGCACGGCTTTTTGTATTTTTCGTAGAACGCCTTTTCGAATGTAATCTTATCTTCAGAACCATAACTGTAAAGCGCGTCGTACGCTGGTAAATCTGCGACCACGTAGCCGCCGTCACTCACTGTACCGATTCGAATCTTTTTCAGATTTGTTCTGTACGGCTTGAAATACTGCTTCAACCGGTTGCAAATGTCCAAGTATATCACGACGGGATTCATAGCTATATGTAATATCAAACTTAAAGCTTTAACTGTATCGAAGTTTAATGATAATCGACGCTTTCCCGTTTCACAACGAGTTGGAATTGATTCGTCGACGTCTGACGTATTTGTCTCCCGTTGTGGATAAATTCATCATCGTTGAAGCGACGCACACGCATCGGGGAGAGTCCAAAAAGTTATATTTTCAGGACAATCAGGACATGTTCACGGAATGGAAAGACAAGATTATTCACATCGTTCTCGATGTCGTCCCACCCGATGATAACCCATGGACCATGGAGCACATGCAACGCAACTACATCGCAAAGGGTTTGGTCGACATCCCCGATGACGCGATCGTCATGATTTCAGATGCCGATGAGATTCCACGCACCGAACTGATTCAACAATTGCCAAAGACGCTCGACACGATTTCAGTGCACATGATTACTTTCAATTACACGATTGATTACTTTCAGACTTTTGAAAAATGGTTCGGCACGGTCATCTCAAACAGAAAGAACGTACTCGAAAAAACGCCACAATTTTTCCGCGATAATCGATGGAAGTTCCCACTCGTTGAATTCGGTGGATGGCACTTTTCGTCCTTTGGCGACGAACAATTCTTAGCCAACAAACTCCGAAGTTGTGCCGAATGCTACGACGAGGGCTTTGACGAAAACATGGCTGGCACGTACATGTCAGAAAAGTTGTCTCACAATGGGAAATTCAAGCTGACGAAGACGCCTCAAGCCATCTTAGACACGGTCCCCGAACTGTTTAAAAAAATAGGATGAATTTGTGATTGACCGTAAACACCCGCGGTGTACCCAAACGTTGAAAACCCCTTACAATTCTCATCACCTGCCGTGATGTACACGTGCTTGCATCGCGACAGGAGAAACCACTCGACGTACATGTCCGTTCTGTCCACGTCATCGCACGCGCGACTGTGTACGACACCACCCCCCATGAGCTCGTACATTCGAACCTTGTCTCCGTACTTTGCTTTGAGTTCATCCCTGAGAACGACACTGTCCGTGGCCACGAACACGGGTTCCCGTGCGTCCTCGATGACTTTCGTGAACTGTCGAAGGGTCTCGTCGTCGCAGAACCACGCGGCGTCTTCGTGGGGTGTCCCGTCGTCCAATTTTTTGGAATCCACGCCGTAATTGCCTCGACGAATGTGTACACCCACGTCGCACCCGTGGAGGTTATGGGACACGAGTTTTTCTATTCTTGGTGTCGGTTGGACGAACTGCCTGATGAGAGGATGCACGCGTTGTGTAGACATTGGATTGATGTAAATCTTTCCAACGTACTCTTCCTCGTCGGGGTCGGTGGAGACGCCGATGTTCGCGATGCATTCGATGGGTTCGGGAAGGTGAGGGGTTTTATTCCGCACCAACGTGTTATAAACAGCATCTGAAATCTGTATCAGTGTGTTCCCCCATCCAGTCTCTCGGTCGTACACGAGTTTCATTACTTAAATAAAGAGCAAACTCTTTATAATATAAATGTTCATCTCCTACTCACTCTGGGGCGACAATAAGGTGTACACCTACGGTTTGGTCGAAAATGTCCTCAACAACAGAAAGTTGCTCCCGAGTTGGACCACGCGCGTCCATCACAACGACACGGTGCCTTCAAACATTCTCGATTGGTTGAAGGCACAGGAGGATGTGCAACTCGTGCGACATGAAGGCAGTGATTGTAAAGCCTCCAACATGTTTTGGCGTTTCGAAGACCTGTTCCTGAAGAACGCCACGGTCCTAGTGCGCGACGCGGACTCGCGCATCAGCGTCCGAGAGGTGCGACTCATCAATGAATGGTTGGCATCGGACAAGGATTTTCACATCATTCGAGATGGCGAAACACACAGAGTACCGATTCTTGGAGGGACCATGGGGTGTCGCAACAACTGTTTGGAGTACATTACCTCACCTACGGGTTTGCGGGACGTGAATCTCCCACCGTTACAGTTCAACGACGGTCTCTCGTTCATGCGCACGTTCGTCGCACAAGTGCCACCACCGAGAGACGCCTATAACATCGACCAGATTTTCCTGTACCACTACGTGTACCCCCAAATCGCTACGAGAGCGATGATACACTGCAGTCATAACGCGTACGAACCTTTCGCGAAGCGCATCGACCCCGTGGAGAAAGGGTTCGTCGGAGAGGTTGTCGAGAGTTGCCCAGAGGCGGCGGTGATTTTCAATGATACGGATGTGTCGTTTACAAGACTTCCTCAATTTTAATACGTTCGAGCAACAAGGTGTTGAGCTCTCGAAGACTTTTTAACTTTGTGTGTAATGAAAGAATCTCATTGTCCCTGGCAGTCAGCTGTATTTTAAGGTCCCAACTTTGGTGTGCCTTCGTCTTCTTGTGTTGTTTCAAAGTTTTTTATTACATTCACACGTGTATACGACATTTTTAAATGACTAACATCTTTTCATGACCCACCACGAGTTGCGTGTTCACGACCACGTCCCACCCCGCATCTTTGATGTTTTTACAGAACGCCACGTCCTCGGAACACATGTCTTCCAAGATGGTACCGTCGGAGGCGGTCATCAATTGCAACGGGTAACTGAAGTATGGATACTTGAGAGACTCCAACACCTCTCGTCGAACCGCCATGAATCCCATGCCGTTGTAGGCAACCTGTTTGAACTTTGGCGCGCCTTCGACGTCTTCGGGGCGGAGAAACTTGAACGACCCGTGTTTCTTGAAGTAGTCCTCGTCCCAGACCTGCACACACGCGAAGTGTTGGAGGTCAGCCATGCGGTAGAGTCCAGAGACCACGGGGTGTTCTTTGGAGTTTTCGATGAGTTCGAGAACTTGTTGGGGATTGAACACGATGTCGCTGTCGATGGTGATCCAGAGGTCGTAGTCCAGCTTCCCATCGAACGGTTTTTGGTCCTTGCCACGGAGGACGTCGAGACCTAACGTTTTCATTCGAGAGAACGACACGAAACTCGAGTATTCATTGACCATCATGACCTGATGACCTTCGCGCATCAAAGTGGTGAACGTCTCCGTCCACGCGGCGAGGAAACGTCCGGAGAATTCGCGTCCAGGGAGGGCGAGTACGAGCTTCATAGTATTAGTATTACAACAAAAAGTATCTTTAAGCATGGCATCCCTTATCTTGGTCGTCGCACATGAGCGTCTCGTACACCCACCGACCGTCCACGACTTCTTTCTCGATGAGTTCATTCTTTAGGAATTCGAGTTCAGCCCTGTGATTGGTGAGGAGGTCCAGGGTCTCCTGGTAGCACTGCTTCACGATGGCGTCGATTTCTTTGTCGACGACGCGCGCACTGAACGGGCTCAGGTTGGTGTAATCGTAGTTGTTTTTACCGAATCCGAAGCGCGTGACCATCTCACGGGCCAACTGATACGCCGAGGCGTAGTCCCCCGACGCCCCCGTGGTGACTTCATCGGAGCCGTAGATGATTTCCTCGGCGGCGCGTCCACCCAAGCACACGCGAAGTTGCGCGAGATAATAGGACTTTGGGTACAGGTCCACTTCCTCTTTGGGTTGGAAAAAGGTCACTCCACCGGCGTCGCCGCGTGGGATGATGGAGACTTTCCGCACTTCGTCAAAGCCCCTGGAGAAGGCGCCGACGATGGCGTGTCCGGCTTCGTGATAGGCCACGAGGGTTTTCTTTTCTTCAGAGAACGTCGTCATTCCTTTCGCACCGATGACGATGCGTTGAAACGTGTCTTCGACGATTTCTGGTGTTATGACGCCCAGACCATCTTTCACCGAACGAATGGCGCACTCGTTGAGAAGGTTCGCCAAGTCCGCGCCACTGAACCCCGTGGTCTGACGGGCGATGTCTCGGAGGCACACCTCGGGGGCGAGGTTCTTATCGCGCGCGTGCACGCCTAAGATGCGTTCGCGTCCATCCACGTTCGGGAGGGCTACACTGATTTTGCGGTCAAACCTTCCGGGGCGGAGGAGGGCTTCGTCCAAGATGTCGGCACGATTCGTCGCCGCCAAGACGACGATTTGCGTGTTCACGTCGAACCCATCCATTTCCGTCAAAAGTTGATTGATGGTTTGTTCGCGCTCGTCGTTGGCTGGCATGCCCCCGACCGACCGCTTCTTCCCTATGGCGTCGATTTCATCGATGAAGATGATGCACGGTTGGTTGGCGCGCGCGATGGCGAACAGGTCTCGGACCCGTTTGGCACCCACGCCCACGAACATCTCCACGAACCCAGAGCCGGAGACGTTGATGAATGGAACGCCGGATTCCCCAGCGATGGCGCGAGCCAGAAGGGTCTTCCCCGTCCCGGGCATTCCCGTGAGCAGCGCCCCCTTGGGGATTTTGGCACCATTGATGGCGTATTTTTCCCCATTCTTCAGGAAATCCACGATTTCTTCGAGCTCTTCTTTGGCGCTGTCGATGCCCTCGACGTCGGTGAAACGCGTGGGGACTTCGCTGTCTACGCTGAGCTGGACGTCGCCCTGCATCAGGCTGAGTGGGCCACCCCCACCGCTTCCACCGAGTCCGCTGAAGAAAAATGCGCGGATGAGCATGAACGAAAAGAAGAGGAGGAACGAGAGTGAGATGACGTCCACGATGTTCATCGGGGCCTGTGAGGAGAGGTCGACGCGCACGTCCGTGTACGCGGTGGCGTCGGTCACGAGTTCCCACAAGGCGGGATTCGACACCACCTGGGCATCACCGACCTCTCCATTTTTCTCCAAGAAGAGGACCCGACTGACGTTGGGTTTCAGGACCACTTCTTGGAGTTCTTTACTCTTGAGTTTCCTAACGAATTGCGTGTACGTGTAATGTTCGGGGTCTTTCATGGTACCTACTTTTACAGGTGGGGCTTTGGTCGGGTGTGTGATGCTGAACATTATTATTTATCTAACATTATATCTCTAACTTCATCGTAAAGAAGCGAACAAATCGCAAGTTGATATGACAGGAACGTCACCAGGGTTGCTTCGTAATTAAACTCGTAAGGTGCGGCGTGTTCGACGAGAGCGACCGCGAGGGGTACGAGCACGCCTGACTTTGTGAAGTCCAGGGTTTCCACGTTTCGTGAGAGCGAGTAGAGGTAGGCCATGGACGCACCCGCGCCGACGAGGGCGGAGATGGCCCCGATGTCCCCACCGGTCACGGCGTAATACGTGGTGAAAACACCATTGAGTGTGAGGGTGTTTCGACGAAGTTTCTTTTTCAAAGTGGGATACGACGTAGAGGCTCGCACGACCAATGACATGTGTGTATTAAAACTGTGGTACGTTTTTAAGACACATGTCTAAAAAAGAACGAGGGCAATTTTATACAGTGAATCATGATTACATATTAAAAGGTCTAGAGAAACCCCCAAAGGGCGCTCGCGTCGTCGAACCCTTCGCAGGGCAGGGGGACTTACTCGACTGGCTCGGCGACGACGAGTACGCGTGTGAAGCCTATGACATCGACCCGAAAGATGCTCGCGTGCGACGACGGGACACGCTGTCGGACCCACCAAACTATGAGGGGGCGTGGGTCATCACAAACCCCCCGTATTTAGCACGAAACAAGACTAAAGATAAGACACACTTCGACACGTACGACACGAACGACCTGTACAAATGTTTCATGTACACCCTTCGAAGCTGTCTGGGTGGCATTCTCATCGTCCCCGTGGGGTTCTTCCTGTCCCCGCGCGAAGTGGACGTGCGATGTCGCGATTTCTTCATGTCTCGCTACGTCATAGGTCGAGTGCGTTGCTTCGAGGAACGCGTGTTCCCGGACACCACCACAGCCGTGGTGGCGTTTTCATTCACACAGGGAGAGGGGAGGGCCCAAGACGTGCTGTGGGAACGCGTCCCTGGTGGACACACGGCGGTGTTTCCCATGCGCGCATCGGAGAAATGGATCGTGGGTGGGGACGTGTACGACATCCCCAGCAATCCAGGGGTGAAAATCACGCGCTACGTGGACGACCCCACGGGTCTGACCCATCTCACCCTCCACGCCCTGGACGACTGTGCCATGACGTGTTCGAAGGAACACGTGTACAAAGGGAAAGACACGAGTCGCACCTACGCGACGCTGTGCATACAGGGTCTCGAACTCACGGAGGCGCAGCAGTGCGAGTTGGCGGACAGATTCAATGCCTATCTGAAGAAGAAACGCGAGGAGACATGGAGTTTATTTTTACCACAATACAGAGAGTTCACGAGGAAACGTTTACCCTTTGACCTCGCGTACGCCATCGTGCACAAAATAATTAGAGATATGAACCTGATTGTAATGTAATGACATGCTTGAGGTTCATCCGGGACACTCGTGGACGCAAGAACGTAAACAGTCGTGGTTCGGCGTGAACCCCCCCTCGACTGATTATGAAAATTATCAACGCCTCTTGGTCGAACAGGAGACCCAGACCGAGTGCTCCAAACCTTCACCCGCGGTGCGTCTCCTCACCGTTCCCGTGTGTCTCTACGACGAGCACGTGTATCTCGTTCGTCAACGACACTTAGGCAACATCAACCACCACACCGAAAACTTTGATGGTCAACAATCTTTCGACGCCGGTGTCGTGTACTTGAATTTCAAGTTCATCGTCGGCCAGGGTGGGAATCAAACATCGCGGTTGAAGGATGTGGGCACCTTCGTCAAGGCACAAATGAAATGGTTAGACACCGTAGAGAACGATGGGTGCACGTACTTTGCAAACATTCTCGACGGGGAAAGGTGTGCGAAGGAGTATGAAAGTTTTTTGAATTTACTCACGTTAGACGGCGTCACGGAGTCCTACGCACAGAGAATCTATATCGGCGACCTACGGAATTACTCGAGCTGGCTGGCCACGCGTTCTCTGTTAATCATGTGAAGCGCTTCCACGTCAGCCTTATTTTGACCCATGTACGGCACGGCGTAGCCGTTCTCGCACATCCATTTGTTCACGTTGGTCCACGCGTCGTGTTCACGCACCCACACCTCGGCGAGGACGCGACCGAACTTTCCCCTGGAATCCGATTCAGGGCAACGGATTTCCATCTCAATGTCGTCGTCGTCCGAGGCCACCGCCTTGAGGCACCACTCTTTCAACTTCTTTTTCGAGAGGAGGCCGAAACGTTTCTCTTCCTTGTCCGATGTACGGGACTCTGGGGTGTCAATGCCCAAGAGGCGAACGCGTTGGGACGTGCACACGTCGAACCCGAGGTCGATGGCGACGTCGATGGTGTCGCCGTCCACGACCCGTTCAAGGGCTTTGATGCGGTACACGAAAGTGCACTCGGGTTGGTCGTATTCAGTCATACATTAGACCAACATTTTATGTGATTCACCACCGAGTTCACGTCGTTTCGAGCCATGGCTTTGAGTTCGTTGGCGGTGTAGCTGTGCATGTTTCTGTAAAAGTCCGCGCTCGCGTTCAAAATTTGTCGACGCTTCGCTTGCAGACGTCGTATTTCCAGGTATTTGTCGTGATATTCGGACTCCAGTGCCTTTGCGTTCTTCGGTGCGCGTTGCATCTTCGTTCGAATGTTGTTCATCCCCCTCTTGAGCTGTGTTATTCGGGCATCGATGGTGTCCTGTGCGTCGCTAAATTTTCTGAAGATGTTCATCCCCTCTTACTTTTTACGACACTTTTTTTTCACCGCGTCCCACGAGCACGCGTCGTCTTCACCGCAGTCGATTTCAGTCATCTTCAACGCACACGCGTGAAAATTGCATTTCTTATCCGCGATGTTCCACACGCAGTCGTCGTCGTCGTGGTCGACGCACTCGCGTTCATTGCCCATGATCGCGCACCCCGTGGACATGCGGACTTGTTCGTCTGGGCTCAATTGGTAGTATCTCCGTGGAACGCACTTCCCATCTTCCATGTCGTCGTCGGGCATTTTCACCCAATGACACGTCTGGTCCTGTGCGCACTTTAAATCGTCTTTGATGAACAAACATCGAATGCCGTCGTTGTAGAGGTAGAAACCAGTCGCCGCCGCTAACACGGAACTCATGAATAACCCAGCGAACATGACGACGAGCGCGGTCTCGTCTTGTCCCATTTATATAATGAGTGCATAAAAAAATGTCATGCACATGTATAGATGAGAGCGCTCGTGGACATCGCAAACAAGGCGAAGACCGACGCGCAGCGGAACGCGGTCGGTGCCACTTTACTTAAAATGATGAACCACATCGCGTGCACCCCTGACCGTCTCCTGTTCAAGCGAGGTAAAAATTTAAAGATTACATCGGGCGTGGAAGCGCTCGGCACGGGGGCCTACGGCGCCGTCTTCTACGGGTGTCTCGACGACAAGTGTCGCACGCGAGTGGCTATCAAGTTTTCTCAAAAATCTCTCGAGAGCGAATGCGTCATAGGTAAACGCTTGGACGACCTCGGCGTGGCTCCGAGAGTGTACGCGTGTGGACGGTGCCCTGGAAACAAAATGTATTACATGTACTACGAGTACGCCACCCACGGGGCGTTGGACGATTACATCAAGAAACACAAACTCGCGGTCTCCGATTACCGAGCCATCATCTACGGCGTCCTCCGTGCGTTGCAGAAAATTCGAAAAAAGTATCCATCCTATCAACACTTCGACTTACACACAGGGAACGTACTGATAAACATGGAACGCGGGCGCAAGGTTGTCAAACTCGCAGACTTTGGATTGTCCGAGATGAAGGGCGTGCGCAGTCCCCATCTCAGGGCGGCGTGGCGGCGCTTTCAACCCCCCGATGCGTACGTGTTCCTGCACTTCTTAGAAGCCGACGCGGACGATGCACCACCCACGTTGAAGAAGTTTTTCAAGGACATAGAGACGTACGCCGCGGACCACACGTTCCTCGACCGCGTGAAGCGCCACCCTTTTCTCAGAGGCGCAAGACTTGCAAGGCTTCGTTAACCCCTGGATGTCTCTCGATGTCCTCCATTCCCATCTCCACGTGCTGAATGTACGTCAAGTCCAGACCGTCCATACACGACACCATCTTGACGAGCCCGTTCTCCGGGCCGAGGTCGCTCTGGTCGAGGTCGCCGGTGATGACCAATTTCGTTCCCGTGCCCAGACGCGTGAGGAGCATTTGCATCTGATTGGGTGTGGCGTTTTGCATCTCGTCGGCGATGATGAAACTGTTCGTGAACGTGCGACCGCGCATGTACCCCAGAGGTTCGATGATGATGTTTCTTTCCATTTGCGTCTTGGACATGTATTGTTCGAAAATGTCAAACATGGGTCGAGTCCACGGTTCCATCTTGCTTTCCATCGTGCCTGGGAGGTAGCCCATGTCCTCGTCCGCGGCGACGATGGGGCGCGTCAAGATGACTCGCGTGCGTTTGGCGTCGAACAAGTGGTCCATGGCGACGTGGCACGCGAGCATGGTTTTGCCCGTGCCCGCGGGTCCGGTACCGATGACCACCGGTTTGGACCCACGAAGGGCGAGCATGTATCGACACTGGCCTGCTGTCTTGGGAAATTCCATCGTATTATTTTATGCATGTATAATAAATAATGGCGAATAACAACAAAACCCCGACGAACAAACCGATCACGACGACGACCCCGAGCACACCGAGACGCCCGACGCGACGCACGCAGCAAACGAACATCAACGCCGCGTTCGAGACCCCACCACGACCGGTGCGTCGCTCGCCTCCGAGGTACGCGACGCGTCGGCGTTTGAACTTTAACAATGCAAACTTCATGCGTTTTCTCAATGCGGTGCTCAACAACACCCCGCGCGCACCGACCACACCAGCGCAGAGGACTCCCGCGAAGCGTGCTAAAAAAAATAATGACAAAAAGTAAACATGACAGAAGGAAGTCCACCGAGGGAACCGAGACCGGGGACGCCGAATCAACCACCACCCATGACGCGTAGGAACAGCATCAGAAACGGTGCGGCGCGGGTTCGCGACGTCATGCGAGCTCGCGTGTTAAACTACAACGAACCGCGAGCAGTGAACGTGCGGTACACCAACGCCGACCGCGCCAACGTCAACCGCGTGAACTACGAGAACGCTTCGTTGAACACGAACGCCATCGACATGATCTCGCGAGAACCCTTCAAAGTGGGCGATCGCGTCGTGCGGTACGGTCGGGGGAAGTACATGAAGATGAAGGACTTCGCCGTGTACTTGCGAACGAGCAAAGGTGGTGGCACGACTCTCGGGTCTTTTCTGCGTGCCAATGGAAATCGTACATTTTTATCCCCAGAGAGCATTCGATTTCGTCGGGCTGACGTTAAATTTTTTAAGTTTTCATAGTATGGACCTATCTTTCCATTTCGTCAAATTCAAACCCTCAGGGGCGGTGCTCACCATGACGGACCGCTCGCACCGAGTGAGGTATATGTGTTTCAGTTCCAGAGAAACCGCCGTACACTGCGTGGAATACATATCCCTTTTTAGAAGCACGAAAGGCATCTTCCCCGTGTTAGACATGAGTGGCGGGTTCACGAAATTAAAGGTACCTAAGACGTTCAAGAAGCGAAATGTAGACGACGTCGCCAAGTTCTTCGCAGTGGACACCATAGACAGAGACACTTTAGACGCGATGGCGCGCACGACCAACTCGAACTTCATGTACGTGCACACGTTTAAATTCGACGAGAACAATCTGAAAAACGTGTCGTTCTCGGGTCAGGAAGTGGATGCGTATGTGGATTTAGATGAATACGTCGCGAAATTAGAAATTATGTAAACATATATGTAATATGTGCGGCATCGTGTGTCTTTTCGGGGAACAGAGGGATGTTCCTCATAACATTCTCAGCCACCGTGGACCAGACGCGCACGCCACGAAGACGCTCGGTCGGTGTCGAATAGATTTTCACAGGTTAGCCATCAACGACCTCACCGATGCGGGGATGCAACCGTTCACGTACGACGACGTCATGTTCGCGTGCAACGGGGAAATATACAATCATAAAGAACTCTCCATGGGTCATGAAAAGAGTCAGAGTGATTGCGAGTGTCTCGGGCCGTACATTAAACTCTTCGGCATCCAGCACGCGCTCGAAGAGATACGCGGCGACTTCGCGCTCGTGTACACCGACGGCAAACACATCATCGCCGCGAGAGACCCCGTGGGCGTGCGTCCCCTCTTTTACACGAGGTACTCCAAAGATTCCATCGCGTTCGCCAGCGAAGCCAAGGCGTTGTTGTTTTTGAACACACAGATTCACGTGTTCCCACCGGGCACGTTTTACGACAGCCACGTCAATCAGTTCGTGAGCTATTACACCGGCTACTGGCACGTCAAGACGAAGGTGTCGACGCAGAACATTCTCAAAGAAACGCTCGAAGATGCGGTACGCGTGCGTCTCGAGAACACGCAGCGGGACGTCGGATTCCTCCTGTCCGGTGGACTCGACTCGAGTCTCATCGCGAGCATCGCCCAAAGGTGTGTTGGTAAAATCAAAACATTTTCCATAGGTCTCGAGGGAAGTCCAGACCTCGAGGCTGCCAGGAAAGTCGCGAAATTCATAGGGTCGGACCATCACGAAGTCACGTTCACGGTGGAGGAAGGCATACGCACCATAGCGACCGTCATCGCCGCGTTGGAAACGTACGACACCACCACCGTGCGCGCGTCGGTGCCCATGTATCTGCTGTGCAAGTACATCAAAGAACAGACGACGTGTCGGTACATCTTTTCGGGCGAAGGGTCGGATGAACTCTTGGGGGGGTACTTGTATTTTAAAAACGCACCAGGGGTGCAGGAGTTTGCCATGGAAAACATACGACGTCTCAAATTGATTCATCAGTTCGACGGCTTACGGGCCGACCGATGCGCGGGCGCGCACGGCCTGGACCTCGTCGTCCCGTTCCTGGACACGCGCTTCATCAACGCGTGCATGGAGATGAATCAAAACGAAAAGATGGGACCGTGTGAGAAACGCGTGCTGCGGGAAGCGTTCATAGGCTACCTCCCCGAAGAGATTCTCTGGCGACAGAAGGATGCCATGAGCGACGCCGTGGGTGCGCAGTGGGTGGACACCCTTCGCGCGAAGGCAGACGAGGTCATCTCCGACACCGCCTTCATGGTGAGCCGGGCCGTGTGCGGCGAACACAACAGCCCACTGACCAAGGAAGAGGTGTGGTATCGTGAAATTTTTTGGAAATTCTTTGGATGTCGACACGACCATCTCATCTCGGAGATATGGCGACCCAGGTGGACGGACGTCACCGACCCGAGTGCTCGTCTCTTAATAAAATCTCCATAGTACAGTAATGGACAGCCCCAACGAAGCCAACGCTTCGAGCGCCATAATTATGGTCATGGTTTTTGTATTTATGATCCTGCTCATCGTCGGGTTCTTTGGATACACGTGCACGTCCGGGACGTTCGACGTGAACAAGTTGGACGTGTCGAACTGTTTCGTGCTCGAATCCCTGCTCACGTCCAATACACTACCCATCACCACGAGCCCCATCATACCACCCACACCGTGTGGAGATTACACGATGTTCAACTGCCCACTGTCGCGATGTCAGGTGGACGAGGTACAGGGTGTGTGCGAAGACACCGGGGAACCCTTGGAAGAAGTACCGTGTGGCTTGGCGGAGTATCAGTCCGAGGACACGTGTCCAATCGTCGGGTGCGAATGGGGGGGTGGACAGTGCGCACAGGTTGGGGAATTGTGTGGATACGTCACCGATAGGCAGACGTGCGTGAACAGGGATGATTGCGATTGGGACTTTTTCAGACCGTCGTACGCCGCGTGCATATCGAAAACGCAACCGACGAGTCCAGAGGATTGTTCGGTGTTGAACAATCGCGGGGATGACTGCAACGCGGCGCCGGGGTGCGTGTACACCGATGATGGTGTGTGCGAGCTTTCGTCTACATAAAGCGGAGGGGTCCCTATCATACCAGTACACATGTTCGTCAAGACTTTCGACCCAAAAGAAAAATCACACGTCCTCTGGCTTAAGGAGATGTGTGCAGCCATGGCGAACGTGTACGACGGCAACGGTGGCATCGACATCGTGGCCGTCGCAAACGCGAATCCATTCGGTGCGAAGCTCGCGTCGCCGCTCGAGCTCGCCGAGATTCACTTCCAGGTCGCCATGAAGTACGCCGCGGCGGTGTTGAGCGAAGACGCGTGGGTCCCAGGAAAAAATGTCAACCCATAGTAAATGCTGTGGCTCACCCTGCTCCTCGCTTTGGTCGCCGCCGCGTTGATGTCGCGCTGTGAAAAGTACATCATGGACACGCGCGTCGACGCCAATCCCATGCGTCGCACCGCTCAATTTTTCGACACGTGTTCGCCGGAAAACTTAGAGGACTGTCCTCGTTAAAGATTAGACACGTTTTATATACAAATGAACGCTACACGAGCCTATGCTTTGGAAAAACTCGCCCAAGCACTCGAACTCCCCGAGGATGACACAATACCAATCAACCTCGAGAAGTCCATACTGAACCACTGCGTGCGCAAAGTGCGCGAACCGTCGTGGGAAGATTACTGGTTCGTCCAGACGTACAGACACAAGTTTTTAGAAATTCACAAAAATCTCGAACGGTGCGAAAAGCTTCGACGAAGTCTTTTGGAGAAGCGATTGAAAACAAAAGACGTCGTCGACATGAAACCACACGAACTCCACCCAGGGGGGCCGTGGGACACCACGATGACTCAAAAAATTCATAAAGATTTGCGGAAACAAGCTCTGGTCATGGAAGCGATGAATCAGGAAGGGTTCTTCACGTGTGCCAAGTGTAAATCGAATAAGACGACGTATTATCAATTACAAACACGGTCGGCGGATGAACCCATGACCACCTTCGTGTCGTGTCTCAACTGTGGGAAAAATTGGAAGTGTTGAGCCAGTGCGTGGACCCCGTTAGGTCGGTCTCCTGGTCCCCCACCGACAACACGAAATTGTAGCCTAGTTTTTGTTTCATAAGTATTTTAGTATCAGCCGACGTGAACCCCAACTTGTCGTACGTGATGCCGTTGTCCTTGAGTTGTTGCATCGTCCACTGAATGACGGGTTCAAGGCGCGGACGCGCGGTGATGATCACGACCTTGTACCCCATGGCCTGGGCGTCCCAAAGGAGTTTGATCATGGGCACGATCGGACGCCCCGACACGTACAACAACGTGTCGTCGATGTCGAACATGACCGCGTCGTTCGGACCCACAACCTTGCGTTCGATGTAGTACATGCCCGCGTGTTGGAGACAGTCCATCTCTCTTACTTATAGTTTTGATTTAAATTATTCCTCAGCGCGATGTGCCCAGTGTGCTACGGCGACGACGCTCGCGTGATCTACTTTCCGTGTGGACACGGGATGTGTCGTTCGTGCACGACGCGATGGTTCAGTCGCCGACAGAACTGTCCGACGTGTCGCGCACACGTGGCGGTGTCGTTCTGCACCGACGAGGACGGCGTCGAGCGACTGTCGCGGCTGCGCGCGAGGGGGTATGACACCACGAGTGTGTTCATCACGGCGTGTGGTGTCACAACGCTACTTAAAAAGAATCGACCCTTTAAGTGTAATGATGCACTACAATCCACCCATTAGTCATTATTCGGAAATGGACGTGTCTCAGTATGATGAAGATGACATATTCAGCTTCATAGGAAAGCAAGGTAGAAAGTTTTACTATCTCACACGCGTGTGTGGGCTCGATTATCTATGGTACGACCGACAACGAAAGAAGATAGAGATTTGGGGTCCTTATCATGTACACCGAGACCGTCAAACGGCACACCTGATCGAGGCTGAGCTCGATCACTTTTTTGACTCCAGATCGTGATGTTGCAACAGATCATAGACGGTATCAAGGAACGAACGCCGCCGCTGCGACGCGTGCAGAGACAAGCGGTGTACATGAAAGACGCGTACGTCGACCTTCTCCTACGGCATTACCACGACTGCGGCATCCCCGACCCCGACTGGTTGGACGATCTTCCAGACGCGCGCGGGGCACCCGAATCGTCACCACCAGAAACGGAACCAGAACCAGAACGCGATTTGTTCGACCGCGTGTTCGTGCACCTCACCCCGGACGAAGACGCGGGGGAGGTGCACATGCGCATATCGGCGGCGATGGTGGACCTCTATGAATCGTACTACAAGAAGGGCACGCAACCGCCGATCGAGGACGTCGTGCGCGCGTACAACGATCTCGGGTACTCTGAAAAATATCTCATGGAGCTTTTAAGCAAAAACGATGCTCGATTGGCGCGCGTTCGGAAAGTGAATCTCGACAAAATCTTTAAACCCGATTCGGGGTCGAAGAGTACCACGAAACGTCCGAAGAAAAAGGACGTCATCGTGGAAGAGGAAGACATGGAACTCGACGCGGACGAGGAGGAGGAGGACGTGGGTGAGGAAGAGGACCCGTTCGACATGGACGTCGACGAGGACGACGATGGGTTGGTGGACGATGCACAGGACGAGGAGGATGTTTACGATTCCGACTGAAGTATTAAATAAAGACATATCGCGTTGTAATATTAACATCATCATGTACGTCGCATGGGACACCGAGACCACGGGATTGCCCGGGACTCGAGTGCCACCGACCCTTAAAAATTTACATAAATATGACTGTTGCCGAATCGTGTCCCTCGCCGCGGTCAAATACAGCAGTCGTGGTCGCGAACTCGCCTCCTTCCACAGAATCATCAAACCCGAGGGCTACACCGTGGGCGCCACGGAAGTGCACGGCATAACACACGAACACGCAGTCGCGCACGGCGTGCCGTTCACGGAAGTGTTCGAGGAGTTCATCCGTTTCGTGGGACGCGTCGAGACCATGGTGGCACACAACTCCACGTTTGATGAAAACGTCCTCATCAGTGAAGTCCTTCGGTTAGGGCGAGTCCCAGATTTTGACAAGTTTGACTTTGTGTGTACCAATAATTTACATAAAGAACAAGAGTTTGGACCAATCAAGCTCATCGACCTGTACACTAAAATATTCGGTCATGGGTTCGACGGTGCCCACGACGCGCTCAACGACGCGCGCGCGTGTGGAGAGGTCTACCTACGCATGCGACAGGTGGAGCGCGTGCACAAACCCATAGGCGTGTGCAAGGTTATCATCAAGGCGTCCGACGTCTCGAGCATCTTGGGCCTCTCGCACTTCAAAAAGGGTCCCGATGTCGTCGAAGAGTTGTGGAGAAAATATCTCCCCGAGACGTGCACCATGAAATCAAAGCACGAACGCGCCATGGAAGTCATCAACGCGTGTCCGGCGTTGCAGGACATACAGAGGAAGGTCGAGTCCACCAGGGATGCCACCATCTTGGACGAAGTGGAGGCCGTCGGGGACATAACGCCGGCACAGAAAGGGTTGGTGAAGGAACACCTGCGAAACACCGCCGTGTACGTGCGGTCGAACACACCGAGCAACGGTGGGGGGTTTCAACAATACAACGTCTGTTCCATACAGGGGACGTTGTATCAAATCGTCGGACGCGTGGACCGACTCCGACCGAACGAGGACGGCACGTACACGCTCGTGGAGATGAAGCAACGCACGAAGGGGCTCTTCAACAGGTTGAGGGATTACGAGGAAGTGCAGTGCCGCGTGTACTTGGCGATGATGCCGACGTACGTCAAGGATTGCCTTCTGGTCGAATCATACGACGGGGACATGCGCTCGTACCTGGTGAAGAGGGACCTCGAGAAGTGGAAAGCCATCGCGGGAAGGGTTCATGATTTTTGTTCGTATTTTCACCACGTCGTTTCGGTGTCTTAAGGATTCGACCCTTTTTAATGTCATGAATAAATGGATTGCGCGTTTTCCAATCATTGCCTTTTATGTAGGGTCATTAGGGTCGTATGTTGTCGCGCGATGGGTATTTATGGCCAATGATTGTCTCTCAATATGGAGATGGGGTAATTTTGTATGCGAAATCAGTGATACACAAATGCGCACGGCTAAATCACATCTCATGAGTAAAACCTTGGGTGCCCTCGCCACCGCGATGACCGTACTGTCGTCACAATCCGACGCACAAAAACTGCTCGGCACCCATGGAAATTCTCAACGAAATACGTGATCTCCTCAAAGAAGTGCGCGACGAACTTCGCGCCGGTGCTTGTGTCAAGACCACGACGACCGAATGCGTGGACGACAACTTCAGCACGTGCATCGGTAAGACCGCGAAGGGGAAGCCGTGCACGAATAAGCGGATCGACAACAGCGAGTACTGTGGGATGCACGGTGGCAACAAGAAACGCAAGTCCTCCGATTCGACGGTGTCATCGACGAAGGCTAAAATCATACCCACACACGATCACGGAGAAGACGAAGTCAGTTCGACGTGCGAACTGTGCGTGCAACACGGCGACGTGCTCGACCCCGCGATAGTCAACGCCGATTATAGTATCCAAGAACGTCTTAGAAATATTTTGTCATGACAACGTTTTTTCTAACTCATCGAGTAATATCATTTCAATTTTATACATTTCCTCATACTTTCGTAGTTTTAGATTGTGGTGCTCTTTATATACACGGTACATTTCCTTTTCACGTACGGGAATGTTTGACGCGTACCCGTAGTAGTCCAGACACGCCCACGTGTGCACGGGTATCCGTATGCGCACGTGTTTGCAATACGATTCGATGGCCATCTCTTTCAGCTGATTGGTCACTCGAGTCAGGGGTTTGAAATCCCTCATATTCTTTTTTGCTTCACGCATCTGTCTTCGCCGTGCTTCCAGTTCAAACTTTAACTTGACCGGATCCGTGTCGTGCGTTATCACGAGCCCTTGGTCGTCGTCGCCACAGTCGTCGTTGTCGTTTGACCTATCGTACATGACCTTGCTCGCGTTCATGATCCCGAGATAGACGTGTTCGGGCATCTCTTTGCAACAATCATGTACGATTTCTGTAATTTTGGTGGCAATCTGTTTGTTGTCTAGTTTTCTCCAGTTTTCTAATTCCATATTTGCGTCCTTTAGTGAGGTTATGACTGGGATTTACGTGATGTGTGTGTTGTGAAAAAATATTTTTTGATTCTCGGTGACATGTGATCATCTTTTATATATACCTCATGTGAATGTGTGATGATGATCATCTTTTATATATACCTCATGTGTGACTTGTGAAAAAAAATTTTTTTTACTTTTCAGTGACCAATACGAATGTGTGAGGTGTTTCATTCGTATGTGTATAATTATTTTTTATAAGTATTCACCCCCAGTGATGATGATCATCTTTTATATATACAATGTGTGATCACAGATGTGTGACTTGTGAAAAAAATATTTTTTGTTTCTCGGTGACATGTGTGACCATGAGTGATCATCTTTTATATATATACAATGAGACCTAATGTGTAGTGGGTCACCAACTATCACAGATGTGTGACTTGTGAAAAAAAAATTTTATTTTTCAGTGACCAATACGAATGTGTGACCAGTGATCATCTTTTATATATATACAATGAGACCTAATGTGTAGTGGGTCACCAACTATCACAGATGTGTGACTTGTGAAAAAAATATTTTTTGTTTCTCGGTGACATGTGTGACCATGAGTGATCATCTTTTATATATATACTATGAGACCTAATGTGTGATGGGTCATCAACTATCACAGATGTGTGACTTGTGAAAAAAATATTTTTGATTTTCTATGACACATGTGAATGTGTGAGGTGTTTCATTCGTATGTGTATAATTATTTTTTATAAGTATTCACCCCCAGTGATGATGATCATCTTTTATATATATATACAATGAGACCAAATGTGTAGTGGGTCCCCCATGATCACAGATGTGTGACTTGTGAAAAAAATATTTTTTTACTTTTCAGTGACATGTGTGACCATGAGTGATCATCTTTTATATATATACAATGAGACCTAATGTGTAGTGGGTCCCCCATGATCACAGATGTGTGACTTGTGAAAAAAATATTTTTCAGTGATCAATACGAATGTGTGACCAGTGATCATCTTTTATATATATACAATGAGACCAAATGTGTGATGGGTCCCGAACTATGACATATGTGTGAGATGACAGAAAAAATATTTTTGATTTTCTATGACACATACTAATGTGTGGTGTGTTTCATTCGTATGTGTATAATTATTTATTGTCATGAATCACCCCCAGTGATTAGTAGTGTCATGGTGGGACATAGAATAGGTTAGGTTTCGTTAAGAGTCTCATAGATTACAGTAAGGTTTTGCTTTGCCTAGTGGTGTCCGCGGAGGGACATAGAATAGGTTAGGTTTCGTTAAGAGTCTTAGATGGTTTCTAAGAGTCTCATAGATTACGGTAAGGTTTTGCTTTGCCCAGAGGTGTCCGCGGGGGTCATAGAATAGGTTAGGTTTCGTTAAGAGTCTATCAGAGTCTTAGATGGTTTCTAAGAGTCTCATAGATACGGTAAGGTTTTGCTTTGCCCAGGGGTGTCCGCGGGGTCATAGAATAGGTTAGGTTTCGTTAAGAGTCTATCAGAGTCTTAGATGGTTTCTAAGAGTCTCATAGATTACGGTAAGGTTTTGCTTTGCCTAGTGGTGTCCGCGGAGAGGGTATATCACGTAAGGTCTACGTCTCCTCACACCGTCCCCATATATTAAGTAAAATAAGCCTATCATTATACAATAGGCCAGAATATCCCCAAAACCCCAGGCCAGTGCGATTTTTTTTCTGAGCTATATA
>Ga0181596_10000765_pt1 | contig 33391 bp, 40 predicted proteins | sample 041ome_6_FD_148655 | JGI IMG/M metagenome (GOLD analysis project Ga0181596, IMG submission 148655) | Coastal salt marsh microbial communities from the Groves Creek Marsh, Skidaway Island, Georgia - 041402US metaG (spades assembly) | ecosystem: Environmental > Aquatic > Marine > Intertidal zone... | reverse complement strand
TTTTGGTGAACTGGTCAGTTTTATGACCCGGGGTCCTATCGTTGCGGCGATTTTAGAAAAAGAAAATGCTGTGAGTGATTTTAGAACCCTCATTGGGGCTACCAATCCGGCCGAAGCCGCTGCTGGAACGATACGAAAATTGTATGCCACTTCTATGGGAGAAAATGCCGTACATGGGTCTGATAGTAATGAAAATGCTGCCCTAGAGGCCGCCTTTCATTTTTCGGGTAGAGAACAATTTTAATGTAAAATAATTTTTTTTACAAGGGCTTGCTCCAAATGTGTGTTGAGGTTTTCAATACAGGTTTCAATTTGGTATTGCAATTCCATACGCAGCGGAGCAGAACGCAATTGGATATAAAGTACACCTTTTTCAAAACGCATTTCTTCTGTGTAAGAAAAAACATTTTTCCCCATCACTTTTTCCCAAGCTTCCTTCACTTTTGTACTTTGTAGCCCCCCTTGAAGTTGGCGTTGCGCAGTGATTTGTTCCAACACTTCTTTGATGCCCTTGGGGTCAAAATGCTCCTCTTTTTTATTCATTGGAAATGGGGTTTGGACGGACGCGCTGATAAAAATATTTTCGGGCACCCTCCTTCAAAATCAGTCGCTGACTGTCAAGTTGTACAATGTTCGATTCCCAGACATCCCACTGGGATTGATAATGTAGAACAAAGGAGTGATTGTTTTGATTAATGCTAAAAGGAATTTCGGTATCAGAGGTTTGTAGTTTTCCTACCAAGGCAGGAGCGACTTTCTTCTTAAAACCTTTTTGATTTTCAACATAATAATAGTCGTAGAGCGGAGCAACCGCCTGGGGAATAAATTGTTCGCCTTTTTCTTCTACAAATTCAATTTTCCAATAACCGTTTAATAAGGCTATAGCAATAGGCTCAGGAGCATTGCACGTTAACACAAGTGCCCCCATAAAACTAAAAAATAAAAAGTGAGAAAAACGAGTCATCATACCTCCATAAAAGTAAACATTACAAACGAAAAACTTCAAAACTAGAAGCTACTTTTGAAAGCACTTCCTTGGTTCGCTCCTCATGCGTATCGGTAATAAAAATTTGCCCAAAAGCATCGGTGTTCACTAAGGTCACTATTTGTGCCACACGATTTTGATCCAGTTTGTCAAAGGCATCGTCCAACAACAAGATGGGCGGATGACCAAATTGTTTCTGTAGAAAGTCAAATTGCGCCAATTTAAGTGCAACTAAAAAAGATTTTTGTTGCCCTTGACTGCCGAGATTTTTGATGGGGCGATCGGCCAATAAAAAACTAATATCGTCTTTGTGAATGCCCACAGTACTGTGTTGCGCCAATTTGTCTTTTTGAAGCTGTGCTTCAAGGAGTACCTCCAATTTGTTTTCTTGTAAGTGGCTGCTGTATTCCAAACGCACCTGTTCTTTTTGATTGCTGATGGTTTGATAGCGCGCCTCAAAAATGGGGCAAAATTGTTCAATAAAAGCAGATCGTTTTTCGAAAAGGGGTTGACTGAGTTGCGCCATTTGCGCATTGTAAATCCCCAAGGTGGTAGCATCAAAGGTTCGATTGAGCGCAAAATATTTCAGTAGTGCATTTCGTTGGGCAAGTACTTTGTTGTAATCGAGAAGGTTTTTTAAATACAACGGATCCGTCTGCCCAATAACCCCATCAATAAATTTTCGCCGAGTGCTGCTCCCTTCAATAATTAAATCCTGATCGGAAGGGGAGATGATGACCGTGGGAATCAAACCAATATGATCGGCAATTCGGAGATATGCTTTACCATTTCGTTTTATAGTTTTGCGATCCCCTTTTTTCAAGCTACATACAATTTTTTCTTCCTCAAGGTTGGTTTTGTAACGCCCTTCTAGCGCAAAAAAGTCTTTGTCAAACTGGATATTTTGTTGGGAAGCGGGATTAAAATAGCTTTTCCCAAACGACAAATGATAGATCGCATCCAATACGTTGGATTTGCCCACCCCATTGTTACCGATAAAACAATTGATCTTAGGATTAAAATCAAATCGCTTGCTCGTAATATTTTTGTAATTGGTAATGGATAAATGCTGCAAAATCATAGAAAACAAAAATAAGAAGTTAGAAGCGATCATTTCACTTTTTGAATTAGAATAAAAAGACTAATTTTGAACGCTCAAAAAAAAACAAAGATGGCAACATATAAAAAGCGCGGTGCAAAGAAATCACAAGCGACTCCCAATCAACCCCTAGTGGATCAGGACAGTACTACGGCGGAAGTATTTGAGACGCTCGACGTAACCGCTTCCAAAACAGAAGCCTGGGTAGGGAAATACCAAAATATCATTTTAACGCTTATCGGTGTTATCGCAGTGGGGGTATTGGGTTATTTAGGATACAACCGTTATGTGGTGGAGCCCAAAGCCGAAGAAGCGGTAAGTGAACTCAACCAAGCACAATATTATTTTGAGTTGGCCGTGAATAGTGTTCAAAGTGATTCTCTTTTCTTGCGTGCCTTGAATGGTGGAGAAGGGAAATACGGTTTTTTGGATATTATTGACAATTACAAAGGAACTCCGGCAGCAACGCTTGCTACCTATGGCGCTGGGATGTCCTATTTGCACCTAAAGCAATATGAAAATGCCATCACCTATTTAGATAAATTTAATGCGGACGACATTCTTTTGAGTGCGCTGTCCAAAGGAGCCATTGGAGATGCTTTTGCAGAGATTGGTCAGTTGGAAGATGCTTACGATTATTATATGAAGGCTGCTGCGACCAATAATAATTTGTTCAGTACTCCCAAATATTTATTCAAGGCGGCTATGGTAGGTGCCGACTTAGGCAAAACAAAACAGGCTTTAGCGTTGTTGGAGCGTATCAAAAATGAGTTTCCGCAGTCTCCAGAAATGAGTATGGTGGAGGTTCAAATTGGACGTTTGGAAACCCTAAATCAATAATGGCCACTGCCCACAAAAATCTCTCTCATTTTGATCCCGACCAACTGCCCGCGGGCAAAGGGCTCAGTATCGCCCTTGTCGTGGCACAATGGAATCATGAAATTACAGCAGCCTTGTACGAAGGAGCCAAAGCCACTTTGCTTAGTGCCGGGGTGCAGGCAGCGGACATCACAACCTACCGAGTGCCCGGAAGTTTTGAGCTTATCTATGGTTCCAAACATGCGCAATCCAAAAATCCAGACGCTGTCATTGCCATTGGCAGTGTGATTCAAGGAGCGACCAAGCATTTTGATTTTGTCTGTCAAGCGGTCAGTCAGGGAATCAAAGACCTGAATGTACAATCCAATATTCCAGTGATTTTTTGCGTACTCACCGATAATACCCTTGAACAAGCCCAAGATCGAAGTGGAGGAAAACACGGCAACAAAGGCGTAGAAGCGGCTGTAGCAGCGCTTCAAATGGCCGATTTAAGCAAGCATTAATTTTTCTTTCTTGTTGACAATTATTGTTCTTCCCAACTAGGGAATGTTTTATGATTCTTGTACATTTGGATTATGTTTAAATTGAACGTTTTCAAACTCCGAAAAAATCGTAGATACAACTACACCCCCCGCTACTATAAGGGAAAAGAAGAAGGAAACATTTACGATTTTGACTCAAAGTTTGCCAAGTATCGCGACACTTTCAACAGCAATGACTTTGGAAACCAATGGCAAGAGGCGCGGCTTCAGATGCGCAATCGAAAAAACAGATCCGTTTCCTTGCGTTTGTTGTTGATTATTTTGGCTTTGGTTTTATTATGTCTTTTCATTTTAGATTTTGATTTGACAATCTTTTTTAAAGAAGCCTAATGCTGGACATCATTACGCTTTTGCCGGATCATGTGGCCAATCAAATTGCAGCTGGAGAAGTTATTCAACGTCCTGCTTCGGTAGTCAAAGAATTATTGGAGAATGCTATAGATGCTGATGCCAAAAGCATTCAACTGTTCATCAAAGATGCCGGAAAAACACTCATTCAAGTGGTGGATGATGGAAAAGGCATGTCTCCCACCGATTTACGTTTGGCCTTTGAGCGACATGCTACTTCAAAAATTAAAATAGCCGAGGATTTATTTGCACTAAAAACCATGGGTTTTCGCGGGGAGGCTTTGGCGTCAATTGCGGCCATTGCACATGTGGAAACGCATTCACGGCGTGCCGAGGATGAGGTGGCAAGTTGTCTAAAAATTGAGGGAAGTAAAGTCGTGCTCCAGGAACCCTCTACGCAGTTGGTCGGAACTTCTATTGCCGTGAAAAACCTATTTTACAATATCCCTGCCCGACGTAATTTTTTAAAATCCAACACCGTTGAACTGCGACATCTGATCGATGAATTTCAACGAGTGGCACTAGCACATCCTGAAGTTAAGTTTAGTTTTTTTCACAATACCGCTGAACTTTTTGATCTTCCTGCGACCAACTTAAGAAAGCGCATCGTTGGTATATTAGGAAGTAAAATAGATTCACATTTAGTGCCTGTAGACGAAAACACTTCCGTTGCCCAAATCAAGGGCTTTGTATTGAAACCCACCCAGGCTAAGAAAACACGAGGACAACAGTTTTTATTTGTCAATCAGCGTTTTATAAAAAGTGCTTTTTTACACCACGCCATACAGGCTGCCTTTGAAGGGCTTTTGCCTCCGGGCTTTCATCCGGGTTATGTGTTGTATATGGAACTGGACCCCAAAACGATTGACATCAATATTCATCCCACCAAAACTGAAATCAAGTTTGAGGACGAGCAAAGTTTGTATGCCATTTTGCGTTCTGCCATCAAACATAGTTTGGGGATTTTTCAGGTGGTGCCCACCCTGGACTTTGAACGCAATCCGGACATGGATGTTCCTTATTCCTTTAGGAACAAAACGCCCAGCAGTCCTCCCATCGAGGTGGATTCAAATTTCAATCCATTCAAAGAACACAGTCAGCGGAAACCACAAAAAGATCCGCAATGGGAAAGCCTCTATGCCGGTTTGAAAACTGACGATTTGGCATCTGATCACAAAAACGAGACAGAAGGTCTTTTGATGGCAGTGCAACCTGCGTCAAGAGTATTTCAGCTCTATTCAAAATACATCGTTTGTCCCTTGCAAACCAGTATGTTGATCATTGATCAAAACCGCGCACATCAGCGGGTCTTGTACGAGCGTTTTTTGTCTGCCATCACCACCACCAAGGGCACGAGTCAACAACTTCTTTTTCCTCAAACAATTCAGTTAAGCCCTTTGCAGTTAGAGGTTTATAAAACCGCAGCTGACATTCTGGAGTCTTTGGGCTTTCATCTGAATTTAGAAAAAAAGAATCAGCTTTCGATATTGGGAGTACCCGAGTTTTGCCCCCAAAAAGACATCACCGAAGTGATTCTCGATGCCTTGGAAAAAGAAGAAGAAAATGGGGGTGCCGAATCTTTCAGCCAGGCGGATTTGATGGCCAAAAAAATGGCAAAAAAGTTAGCCATCAAAACTGGAACAGTTTTGGATATACAAGAACAACAACATCTTTTGGATGACCTCTTTGGATGTAAAGAAACAACAGTATCTCCTTTTAACCGTAAGATTTTCCTTACTTTAGAAAAAGAAGAAATTGAGCAAAAAATGATGTAATGCAGAAAATTACCGAGACCGTTAAGCATTTATTGATAATCAATGGAATCTTTTTTTTGGCGACCCTGGCATTGGGAGATCTAACCTATGATTGGTTTGCCCTGCACTATCCTTCGAATCCAAAATTTCAACTTTGGCAACCCTTGACGCATATGTTCATGCATGGCGACATTTCGCATATCTTTTTCAATATGTTTGGGTTGTGGATGTTCGGAACTCCTTTGGAGCAAATGTGGGGAAAAAATAAATTCATTTTTTTCTATATCTCCACCGGATTGGGTGCCGCTGCTTTACAACTCATTCTTTATTATTTTCAGATCAATCACCTAAACGACCAGTTAATAGCTGCCGGACTGAACAGTTTTGAGATCAATAAATTTTATCAAACCACTGAGCTGCCTTATCGTTTGGTGGAAGCGTTGGGCAAAGACAATTTAATGAATGGGTTACGGGCTTTTAATTCCGTAATGGTGGGAGCTTCCGGAGCCTTGTATGGTATTTTGGTGGGCTTTGCCATGTTGTTTCCCAATGCTCAATTGATGTTGCTGTTTCCTCCCATTCCGGTGCGGGCCAAGTATTTGGTTCCACTGCTTATTTTGGGAGATTTATTTTTTGGATTTACTTCCTATTCGATTGGTCCAATTGCACATTTTGCGCATATTGGGGGAGCCATTACTGGTTTGCTCATGATGTGGTTTTGGAAACGCAATCAGTTTAACAAAAACCGTTGGTATTAATGCAATTTTGGGATCAACTTAACGCTCGATATCGTCAATTCAACAGTGCAGAAAAGCTCATTGTTGTCAACTTGATCTGTTTTATTCTACCACTATTTTTAAGAACCTTTTTATTCTTGTTCAATATCCCTTTTGAAGATTTTTTACAATGGTTTGAATTGTCCGCCGGGATATCCGATCTCCTCTGGAAACCCTGGAGTTTGATTACCTATAGTTTTCTCCATTCCGGCTTTTTCCATTTGTTTTGGAACATGCTCTTGTTGTATTATGCAGGACGCTTGTTTCTCAATTTATTTCCTGCTACAACCTTCTACAATGTCTATTTTTTGGGGGTATTGGCAGGAGCGCTTATTTTTATTTTGAGTTATGCTATTTTCCCTGCATTCAAAGGAGTATCACCGGTCATGGTGGGGGCTTCGGCAGGAGTTATGGCGGTATTGATTTTTTCAGCCACCTATACGCCCGATCAAGAAGTACGGGTTTTCTTTTTCAATCTCAAACTGCGTTACCTCGGAATGGCCTTTGTCCTCTTGGATGTAATTCAAATTCCCTATGGAAATGCGGGAGGGCATTTGGCGCATATTGGTGGAGCAGCCCTAGGGTTTTTCTATGCGCGAAAACTGGGAGAGGGGGTCGATATTGGAGTTCCTTTTGAAAATCTAATGCGGCGGATGTTGTCTTTATTCAAAACTCAACCCACTTTACGCACGGTTCACAAAGCACAAAAAAGTAAAACCCCACCTGCTTCGTCCATCAAAAACAAAAGCGAACGTCAAAAACGGATCGATCTAATTTTGGATAAGATCAGCAAGTCGGGGTATGATAGTTTGTCCCAACAAGAGAAAGACGAACTGTTTCACGCCGGTAAAGAGGATTAGTAGGATAGAATGAAATCAAAGTTCCTTCAACGCTTTCTCGCACTTTTCAATGCTGTTTTATTGTTGTTGCAACTTTTTGCGATGGGTGTTTTTGGATATGCTTGGGAATACCCCTTGTTCACCTTATCGGTTCCTTTGCTTAGTTTGGTCAACCTCCTTTTTTTTATTTTTTGGGCGATGAAGCTGCGTTGGCCGGCACTCCTTTTTGTCATGGCATTTTTGCTTTCATTTCAAGAATGGGGAAAGTTGTATCAATGGCCGAACAATTCGATTCCAACGGACAAAGGACTTCATGTGATGAGTTTTAATGTCCGAACATTCAATCGGTTTCGCTGGATTGATCGCGATGATATTCCCAAAGCTGTAGAAGCGTTTGTCAACGAAGCGGCTCCGGATGTGGTCTGTTTCCAAGAATATGACAATAGCAATGCGCCTGAATTTTCAAAGTATCCCTACCGTTATTTTCATTCCACTAAAAACAACAAAAAAATTGGGAGTTGTATTTTATCTAAATATCCGTTGTTTAACAAAAACACGGTTTCCTTTGAAAATTCAACCAATGGAGGGGTCTATGGGGACATAAAATGGGGGAAAGACACTTTGCGAATCTACAATATGCATTTTGAATCCCTGCGGATTCTTCCCACAGACACTTTGTTTGCAACGGAATATTCCGAAAAATTCATCAAAAAACTGGATCAGGTTTTTGATAAACAAAATTCTCAAATCCAACAGTTTCTACAAATTAATACTTCCGTTCAACATCCCATCGTACTATGTACCGATTTGAACAATGTCGCTTTTTCGTCAGCTTACAACCAAATACGGGCAAACAATAAAGACGCTTTTGTAGCGGCGGGGAATGGTTTGGGTACCACCTACAAATTCTCGGCTTTGCCTTTTAGAATTGATTATATTTTCACGGATCCCCGTCTTAAAGTAGCCCGTTTTCAAACGCACCATAAAATTAAATTATCGGATCATAAGCCCATTTCGGCACATATCCTTTTACCTTGATTTAAGAAGGGTTATTTCGGAGATAGGCCTCCGTTTCAGGCCCTAAATTGAATAAGACATCTACGACACTCAAATTGGGAATAAATCCATATTTATTAGAAAACACTTGTGTGTACGCAGGAAAGCTCGGTGTTTTTTGATTTTTGGCAAGAATCAGTGCCTCCATGCGTTGGTGTTTTTCTTGTTCAAAAGGAACGCAATGGTATTCCCAATCGATTTCTAAAAGGGTGAGAATTTCTTCAATGAGGTTGATATTAAATTCAAAAAGACAGGTTTGCGGACGATGATAAAAAGGATAAAATGCGTCTTCGTAGAATTCAAAAAAGGGAGCGGAACGATAAGCCGCACAAAAGGATTTCCAATGTTGTTGCTGCCAAGGAATCGTATCTGAAATGACAACGTCAATATCGTGTACATGCGTATTGGAATGATGTGCAATGGGAATGGTCAGATTGAGTTTGCCATTCGCTCCATAGATTGCAGTACGATTCCGAAAGGTTTGCTTTTGATAGTGATCGCTGCTGCTAAAATATACTTTTTCTTGCTTTAACAGCCATTGAAAATACTGCACATTGGGAAGATAAGCAGGACAAACGACAGGGATCATTTTTTGACGGCCTTGGCTTTGCGTTTACGTCGGATGATGACAAATGTTTGCCACAACACTACAAATATGGCAAAGTGAGGAAAGTAGGAAGTGCGTTCGCCTGCTCCTCCGACGGTGGTAAATACCCGATCCCAACGAATCCGCCAGTTTTTAATTCCATCGTTGATTCCATCAATACTGAACCATATAAAAATGGGTTTCCCCACAATATGGTCTTCGGGGACAAACCCCCAATAACGACTGTCTTCGGAGCGATGACGATTGTCGCCCATCATCCAATAATAGTCTTGTTTAAAGGTATAGGAATCGGTTTTTTGTCCGTTGATAAGGATGGCATCCAGCGTGGTTTCCAAAGTATTCTTTTCGTATTCTTGAATAACTTTTTTATAAATCGGTAAATTGTCTTTGGTAAGCTGAATGGTCGCCCCTTTTTTGGGAATATAAATAGGACCAAAATTATCTTCATTCCAATCGAAAGGCAATTTGTTGGGAAAGAGACTTTCATTCGGTGTTTTCTGACGTGCAATTTTTCGTTGCACACTATCGATCCAAGGTTGTTGTGCTAGAAGTTCCCCTTCTTTAAGAGTGAGTACCATTTCTTTTTTGGTTTCCAACAATTCACTCACTCGTAAGCCAAGTTTTCGAACCAAATCTTCCGGCAAGCCATTATGATTGGTAATCACTAGGAAATTTTCTCTACTCCTACCACTGCTGCCAACAACATAAGGAAGAATTTGTTGGTAGGTACTTTCTGTGATGTTGTCAATTTTATAGCGTCGATAAAAATCGCGATAACCCAGCCCAGCAAGTTTGCGAGAGGAAATTCCTTTTTCGGCATAAGCGGTATAGGAATATTGTACACGCGCACGATCGGGAAGTAGATTTTTTTCATTGTTGTGATACACAATACCATCAATAATTTGAAGCGAATCCCCGGGGACACCCACACAGCGTTTGACGTAGTTTGATTTTTTATCGATGGGTTTTCGCACCCCTTTCTCTCGAACAAAAAACTTTCGAACCGTATCGGCAGGCCAGCTAAAAACAACAATATCATTTCGCTTTATTTTTTCCAGCCCAGGCAATCTCAAATAGGGGAGTTGGGGTTGTTTTAAATAGGATCGCACTTTTAACACGGGTATGGTATCGTGCACCATTGGAAAAGATACTTCCGTCATCGGCACTCGGGCTCCATAATGAAATTTGCTCACAAAAAGAAAGTCACCAATCAATAAGGATTTCTCCAAAGAACCCGTTGGGATAATGTAAGGTTGTATAAAATAATTGTGTACCAAAGTAGCCGCCACTACAGCGAACAAAATGGAACTTACGGTCTCACCAAAATTGGTTCTTGGCTTTAAACTCCGATCGGAAATATATTTTGGGTTTTTACTATAGTTGAGTGTGCATATATAAAAACCAAAAGTGATTAACACTAAGAGCGTGTCTTTGGCGGTATTTCTTCCAAAACTCCTCATGATTTCCACCCAAATCACGCCAAACATAATCAAATTGATGGTCGGAACGAAAAGGAGAATCACCCACCATTTGGGGCGACGAATGATTTTCATAAGGATAAGGGCGTTGTAAACCGGAACCGCTGCCTGCCATGCTTTATAGCCCGCAGCAACGTACAGTTTCCAAGTGCCTAAAAAATGGATGCCTTGAACCAGTAAAATAAAAAGAAGCCATTGGGAGATTGTCATGCTGTGTTTTTTTCAAAGTTAAGGGTATGGGAGTAAAGTGCTTTCATATTAAGAAACATTTAAAACATCTTCCATGGAATAGACACCCTGCTTACCAGCGAGCCATTCTGCAGCGACCACTGCTCCAAGGGCAAATCCGGTACGACTGAAAGCCTCGTGTTTGATTTGTATTTCATCAACGGCAGAAGTGTAGTGGACCGTATGTGTACCGGGCACTTCTCCAGTACGAACGGCGTGGATGGACAAATCGGAATCTTGATCACTGTCCAAGGCCCATTGCTTGTATCGCCCAGTTTCTAGGATTCCCTCGGCCAAAGTGATGGCGGTTCCACTGGGAGCGTCCAATTTGTGAATGTGATGGGTTTCCTCCAAACGGGCTTGATAACTGCTGTGAGGAGCCATCCATTGCGCAAGGGCTTTGTTGAGTTTAAAAAACAAATTAACGCCGATGCTGAAATTAGAAGCGTATAAAAATCCACTTTGCTGTTTGTGACAATAGGCTGTAATGGACTCGTAATGTGCTAGCCAACCGGTGGTGCCGCAAACAACCGGAACTTTAGCGTCCATGGCGGTTTTGATGTTTTGAACCGCCGCATCGGGGATGCTGAAATTGATGGCAACTTGAGCTGCCTGTAGCGTTCCTTCTTGGAGATCGAAATCTTGCTTGTAAACGATTTGATGGCCTCGTTCCAATGCAATTGCTTCAATGGCTTTTCCCATTCTTCCGTATCCTAAAAGGGCGATCTTCATATCTTAAAATTTTATGGATAAGCTCAGTCCGGTTTGCCTTGAATCCATGATGATGTTAGGATTAAAACTCAGATCGTTACTTACGTTAAATTGTAATAAATGGGCGCTGACATTGGCGTCAAGAATGTTGAGCATATAGGCCGCTGCAGCTAAAATTAATGCAATATCTCTGTAATTTTTATGAAAATTTAATCCTAAGAGGAGGGTTTCCTGTTCGGGTATGTTTTCGAGATACTCATCGTCAAAAAAACCATTATTTCTTCTTTTGTAGGCAGTGCGGTACTTATTTAATTCTTTGTCGTTGGTCACATAATAGTAGATACTCGCTCCCAAGGCACCATAAACAATTGGCACTTTCCAGGCTTTTCCGACATAGATTTGTCCCAGTCCGGGCAATACGGCGGAATAGAAAGCCGCTTTAGCAGGGGTCAGCGGGTCAGCAATCAGGCGTTGCTTCCGCAAGGAGGTGTTGGCTTTAAATTTTAAAGAATCGGGGACGGCCATAGGCATATCGTTTACTTCTTTTTTGGGCGCATCAGTTTCTTGAGCAAAAAGTCCTGTACCCAAAATCAGAAGCAATAAAAAAAGTAAATGATTAGGACGCACCTTTGATTTTGTTTAAAATAGCTTGTAATTTTTTTTGCGAATCGAAAGAGATTTTAATCGATCCTTTTCCTAAAGTGTTTGAAGTAGCAGCCACTTTGGTGTCAAATAATTGTTCCAATTCTTCGGCCACTTGAGTAACAAAAACGGGTTGGTAGGCAGCGGGTTTTGATTTGGGGTTTTTATACTCCCGAACCAAAGCTTCAGTGGCACGTACGGAAAGCCCTTTTCGCAATATTTTTTGGTAAATATCCAACTGAACCGCTGTGTTATCCACATTGATTAAGGCACGACCGTGTCCCATGCTCAAAAATCCATCCCGCATACCGGTTTGGATGATGGGATCTAATTTTAATAAGCGCAAATAATTGGTGATGGTAGAACGCTGTTTTCCTACGCGATTGCTCAACTGATCCTGGGTGAGTTCAATTTCATCAATCAGGCGTTGATATGAAAGTGCAATTTCAATGGGGTCTAAATCTTGCCGTTGGATATTTTCCACCAAAGCCATTTCCAGACTTTCTTGATCGTTGGCCAAGCGAACGTAGGCAGGTATACTTTCCAAACCGGCCAATTTGGATGCGCGAAATCGTCGTTCTCCAGAAACTAATTGAAATTGACCATCTTCCAAACGTCGAACGGTGATGGGTTGGACAATACCCAATTCCGAAATGGATTGTGATAATTCTCGAAGGCGTTCTTCGTTGAACTGTTTTCGAGGTTGGAAAGGATTGGTGTTGATCAGGTCTAATTGCAGATCAATGATGTTTCCGATCACTTCGTCGGCATGTTGGTCGGTGGCGTTTTTAATGGGTGTATCGGGATCGTTCAACAATGCTGATAATCCTCTGCCCAAGGCTTGTTTCCGATTTGATTTTGCCATGATTAAGTGGTGTTGCGTTTTATAATTTCATTCCCCAAAGATAAATAGCTTTTGGCTCCCCGACTTGATGCGTCATAGGTAATGATGTCTTCGCCATAGCTTGGGGCTTCACTCAAGCGGATATTTCTTTGAATGATGGTTTTAAAAACCATTTTTCCAAAATGCTTTTTCACCTCTTCCACCACTTGATTGGACAAACGAAGACGGGTGTCGTACATGGTGAGTAGCAGCCCTTCGATATCCAAATTTTTATTGTGAATTTTCTGAACACTTTTAATGGTATTCAACAGTTTTCCCAATCCTTCGAGGGCAAAATATTCGCATTGAATGGGAATGATGACGGACTGCGCTGCGGTGAGCGCGTTTAAAGTAATCAATCCCAAAGAGGGGGCGCAATCGATCAAAATATAATCGTAATCTTCTTGGATGGTTTCGAGTGCTTTTTTCAGCATCCACTCGCGATCTTTTTTGTCCACCAATTCAATTTCACAGGCCACCAAATCGATGTGTGAAGGGATGATGTCTAAATTTGGGCTTTGGGTTTTAACAATCACCTCTTGGGGAGTGACACTGTGTTCCAAAACTTCATAGGTGCCCGCTTGCTTTTGTCCCATGGCCACACCCAAGCCAGAAGTGGCGTTGGCCTGTGGATCGGCATCAATGAGCAGTATTTTTTTTTCCAATACTCCCAAAGCGGCGGCGAGGTTGACTGCGGTAGTCGTTTTTCCGACCCCTCCTTTTTGATTTGCGATAGCGATGATCTTGCCCATGTGGATTTTTAAACGGGTTTAAAAATACGATTATTTAAGCGGTTACAAAACAATCCACTTTTTTAAAAAGCGGAATTTTACAGAAGTTTTTAACGACTCGATTATTCGTTTAAACTATCCCGAAATTCGATGTAAAAAATGGTTTCGTTTTCTTTTTTATGCCCGTATTGCTCGCGGGCAAATCGCTCCAAACTATCCGTATTTTCCAAATTTTTAATGGTCATACGATCCTCTTCAATGAGCTTTTGCAGGGCTTCTTTTTGCATTTCCAATTGTTCCATCTCTTTGTTGAGTTCGGAATGGATTTTCCATGAGTGGGTATCCAAAAAGAACATCCAAATAATAAATCCCAAAAGAATACTGCCGTAGGTGAAATACCGTTGGTGTTTTTTGAAAAAAACTTTAAAACGTAAAAATCGGGACATTTTTAAAGATTATTTGGCAATATTAGCGACCCGTTCCGGACTAATTTGGATTTCCGAACTGTTGTCCCAACTATTGAGAATATAATTCATTACATCGGCAATTTCTTCATCGTCCAAACCCTGGCTGGCCATAATTCCAGCGTAGGTTTCATCATTCACGACAATGTTCCCTTTCAATCCGTATTTTACTCCTCGAATACTTCTATCGAGGTCTTCAAAAAGATAATCGGATTGATTGAGTGGGGGGAAAACTCCGGAAACACCGGCTCCCGTTTGTAAATGACATTGCACACAAAAATCAGCATAAATTTCAGCCCCATCCGCCATGCTTTGTTCCAGCGTTTTTTGTTGATAAAAACGCATCACCAGAAACTCAACAATAATCACATAGAGGAGAAATCCGTATTTCATGCTTTTGGAACAATTTTAAGGATTCCTTTGCCTTCTACGGCCACATACAAAAAGCCATCAGGACCTTCTATTACATTGCGTACACGACCAATTTTGTCTAATACCTTTTCGCGTTTAACCACTTTGTCTCTTTTAATGACCAAGCGTTCCAAATATTCAAATTTGAGGGAGCCCACAAAAAGGTTGTCTTGCCAATCTTTGTAGACACCTGAAGTGGAAAAAGTCATACCACTGGGACCAATGGAGGGCACCCAGTAATAGAACGGTTGTTCCATACCTTCTTTGGCTGTGATGTCGGTGATGGGAGTGCCACTGTAGTTGATCCCGTAAGTAATCACCGGCCATCCAAAATTCTTACCACCGACAATACGGTTGATTTCATCTCCTCCCATGGGACCGTGTTCGTTGACCCACACTTGTCCGGTTTTAGGCTGTACGGTCATTCCCTGTGGATTTCGGTGACCGTAGGAAAAGACCGCTGTTTTTGCGGCATCATTTCCCACAAAAGGATTGTCGTTGGGAATGCTTCCGTCTAAATTTAAACGATAAATTTTACCTCCATCGCGTGTGATGTCTTGTGGGTTTTCATCTCGATTTCCACGATCACCGACAGAAAAATAAAGATGTCCTTCTTGATCGAAAGCAATTCGAGAGCCCCAATGCTGTCCTTTTTTGGTGTTGGGTACCGCCTTGTAAAGCATTTTGACCTCACTTAATTCCGTACCGTTAATTTGCGCACAGTAAAGTGCTGTATTTCCTCCTTCTTCTTCGCCTTCTAAGTGCATGCCAAGCGTAAAATAGAGGGTGTTATTTTCTTTAAAATTGGGATGCAAAGCTACATCTAATAAGCCTCCTTGTCCACGGACATAAAGCTCGGGCAAGCCGTTCACTGCTGTTTTATTTCCGTCAATCACACGATAGAGCGTTCCTGTCTTTTCAGTAACCAAAAAATCATTTTCAGCAATAAAAGCGAGACCCCAAGGGATATCAATTCCGTCTACTATGGTTTCATAGGTATAGTCCACTTCGGTGGGTGTTTCAATGAGTGGGGGATGATTTTCTTGTGCGCAACTCATATGTGTTGCAAGAAGCAAAAATAGTGTGGATAGTAGTGAATTCTTCATTTTTAAAAATTGGATTAATGACTGCTAATGTACAAATTTATTCATTTGAGCGATGTATCGATTATCCGAAGCATTGGAACAACAATTTTTAAAGATAAAAGGGTGGTGCGCCTTGTTGTTTTTCACCACCTACCCGTGGCACCGCCACCGCCACCCATTCCCCCGCCGAAACCACCGCCAAAGCCGCCTCCGAAACCACCACTGCCACGTCCGCTTCGGTAGACTCGCCGACCCATATTGCTCAATATAATGGCTTCCAACAGCTCGCCGGCAGAGACTATGTTTCCTCCGTTTTTGTCCTTGTTCCGTGAAATCAGAAAAATAATCACCAAAACGACATTCAGGAGGAATAAAAAGTTTTTCTTTTTTTCTTCTTTTGGTTTTTCTTTTGCGGTGTATTCGCCCTGTAAAACCTGAAAAATTTTATCCGTCCCCTGATCCAACCCTTTGTAAAAATCTCCGGTTTTGAATTCGGGCAAAATATCCTCTTCAATGATTTGTCTGGAAGTAAAGTCGGTCAGTACATGTTCAACCCCATAACCGGTATTGATGTTGATCAATCGGTCGTCTTTTGCCAAAGTGATGAGAATTCCATTGTCTTCATCCGCCCGTCCAATCCCCCATTTGGCCAACCATTGGGCTCCCAAATAGGCGATGTTTTCGCCTTTGGTCGTTGGAATAATAACGACTACAATTTGTGTAGAGGTGGAATCGGCATAGTGAATCAATTTTTCGGTTAACGCGTTTTTTTCTGACACGGACAGCAAATCCATATAATCATAAACGCTGGTTTGAAGTTCAGGTTTAGGCGGAATTTCAAATTGGGCAAATCCCCAATGCGCCACCCACAAAAGCAAGAAGATTATGCCAATTTTTAATGATGGACGTTTCTGCATCTAGCCTTTTGAAATTTCATTCGACAATTCATCAACATCTTCTTTTTGATAAGGAAAATAGCGTTTTAACGCCTTTCCTGCGACTTCAATCCCTGTGGTGATACCCGCTTTAAATGCTCCTTTTTGAAAATGCGTTTGGATACTGTTTTTGGTAGCCTCCCAAAAATCATCTTCCACAACTTCATTGATGCCTTTGTTTCCATAAATGACAAACTTTTTATCCAAAACAGAGATGTACAGCAACATGCCATTTCGAGCTTTGGTTTTGTGCATTTTTAAATGTGAAAATATTTTTACGGCACGTTTATAATGATCTTTTACCGCTTTGGCTTCAATATGAACCCTAATTTCACCAGAGGTATTCCGCTCAGCAGCTTGGATAGCAGCAATAATTTCCTGCTCTTCTTTTGCACTTAAGAAGTCTTCGACAACTTGCATGGAGGGTTAGTTAAAATCAAAATTGACTTCGGGTGCATTTTCCGAGCCAGGGTCGGACTTATAGCGTTCCATTGCAGAAAAACCAAACCAACCGGCGAGTATTTTGTTGGGGAAAGTGCGGATGTGAATATCATAGGTGTTCACGGTTTCGTTATAGCGATCTCTGGCAACATTGATGCGGTTTTCAGTGCCTTCCAATTGACTTTGCAACGAGAGAAAGTTTTGATTGGCTTTGAGATCGGGATAGCGTTCTACGACCAACAAAAGTTTTGACAAAGCACCACTTAAACCGGCTTGGGCTTGTTGGAATTGCGCCATATTTTCTGCGGTTAGTTGGGTCACATCGATGTTAGTAGCAGTGGCTTTAGCACGGGCTTCAATCACTTGTGTGAGGGTTTCTCTTTCAAAATCGGCGGCTCCTTGTACGGTTTTTACTAAATTTCCGATCAGATCGTTCCGTCGCTGATAGGCACTTTCAACATTTGACCAAGCGGTTTTGGCATCGGCTTCCAAGCCAACGGCCTGATTGTTGAAACCAACCGCCCAGCGATAGATTCCAAAAGCAATGACTGCGATAACGATGATTGGGATGAACCATTTTTTCATAAGTGTAGGTTTTAGAATAAAAAAATATCCTTGTGATCGGATTTGAGGATTTGTTCTTGAATACTAAAGTATTAAATTTTTTATAGAATTGGGTTGCCTCTTTCGTTTCAAATTAAAATTAGTGGAGGATTATTTTATTCCCGTAACGACCAACGTACCTGCCCAGTTTTCTTTTTCGTCCACACGCCAAGATTGAGTTTCTTTAAAACCAGCATCCTCAAAAAAATGGAGCCAAGTTTTTTCGGGAAACAGTTTCATAATACTCACCCCACAATCTTTTTTCCAGTGGTGTGAGGCGGTGTTTTCAAAATAATGATCGATTCCCATGATCAAGCGACCCTGAGGTTTTAGCCAATGCTTGAAGACATGCGCAATAAGTTGATCGGGATTTTCGAAATAGTAAAAAACCTCCATGGAATGAACCAAATCGACTTTTTGGACGGGTTTCCATTTTAACAAATCCTCACAATAATAATCATTTATGGGGTCTATGGCTTTGGCTTTTTCAATCATGGCTGCAGCTCCATCCACGCCGATGGCTTTTTGACAATGCTGCTGTTGTGCCAAAAGGCGGACCACCCAGCCGTTGCCGCAGCCAGCATCGATACAGCTAAAGGGGGTGGGCTGCGCCGTGGAAAAGGCAATCATGGCTGCCACCGCAGCTCGGTGATTGTCTTCCATGCCTTTGTCTTTTCCTTGTTCTGCCCATTGGCCAAAAACTTCAATCGGTGATTTTTCCACGAGTATTTTTTTTAATATTAATTAATAATCAAGAATTCTATTTATTGGGCTTCTGCCATGCGTTGTTGATTGAAACGACTTCCTGAAGCCCACCCGCCTCCATGAACCAGTAAAACGGTGGGGAGTAAAGCGTCTTTTTTATTTTGGGTGCATAAATGTCCAATTGGAGTACTGTTTGGTTCAGAGTTTTGTAAACGATATCCTTTTCAGTGGAGTAGAGTGCTGTGTCTAGCGGAGCAATGCTTTTGATAAAGGGATAGTCTTTTTGTAGTTTAATCAAAGAAGTTTCCGGACTGTAGGGAGTAAATTGGGGTTTGTTTTGTGCCGCAATTGGTATGGAAAATAGTGTCCACCACAAGAACAAAATAGGAGTAGCTTTCATTGCTATACGTTTTTATCAATAATAGGTATTTTTTTGGGAATACTGCTTTAAAAACAAATCTCGATTTTTTTGGATTTAAAAGTAAAAAACGAAATCCTTCCCCAATAAAAGTGAAAAATAGTAGGAGGGAGCTGATTTTATTTTCCTCAAGCTCGGGTGAGATAGAATATCTAAGGAAGAATCAGCGATTTATCACAGCTTTCGTTATATCCAACTTCCATAAGTTCCATGGAAACTTTCAGATAATAAATAGGCGTGGATGAAGATTCCCCCTCATTCGTGGTGGAAGATAATTTTATCCAGCCAAAATGTGTTGCATTATTTACAGTGAATTGAACACCTAAGAATTTATCATTGAAGTGAGCCGCTTGACCGTTGCCTAAATCACTAAAATTAAATTGATTAACAAATACATCGGTGCTTTTGATGGCATCTCCGGAGTTTAAAAAGATTTGATCTTTTTCGGTGGGAATACGGATTTTGTTTTCGAGAAGCGATCCCTGAATAAATGGGTTGAAACGATTTCCTGCCGGTTGCGAAAGAAACTCAAAGTCAGTGATGCCATCTTGGTTGATGTCAACAAGGATGCTTGTGTCCGAACCAAATTCAAAAGAGACGTTTACTGAAGTTTGAATGAGCCTACTTGGAAGTGTTGTACAGTTCAACGAATTTTCTTTATTACTACAGGATGGAAAAAGCAGTATAAAAAGGGTGTTAAGAAAAAATAGGAATCGTTGAACAGAGCCTAAAAGAAAATGACTTTTGATTGAATTAGGTTTAGAATGGAGCATGTTACGATTAATGATAGAGGGCAATAAAATTAGATTATTGCCATCTAAATTAATGCGTAATTGTGAGGAATTCAAATAAAAAAACCTGCACTACTACAGGTTTTAGAAAATAAGTCGGGATGACAGGATTTGAACCTGCGACCCCACGCACCCCATGCGTGTGCGCTACCAGGCTGCGCCACATCCCGAGTTGATGTTGATTTTTTGTCGGGGTGGCAGGATTCGAACCTGCGACCTCCTGCTCCCAAAGCAGGCGCGATGACCGGGCTACGCTACACCCCGAAAAAAGTGTGCGCAAATATAACATTAAATCATTTTCCTGCAAACCATGTTTGGGCATAATTCTTAAAGAAAATCAACTTTTCACCACTGTTGATTCGTAATTGCCTTATTGATTGGTCAATAGCAGGGAAGGGGGGGCTAGATTTCTTTTTTGGGAACACAATCCAAACACTCCAATTGGTCGTTGTGCATTTTCCAATAATGATCTCCCATCCGACTTCGCGAATAATCTTGGTCATTAGGAATCGTTCGGTCAAGCATTTTTAGTACACTGCGATCAATATAAAGAATCTGTCCTTCCTCCAAATAAAGCGTCATTTCCAGTGATTGTCTTCGGAATCGGTCTTGAATTTCTAAATTTAGGGAAGGATCCAGCCAAAGCGTGTGGTCTTCTTCTTGCCAGTTGTAGTTGATGTTTTGTGCATACTGTTTGGCCAAATCCCATTTTGGACCATCAGCGGTGGTGTAAAACTCTAGTAGATTTTCAGGATTATTATTAGGTTTGATCTGCAAGCGAACCCGTTCATCGTAGTGCCCAAAAAAGCGGTGGTGTCTCCATCTAAAAACCCAATCGGATCTAATTATGGGGTTTTGGCTGATTGTTTTTTTCTCAATTGTGGCTTTGAGTAGCAAGGTGTCCGAAGGCTGGGTCAGAAGCAACTCTTGCGTATAATGATCCGCGGTAAAAGCAAATTGTCGGATTTGATTAACAGCAGCAATGGACAGTATAAAAACACTTCCAATCCAAAGTCCAGCAATCGTCCAGCGTCCTCCTAGTCCAAAAAAGTGGGCACGGGGGTTGATGAATTTTCTTCCTAGAGCAAACAGCCCTAATAAAGGGATTATAACCACCAAAAAAATAGCGATCCAAACCAGTATGCTAAAGGTGTTTGAGGTGTTAAAAAAATCTATGTAGGGGTTTATAAATGAATTTGACATCCCAAAAACACTGACCAAAAAGAAACTCAAAAACCATCCAATACAGCCCATAAAGGCAACAAAAACGATGATTAAGCCGATGATTTTAAAAAGGATTCTAAAGAGGCTTTTTAAAAAGTGCTCTAACTGACCGAAGAAATTCTCGGATTTTTTTTTTACGGTCGATCGAGCATCTTCATAATCGTCTTTGAATTTTTCGGAGACTTTTTCAAAATCTTCTTTTATTTTTTTTTCAATATTATTGATATTGATGGGTTCGCCTTTCATGCGCAGTTTGTCTGCCGTGGTTTTGGCTTCGGGAACTAAAATCCACAAAACGACATATACCATAAAAAATGTTCCTGCTGAAAATACAGCTGCGAACAACAAAGCCAATCGCATCCAAGTAGGGTCGATGCCCAGGTAGTGCGCCAAACCGGAGGCGACTCCTCCAATGTATCGATCATCGGTATCTCTAAAGAATTTTTTGGATGTGTGTGTAGTGTTTTTCGTACGCGCATTGTGGTCTTCATTTTGTTCTTCATCCAATGCTCCAGAAATAAAATCCTCGGGCTGCCCCAAAACTTGAATGACTTCTTCTACATCTGCAGTATTGAAAACATAGGAGGTGTGTTTTTTGCGTTCTTGAAACAGTTCGGCAATCCGCATTTCAATGTCATTCATGATGTCTTCTTTGCCTTGAGTGTTCTGAAAGGTACGCTCCAAAGAGGTTAAATATTGTTTCAAAATCCGATACGCATCTTCATCAATATGAAAGAATGTACTGGCTAGGTTAATGTTGATGGTTTTATTCATGATTCACTTTTTTCTTGTGGGTCGTAATTTTTTTTACTGCTTGATTAAGGGTTTTCCAGGCATTTTGAAGTTCTGCCAAAAACAGTTCCCCATTTGGGGTAATGGCATAGTACTTCCGGGGAGGACCGGAAGTAGATTCTTCCCATCGGTAACTCAATAAATCTGCGTTTTTAAGTCGTGTGAGCAGGGGGTATATGGTTCCTTCTACAACAAGCATTTCCCCTTCTTTAAGGGCGTTAAGAATTTCTGTAGTGTACAAATCCTCCTTGGCGATAAGGGATAGAATACAAAACTCTAGAACTCCTTTTCGCATCTGCGCCGTTGTATTTTCAATATTCATAACTTGTTATTATGCATTGCAAATATATAAATAAAAAAAAGAACTATGCAATACATAGTAGTTAAAATTTATTTTAACATTTTCACAACATTTTAAGCTTAATGAAATGAGTAATTTATATGAAATTTTTGAATAATGGCCTACACAAAAACACTCTCTTACTATCAGACCATTCTCCGCAAAGTAAGTTTTGATGCAGCTCTTTTTTATAAAGAATTAAAAAAAGCGCTATTGCATTTAAACGATGATGAAGGTGCTCTTTTAAATGTTTGGGTACAGCATTTTATTCGACAAAACGAACACCTATTAACCGCTGTCCGTCCGGTTTAAACGCCTTGTTTTGCTGGGGTAATAATCTTAATGTCATCAAAGCGAATGGCACCGCGCAAAACTCCTTCTATCGAATCGGAAAGCGCCTCAATAACAGGCATTTTGAGTTGACTTTTAGTATGAATCAAGCTGATTTCGCGTGCTGGTTCTGGAGCTTTAAAAAAACGTAAATTTGATTTCTTGTCACGGTCAATATGTAGCGTGTGCAAATAGGGGAGTAGGGTCATCCCAAGTCCCTCGTCCGCCAAGTGGATTAGCGTTTCAAAGCTTCCACTTTTAATGTCAAACCCTGGCGCCAAACTGTTTTTCATTTGACAAAGATTGAGCACGTGTTCACGAAAACAATGTCCATCTTCTAGCACCAAAACAGGAAGCATTTCCAAGTCTTCGATGGTCAGTTGTTCGAGTTTGGATAAATTGTGTTCTTGGGGGATATAGCCTACAAAAGGTTCATAATATAGGGGTCGTTCCACGACATGGGACACATTGATGGGGGTGGCTGCAATTCCGGCATCAAGTTTTCCGGTACTCACTTTTTCAATAATGGCTGCGGTGTTGAGCTCTTCAATCTTTAAATCAACCTTGGGGTATTTTTTGACAAATATTTTTAAAAACATGGGCAATAAAGTAGGCATTACCGTTGGGATAATCCCCAATTTAAAAGCTCCACCAACAACTCCTTTTTCGGTGGCTACGATATCTTTCATTCGTGTAGCTTCTTCCACCACGATTTTTGCTTGTTCAATGATCTTACTTCCAATCTCAGTCAATGCGATGGGTTTGGTGTTTCGATTAAAAAGCTTCACCCCAAGTTCATCCTCAAGTTTTTGTACTTGCATACTCAAAGTAGGTTGGGTTACAAAGCTTTTTTCAGCCGCTAGAGTGAAGTTGCCGTATTCGGCTACGGCAAGTGTGTATTGGAGTTGCGTTAGGGTCATGACTTAAAACTATTAATTTTATAAAATTAATAAAAAATATTTATAACGCTATGGTAATGGCGCAAAAATAAGATAAAGAATACATGAGTATATATGAAAATCTTATTCAATAATCTCAATTTCCATAAATATATTATGAATAGGGGCTTCTCTTCCGTCTATGGCCTGCTGGTTGATTTGATCCACCACATCTAATCCTTCGATCACTGAACCAAAAACCGTATAGCTTCCATCCAAATGATAGGCACCCGGTTGTTGCGCTACTATAAAAAACTCATATGGGGAGGCTAATTTGTGGGGATTTTCAATTTCGCTGCTGGGCATGGATAACGCCCCGCGATGGTGGGAATGGCCCTTTCGAGTGTCGGGAGGAAGTAAATAGCGACCAATAGCAGCTCTTTTTTTAGCAATTTTTTGGGTATCCGAATTCCCTCCTTGAATGATAAAATTGGGAACTACACGGTGGAAAGTGGCACCATTAAAATACTGTAGTTTGGTGAGGTATAAAAAATTGGCACGGTGATAGGGCGTATTTTCGTACAATTCAATATCAATATTTCCGAACTCCGTTTTTATCCGCACTTTATTTTCCTTATTTTCTTTTTCATAATTAAAAAAGAAAGGAATGACATTTTCATCAGTCAATTCGAATTTGGGTACTGGAATCTCTTTTTTTGTTCCCGATAAAGTTTGGTTTCGAAGGCTGTCTACCGTTGGGAGCTCTTTCTTTTCTTGGCTTGTAATATTAGTTTTTTTCTTTTCGGGTGAAGATTGACAACGACTTAGCCCCAAAACGAGGAATCCTAAAATCAATAAAAATAAGAGTACTTTTGAACGCAACATGGAAATAGATCAGTTTAACGAGTTTCGGTCAAAAATAATGGATTTCTCTTTACCGGGGGACATTGCACACCACGCTTTGGCTCCTCCAGGGCGAATGGAACGACTAAAAGAATTGTTTTCTACGGATGCAGCCCCCAAAATCGCAGCTGTAATGCTCTGTTGTTATCCCAAAGCCGATGGGCAATATTATTTCCCGCTCATTCAGCGTCCGCGTTACCAAGGACATCATTCCGGACAAATGGCTTTTCCTGGTGGGAAGCTTGAAGCAGGGGATGCCTCACTATGGCACACGGCATTGAGAGAAACGCAGGAGGAGATCGGAATTCATCCAAAAGAGGTAAAGTTTCTCAAAGAGCTCACTACGCTATTTATTCCGCCCAGTAATTTTAAAGTAACGCCCTTTCTAGCGGTTATGGAGTCTGCTCCAAATCTAATTGCCGATCCCGCAGAAGTAGCCCATATTGTTGAAATTAAATTGGCAACACTAGTACAACTGCCCGTAACCAATACCTTGGTTACCAATTCTTATATGCAAGCCGTTGAAGTACCGTGTTTTGAATTGGCAAAATCTCCTGTCTGGGGTGCAACGGCCATGATGTTATCCGAATTTAAGTTTCTTTTAGAAGCCCACCTATCTAATTAATTCTATCTTTGACCATAAGAATTTGGCATCAAAATGTTTAAAAGAAATCCATTTGGTCATTACCTCATCCTAAAAAAATGGCTGATTCGTTATTTGGGTTTTATGACGCACCGTCGCTATCGCGGATTCAATGAATTAAAGATTGAAGGATCTGAAATCATTAAAGGACTGCCCGATAAAAACGTCTTGTTTATTGCCAATCATCAGACCTATTTTGCTGATGTTACGGCGATGTTTCACGTATTTAATGCCAGTCTAAAAGGGCGTATCGATTCCATCAAAAATGTAGGCTATTTGTGGGATCCCAAATTAAACATCTATTATGTTGCTGCGAAGGAGACCATGCGTTCGGGTTTATTACCCAGAATTTTAGCCTATGTAGGGTCCGTATCGATTGAGCGTACCTGGAGAGATAATGGAAAAGAGGTTAAACGCCAGGTAAGAATGAGTGATATCACCAACATTGGCATTGCTTTGGACGACGGTTGGGTCATTACCTTTCCACAAGGAACTACCCGCCCTTTTCATCCCGTCAGAAAGGGAACGGTTCATATTATCAAGAAATTCAAACCCATCGTAATTCCAATTGTTATTGATGGATTCCGTCGCTCCTTTGACAAAAAGGGGCTGATGATTAAGAAACGAGGAATTCTTCAATCCATGGTCATCAAACCGGCTTTGGACATTGACTACGAAAACGAGTCTGTGGAGGCTATAATAGAAAAAATTCAATACGCCATAGAGCAACATCCTTCTTTTTTGAAAGTGATTTCCAAAGAAGAATTAGAGGCAAAACGCCAATTGGATGTTACGCGCCAATGGGATTTCTAATTCCCTTTTAAAAAATTAATCCAGCACAACTGACTCGTGCTCCGGCGGCTCCGGAAGGCTGGGAAGTTAAATCATCCTCTCCTTGATGAACAATAACCGCTTTTCCCATAAGGTTTTTAACTTCATCTCCACATCCCAAACACCATAAGTCGGTCGTGAATTTGACCATGCCATGTCCAGAAGCATCGGCGGTAAAGTTGCCGATATCACCGCGATGAAATCCGGTTTCAGCACCCCAAGCACCATGATCTTGAAAGGTTGGATTCCAATGTCCCCCGGCAGATTTCCCATCATCTGAGGAACAATCCGCCGTTTGATGAATATGAATGGCGTGGGTTCCCGGAGTCAATCCATTAATGTGCGCTTCCAGCGTAACTTGTCCATCTTCTTCCGTCAATGTGACTTTGCCTTGGGCCGTGCTGTCGCTTTTGGGATTTAATTCAAATTGCACTTTTTTAACCCTCTTTTTTTCAACCGTTGCAGCTTGACTGTTTTGAGTTAAAAGATCCACTTTGGCTTTTACTTCCTCATAACTCCCTTCAAAAGTTTGTACTTCTTCCGATTCTTTCCCGTCTTTCTTGGTGATGGTGGTTACGGTAGCCACGGTCATGTCTTCATTGCGTTCCATTTTAACGGAAATGGTTTTTTCTTCTTTAGCTTCTTTTTTAGCAGTGTTATTACAACTGACAAAAGTAAAGCAGAACAATAAGCTAAGTGATAAAATTCTTGTTTTCATGGGTGATTTTTTAAATTTTTATAAAAATACAAATTTGATTTATAAATAATAAGCATGCGGGTAAAGGTAGGAAATAAAACAACCGTCTTCGGAAGTACTCAGGGGTTTCAATGAAACTGTTATCTTTGTGAAAATTGCTGAATGAAATTCTATCTAAGATCTTTACTTCTGCTCCTCTTTCTTTCTTGTAAACCCATGTATAAAACGACCCAGTTCAATAGGGAAACTGTTCCCACTGCACCCGACTATTCCAAAAGTGAATCTTGGGCAGCACTCCCAGGAAAATATCCGCCAAAGCTAACGGAATTAGAAGCTGCTCATACGGTCAAACCCGTTGATGTTTTTTACGTCTACCCAACCCTGTTTTCCAATAAAAAAGACAGTCGTTGGAACGCAGATATTTTTGAGGCAAGCACGCGCCAGGATGTGGAAGACCGCGCCATTGCCTTCCAAGCCTCCGCCTGGGTAAATGCAGGAAACGTCTACGCTCCCTTCTACCGTCAAGCGCACTATCGCATTTTTGTTGATCCCTATAAAAATCAAGGGAAGGAAGCCGGCGAATTGGCATATGCCGATGTGCGGGAAGCATTTCTGTATTATTTAGCTCATTACAATCATGGGAAACCTATTATTATGGCGTCGCACAGCCAAGGGACGTTGCACGTGAAGCGGTTGTTGAAAGAATTTTTTGACAATCAACCTCTTCAAAAACAATTGGTAGCAGCCTATTTGGTTGGGACAAAAATCATGAATGAAGAATATCAAACTATTCCCCCCATGATTTCGCCCACCGCAACGGGTGGCTTTGTGAGTTGGAATACCTATAAACAAAAAAATTATCCCAAAAATTATGAAAACTGGTATAAGGGAGGAGTGGCTACCAATCCGATTTCTTGGAATCTAGAACAGCAAACCCCCAGCAGCAAACACCTCGGAGTGCTCAATAAAGATGGGCGCATCTATCCCAAAAGTGTTTCGGTTTCTGTAATAGACGGAATGATTTGGGCAAGTGTACCCAAAATCCCCAATCGTTTTTTTCTTTCCTTGGTTAAAAATTATCACTTTGCCGACATCAATTTATTTTGGGCGGATATTCGGGTCAATGCCGAACAAAGGGTGAACGCTTTTCTCCAAAAATCGAAACAGCAATAATGGACTTAGCTTCTTTTTTTTCTAAATGTGAAAAGGCGTTGGTGTCCTCATTAACGGAAAAGGGACATCCTTTTCGATACCCTGTCCTAGCTACAACGGCAAAAAATCATACCCCCAACATGCGAACGGTAGTCCTTCGGGCTTATGATGCAGCAGAAAAAACTTTTTGTATCTATACGGATGCGCGTTCTCAGAAGGTTGAAGAGTTGGATCATAATCCTTCAGCAAAAATACTTTTTTACGATCCACAGCAATTATTGCAGCTTGTAGTGAGTGTTCGATTGATTTCCAAAATTGCCGACTCAGACTTTTATGCGCAACTCCCCGAAAAACTTAAAAAAGACTATGCCACTGTAAGGGCACCGGGAACTCCACTTGAAGTTGCCGATACGGTTGAATACGACTTTGACTCGGGGCATTTTGTGAAATTGATCTTTGAAGCCGAACAATTTGAATGTTTAAAACTCCAAAGACCCCATCACCGAAAAGGGCAATTCTCCAAAGTCCACCAAAAGTGGGAGGGACGTTGGTTGATTCCATAATTAAATTGGGCTTGTAAAGTCAGCGTATTTTGTTAACTTGAATCCGTTTTTAAAACAATACCCAACGTTAACATAAATACAGTATCCATGGCTTCTAAAAAACAAAAAAAACAATCGGTCAACCGCAGATCATTCATCAAACAAGGGGTCGTTGCATCTTCCCTGTTTATTGTCCCTCGTCATGTTTTGGGAGGTGTGGGATTTATAGCACCCAGTGACCAACTCAACCTCGCCGGAATTGGAGTAGGAGGAAAGGGGCAATCGGACATTCGCAACGCTTCTGTGATGGGGCGTGAACGGGTATCGGCCTTGTGCGACGTGCAACCCTCCGGCACTCATGGGGTAACCAAAAGTATTGAACGATTTCCCAATGCCAAATTTTACGACAATTTCAGAACCCTTTTAGATAAGGAAAAAGACATTGATGCGGTGACAATTTCTACCCCCGATCACACCCACGGAGTGATTGCAGCGGCAGCTATGGAAAGAGGAAAACACGTGTATGTTCAAAAACCGCTCACCCACAATATTCGAGAAGCACGTTTGTTGACAGAACTTGCACGTCAACAAAAAGTAGTCACTCAAATGGGGAATCAAGGGGCATCCAACCCCGAACAATTGGAAATCCAAAAATGGATTCAACAAGATTTGATCGGAGCGATTGATAAGGTGTATGTGTGGACCAACCGCCCTGTATGGCCACAAGGTGGAGCGATGCCTATGCCCGAGCCCGCCTCAAAACCCGCCGATTTAAACTGGAATCAATGGTTGGGGCCTGCTCCCGAAACTCCTTATGTACCAAACATGCATCCCTTCAATTGGAGAGGATGGTGGGATTATGGAACCGGTGCTTTGGGAGATATGGGGTGTCACTTGATTGATATTCCTTTTAAGGCCTTGCAATTGAAATACCCCACAGATGTGGAGTGCAGCGTGGGAAGCACCTATACCAAAATGTGGAATGCCGATTATCACCCCGAAGGCTGTCCACCCTCTTCTGCGGTTAGTATCCATTTTGATCCAACCCCCAACAATCCGGTGCGTATGAATATGATTTGGAACGACGGTGGAATCCGACCTTTCCACCCTGATTTAATTCCTGCAGATGTGGATTTGGGAGGAAATGGTGTGATTATGATAGGCACAAAAGGGATCATCACCTGTGAGGCTTATGGAGACAATCCAAAACTCTATCGCCAAGGAGAACCCGTGCTTGAAGGGGCTGTCATTTCCGAAAACAGTGAACCTGAAAATGGACATCAACGCAAGTGGATCGATGCTTGTAAAGCCGGATTTAACAGTGCCGAACATTTGGCACTGACCTCCTCGTTTGATTATTCGGGACCACTAACAGAAACGGTTTTAATGGGAAATATTGCTATTCGCAGTTATATGTTAAAAACAGAAAATCCCAATGGAGGTACCACTTTTGAAGGTCGTAAAAAACTACTTTGGAATGGCGATGCAATGCAGATCACCAATTTTGAAGCGGCCAATCAATTTGTTGGAAGGGCCTACCGCGCGGGTTGGGAATTTTAATCGAATAAACACTTTACCTACATTATGAAAATATTAGTAACAGGAGGTCTGGGTTACATTGGTGCGCATACCTCTGTTTTACTCATCGAGCAAGGGCACCAAGTGATTATTTTGGATAATTTGGAAAATTCCAGCCTCCGTGTTTTAGACGGGATTGCGTCCATCACCAACCAACGTCCCCTATTTTATCAAACCGATTTAAGAGATCGGAAAGCGGTCGTTGAAATTTTTAACAAGCATACAGACATCGACGGCGTCATTCATTTTGCGGCTTATAAAGCTGTGGGAGAAAGCGTTGAGCAACCCCTTAAATATTACGACAATAATATCAACGGTTTGATCGCACTTTTGGAATGTCTTATTCCCCAAGAGATTCCACTTATTTTTAGCTCTTCATGTACGGTTTATGGTCAAGCCGACCGTATGCCTATAGACGAAACGTCTCCGATGAAAAAAGCGGCTTCTCCCTATGGGTACACCAAGCAAATAGGGGAGAATATCATCCAAGACTGTGCGTTGGCCAACTCCAGTTTTAAGGCAATTTTGTTGCGATATTTTAATCCTATTGGTGCGCATGCTACTGCTCAAATTGGTGAAACCCCCAATGGGGAACCTCAAAATTTAATTCCCTACCTCACCCAAGCGGTGGCAGGCAAAAGAACCGAGTTGCGAATTTTTGGAGATGATTACGATACCCCCGATGGAACCTGTATTCGGGACTATATTCATGTGATGGATTTGGCCGCTGCGCATTTGGAAAGTTTACTTTATTTACACGAGGGGAAAAATTCTTCCGCTTGTGAATGTTTTAATGTGGGGACGGGAAAAGGAAATTCCGTTTTGGAAGTAGTTAAAACTTTTGAAAAAAGCACTCAGAAAAAAGTGCCTTACAGCATCGTTGCTCGACGCCCCGGGGATATTGTACAGGCCTATGCAGACACACATAAAATTGAAAAAGCCATGGGCTGGAAAGCGCAATACAGTTTGGCAGAAGCATTACAAAGTGCTTGGAAATGGGAAGTTCATAGTGCGCACTTAGAAGCACAATAGGATGGATCAAGTGATATGGATTACGGGAGCGTCCTCTGGTATTGGGGCTGAGTTGGCCAAGCAATATGCCTATAGAGGCGAACATTTGATTCTCTCAGCCAGACGCATGGATGTTTTAGAAGAAATCAAACAACATTGTACCCAAGCGGCAAGTGTACAACTGCTTCCTTTTGATTTAACCGATTATCAAGCAATGGAGGGAGTTGTAGCACAGGCGGTTCGTTTTCACGGTAAAATAGATTTGTTGATCAACAATGGAGGCATCAGTCAACGTTCCTTGATCATAGAAAGTAAGTTTGAGGTTTTTGAAAAATTGATGGCCGTGGATTATTTAGGAACAGTGGCTTTGAGTCGGGCATTATTACCTTATTTCATCAAACAAAAGCAGGGACACTATGCCGTTGTGAGCAGTGTGATGGGGAAATTTGGTTCCCCCTATCGATCGGGTTATTGCGGAGCCAAACACGCCCTTCACGGTTTTTTTGATGTTTTGAGGATGGAACATCAAAAGGATGGAATCCATGTAAGTATCGTTTGTCCGGGCTTTGTGAAAACGCCCATTGCCATCAATGCGGTTACTGGAGATGGAAGTACTTTGGGTGAGGATGATACGGCTACGCGCAAGGGTTTGAACGTTACTCGTTTTTGTTCAAAGATGATCCACGCGCTAGATCAGAAACGTTGGGAAGTGTATATTGGAAAAAAAGAGAAATTAGGGGTCTATTTAAAGCGTATTTCTAATACATTAGTACATCACATTGTAATTCGAAGTAAAGTCAGATAAAATAAAATTAAAAATCATGAAAAATAAATCAAGCCTTGACCGTCGAGCGGCACTAAAATCTATTGCGATTGGATCGGCAGCTTTGGCCATGGGGCAAACAGGTAATGCCATGGAAAAAGAACACACCCTTCCTGCGCAACGCAAAGGAAATATCAACCAATCGGTATGTCAATGGTGTTTTGGCGACCTTCCCTTGGAGACCCTTGCACAAAAAGCAAAAGAAATGGGATTGGTGGGGATTGATCTTGTAGGTGCGGAAGGCTGGGATACCCTCAAAAAATACGGCCTGATTTCTACCATGTGTTATGGAGATTTGGAAGGACGATCTACGCGTAATCTTTCTGTGGGCTGGTGTGATAAAAAAAATCATGCAGATTTAATTCCTCATTATTTGCGACATATTAAAATGGTTGCGGAAGCAGGATGGACGAATTTGATCTGTTTTAGTGGGAACAGTAGAGGTATTGATCGAGAAACCGGAATGAATAACTGTGTGGAAGGACTACAACAAATTATTCCAACAGCTGAAAAATATGGCGTAATACTTCAAATGGAACTATTGAATTCCAAAGTGGATCACAATGATTATATGTGTGATAATTCGGTTTGGGGTGTAGAATTGTGCAAGCGCTTGGATTCGGACAATTTCAAATTACTCTACGATATCTACCACATGCAGATTATGGAAGGGGATGTAATCCATACCATCCGAGATAATCACAAATACTATGGGCATTATCATACTGCCGGTGTTCCTGGACGACATGAGTTGGATGAAAACCAAGAGCTTTTCTATCCCGCCATTATGGAAGCAATAGTGGCAACTGGATTTAAAGGATATGTCGCTCAAGAGTTTATCCCTGCAAATCGGGAGAATGACGGATTAGATTCTCTGCGAAAGGCAATTGCAACTTGTGATGTTTAATATTTAGCGGAAGCCCCCTTTGCACTGGAATCTTTGATGAATTTTCGCAAGTCATCATTGGCATTGATGAGGTCTTCATTTCTCAAATACATCATATGTCCACTCCGGTACCCCTCGAAGCGAAAACGATCTTTCATTTTGCCACTGGGGTCAATGTGCCACATCGTATACTTGGCATTAAAATAGGTGGTAGCTCCGTCGTAATACCCGGACTGTATGAATACTTTTAAATAGGGATTTTCAGCCATTGCTTTTCGCAAATCGTCTCGGGTCGTGTCGTTCTCGTTATTCCACGGGTGCACATCGCCAAACATATTGTATTTGATGTCCGTTACAAATTTCAACTCCGTGCGAATGTAATGATTGATGGCGGGGGTAAAAGAATGTAGCCATGAAGTCAATTCAGCATTATAATCGACCCTACTGCCACTTTCTTTTTTATCAATACCTAAATATCGAGAATCCAATCGCCCTATCGTTTTCCCTTGATGGCGAAGCAGTTCTTTCCAAAAAAAGGAAGGGCTTAGATCGAGATTGTTTTGTAAAATAACATTTTCCGAAATCCCTGAAAAATAGGACATTCTACGGGCGATATTGGTTCTTTCTTTATCCGAAATAAATCCTCCTTTTGCCAAAGCAGGGAGGAGTTGGTTGACCGCAAAATTCTCTGCATCGGGGAGTAGCTCAAGCAGATCTTTACCTTGCAGTTCTTCCGCCAATTGTTGGTGATACCACGCTGCAGCCGTAAAGTAGGGGAGATTTACCGCAGAAGCAACTGCACCGCCTGTATTGTAGACGCGATAGTCGGCAGGAGATACTAATATTACACCATTTAAATACATCCATTGTTGTTCCTGCAATTCAAGAGCAAGCCCCATCACGCGGGTTCCTCCATAGCTTTCTCCAATTAAATATTTTGGGGACTCCCAACGCTCGTTTCGATTGACAAATGTCGTTAACCACTCAGCGAGATAAGCAATGTCTGCATTGATTCCAAAAAACAATTTTCGATCGGCATTATTTAAAATTCTGGAGTAGGCCGTGTTTACAGGATTGATATAGACAATATCAGCTACATCGAGAATGGAATGAGGATTTTTTTGGTAGCCATAGGGTTGGACAGGATACCCTTCAGCATCAATGTTCAATACTTTAGGGCCTGTGTACGCAATATGCATCCATGCGGAAGCAGAGCCTGGCCCTCCATTAAATGAAAAGATGATGGGTCGGTCAATACTATTACTGGCATTGGTTCTTTTATAATAAGTATAAAATAAAGTAGCGATAGGTTTCCCCTCATCATCCCAAACAGGCTGGGTTCCTGTTTGTGCTGTGTAGTTAACGGTTGCTCCTTTTATGGTTGTACTGTGTTTTGTGATGATGGTGGTG
>Ga0181596_10000737_pt1 | contig 33894 bp, 26 predicted proteins | sample 041ome_6_FD_148655 | JGI IMG/M metagenome (GOLD analysis project Ga0181596, IMG submission 148655) | Coastal salt marsh microbial communities from the Groves Creek Marsh, Skidaway Island, Georgia - 041402US metaG (spades assembly) | ecosystem: Environmental > Aquatic > Marine > Intertidal zone... | reverse complement strand
TTACGGCAAAAAAACTGGAAGACAGGGCCTTTTCATCTCTACTGGCGCCCACCATTGTTGCCATGTCGGTAGCAATATCTTCTCGCAGTGCTTCCAGTAAGCCCTGACTACGAATGATCCCCACCAGCTTGTGATTGACATCGACCACCGGCATCACGGCTACCTTGAATTTGTCCAGCTTTTCAATAACCTCTTCCATGGAATCCATGGCATTGACGAAAGCCACAACAGGCCGTGACAGGTTGGAAAGTCTTTCATCACCATTGGCCAGTACCAATTGATGGATATCAAGAATACTGTCCAGTTGCATACTGTCGTCCAATAAAAACAAGTGCTTGATATTGCCAGTGTCCTGCCGACGCAACAGATCCATGGCTTCGTCAACTGTGAGGTGCCGGCTGCAGGCGGAAAATTCAGGGCTCATCTGCCTGCCTACAGAATGATCCGGATAATCAAGTAATGCCTTGAACTCCTGGGCAGTGATTTTTTCCATGTGGGAAAAATAGTCTTCACGCTCCTCTTCTGTCATACCATTTAGCTGGGTTATTGAAATGCCGGTATCCATCGTGGAAATAGCTTTCGCAGCAAGATCTTTTGGTATTTTTTTTAGAATTGAAGCTACGGTGCCGGGTGACATTCTATCCATCACGCCGGAGATAATATTTGGCTGTTGCGAGGAAAATATTTCAGCGGCATCTTCCGCATCAATTTTCTCCAGTTTGCGCGCAGCGCTTTCCGGAAAATCAAGCAAGAAGGTTTTGTTGAGTTTATGAACTGGTTCTTCTGCGTCTATTAATTGATTTTGCATGACAGGGACCTTGGATAGCCTGATTATTTTTGATCAACATCAACTGCATCACTTACGGTATTAAATAAAGCCAAAAGTGATTGCCCATATACTTCAAAAATGCTGCTTAGCGGGTCTTTGCCGGATTTACTTTTCGGTCTGACGTTATTAATTTGAGCGAGTCCCTGACGCAGAGCATGATGTGGCAATATTCCCAGTAATTGGTTGTCCCTGTTGGTTACAGGCAATACATCGGAAAATTCCCAGGCAATATGTTCGCTGGTTTGCTCCAGAAATATTTGCGCCGGCAGGGAAGGGCAGTTGTCCTGCATAAATGAAGTGATCGGGAGATTTTCACCCCCTTTTACCAGGTCGAGGAAGCGCGTTCTGCCAAGAAATCTGCTGTCCCTGTCAGTGACATAAATATATTCACTATCATCCTGTGAACCGCCACTTTTTAAATATTTCATCACGTTTTTGTTTTTCACGTCATGAGGCACTACCAGCATATGTGGTGACATCCAGGCGCCCACTGTATTGATGGGAAACTCCAGTAGTAATTCAGTATTTTTCCTTTTACTGGCTGGCAATTCCTCGAGTATTTTCTTTCTCGATTCCTCCGGACTGCGCCGAAGCACAATAGCAATGGCGTTGGCATCCAGACTTGAAAGAATTGCGGCAGCTTTTTCAGCGCCCATAGAGTTACAAACCCTGACGAAAAAGTCGGGTAGCATGTATTTGAGGACAGGACTGATATAACTGGAGGGAGCGTTTGATAAAAGACTGGCAACAGCATCAACATCACTTTGTTCCAGTATTTTTACCGCTGCTTGTGGATGCTCACTCATAAAGCTTAGAGCAAAATCAAGTTCTTCTTTATTTTTCATAAACTGTTTTCCGAAACAGAATTCGTCAGTTTATTTGTTTGAGGTGTTAATCAAACTTACCTGCTCATGGAAAAACTTTGCCGGAATAATGGCCTGACCGGCCCCGGTTTCGATAACAATACAAGCCTGAGCCAACTCAATTATTTCACCTTCAATATCGCCGATTTTTATTTTGTCACCAACCCGACAGTACTTTCGGGTGTATTGAGAACCGATGATATTGGCAACCATATTTTTTGCGCCAAGGCTGAAAGCCAGAGCCGCACCAGCCAGTAGGATGGCGATGGAGGCGACTATCACATTACTTAAAAAGCCAATATTTAACCCGATTTGTTCAACACCAATAATAATGGCACTGAAAATAATGACGATCTGTACTGCCCGTGCCATGCCGGCACTTTGGGTTATTCCGGCTTTATCGGCAGCAGAAGAGATTGTAGCTTTTGCGAAATTACTCAGCAGGAAGCCGCCAAGAATAATAATAAGGCCGGAAATAAGTCCTGGCAGATAACTGACAATACTGTCGAGCCAGCCAGCGAATACATCCCACCCGAGAATATTGGCAGCAACCGTCAGGAAAAAAATCATAACGATCCAGAAAACGATTTTGCTGATAATGACGGAATAGGAGCCTTGTATCCTTTCCTGGTTGATACCATCAATACGGGTAAATTTGGCGAATAATACATCCAGTCCCTGAATCACTTTGCGCGTGCTCAGGCTTAGAGTATGTGCAACCAGCCAGCCCAATAGCAGCACACCTACGGTGCCTATCAGCTGGGGAAAATAGTTGATTAACTGCTGGGAAAAATCAGTAAAGGTTTCGTCAATTGCGCTCTGCCAGTTAAAAGATGTTGCTGTGTTATCTGCCATTGGTGGCCTCCACGAATTAACTGCCTGAATATTTGAGGGAGTACTTAGTTTTCATCTCTTTCTTCAATATGTTCTTCTACAATTTCAGAATCTTCAAAGGTGGCAATATTGAACAAGGCGTCACCCTGATTAACCAGGGGAATCATGGTCATGCCGATGATAATGCCTTTTTTGGTACTGCATACCGGGACCACGGCATCACCATAAGGGTCTGATAAAGTGCCCAATAATTCGCCTTCCTGAACCATACTGCCGATCTTTTTTCTAACTCTCAAGGCTCCACTATGGGGTGCACGCACCCATTGACTGGAAGACGCGGTAAATACTTCCTTCACCAGATGGGCTTTACGGAGTCTGCTGGAACGTATCATTCCAATTGAGCGCATAACCGAGAGCACGCCGTTAACGCCTGTTTTAATCACTTTTTCCTCAAAGCGTAGCGCCTCTCCACCTTCGAAAAGTAACATGGGAATACCTTTTTCAGCTGCGGCCTGGCGTAAGGAGCCATCACGAATAGAGGAGTTAATGGCGACTGTGACGCCAAAGGCTCGTGCCAGTTCGACGGTTTCCCTGTCATCCAGTTGTGCTCTTATTTGTGGCAGGTTGGTGCGATGGATAGCGCCGGTATGCAGATCAATGCCGTGGGTCGATTTTTCGACTATTTCCCGCATGAAAATATTTGCCATTTGTGAACCCAGGGAGCCAGAAGCTGATCCGGGGAAGCAGCGGTTCAGATCGCGTCGATCCGGCAGGTAGCGGGAATTATTGTTGAAGCCAAAAACATTAACGATGGGGACGGCGATCAAAGTGCCATGCATGGAGGGGCCGATGGATTTGCGCGCCAGCAGACGTTTGATGATTTCGATGCCGTTGAGTTCATCACCATGGATGGCTGCGGAAACGAATAGTACGGGGCCAGGTGCTTTACCCCTGATGACCTCAACGGGAATTACCATCTCGGTATAATCAAACAGTTTGGAAACTTTTATTTCAAGGCGTTTTCTGGTGCCGGGTAAAATGGATTCGCCGGCAATTTCCAGGGCGTTTGGATGGGTTGGCAAGATTATCTCCAGGCGTATTAGTCCAGATTAAAATGGCACTGCCTTCCCGGCAGCATTTCATTGAGTTTAACATCAATCTCTTGTTGAATTTTCACATTTGCATGCGTACCCTTGCGCCTTGAGTTGGCCAGGCAATCGCTGGCATTCTTTATTCGTAGAGAAGTGTCAGAGGAAAGTCCGGGCTCCATAGAGCACAGTGCCAGGTAATACCTGGGGGGCGCGAGCCTACGGAAAGTGCAGCAGAAAATAAACCGCCTCACCAGCCTTCGGGCTAACGAGGTAAGGGTGAAATGGTGCGGTAAGAGCGCACCGCATGGGTGGCAACATTCCATGGCATGGTAAACCCCGCTGGGAGCAAGGCCAAATAGGAATCCAATGGTGTGGCTCGCACTGGATTCGGGTAGGCCGCATGAGCAACTTGGTGACAAGTTGCCTAGATGAATGATTGTCCAAGACAGAACCCGGCTTACAGGCCGACTCATTTATTAATAAAAATTCATCCATGAATTTTTATATAAACGTCAAACCAGGCTATTCGCTTGGTTTGCGGCCAGGCCATCCATGGCCTGGGTTGATACTTCGACTCACTGCAGGTAGTAGTTGGAGGTTATTCAGGCTTATATGTGGTCTGATTTGTGGCTGTGCCATCCATGGCACAGCAATAGTGGCTTCGAAATTGATGGAAAGAAGCCATAAAAAAGCCAGATTCATGGATTATGCTGGCAAAGTGGCATTAACAGCTTGCTGTTAATAAGTGTCGAAACCTCAGGAAAAATGGACTTTTTCCGCAAAATAATAAAAAAAACTTCAAGGTCATCAAAAACTTAAGAAATTACTTTAAGTTTTGGGTATACCTTGTTGTAAATTCATGGTTTTACCTTCCTGCATCGCACCCTGTTTTAAGCAATTTCGGCGATTTTCGCCGCATTTAGGCTCATTTTCTACTCAAAATAGTGCGATTAAGTGCTTGATTTGTTGGATATCTCTGCCTATAGTGCGGAAAAAGTGGCACGAAGTGGCAGGATATGGGTATTTATGGGGTCGCATGGAGTTTTGAGGAACTCCGTCCCAAATCAGACCCATTTCCGGCACTTTCGTGCATTCAGCAGTTAATTGTGGGTTTAACAAACACATATAAAGGTAAAACCAGTGTTATTTCGTGGCTTGAATTCAATCAATCTCGATGCGAAGGGGCGTATGGCCATCCCTTCTCGCTATCGTGGGATTATTGATGATCACTGCCAGGGCAAACTGGTTATCACCATCGAAGCCACCGATGGCGAATGTCTCGTGATTTACCCTCTCAATGAGTATGAAGAAATACAGCGCAAGGTGGAAGCCCTGCCCAGTTACTCGGCCATGAGTAAGCGCTTGAAAGGATTGTTTATAGGCCATGCTACAGATGTTGAGCTGGATAGCAGCGGTCGCATCCTGGTGCCACCCACACTGAGATCTTATGTTGGCCTGGAAAAGAAAGTGGTTCTGGTGGGACAGGGCAAAAAATTTGAGTTGTGGGATGAAGAGTCCTGGAATGCATTGCGCGAAAGCTGGCTCAACCAGGATTCGTCCGAAGAAGAAATCCCGGAAGAAATTAAAGGGTTGTCACTGTAATCCGTGGATGAGGCAACTCATCAATCGGTGTTGTTGCAGCAAGCGGTTGATGCACTGGTCACCGACAGGGACGGGTTTTATATAGATGGAACCTTTGGCCGAGGTGGCCATAGCAGAGCAATCCTGGACAGGTTGTCCGACAAAGGCAGATTACTGGTCATTGATAAAGATCAGGAAGCTATACAAGAAGCATGCAGATTGCAGAAGCAGGATAAGAGGGTAATTGTGGCGCATCGCAGCTTTGCTGAAATAGAAGTGCTCGCTGGCATCCATGATGTCATGGGACAAGTATCCGGTGTTTTTCTTGACCTCGGTGTTTCCTCTCCCCAACTCGATAATGCCGATCGCGGTTTCAGTTTTTCCAAAGATGGTCCACTGGATATGCGTATGGATGACAGCCAGGGGATGACTGCTGGTGAATGGTTAATGCAGGCCAAAGAAGAAGAGTTGGTTAAAGTCTTTTTTGACTATGGTGAAGAAAAGTTTTCCAGACGTATCGCCAGAGCCATTGTCCAGGAAAGAGAAAAAGCAGCACTGTCGAGCACACTGCAACTGGCTGAAATCATCAAGCAGGCCAACCCTGCCTGGGAAAAGCACAAGCATCCTGCGACGCGGGTTTTCCAGGCTATACGTATCTACATCAATGAGGAATTACTGGATCTGGAGCTGGCGCTGTCTGCCATTGTCGATGTGCTCAAGATCAGGGGAAGAATGGTAGTGATCAGTTTTCACTCCCTGGAAGACAGGCTGGTAAAACAATTTATTAACAAGCAGGCAAAGGGCGATGACTTTCCTGCCGACATGCCTGTAACGCAGGATCAGTTAAATCCGACCCTGATAAAAATAGGGAAACAAATTAAAGCTGGAACCGATGAGCTGGCAGATAACGTGCGCGCCCGCAGTGCTGTGTTAAGGGTGGCAGAAAAAATAGCCTGAGCTGGCGGAGTGGGAAATGGTGCAGATCAGAACAAGGCAGGGACATATTTCAGAGGGGAAAAGCATTTTTTTGGGTCCTGGCAGCTTGCTGCTTCTGGTTTGTTTGTTAGTAGTAACTACGGCAGCAGCTACCGGGGTTATTTATTCAACCCACAAAAGTCGTTACCTGCTGAATGAATTGCAGCAGTTGGAAAAGCAGAGAAATACCTTGCAGGTGGAATGGGGGCAGTTGCTTCTGGAGCAAAGCAGCCTTGTTTCACAAGGACAAATAGAAAACCTGGCAATTGCTGATCTGGGAATGGAAATTCCTGCATCAGAGAACGTGGTAGTTGTAAGCAGTAACAGAAAGTAAGCAGTAACAGAAAGTAACTAGTGACAGAAAGTAACTGGTGAATAGAAGAGATGCACGCTAATTTTAAAAGACAACCGCTATGGAGACTCTATTTTGTCTCCATGGCAGCTATCGCTCTTCTTGGCATCATAAGCTGGAAAATAGTTGACCTGCAGATCATCAACAACGAAGTGCTTCAAGAGCAGGGTAATAGAAGAACAGTCCGCAATGATGTGATCAATGCCCACCGTGGCAATATCGTGGACAGAAACGGCCAGGCCCTGGCTATCAGTACTCCGGTTCAATCGCTCTGGTTGAATCCCCGTGAAATCATTCCTAATCCTGAGGCCTGGAGCAAACTGGCTCCAGCACTTGCCGCTATCGAGATCAATACTGATGTGCTCTGGAACCGCATACAGGACAATGCGGAAAGGGAATTCATGTACATCAAACGCCGTTTGCCGCCATCTGAGGCAAATTCAGTTCTGGATCTTGATATTGCCGGTGTGTATGCCCTGGAAGAATACAAACGCTTTTATCCGCTGGGCGAAGTGGCGGCCCATGTTGTTGGTCTTACCAACAGTGATGACGTCGGGCAGGAAGGTCTGGAACTGGCTTACGAAGACTGGTTACAAGGTAAGCCGGGCTCCAAGCAGGTGTTGAAAGATCGTCGCGGCGGCATAATCAGTGAAGTCAAAATAAACGAAGTGGCACTACCAGGTAAGGACCTTGTTCTTAGCCTGGACAGCAGAATCCAGTTTCTTGCTTATAAAGCATTAAAAGAAGAAGTAACCCGCCGTTATGCCGCGGCAGGTTCTGCCGTCGTCCTGAATGTTGCGACGGGTGAAGTACTGGCCATGGTGAATCAGCCTTCCTATAACCCCAATAATCGAATCAACCTGACTGATGATGCCATGCGCAATCGTGCCATCGTCGACCTGCTTGAACCAGGTTCAACAGTGAAACCCTTTACTATCATGGCGGCTCTGGAAAGCGGTCTCTTTGATACCACCAGTATTATCGATACAAATCCGGGGTACATCATGGTTGATGGTCTGACCAAAAAGGATCCGGTTAATTACCAGAAAGTAAGTCTGGAAAAGATCATTACCAAGTCCAGCCAGGTTGGCGCCATCAAGCTTGGCCTGGCCATGGGAGAAGTACCCATGCTGGATGTGCTCTCACGCGTTGGCTTTGGCACAGCTATTGGTACGGGTTTTCCTGGTGAAACCTCAGGTGTCCTGCCAAACCATAACCGCTGGAGTAAATCGGATATTGCCACGCTTGCCTATGGCTATGGCTTCCAGGTAACCCCGTTGCAAATGGCGCAGGCTTACATGATTTATGCCAATGAAGGTGTTCGTAAACCAGTAACGCTGTTGCAAACCGATGGGCCGGTCGCAGGAGAGCGCGTCCTGGATGCCGATCTGGTGAAAACCGTTAACTCCATGCTCGAAACAGTGGTGAGCAAATCCCTTGGTGGTACCGGTGTCCTGGCGGCAATTCCTTCCTACCAGGTAGTCGGTAAAACCGGGACTGCCTGGTATTACAACGTGGGAGGCGGCTACGACAATGAAAATTACAACTCCTACTTTGCCGGTTTTGTTCCGGCCCATGACCCCGAAATAGTTGTTGTCGTAACTATCCATGAGCCGAAGGGTGAACAGTATGGTGGTGGTCAGGTGGCTGCTCCAGTTTTCCATCAAATAGCTTCAGGTGCCATGCGCATACTCAATGTGCCGCCTGACAGCGATGATTCTTCTGTAAACAGTCAGATCAGTATGAATGGGCGTCTGCCCGCAGGTACTCAATCCACTTCCCGGGGCAGTTTATGAATACGGCGGAAATCATGGCAAGGCAAATGCTTCTGTCAGAATTACTGGAAGAAGATCTGAAATTGCCGGAAAACCTGGACGTTGAACTGACCGGCATTGAAATGGATTCAAGACAAATAGAAGCTGGTGATTTGTTCCTTGCCTATAAGGGAGCAACGTTTGACGGGCGCAATTTTGTCGACGACGTTATTGCCAACGGAGCCAGTGCAATCCTGGTTGAGGCGGATGCGCAGTGGTCAGAGATCGAAGTCAGGGAAGGTGTTCCTATAGTTCCAGTAGAAAAACTATCTACCCGGATTGGCAAAATTGCCGCCCGGTTTTTTGACTATCCCGCCGCCGCATTTTCGCTTATCGGAATTACAGGGACCAATGGTAAAACCAGTTGCTGCCAATTCATGGGCGAATGCCTGACTTTACTCGGTTACAAGAGTGGTATCAGCGGCACCCTGGGCTATGGAATCTACGGTACGCCCTATACCTATGATGAACATGGTCCGGGCACAACGCCGGATGCCATCAAGGTACAAACCATTTTTGAAGAGGTCAGAATCCAGAATGCCGGATTTATGATCATGGAAGTGTCATCGCATGGCCTGACTCAAAAAAGGGTCAATGTGAATGAATTCAATGTCGCCGTCTTCACTAACCTGAGTCGTGATCATCTTGATTATCACGGTGGGATGACGGCTTACGGTGAAGAGAAAAGAAAATTGTTTCTCAGTCCTGAACTGGAAGTCGCTGTAGTCAATCTGGACGATATGTTCAGCGCCAAGATACTCAACAGCCTGTCCAGAAATGTGAAGAGTTATACCTACAGTCTGCACAACCCCAAGGCAGATGTTTTCCCGCGGGCGCTTGAATTCAAACGCTCGGGTTTTTCACTTGACCTTGTTACTCCCTGGGGAGAAAGCCGTTTCAGCAGTTCACTGGCGGGATCTTTCAATGTCAGCAACATTCTCGCGGTACTGACCACGGTCATGGCAGTTGAGGCTTCCAAACCTGGCTTTGATTTCCAGGCTATTTTGGAAAAAGTAGCCGCCGTGTCACCAGTGCGGGGCAGGATGGAAATTCTCGGTGATCATCCTGTTTCAGTTGTTGTGGATTATGCCCATACCCCGGACGGATTAAAAAATGCTCTCGCTGCCTTGCGCCAACATTACAAAGGAAACATCTGGTGCGTGTTTGGCTGTGGTGGTGACAGGGACAAAGGCAAACGCCCGTTGATGGCTGAAATAGCCGAGAGTAGCGCCAACAAACTTATCGTTACAGATGACAATCCGCGCAATGAATCCTCAGATGAAATCATCAAACAAATACTGGCGGGACTTTCCGGCGCAGCTGACGTGGTGGTGGAAAGTGACCGCGCACTGGCTATTGACTACGCCATTCAGCATGCCAGCGAAGGAGACGTAGTGCTCATTGCCGGAAAGGGGCATGAGGAATACCAGGACGTGGGTGGTAATCGCATGGTTTTCAGTGACGTCAGGCAGGCCCGGGTCAGTCTTAACAAACGTTTTAACCAGGAATAAAGAGAAGCAACTATTGTGATTGGAAGCATGAACTTGCAGGAAGTACAGGCAGTTACCGGAGGAGTTCTCTCGGGTAGTGATGCCGTGTTTTCTTCAGTATCAATCGATTCCCGCACATTGCAGCCTGGAGATCTTTTTATTGCTCTGACAGGGCCCAATTTTAACGGCAACACTTTTATTGCTGCAGCAGCTGAAAAAAATGCCGGCGCCGCTATTGTCAGTGAAGACACTCACAGTACCTTGCCGACACTGCAAGTTGAAGATACCCGTCTTGCCCTGGGCTCCATTGGCGCCCTTAATCGTTCCCGTTCCACAGCCTGTGTAATTGCATTAACCGGAAGTCAGGGTAAAACCACCGTCAAGGAAATGACTGCCGCTATTTTGTCCGAATGCGGCCAGGTCATGATGACGCAGGGTAATCTGAATAATGATTTGGGGGCGCCTTTAACTCTCAGCCAAATTAACAAGGAACATGAATACGCGGTTATTGAACTGGGTGCTAACGGCCCGGGAGAAATAGCTTATACCGTTGGCCTGACCCAGCCGCGCATAGGGCATATCACCAATATTGCAGGGACTCATCTGGAAGGTTTCGGCGACCTCAATGGTGTTGCCCGGGCCAAGGCAGAACTCTGGCAGGGAATCCAGGAGGGAGGAGTTGCCGTGGTGAACCTGGATGATGCCTTTGCAACACAATTCATCCAGCAAATAAAAACCGATTCAAGTAAAAGGCAAATTGTCACAATCAGTGGCCAGGGAAATAACGGGGCAGATTATTGGGTTGAAGATAGTCAGCTGAATGATTTGTACAGCGCTGAATTCTCATTGCACTCTCCGGTCGGCACAAACACCATCCGGCTTCAGGTTGCAGGTAATCACAATATCAGTAATGCATTGGCTGCTGCTGCCCTGGCCATGACTGCAGGTGCCGGGCTCGATCAGGTTAAAGCAGGCCTGGAGAAATTTACCTCAGTTAAAGGCCGTCAATGCATTGTTTCCGGATTAAACGATTCAACTGTGATTGATGACAGTTATAACGCTTCTCCTGCTTCTTTTTATGCGGCTATAGATGTTCTTGTTAATGCTGAAGGACCTTCAATAGTTGTCATGGGTGACATGGGTGAGCTGGGCAGTGAAGCAGAAACCGCGCACCAGGAAGTTGGCAGCTATGCACAACAGCAGGGCGTTGATCATTTTATCGGCGTTGGTGAGCTAAGCAGGTTGGCGGTATCAGCCTTTGGTGAAAACGGCCTGTTCCTGGAAGACCGTAGCAGCTTTCTGAATGTCATTACCCCGTTGTTGCACAAGTCTGTAACTGTTCTGGTTAAAGGATCAAGAAGTCAGGCCATGGAAAAACTGGTTGAACAGATCAGGGCGGGTGACAAATGAATTCGATTAAGCATTCCTGCATCACATTTTGCGAACAGGAGAGGCATCTCTAATGTTGCTATTTTTAACTGAATACTTGTCGCAGTTTAATTCCGACTTCCAGGTTTTCCAGTACCTGACTGTTCGGGGCATATTCAGCATTCTGACTGCCCTGGCCCTGTCTTTGCTCATCGGCCCGACGATGATCAATCGGCTTAACTATCACCAGATTGGTCAGGTAGTACGTGATGACGGCCCAGAAAGCCATTTGAGTAAAGCAGGCACTCCAACCATGGGGGGTGCGTTGATCCTGGTTAGCATCATTATCAGCAGCTTGTTATGGGGTGACCTTAGAAATGCCCATGTGTGGGTGGTTGTAATTGTGACTGGCCTGTTTGGGGCTATTGGCTGGGTAGATGATTACCGCAAGGTGTTTGAGCAGAATCCAAAAGGCTTATCCCCGCGCTGGAAATATTTCTGGCAATCGCTCATTGGTTTTGTTGCTGCTTTTTATCTCTACTCGATTGCTTCAGTGCCTGCTGATACGCAGTTGTTCATTCCCTTCTTCAAGGATTTTGCGCTGGCACTCGGGCCATTTTATATCGTAATTGCCTATTTCATGATCGTGGGATTTAGCAATGCAGTGAATCTTACCGACGGTCTGGATGGTCTGGCTATTCTGCCAACGGTAATGGTGGCGGCGGCCCTGGGCATCATTGCCTATTTAAGTGGGCATGCAGGTTTTTCTGTGTATCTGAATATCCCTTACATCGCAGGAGCAGGTGAGCTGGGAATTTTCTGTGGTGCTTTAGCGGGCGCCGGTCTTGGCTTTCTCTGGTTTAACACCTATCCCGCCCAGGTCTTCATGGGCGATGTCGGCGCACTGGCACTCGGTGCAGCCCTGGGTGTGGTGTCCGTAATTGTCAGGCATGAAATCGTATTAATCATTATGGGTGGAGTTTTCGTGGTGGAAACCCTGTCCGTGATATTGCAGGTCGCTTCTTTCAAGTTGACGGGCCGGCGAATTTTTCGCATGGCACCACTGCACCATCATTTTGAATTGAAAGGGTGGCCTGAGCCAAGGGTCATTGTTCGCTTCTGGATTATTACGGTCATCCTGGTGTTGTTCGGGCTGGCCACATTGAAATTGCGATAACAGAACAAAAGAAACAGCTATTAATAAAATCATGCGTACAGAAACAGAAAATAAAGTGAAAGTTGTAGTCGGTCTTGGACAGACCGGACTTTCCTGTGCGCGTTACCTTTCTCGATGCCAGGAAGATTTCAGGGTGGTAGACACCCGAAAGAATCCGCCTGGACTGCATCAGCTGCAGGCTGAGTGTCCTGATGTTGAACTCGAACTAGGAGAGTTCAACGAAGCAACACTGATGAATGCTGCCCAGTTGATTGTCAGTCCAGGCGTGGACCAACAAACGCCGGCACTACGCAAAGCAATTGAAAGCGGTGTGCCGGTTACAGGCGATGTGGATATTTTTGTCAGACAAATAGAGGCACCCATTGTTGCCATAACCGGCTCCAATGCGAAAAGCACGGTAACTACTTTGGTAGGTGAAATGGCCAGGGCAGAAGGTATCGATGTCGCGGTTGCCGGCAATATTGGCTTACCTGTACTGGATTTACTGGCAGAGAAGTCTGCGAGTCTATACGTACTGGAGCTTTCCAGCTTTCAGTTGGAAACTACGACAAACCTTGGTGCAGAAGTCGCAACGGTATTAAACCTGTGCCGGGATCATATGGACCGCTATGCCTCGATAGAAGAATACAGACAGGCCAAACAGCGTATTTTCCAGCAGTGTCACCAGGCTGTAATAAATGACGATGACCCCATGACCATGGCTGAGCTGCCCGATACAACGCAGCAATGGCATTTTGGACTTTCAGGAAATCCAGCCAGTGAGTTCAGCGTTGTAGAAGAGGGTGCCACTGAGTTTCTAAGTTTTAACAGGCAGCCCTTGATGCCGGTTTCAGATATCAAAATATCGGGTACTCATAATGTGGCGAATGCCCTGGCGGCATTGGCTTTGGGCCATGCCGTAAATATTTCCATGGACACCATGCTGGCGACTCTGAAGACTTTTCCGGGTTTGCCACATCGCTGCCAGTGGATTGCCGAAAGAAATGGGGTGAGCTGGTACAACGATTCCAAGGGCACCAATGTTGGGGCCTGCATTGCTGCCATCAAGGGGCTTGGCGGTCAGGGAAAAATAATTTTATTGGCCGGCGGTCAGGGCAAGGGTGCTGATTTTTCAGGCTTGAGCGAGCCCTTGTCTGCATTTGCCAGGCTGGCGATTCTGTTTGGTGAAGATGCGGCGCTAATAGATGAGGCAGTGAAGAATGCGGTGATGACAATCACTGTTTCATCGCTTGAAGATGCAGTGCGATTGGCAGACAGCAAAGCCGATGCTGGAGATGTAGTGCTTCTGTCACCGGCATGCGCCAGTTTTGACATGTTCAAAAACTATGAAGAGCGTGGTGAAGTATTCATCCACTGCGTTAAGGAGTTGCATTGATCATGCAGGCGGTGATGCAACAGCAACGACAGCAGCAGCCTTACTACGGCGATCCCTGGTTGATCATTCTTACCTTGTTGCTGATATTTTTCGGCTTGATCATGATGACTTCCGCTTCTGTAGAAATAGGCGCCAGTCTTTATGGTGATCCGTTCTATCACTTTAAAAAGCAACTGGTGTTTCTGTTCCTGGGCATGATTGGTGCAGCGATACTGGTCAATATACCTGTTTACTGGTGGGAAAAAGGCAGTTATTTCGTGTTTTTCCTGGCACTGCTGATGCTATCTCTGGTGCTGGTACCAGGAGTTGGTCATACCGCCGGCGGCGGTACCCGCTGGATCAATCTCGGCTTTATGACTTTGCAGGTGTCTGAGCCGGCCAAGATTTGTATCGTGTTTTTCCTGGCAGGCCTGCTTAGTCAGCATCACGATTTCATCTGTGGCAGCCTGAAAGGCTTTGTTGTGCCTTTCCTTTTGATGCTGGTTCCTGTGGCTTTATTGTTGATGGAGCCGGATTTCGGCGCAGTAGTGGTCATCATGTTAGCGGTGATGGCAATGATTTTTCTGGCTGGTGCCAAGTTCTGGCATTTCCTGCTGGCAACCTTGCTTGTAACTGGTGCCGGGGCCGCGATGATATTTACCTCTGGCTATCGCATGCAACGCGTTATGTCCTACCTGCAGGCACTGAAAGATCCCTTCCATGAAGACATTGTATTTGGTTCCGGATACCAGCTGGCCCAGGCCTTGATTGGTTTTGGTCGAGGCGAATGGTCAGGTATGGGCTTGGGTAACAGCATTCAGAAAATGTACTTCCTGCCCGATGGTCACACCGATTTTATTATCGCCATTATTGCCGAAGAGCTGGGAGTTATTGGAGTGCTTGCCCTGCTTTTTCTGTTTGCCGCGTTAATTTCCCGAGTTCTGGTTATCGCCAGAAAAAATGAACGTAACAATAATTTTTTTGCTGCCTATGCGGCTTATGGACTGGCTTTTATTTTTATCGGGCAAGTGGTGATCAATGTCTCAGTCAATATTGGCCTGATTCCAAACAAGGGTCTGACCTTGCCCTTTGTCAGCTCAGGGGGTTCGAGCTTGCTGACCTGTATAGCGATGGTGGCTTTGCTGGTGCGAATAGATATCGAAAACCATCTGGATGGGACAAACAAGACTTCTGCCAGGACTGAATTATCAGCCTGAAACTGAAAGTGATGAATATGGAAAACGGAAACAGGAAAATACTCATTATGGCTGGAGGCACAGGCGGGCACGTGTTTCCTGCCTTGAGTATTGCTGAGTATCTGATTTCCAGGGGTGTTCAGGTTGAGTGGCTTGGTACACGCAATGGGCTGGAAGCTTCGCTCATTCCTGCCGCCAATATTCCCTTTCACTTTATTTCCATTGCCGGTCTCAGGGGCAGCAGTATGAAGCGCAAGCTACTGGCCCCTTTTGTCATTGCCGTTGCTGTCATGCAGTCAGTGGTTAAAGTGCTGAAAATTAAACCTGGCTGCGTGCTCGGCATGGGTGGCTTCGTTACTGGCCCCGGGGGGCTCGCTGCCTGGATGCTGCGCAAAAAACTGTTGATACATGAACAAAATGCTATTGCTGGTCTTACTAACCAGATGCTGTTTCCTTTTGCAGCAACTGTCATGGAAGCATTTCCGGGGGCATTTGAGCGCAAGCAGGAACTGACTCAAAACTCCTTGCTTAAAACCTTGATAAAACCAGGCAGCACCATAGTGGTTGGCAATCCGGTCAGAAAAGAAATTTCAGAAACCGGATCAAGCCGTGCACGCCAAGATAGTGCATCTATACCTGATTCTTCAGGTGAGCGCCTGCGCATTCTGGTTATCGGCGGCAGCCTGGGGGCAGCAGCAATCAATAAAACACTTCCTTCCATGCTTGCACTTATACCGTCTGATGAGCGCCCCGAAGTGCTGCATCAGTGTGGAAAACGCAACCTGGAAGAGACGCAGGCCTGTTACCGCCAAAACCAGATTGACACTGGCGGCAGCATTGAAGTGAAAGCATTTATAGATGACATGGCGAATGCTTATGCCTGGGCTGATCTGATTATTGCCAGGGCGGGTGCCATGACGGTGTCAGAAATTGCAGCTGCCGGCCTTGCGTCAATCCTGATTCCCTACCCCTATGCTGTCGATGACCACCAAACTGAAAATGCAGGGTATCTGGTAAGGGCTGGAGCAGCAGCAGTGATACAACAGGATGAATTAAATCCTGAACGTTTGCTGGCTGCAGTAAACAGGTTCAGCAGCGACAAGGATTACCTGGAACAGGCATCACGCAGTGCTCTGGCTGCAGCGACACCGGATGCTACTGAGAAAGCGGCGCAGTTATGCATGGAGGCCTGTTATGTCTGAGCCTAACCTGCATCCTTCCCGTTCCGGCATGATTCCGGAAATGCGCCGTATCCGCAGAATTCATTTCGTGGGGATTGGTGGTGCCGGAATGAGCGGTATTGCCGAGGTTCTGTTAAACCAGGGCTACAACATCACCGGTTCAGATATCAGTACTTCAGCTGTCACTGAACGTTTGGAAACACTTGGGGCAACAGTCTTTATCGGTCATAAATCCACCAACGTTGAAGGTGCGGATGTGGTTGTTGTCTCTACAGCTGTTGACAAGAGTAACGAGGAGATTGTTGAGGCCATCAACCAGCGCATTCCCATCATCAGGCGTGCAGAAATGCTGGCAGAGCTGATGCGCTACCGGCATGCAATAGTCATAGCCGGGACCCATGGCAAAACTACAACGACAAGCCTGGTAGCGACGTTGCTGGCCCATGGCAACCTTGATCCAACCTATGTCATTGGCGGAATTCTCAATGGTGCCGGCACCAATGCCAAGCTGGGCGCAACCCATATCATGGTTGCTGAAGCAGATGAAAGTGATGCCTCATTTTTGCATTTGCAGCCACTTGTTGCAGTTGTCACCAATATCGATGAAGACCACATGGTCACCTATAACGGTGACTTTGAAAAACTGAAACAGACTTTTGTTGAATTCCTGCACAACCTGCCTTTTTACGGCCTGGCCGTGCTGTGTATTGACGATCCGGTCATTCAGGAATTGCTGCCAAGAATTTCCCGACCTGTACTGACTTATGGTCAATCGCATTTTGCTGATTTTTGTATCAAGGATGTTGTGCAAACGGGAATGGTTACGCGCTTCAAAGTGCAGCGCCCTGATCGTGAAGGCATGCTTGAGCTGTCTCTGAATATGCCGGGAATTCATAACGTGCTTAATGCCACCGCTGCTGTGGCGGTGGCAACCGATGAAGGGATGAGTGATGAGGATATCGTCGCAGGTCTGGCCAACTTTAGTGGGGTCGGCAGGCGTTTCGATATCAAGGAGCCGCTGTCAATTGCCACAGGCCAGGTGATGCTGGTTGATGATTATGGTCATCACCCGACTGAAGTTGCAGCAACTATCAAGGCAATCCGTGATGGCTGGCCTGAAAAGCGTCTGGTCATGATTTATCAGCCCCATCGCTACAGCCGTACCCATGATCTTTACGACGCTTTTGTCGATGTGCTTTCTGAAGTCGACATGTTGTTACTGCTTGAAGTGTATTCAGCAGGTGAAGATCCCATTCGTGGTGCTGACAGCAGAAGCTTGTGTCGCAGTATCCGGCAACGAGGCCAGATTGATCCTGTATATGTGAAAGATCAGGCAGACATAAAACGTTTGCTAAACGATGTCCTTATTAATGAAGACATACTGCTGACCCAGGGTGCAGGCAGCATTGGTTTACTGACTAAAGAGTTGGTCAGGGACGGGCTGGGGCATGCATGAACAACACGCTAAAAAGGAATATGGCAGGGTGGCTGTATTGATGGGTGGAGATTCTGCAGAACGGGAAATTTCCCTGTTAAGCGGTCAGGCAGTGCTTAACTCACTGTTAAGCAGCGGAGTGGATGCAACAGGCATAGATGTGAAAGGCAGTGAAGTTTTACTTGAATTACAACAAGGAGCTTTTGATAAGGTGTTAATCATGCTCCATGGCAGGAAAGGCGAAGACGGAAAAATGCAAGGTGCACTGGAAATAATGAATTTGCCCTATACCGGTAGTGGTGTGCTGGCCTCTGCACTTGCCATGGATAAAGTGCGTTGCAAAAGACTATGGCAAAACCTGGGACTCAATACCCCGGCTTTTATTGAATTAAGTGACGACTCTGATTGGCAACAAATTGTGGATGAGCTGGGAACTGTTTTCGTCAAGCCGGTAAAGGAAGGATCAAGTATCGGGATTTCCCCGGCCAGTAATGTAGATGAACTCAAAACAGCCTATGCCCTGGCTCGACAATATGATGATGCCGTAATTGCAGAGCAGTTTATCGATGGTCCGGAATACACGGTGGGGATTTTGGGCGACAAGGTACTGCCATCTGTAGGCATGCAATCAAGTAATGAGTTTTATGACTATAACGCCAAGTACTTTTCAGATGAAACAAAGTATTTCTGTCCCAGCGATCTTGATCAGGACTCTGAAGAGTTACTCGGAGTGATGGCAAGGCAAGCTTACGAGGCTGTGGGATGTTGCGGTTGGGGCAGGGTAGATGTGATGCGGGATAGCAAAGGGAAATTCTGGTTGCTGGAAGTAAATACCGTGCCAGGAATGACAGATCACAGCCTGGTACCCATGGCCGCCAGGCAAGCTGGAATCGATTTTGATGCACTGGTGCTGGAGATTTTGTCCAGTGGTGAGTTGAACAGGGAGAGGGACTGATCATGCGCATTCTCAATCCAGGTAAAAAACGTGGCAGTAAACGCGCCGGAGCCAGCATTAAAAGAGGTAAGCCATCACGAACTGGTAAGAACCTGAGCAGGGCAATGGTTTTTAAATGGCTGATGGTGTTTGCGTTAATCGGTATTGGCGCTTACGGCGCCTTGACTACTCCCAGGATGATGGAGTCAGTGAGCCAGCAGCGTGTAGAGCAGGTAATTATTGAAGGAGAGGTAAATTTTATCTCGGAGCAGGAAGTGCTATCAGCTGTGAATGACTATATCAGCGAGAGCCTGCTCCTGGTTGATATGGAAGATATAAAAGTGGCTCTGGAAGACATGCCCTGGATCAGGACAGTGACTATCCGTCGTGAATGGCCGGACACACTGGTGTTGAACATTATTGAAGAAAAGGCAATAGCTCGCTGGGGTGAAAACAAACTACTCAATCAGGATGGGGCTATTTTTTCACCTCAGGATATTACTGGCCTGGAAAACCTGGCGATGCTTTCAGGACCTGGCGGTTCGGAGCGCAAGGTGATGGAGCAATACTTGTTGTTCAACCAACTCCTCTACCAGCGCGGCCTCAAAATTGCCGAACTCATTTTGAATGAGCGCAGTGCCTGGAAACTCATTCTGGCCAACGGGGTTGTCGTTAATGTCGGCAAAACCGAGGTCATGGAACGTATGCGAAGACTGGTCGGATTCGTTGATCCGGTTTTTATAGAACAAATGGTTGCAATTGAATCAATTGACTTGCGCTACGCAAGTGGAATTGCAGTCAAAAATAAATCAATTAAGACTGAAGAGGTTGTCTCGCTATGACCAAATTCCAACAAATGAATAAAAAGGAGTTGCTTTCCATGAGTAACTTAAGTGGTGGTGAAAACATGATTGTGGGCCTGGATATTGGCACCTCCAAGGTTGTGGCAATCGTTGGTGAAATTAATGCTGAGGGTGGATTGAATATTGTCGGCATTGGCAGACATAAATCCCGGGGCTTGAAAAAAGGCACTGTGGTGAATATCGAATCCACGGTGCAGTCAATCCAGCGTGCAGTGGAGGAAGCAGAATTGATGGCTGGCTGCCAGATTCATTCCGTGTATGCAGGTATTGCCGGCAGTCATGTCCGCAGCATGAATTCCCATGGCATCGTGGCTATTAGAGACAAGGAAGTCTATCCCGCTGACATCGAAAGGGTCATTGATGCGGCCCAGGCGGTTGCCATTCCGGCGGACCAGAAGGTGCTTCATATATTGCCCCAGGAATACATCATTGATTCACAGGAAGGAGTGAAAGAGCCTCTGGGAATGTCCGGAGTTCGCCTGGAAGCCAAAGTTCACCTGGTTACTTGTGCGACCAACGCGGCACAGAACATTGAAAAATGTATCAAACGTTGTGGTCTGGAAACTGATGAAATCATTCTTGAGCAACTGGCTTCCAGTTATTCCGTACTGACAGAGGATGAAAAGGAACTGGGTGTCTGTTTGGTCGATATAGGTGGTGGAACCACTGATATAGCCATATTCACTGAAGGGGCGATCCGTCACACAGGCGTTATCCCTATCGCCGGTGACCAGGTCACCAATGATATAGCCATGGCACTACGCACTCCGACTGATCATGCCGAAGAACTCAAAATCAAATATGCGTGTGCCTTGTCACAGCTGGCCAGTGCCGATGATCTGATCAAGGTGCCCAGTGTTGGTGAACGTCCGCCCAGGGAGTTATCCCGCCAGGCGCTTGCCGATGTGGTTGAGCCCCGCTATGACGAACTTTTTCATTTAATTCAGGTAGAAATCAGGCAAAGCGGTTACGAGGACATGTTGGCAGCCGGTATGGTCTTCACCGGTGGTACCAGCAAGATGGAAGGGGTGACCGAACTGGCAGAGGAAATCTTCCATATGCCGGTTCGTATTGGCATGCCCATGGAGGTCAGCGGGCTTGTCGATATCGTACGCAATCCAACGTATTCAACCGCCGTAGGTTTACTGCTTTACGGCGTACAACAGGCCCATGAAAGGGAAGGCAACGTGTCCCGGGAACCTGGAATAAGCCTGATGGATCGGGTGAAAAGTATTTTTAGCAGTGACGATTAAACAGTTTTTTAACTTTAAGGTGGAACCATCCCAAGGGGGTAAGTATGTTTGAAATCATCGATAATGTTGCACAAAGTGCAGTCATAAAAGTAGTAGGAGTCGGCGGCGGCGGTGGCAATGCAGTCCAGCACATGATCAAAAACACCATTGATGGTGTTGAGTTTATCTGTGCCAATACTGATGCCCAGGCCCTGGACAAAATGGATACCAAGTTGAACCTTCAGCTTGGTGGTGCCGTAACCAAGGGGCTTGGGGCAGGTGCAAACCCTGAGATCGGTCGTCAGGCCGCTTTGGAAGACCGTGACAGGATTCGGGAAGTTATTTCCGGCGCCGACATGGTCTTTATTACAGCCGGCATGGGCGGTGGCACCGGTACAGGTGCGGCTCCGGTGGTTGCCGAAATTGCCCAGGAAATGGGTATTTTGACGGTAGCCGTCATTACCAAGCCCTTTCCTTTTGAGGGTCGCAAACGCATGGCCATCGCTGAAGAGGGAATCAGGGAACTTGCAGAGCATGTTGACTCTCTAATAACCATTCCCAATGAGAAGTTGATGGATGTCCTGGGTAAGGGGTCAACTCTGCTGGATGCCTTTGGCGCGGCAAATGATGTCCTGGGCGGGGCTGTTAAAGGCATCGCTGATCTGATTATGCGTCCAGGCATGATTAACGTGGATTTTGCCGATGTCAGCACAGTCATGTCAGAAATGGGCATGGCAATGATGGGAACGGGTTACGCCAGGGGTGAAAATCGTGCTGTTGAAGCTGCTGAAGCGGCTATTCGGAGTCCTTTGCTGGAAGATGTGAACCTGCAAGGCGCGCGCGGTATCCTGATCAACATCACCGCAGGTGAAGACCTGACCTTGGGCGAATTTTCTGAAGTTGGCGATACCATTTCAGAATTTGCCTCTGAACACGCCATTGTGGTGGTTGGAACCGTAATTGACCCTAGCATGAAAGATGATATCGCGGTGACAGTAGTGGCAACGGGCCTTGGTGGAATGCAGATAGAAAAGCCGACCAAGGTTGTCGACAATACTGTCAGAAATCCCAGGACAACAGCGGATTTCCATAACCTGGACAAGCCTGCAGTGCTGCGTAAGAAAGAAAGCGACAGAATCAAGGCGGAAGGCGAAGGTGCTCATGAGGAGCGGCGGCCCTTGCAGAAAGCGGTAGGGGCTGAATCCGATATGGATTTTCTGGATATTCCAGCGTTTCTGCGTAAGCAGGCAGACTAGCTGGATGGGCAGTATTCTGGAACAGAGATACAGAAACTTGGCTGCTATTGGTGAAAATGCATGTTTTTGTTAAGATGCGCGTTTTCCGCACTGTCGGGCAGAGATTCCCGCAGGCTATCAACTCAAACTGAAGATCTGGTGACAGATTGCATTATCAGTAGGAGTAAAATAGCAATAGAAGCTGTAATAATAAGAGTCGTACGAAAGGACTTCGGGTGCTACTTGTCTTAAGCAGGTGTTAAGAACAAGTCTTGGGAGCAGGTCTCAAGAACAAGCCTTTAGTTCCCGTTGGAACAGAGAGAGCGATCATTGATTAGGCAACGTACTTTAAAAAACGTCATAAAAGCGACAGGTGTAGGGCTGCACACAGGTCAGAAAGTCTATTTGACCCTCAGACCCGCCCCTGTAGATACTGGAATTGTCTTCTCTCGAGTTGACCTGGACCCGGTAGTCCATATACCGGCCCTGGCTGAAAACGTGGGTGAAACCACCTTGTCATCCACGTTAATGAAAGGTGATGTGCGAATTTCCACCGTCGAGCATCTCATGTCAGCCATGTCAGGGTTGGGTATCGACAATGCCTATGTTGAAGTCAGTGCATCAGAAGTGCCTATTATGGATGGCAGTGCAGGTCCTTTCGTGTTTCTGATCCAGTCTGCGGGAATTGAAGAGCAGGAAGCGGCAAAAAAATATTTCCGTATAACCAAGGAAGTCAGTGTTGAGCAGGGCGATAAAAAAGTCAGCCTCAGACCCTTCAATGGTTTCAAAGTCGGCTATACCCTCCTTTATGATCATCCGGTACATCGCAAGTACACCAAGGAAGCCTTTGTAGACTTTTCCAGCACCTCCTTTGTGAAAGAAGTTAGCCGGGCAAGGACTTTCGGCTTCATGCATGAGTTTGAAGAGCTCCGCAACCGTAATCTTGCCCTTGGGGCAAGTATGGATAACGCCATTGCTGTTGGCGATTACCGGGTGCTGAACGAAGATGGCTTGCGCTACGAAGATGAATTCGTCAAACACAAGATCCTGGACTCCATAGGAGACCTGTATTTACTGGGGAAAACCCTGATTGGCGAGTTTCGTGGCTACAAATCCGGTCATGCCCTGAATAATGCTTTATTAAGAAAGCTTATAACTGCTGAAGATAGTTGGGAAATCGTTACCTTTGACGAAGAAAACGAAGCCCCAATTTCCTACCTCAGACCTGTATTTTCCAGCTAAATATGGTGTAATCCGACCCTTGAATTTCAATCTGGGTCACTATGACTCCTTTTAGTTACTGGTTGTTGTAAGGATTTCTGTAAGCTGATGAAAATAATCATCGTTGATCAAAAACATGGTGAGACCAAGTCCCTGGTCCTGAAAGGATGGATGAGGGTTGCGCTGTCTATTTGCCTGCTCGGTGTTCCAGTCATTCTTGGCTATTACGGCTACCATTTTTCCGCCACCAGAAATGCTGACTTCTATAAAGATGAGGCCAGCCAGGCCTGGATGGATGACCTGAAATCCCAGAAGGCTGATATCGACCAGATTCGTCTTGATACACTGGCTCAGCTTGAAGCCCTAACTCTGAGAATGGCTAATTTGCAGGCGAGATTACTCAGGCTGGATGCATTGGGACAACGGTTGACTGAAATTTCTGATCTGGATGATGGAGAATTTGATTTTACCCAGACTCCGGCCATGGGTGGTCCAGCTGAATTAGAAGCAGAAGATATAGATCTGCCTGACTTTATCCAGGCCCTGGATAACCTGACCAGAGAAATTGAAAACAAGCAGCAGCAACTGGAACTGCTGGACTCCCTGATGGTAGAGCAACAAATTCAGACAGAGTCATTCCTTTCCGGGCGTCCTGTAAACCGCGGTTGGATATCCTCTCCTTTTGGCCGTCGCATTGACCCTTTTACCGGCAAACTGGCCTGGCATCAGGGTATTGATTTTGCCACTGGTCGCACGGGTGTGGATGTAACAGCAGTAGCCTCAGGTGTTGTGACCTTTGCCGGTGAAAAGCAGGGCTATGGCAACATGGTCAAAGTGAATCATGGCAATGGCTATGAAACACTCTATGCCCATGACGAGAAACTCCTGGTGAAACCAGGCGATATTGTTAAAAAAGGACAGATCGTTGCCCTGTCGGGTAATTCCGGTCGTTCTACAGGTCCGCATGTTCATTTTGAAGTACATAAAAATGGTCGTGTAGTTGATCCTTCTTCCTACGTACATCGCACCAGCCGATAATAATCAATCCCGTTTGTTCACCGTGAGCTTCTCTCAAAGTTCATAGTTGCTCACGCGTTTTACCTTGATGGCTGCTCTTTTGGCCCTATATATACAGTAAATAATTCAAGAATCAGTTTATGCTTACTAAAATATTTGGCAGTAAAAACCAGAGAGAAATTAAAAAGCTCTCCAAGATTGTTGACAAGATCAACGCTTTTGAAGCGGCGGTTCAGGCGCTTTCAGATGATGAACTGAAGGCTAAAACCCTGGAGTTCAGGCAACGCTTTGAAGAGGGAGAAAGTCTGGATCAAATTCTTCCAGAAGCATTTGCAGTGGTCAGGGAAGCCGGTGTGCGAACACTGGGCATGCGCCATTTTGATATGCAGATGGTCGGGGGAATAGTCCTGCATATGGGCAAGATTGCCGAAATGCGTACCGGTGAGGGTAAAACCCTGGTCGCTACTCTGCCTGCCTACCTTAATGGTATGACTGGACGTGGTGTCCACCTGATTACCGTTAATGAATACCTTGCCCGTCGTGATGCCGGCTGGATGGGACCTTTATATGAATTTCTCGGTCTGAAAGTCGGTGTGGTTGTACCGGGACAGAACCCTGATGAAAAGCGGGTTGCCTACGAGGCCGATATTACCTACGGCACGAACAATGAGTTTGGCTTTGATTATCTGCGCGACAACATGGCTTTTCGCTTGCAGGATAAGTTCCAGCGCGAACTTGCCTTTGCCGTTGTCGATGAAGTCGACTCTATCCTGATTGATGAAGCCAGGACTCCGCTGATTATTTCTGGCGCCGTTGAAAACAGCTCCAAAAGATATATTGATATCAATGCCCTGGTACCCCTGTTGAAGAAAGCAGATAAGGCCCCGGAAAAATCCCAGATTGAAAGACGCATAGAGGGCGACGATGTCGTTGATGGTGATTTCATCGTTGATGAAAAAAGCCGTCAGGTGGAATTAACCGATCCGGGTCATGAAAAAGTGGAAGGTCTCCTGGTCTCCCGAGGGATGTTGCAAGAAGGGGAAAGTTTATATTCGGCTACCAACCTGACGCTCCTGCATCAATTAAGTGCCGCTTTACGAGCAAATTATCTTTTTAACAAGGAAGTGGAATATATTATCGAGGACAATCAAATAGTGCTGATCGACGAACATACAGGGCGCACTATGCCCGGACGGCGTTTGTCTGAGGGTTTGCACCAGGCTATTGAGGCCAAGGAAGGTGTTCCTATCCAGAATGAGAGCCAGACATTGGCATCAACAACATTCCAGAATTATTTTCGCTTGTATGACAAGTTGTCCGGTATGACGGGCACGGCAGATACCGAAGCCTTTGAATTTCATCAGATTTACGGGCTTGATGTAGTGGTTATTCCAACCAACCAGCCCATGGTAAGAATTGATGACAATGACCTGATCTACCTGACCACTCAGGAAAAATTCAAGGCCATAGTTGAAGACATCAAGACCTTTCGCGACAAGGGTGCTCCGGTGTTGGTGGGAACAGCCAGTATTGAAACATCTGAAGTACTGTCAAAATTTCTGAACAAGGAAAAAATCAAACATAACGTCCTGAATGCCAAGTATCACGAACAGGAAGCTGAAATTATTTCCCAGGCAGGACGACCAGGCACGGTCACTATTGCTACCAATATGGCGGGTCGTGGTACTGACATTGTGCTGGGTGGACGCTGGGAATCGGAAGTAGATGCGCTCAGTAATCCCTCCCAGGAACAGATCGATAAAATCAAGTCGGAATGGCAGATCCGCCATGATCAGGTGATTGAAGCCGGAGGCCTGCATATTATCGGTACGGAAAGGCATGAGTCCCGTCGCATAGATAACCAGTTGCGTGGACGTGCTGGCAGGCAGGGGGACCCGGGATATTCCCGTTTTTACCTGTCACTGGAAGACAATCTTATGCGGATTTTTGCTTCAGATCGCGTGGGCAATCTCATGCGCAAGCTGGGCATGGGTGAAGGTGAAGCTATAGAACACACCATGGTTTCAAACTCCATCGAAAAGGCCCAGCGTAAAGTAGAAGGACGCAATTTCGATATTCGTAAGCAATTACTCGAATATGATGATGTTGCCAATGACCAGCGCCAGATTATTTATCAGCGTCGCAATGAATTAATGGAAACTGATGACATTAGTGACGTGATAGAGACCATGCGTGAAGATGTAGTCAATGACCATATCAGTTTTTACATTCCACCCCAGAGCATTGAGGAACAGTGGGATATTGCCGGGCTTGAGCAGTCCCTTGATGCTGAATTTGGCGTAAAACTGCCTGTGCAGCAATGGCTCGATGATGACGACACACTATACGAGGATTCCTTACGCAGCCGAATTCTGGATGCGATTGTTCAAACGTATGAAGAAAAAAGTACGCAGGTCGGTGACAATATGCGCGCTTTTGAAAAGCAAATCACTCTGCAAATTCTTGACACCTTATGGAAAGAGCACCTGGGTCAAATGGATTCGCTGCGTCAGGGTATTGGCTTGCGTGGTTATGGCGGAAAAAACCCGAAGCAGGAATATAAGCGTGAAGCATTCGCCCTGTTCGAAGAGTTGCTGAACAATCTGCAGCATGAAGTCATCAAATTCCTGACTCTTGTTCAGATCAAGCAGGACGAATCTGCTGATGCCATTGAAAGACAGCGTCTGCAGGAACTGCAGAAAGAGCGGTCAACGCTGGTCTATAAACAGGCCAATGCCATGAGCCAGGATGCAGAAGGTGGCGGACAGCAGGGACAGCCCGAGCCCCAGACTCCCTTTACCCGACAGGGTCAAAAAGTTGGGCGTAATGAACCTTGTCCATGCGGCAGCGGCAAGAAATTTAAACAGTGTCACGGGAAGCTCAGCTAGAGAGAAGAGACAAGAGACAAGAAGAAATAGCAAAGTATTGTAGGTCGGCATGGGCTCGCAGAACCGTTTGCCGACAAAGGAATTCAAAGGATAAAGGGATAAAGGGATAAAGGGATAAAAGATAAAGGATAAAAGATAAAGGCGCGGATTTCAGGAGCATGGGATGGACAAGACCTTTTTCTTTTATCTCCTGATTATTTAATAAATTATTTGAAGCAGAGAAAGTTCACATGGCTGTAGGTAATGGAGATTTAGGCGTTCTGCATCCCGTGCCCGGTGTTTCCATGGCGGCTGTTTCTGCCGGTATCAAGAAAGCGGGGCGCCTGGATTGCGTGCTATTTTCGCTTGGGGAATCCGCAACAGTTGCTGGCGTGTTCACGACCAATGCCTTTTGCGCTGCACCTGTCACTATCTGCAAAAACCATCTTGCCAAAACCAATCCACGCTATTTTGTGATCAATACCGGCAATGCCAATGCTGGCACCGGGCAGTCTGGACTGGATGCAGCGCTGCAGGTTTGTCTTGAAATCGCAGAATTGAAAAACCTCCCCGTCGCTGCGGTACTGCCATTTTCCACAGGTGTTATTGGCGAGCAGTTACCCGTCAGCAAAATAACTGATGTTATTCCTGATGCCCTTGAAGCCTTAAGTCAGGATGCCTGGCTTGATTGTGCGACAGGGATTATGACGACGGATACGCGGCCCAAGGCAGTATCTGCAAAAATAGAAGTGGATGGCAAGCCAGTTACCATCACCGGGATTGCCAAGGGCGCCGGGATGATCAAACCCAATATGGCCACTATGCTTGCCTATGTCTTTACCGATGCAGAAATAGAACAGGAATGTTTATCTACCTTGCTGAAGCAAGCAGTTAATACCTCCTTTAATCGCATCACTGTAGACAGTGATACCTCTACCAATGATTGCTGTATGTTGACGGCGACTGGAGAGAGTGGTGTGCATGTAAATCATGAGAGCACCGAGTTTATTAAAGCCCTTTACTCCGTTTTTGTCGGGTTGGCACACGCACTGATCAAAGATGCCGAGGGAGCAAGCAAGTTTGTCACCATTCGGGTCGAGAAAGGGGCAAGCAATGAAGAATGTCTGCAACTGGCCTACACGGTGGCTGAATCGCCCCTGGTAAAAACTGCGCTGTTTGCCTCTGATCCCAACTGGGGCCGTATTCTGGCTGCAGTGGGTCGCGCCGGGATCGACAAGCTGGATATCAATAAAGTTACGACCTACCTGGGTGATATCTGTATTGTTGAAAAGGGTGCAGTATCTCCCACCTATACTGAAGCTAAGGGGCAACAGGTCATGAATCAGGATGAAATCATCATCAGGATTGATCTCGGGCGAGGCGAGCAGTCGGAAACTGTCTGGACCAGTGATTTATCCTTTGATTACGTCAAAATCAATGCCGAATACCGCACCTGATACCCTTTAAAATCCTTAAATATTACCATCTAATACAGTGGGTTATAAGCCTGTATCATACTATCCCTGTAACTTTCCCTGTAATCAAGGCAAGGGGGCTTCTTCATAGGGGCGGGGTAGGGCGCATGGCTTCGTAGATTTTTACAGTATCTGCCCAGATACATCAGAGGCTTTTTTTAAAAAAGAAGTCGTCCAAGACCGTCCCTGCCCAGATACAAAAAAGGGGTTTTCAAACGCAAACTTTCTGTGGCTTACTTCTTTCATTTTTATCTCTATCTGCATATCATCACTGGCCTAATTTAGATGATTGGGAAAAAATCCTTCAATGAGCGAATACACAAAGATATATCTGGAAGAGAGTGAGATACCTACTCGTTGGTATAACATAGTTGCTGACTTACCCGAGCCTCCACCGCCAGCTCTTCACCCTGTTACGAGACAGCCAGCTACTGCAGAGGATTTTGCTCCACTGTTTCCATTGGCCTTGATACAGCAAGAAGTAAGCCAGGAACGATACATAGACATTCCGGGTGAAGTTCTTGATGTATACAGGCTATGGAGACCTAGCCCACTTTTTAGGGCCCGCAGGCTGGAAAAACTGTTGGATACCCCCGCCAAGATATTTTATAAGTATGAGGGAGTGAGCCCGGCTGGTTCTCACAAACCTAATACTGCGGTGCCTCAGGTTTGGTATAACGCCCAGGAAGGAATAAAAAAACTGACCACTGAAACCGGCGCGGGCCAGTGGGGTAGCTCATTGGCGTTCGCATGCTCTCAGTTTGGGCTGGAATGTGAAATCTGGCAAGTCGCAGCTTCCTATAGATCAAAACCTTATAGAAGGACCATGATGGAAATATGGGGAGGTAAAGTCCATGCCAGTCCCTCAGAGGTGACAGAATATGGAAGATCGCTGCTTGCAGACAATCCAGACCACCCAGGATCATTGGGTATAGCAATTTCAGAAGCCGTCAGTGAGGCCGTCGTTAATCCCGAGGTCCGTTATGCGCTTGGCAGCGTTCTAAACCATGTTCTACTCCATCAGACCATAATAGGCGAGGAGACTTTGTTGCAGCTTGCTAAGGTTGGTGAAACACCTGACATTTTGGTAGGTTGCACTGGCGGCGGGTCTAATTTTGGAGGACTAGCATTTCCATTTCTCAGAGAGAAAATGGCAGGAAAGATGAATCCAGTAATTCGTTGCGTCGAACCCGCAGCCTGCCCTACGCTCACGAGAGGCGAGTATCGTTATGACTTTGGCGATACCGCAGGGCTTACTCCGTTGATGAAGATGCACACATTGGGCCACTCCTTTATTCCTGAACCAATACATGCTGGCGGTCTTCGATATCATGGAATGGCACCACTAGTGTCACATATTTATGAGCTCGGACTGGTCGAGGCTATTTCTATACCTCAAGTCGAATGTTTTGATGGGGCACTAAAATTCGCAAAATCAGAAGGCATTGTTCCGGCTCCAGAGCCCACTCATGCTATAGCTGCAGCAATACGTGAGGCGCTTGCATGTAAGGAATCTGGGGAAGAGAAGACCATCCTAACCGCACTCTGCGGCCATGGCCACCTCGACCTTGCCGCGTATGATAAGTATCTTCAAGGGGAGATAGTTGATCTTGACCTGACCGATCAAGATATCTCCATGTCCATGAAAAATATACCAAAAGTAGATTAGTTGCCGCCCAGGTAAGGAGAAAATTAATGGTTAACCCATGTCTTGATAAAACGAAATCCAGCGGGAAGCCATTTTTCCTTCTATCTTCAATTTTTTTAGCGGTTAGTGGTCAAAGTGTTCAAGCACAAAATGAAAGTACGGGTGCAGAGCAAATACTAGAAGAAGTTGTAATTACGGCCAGACGTCGCGAAGAATCTCTGCAATCAATACCAATGGCTGTCTCGGCATACAGTGGTGAATCCCTTGTATACAGGGGAATAGAGCGACTCGACGAAATTAGTCGTTTTACACCAAACCTTAGCTTAGGGAATAACCCAAGCTTTGGTGGGGCATCCAACTCCGCAGCAATCTACATGAGAGGCATTGGCCAGAAAGAATTTCTACCCACTACCGAACCAGGAGTTGGTCTATATGTGGATGGCGTATACGTTGCCAGATCAGTGGGAGCTCTCCTCGATATAGTCGACATAGAAAGGTTAGAGGTTCTCAGGGGGCCGCAGGGAACACTTTTTGGAAGAAATACTATTGGCGGAGCGATCTCAATCGTTACAAAGAAGCCAGACCCCACGATGCCAAGGGAAGGGTCGGTCTCTCTAAGCGCTGGTACAAACAACCTAGTTAATATTAAAGCCTCCTACCATACACCAATTAGCGATACCCTGGCAGCAAGACTCTCTTTAGCCTCATTGACCCAAGATGGATATGTAGTGCGCAGCGACGGGGTCGACCTTGGCAATGACGACACGATAACTGGTAGGGCATCATTCTCATGGGTGCCCTCTGATCGACTTAGCGCCGATATCAATATCGAGATGACTAGGGATAGAGAGAATGGCCCCGCACTTGAACTTATTGGTATTGATTTCACCGACCTCAGTCAGCTAAATGGTGTTGTCTTGGCGCCGCCACCCCCGATGGCATTCATCCACAATGTTACAGCGGCGGCGGCTGGCCCAGGTATGCCATGTGCAGTTACCGATGTGGCAGGAAACGGGATCACATCAAACCCTGGCATTTCTAATTGCTACGATAATAGGTATGTAGGCGCAGACAGAGCAGATAGAGGAACTGCTCCAGCATTTTCCAAGACCGATCTGCTTGGCATCTCTGCCACCGTGAACTACGACATATCCGACACGCTTAATTTCAGATCAATCACCGCCGTGAGGGACCTAGAGTCAGAGTTTGCTAGAGATGGAGATCACTCCCCTGCGCGGATTTCACAGTTTTATGATGACCTTGAGCAGAAACAATTTAGTCAAGAACTACAACTATTGGGCACGTACAATCGGATGAATTGGATTCTTGGCTACTACTATTTTAGAGAAGATGGTTTCAATTCAAATATCCTTGATTTCACTGTATCAAACTTCAGATCGGGAGGTGAATTTGATAACTCAGCGTCGGCTTTATTTGCGCAGGCAAACTTTGATATTACAGATAAGGTTCACCTAACCCTTGGGGGAAGATATACCGATGAGAACAAGTCCTTTCTGCCGGATCAGATAATTTTTCAGAATTATTACGCCGGCTTCAGCAAGTTAGTGCCTCCGGGAAACCCATTAGCTGCCCTTGATGCTCCCTTTCTTCAAGCAGGGGGGCGTATCTTGCCACTTTTAGAAAAAGAGATTGAGATCTCTGAGTTCACACCGATGGCCAGCCTATCTTTTGACCTGAATGATAATGCCATGATCTATACCACTTATTCTGAAGGTTTTAAGTCTGGGGGCTTCACGCAACGCGTCTTTCCGCCTATAGTCCCTGGCTTTACTGCCCCCCCAGGTACGCCAGATATACAGCTAATTCCAACATTTGACCCAGAGTTCGTAAATGTCCTAGAGGCAGGTTTCAAGTCCACGCTTGCAAATGGGAAGGTAAGGTTAAATGGATCCATATTTGATACAGACTACGAGGATCTTCAGGTTCAAGTATTCAACAGTGTCGCCCCGGTAACTCAAAACATAGGCAAAGCAAGTATAAGTGGGGTAGAACTTGAGCTACAGGCTGCCCCAGGCCATGGGTGGCTAATTGAGGCCAGCCTAGCAAAACTTGATGCTAGCTATGACACAATTGACACGAGTATTACTCTCATAAGTAAAAATAATAAATTTGAAAGGGTCCCAGAAACGACCGCCGCACTTGGCGTTTCAAAGGAGATATCGCTTCGTAGTGGTGGCTCACTCACAGGAAGACTTGACTGGGGATATAGAAGCGAGACCTATAATGACGCGTATAATTCTAAAATCTTGAAAACTGACGCCTACGAGCTAATAGACGCAAGCCTGAGCTGGGTAAATGCAAATTCAGATCTTAAGGTGGTGCTGGCAGGTAAGAACTTGGGTGATGAAAGGTTCATGGTGACCGGCGTCTACGGCACAGCGTTCCAATCATTTGAGGCAATGTTTGATCGTGGCCGTCAATGGCGACTCGAGATAAAGAAAGACTTCTAGAATTCTATTTTGTGAACGAAATTTGGATTATCTATAGTGGCCAGAGTTGAAATAGTAAACCCAGCTGAGATTAGCGACCCAAGCATTGATGCAATTTTTGACTGGGTCACGAAGATGGAGGGTAGCGTACCTAATCATTTCCTAGTTGAACTTAATTTTCCCGAGTATTTTGTGGCAAAGCTAAGCTCTACAAAAGTTCTCTGGGAGTTGGGCGAATTAGCGATAGATGAGATTCAACATATTGGAATCCTAGTATCTAAGGCAAATGGCTGCCCCTACTGCACGGCAGCCTTCTGCACAATTCTTAACTATGGCCTGAAAACCGAGTCCAACTACATTAAGGAGGTAATAACCAAAGGTATTGATGTCGTGGACAGCGAAAGGCTGAGAGTGATTCTAGAGTATGCTCTGAAAGTTAATTTGAGCCCTAAGGATATTGAGTGCTCAGATATAGAATCTCTTAAGTCAGTTGGACTTAAGGACAAGGGGATCGTTCAGCTGACACACTTAGTAAGCGATTTTGCCTCATATAACAGGCTCAACCTTGCTTTAGACACAGATTACGACTACTTGGAGATTTGGAAGAACATTGCATTCGGGCGGTAGCAGGCAATCTGCTCGTTTACAACTAACCACTCTGACATCTTGATTTCTCTATTATCAGATTTTATTAATTTCGGCGGGCACGAAATTTCAACCAAGTTTCATATGCCAAAGCAGCAAGCGAATGAATTAGTGCCCAGGCAAGCACTCGCCACAATCCTCGAAAAGGGGGGTGATGCTAGACTCTCATGTTAAAACGATTCTCAAATGTTCTACACTTCATAGGGACTGGCCCTTTTCTTGGCTTTTTCCTGTTGCTGCTCGCTGTTTTTTCTAGCAATCGTTATATATTCTGTTCCCGGTGAAGCAATACTCCTAGACTTTGGAGCTACACAACGGCACCAATATGCTGTCAAGCCCTTGTTTTTTCTTAAGAGAAACAGGGGTTTGCGCAGCCTTATCTTTTAATTCCTGTCATATTTCCTGCCATGTCCCTTGTTTGCCGCTCCTCTACTCTGGTCGGCTTAACAGCGATGGTGGTGGCGCCATAGCATCAGACAGTCACTGTACATGCCGAGATATAATTTCCTACGCACGAAGCCTACCCACTAAGAAAACCTCCTCCAGCGTCTCTGTACGCACTCCTAAACCCTCTCCAAAGGCCTATCGCAATCACCTAGCCGGGATCTAAACAGGCACGGGGGAGGGGCTGTTACAGTGTCACACAGTTACTGTACCTGCCCAGATACAAAAAATGGGTTTCCAGACGTTTCTGAGTGAGTTATTGTCGTACTAATGACCAGAATACTTTGCACCTTATTTCTCTGTATAACTGCCTCAGTCTGCTC